>JRHI01002009.1_pt1 | contig 15203 bp, 14 predicted proteins | sample 215371 | NCBI WGS metagenome assembly JRHI01 (sample SAMN02929681, study PRJNA255918) | sediment metagenome | biome: cave system; feature: Ice Cave; material: Sediment; isolation source: sediment from deep within a dark volcanic ice cave with no known source of... ...
CGGCGTCTCGGAGGCTTCGGGTGCCGCGCCGCCTTCGGCGTTCGCTGGCGCCTCCTCGCTGCCTTCCGCCTGCGCGGGCGCTGCCTCGCCTGGGCCCGCTTCCGCCTGCGAGGCCTCGCCTGCGTCGGCGGACTCGCCGGCCGGGACCTCGAGCTCGCCGAACTGCGCTTCGACCTCGCGGCSCTTCTCTTCCTCGCTCTTGATGTCGATGCGCCAGCCGGTCAGCTTCGCGGCGAGCCGCACGTTCTGGCCTTTCTTCCCGATCGCCAGCGACAGCTGCTTGTCCTCGACGACGACCTCCATCACACGCTCGTGGTCGTCGACGATCGAGACGCGCTGCACTTTCGCCGGGCTGAGCGCGTTGGTGACGAATGCGATCGGATCGTCCGAGTACTCGACGATGTCGATTTTCTCGCCGCGCAGCTCGCGGATGATCGACTGCACGCGTGTCCCCTTCATGCCGACGCAGGCGCCGACCGGATCGACATCGCGCTCGCGCGAGAAGACGGCGACTTTCGCGCGGTCGCCCGCCTCGCGCACGGCGCCGCGAATCATCACGGTACCGTCGTAGATCTCCGGGACTTCCTGCTCGAACAGCTTGATGAGCAGCGCCGGATCGGTGCGCGAGAGGACGATCTGCGGCCCCTTGGCGCCCCGATTGACGCCCTTAATCACCGTCCGCACGCGGTCGGCCGGCGTGTAGCTCTCGGCGCGCGACTGTTCCTTGCGCGGCAGCACCGCTTCGATGCGTCCGATCTCGAGGATGATGTCGCCGTTCTCGAACCGCTTCACCGTGCCGTTCACGACCTCGCCGACCCGCTCGTTGTACTCGGCAAACACGTGCTCGCGCTCGGCCTCGCGCACCTTCTGGAAGATGACCTGCTTGGCCGTCTGCGCCGCGATGCGCCCCAGCACCTCGGTCGGCTTCGGAAACTCCATCTCATCGCCGAGCTCGATGCTGTTGGCCACCTCGTCGCCGTAGAGCGGCCGGTACATCTCGCGCGCCTCGGTGATGGCGATCTCGGTCGCCGGCGTGGTCACGTCCTCGACGACGGTCTTGAGCGCGAACAGGTCCACCTGGCCGGTCTCGGTGTTGAACCGGGTCTTCAGGTTCTCGCCGGTCTTGTAGTACTTGCGCGACGCGGTCGCGACCGCTTCTTCAATGGCGCTGATGACGACGTCGGGCTCGATGCCCTTCTCTTTCGCCAGCGCCTCGATCGTCTGCTGCAACGGATTCGACATAATCTAGAATTCCACTTCCAAATTCGCCCGGGTGATCACATCGAGCGGCACGCGGTGCGTCCGTCCATCGTCGGCCTCGATGAGCAGCGCGGTCCCCTCGACGCCGGCGAGCCGCCCCCTGAAAAATCCCTGGCCGTCCACCTTCTCGCGCATCACGACTTTCGCACGGCGCCCGGTGAAGCGGCGGTAGTCGTCGGGCCGGCGCAGCGGCCGATCCAGCCCGGGCGACGACACTTCCAACGTATACGCGGTCGGGACGATCTCCTCGACGTCGAAGATCGCGCTCAGTTCGCGACTCACGTTCGCGCAGTCGACCACGCTGACGCTCTCTTCCGCCTTCGACGCCGGGCCGGGCCGGTCGACCTGGACCCGCAACACCATCCCCGGCGCTTCGCGGCGGAACTGGACGTCGAAAATCTCCAGCCCGTAGCTGGTGGCCACACGTTCGGCGATGGCCCGGACTTTCTCGACGACGGTTTCCCCGCCCATAAACTAAAAAAGTGGGCACCTGCCCACTCGGTCCTTACCCAAGGCCTTCGAATCCAAAATTATAGCACGGGGAAAGGACCGGCGAGGCTGGGGCGCTGGGGCCGTCAGGGAGCAGGCTTGCCGGCGCGGACCCGATAGACGCTCTCCGTGCCCGATTGGCCGAGCCGCTCGAGATCGACCCGGGGCGCGGACCAGGCCGCGTGTACGGTTTCGCCGGCGTAAATCACGCAACGGCGCTGGCGCAGCAGGTGATCGAGGTCGACGGCGTGACGGTTCGGCTCGACGACCAACCGCAGCTCGCCCTCGTCGAACAGCACGCGGGGATACCGCCGCGCGATGTCGTCCCCGAACAGCGTTCGCCCCTTGTACAGCGCGCAGAGGTTGCCCATCTGCAGCGCCGAGGCCTCGTTCGACGCGCGCAGGACGTAAATCGGATCGCAGGTCCCTCCCCCGCATCAGCTCATCCACATAGCGAGCGGCCGTCTCCTGCTCGACGCGCAGCTGCCCAAGCCTCAGCGCCTCCCGGCGGATGAGCGCGCCCTGGCCGACGGCGACGGCCAGAAGCGCCGCGGCCGCGGCCGGCACCAGCGCTGGCGGCGCCCGCTGGCGCACGTACCGGCCCACGAGCCAGAGGTTTGCGCCGAGCGTGCAATACGTCGGCACCAGATAGTGCGGGTCGGCGTGCTTCGCGAGCGCGAAGATGGCGGCCGTCTGCATGGCGGCGAGCGCGCCCAGCGCACGGCGCGATCGACGGTCAGCCGGCGCGCCCTCGAAACGCCAGACGATCCACGTGATCGCGCCGAGCAGAATCAACGCCGCGCACACCGGCTCGGACGCGATCAGGAACCGCAACGCCGGCAGATAGCGGTGCACGTCGATGATCGTCGTCGCGCCTCCGCCGTAGGCGCCCGAATGGAGGCCGATCATCGCGATGCGGTGGACGAACGACGGCAGCTTGATCAGCGCCGGCGAGAAGGCGGCCAGAAACGCAGCACCCGCCGCGATCACGAGCCGGCGCCGGCTCCGCCAGTCGTCGAACAGCAGGAACGCGCCGGCCGCGAGCGGGGCTGCCGCCACGTGCAGGGTCCCGAGCACGCCGGTCACGATGCCGAGCCGCACGGGCGTCGGCGAGGCCGGCCGCTCGGCGTGCGCGACCACGATCGCCGTCCACAGCACCGCCAGCCCCGCAATCATCAGCTCCGGACGGAGTGCGGACGTGACGCTCACCGTGGTGAACGACAGCCATGGCCCCGCCTGTACGAGCAGCGCCGCGGCAAGGCCTGCGCGTCGCCAGACCAGCCAGCCCGCGAGCGCCATGAGCAGCGCCGCGACCGTCAGCCCGGTCCACTGGATGGCTCCGATGTACGCCTCCGGCCGCGCGACGACATCCGCCGCGAGACCGCCGGCGCCTCCGGAGGCGTACCTGGCCGCGGTGACGAGACTGCCGAGCGCCTTCAGCGGGATGCCGGGATGATCGATGTGGAACGGCGGGTAGCCTTTCAGCATCGCGAGCGAGTTGAGGAGGTAGACGTACTCGGGGTCGCTGTTGAAGGCGAGCCATGCGGGCCCGCGCACGTGACGCAGCCAGCCGGCGGTGACGAGAAAGGCGCACGGCGCAGCGGCGAGCGGCAGCGGGGCGAGCCACCGTGCGCGCCGCCCGGTCATGGGCGCGCGATGAGGTCGTACCCTCTGGCGGCGACGATTTCGACGTCGACGAAGTCGCCGCCGCGGTACAGGGACGGATCGCACTCGGTGAGGAACACCGACGCGTCGATGTCCGGCGCTTGCGTCGGCAGACGCGCCTTCAGCACCAGATCGTGATCCGACGCCGGACCGTCGACCAGCACGCGCACGCGTTCGCCGATGCGCGCCTTCTGGCGGACGGACGCCAGCCGCTTCTGCAAGCTCATCACGCGCGCGCGGCGCGCGGTCTTCTCCCGAGCCGGCACATCATCGTCGAGCTGGTACGCCGACGTGCCTTCCTCGTGCGAATAGGTGAAGACGCCGACGTGATCGAAGGCGTGATTCCCGACAAACTCGCACAGCTCGTCGGCGTCGGCGTCGGTCTCGCCCGGGAAGCCGACGATGAAGGTGGTGCGCAGCGCGACGCCCGGCACCCGCTCGCGGATGCGCCTCAGCAGCGTGTCGTAGGTCTGACGCGTGCCGGGGCGCTTCATGCGCTTCAGCACGGCGTTCGATGCGTGCTGCAGCGGCAGGTCGATGTACTTGCAGATCTTGTCGCACTCCGCCATCGCCGCCAGCGTCTCCTCGTCGATGGTGGTCGGGTACAGGTAGAGCAGGCGGATCCACTCGAGGCCGTCGACGGTGTTCAGCTCGCGCAGCAGCCGCGCGAGCGCGCCGCGCTCCCGGCGATCGATGCCGTAGAAGGTCGTGTCCTGGGAGATGAGCAGCAGCTCTTTCACGCCGAGCGCCGCGAGCGCGCGCGCTTCACGCACGATCGACTCGCCTGGACGACTGCGGTACCCGCCGCGCAGCGTCGGGATGATGCAGAACGCGCACTTGTAGTCGCAGCCTTCGGCGATCTTCACGTAGGCGTAGTGTCGCGGGGTCGCGGTCAGGCGCGGCGTGTCGGCGTCGTAGATGTAGGTCGGGAGCGAAGTGGGCGCGCCTTTGAAAAACGCGAGCGGCGTGGCCCCCGCCGGCGCCTCGCCCGTGATCGCGCCGACGATGGCGGGCACTTCGCCGGTGCCGAGCACGGCGTCTATCTCCGGGATTTCCTTCTTCAATTCGTCGCGGTAGCGCTCGGCCATGCAGCCGGTAACGATCAGACGCCGGCACGAGCCGCCCTTCTTGTGCTGCGCCATCTCGAGAATCGCGTCGATCGACTCCTGCTTCGCCGAGTCGATGAACGCGCAGGTGTTCACGACCAGGACGTCGGCGTCGCCGGCATCCTGCGTGAGCTCGTGCCCGGCCTGTGTTGCGAGCCCGAGCATCACCTCGGAATCGACGAGGTTCTTCGGACAGCCGAGGGAGATCATGCCGATCTTCATGAGTTTCTCGATTGCCTCGTCAACACCAAGGACACCAAGGACACCAAGAGAAGATCGTTCTCTTTGCTTTCCCCTTCGTGTCCCTTGTGTCCTTCGTATCCTTTGTGTTGGATCACGGGTACAACCGATACAGCATACGCGGGTACGGGATCGTTTCGCGGACGTGATCGAGCTTGCAGATCCACGACACCACGCGCTCGATCCCCATGCCGAAGCCACCGTGCGGGACCGTGCCGTACCGTCGCAGGTCGAGATACCACTCGAACGCGTCCTGCGGCAGGTTGTGCTCCTGGATCCGCTGCAACAGCAGGTCGAGGTCGGCGAGGCGCTCGCCGCCGCCGATGATCTCGCCGTAGCCCTCCGGCGCCAGCATGTCGACGCCCAGCGCGAGATCCGCGCGCTCCGGATCGGGCTTCATGTAGAACGCCTTGATCGCGGCGGGGTAGCGGTGCACGAGCACCGGCCGGTCGTATTCCTCCGACAACGTCGTCTCGTCCGGGCCACCGAAGTCGCCGCCCCACTGGATCGGCAGCCCCTTGGCCTGCAACCGTTTCACCGCGTCGTCGTACGAGATGCGCGGGAACGGCTTCCGGACCGCTTCGAGCTTCGACACGTCACGCTCGATGATCGTGAGCTCGCGGCGGCGCTTGTCGAGGACGCGCGCGACGACCGAGACGACGAGATCCTCGGCCAGCTCCATCACGTCGTCGAGGTCGGCGTACGCCACTTCGGGCTCGACCATCCAGAATTCGGTGAGGTGGCGGCGCGTCTTCGATTTCTCGGCGCGGAAGGTCGGGCCGAAGCAGTACACGCGGCCCAGCGCCATCGCGTTCGCCTCGTTGTAGAGCTGCCCGCTCTGCGTGAGGTATGCGGTCTGGTCGTCGAAGTACTGTGCCGGAAACAGCGTCGTCGTGCCTTCGCAGGCCGCGGGGGTGAAGATCGGCGTGTCGGCGAGGATGAAGCCGCGGTGGTTGAAGAAGTCGCGGACGGCGTTGATGATCTCGTGGCGGACGCGCAGGATCGCCTGCTGCCGCTCGCTGCGGATCCAGAGGTGCCTGCGGTCCAGCAGGAAATCGACGCCGTGCTCCTTCGGCGTGATGGGGTAGTCGTGCGACGCGCCGACGACCTCGACGCTCTTGACGTCGATCTCGTAGCCGCCCGGCGCGCGCGCGTCGGCACGCGCCGTGCCGGTGACGATGATCGAGGTTTCCTGCGACAGATGGTCGGCCGCCTTGAACAGATCGTCGCCGACCGCCGCTTTCGACATGACGGCCTGGATGAAGCCGGAGCCGTCGCGCACGGTGAGGAAATGGATCTTGCCGCTCGAACGGCGGTTGTGGAGCCACCCCTTGAGGGTGACCTCGTCGCCTTCATGCGCGCCGATGTCTTCGATATACACGTGCATCTCGTCAGCCCTTAGCCCTCGGCCATCAGCCCGTCGATCCGCTGGCGGGCGGTTCTCGCTCGCGCCAGCGTCTCCTTGGTCGAACCCTGCGCGACGATCTCGAACATGAACGGCGCGTCGTAGCCGACCTTCTGCACCGCTGTCAGCACCGCCGCCCAGTCGATCGTGCCCTCGAACGGCAGCAGGTGATCGTCGGCGCGCCCGCGGTTGTCGTGCACGTGCGTCGCGATCAGATGCTCCGACACCGTTTCCACCGCGTCGACCAGATCGCCGTCGAGGTGCGCGTGGCCGAAGTCGAGGCAGATGCCGACGCCGTCCAGATCGTCTTCCACGAAGTGGACGATCGACCCGGCGCGCGACAGCTCGTTCGGGATGACTTCCACGGCGATTCGCACGCCGAGCGGCTGCGCGATCTTCTGCAGCTCCTCGATGCTGCGCCGCGCCGCCGCGCGCGAGTCACCGGCCGGGCGGACATTCGGGTCCGCCCCCACACCGTGCCGCGCCGCGTCGCTCCCCGCGCCGTAGGGGGCGACCCGCGTGTCGCCCCGTTGCGTTCGCGGTATCCCCAGATGGGTCACGAGAACCGCCGCCGGGATCCGCCGCGCGATGTGCAGCGCCCGCTCCGCTTCGCTCACCGCGCGCGCCCGCGCGTCCGGGTCACTGCTGGCGAGCGACAGCGTGCCGCTCCAGCGCCCGCCCGTAAACCCCTCCGCCGTCGGCGCGTGGATGCTCCGCAGCTGCAAGCCTGCTTCGGCGAGCCACTGCTGCAGGTCTGCGACCGCCGCCGGATTGTGGTAGTCGAAATGCGTCCGAGTGGCGAAGACCTCGACCCACTCGAACCCATGGGCGGCGATCTCCAGCAGGTGACCCCGGCACAGGCGCTGAGCGTGGTAGAGGTGCGTGGAGACCCCGAACTGACGTTTGGCCACAACTCGAACCATTCATTGTAGCCTGCCGGCACAGACGGCGAACAGCCGCGCCGGATTTTGTTCGAGGTCGAGGGTGATCGAGCAGATCGTGAGCCGGTTCTTCAGCCGCACGAGATCGTTCCGATCGACGTCGGCCGATCCGGCCACGCGGAGCAACAGCGCCGCGGCGTCTCAGCGCAGAAATAGATCGTCGACCGGCATCGACCAGCCGGGGAGCGCGGGCTCGGCGTCGGCGCGATCGCCTCGATGATAGATGGTCGGCGTATCGGGATCGCTTGCTCGATACACGCGGATGACGTGCCGTCTCAGTACATCGACGTCCCACACGACGAGCGTGCCGGCGGCGAAGTAGTCCGCGCGCTTGGCGGCCATCACGCGTTCTGCGGCGGCGCCATAATCTTCTTTGCTCCGCACTTCCGCTGCAAAGACCGGTGCGCCCTCGACGAAGTCTTCGGTCGGCACCTGCGTGGCGAATGCCGCATCAGGGCTGAACGATCGGCGGTTCGGAAGGTTGACGATGAAGCCGACGTTGTCGGCAACCGCGTGTCCGCGTTTCGTGCGCTGCTCATAGTCGAGAAGGCGCGCCGCGATTCGCAGGGCCGCACACCCGTGGAGGCCGGAGCCGGGCGACATCAACACCAGCTCTCCGCCGACGATTTCGGCCTTCCCCTCGACGCGGTACAGATCGTCGATCGTTGCGTCTCGCTTCGTCGCCATCTCGCAAATCCTACCATCGTCTTTCGGGATGATCCGTGCAGTTTCTGCCGAAAACGGGCCATTTCCGGTGGTGGTGCAGTGGCTCGAGCCAATGGCAGACCATAGTAAGATGCGGCTCCTCACATGCCCCTGACTGTGGGCGCTCGAGTCGGTCCGTACGAGATCGAGGTGGCGATCGGCGCCGGTGGGATGGGCGAGGTCTATCGCGCGCGCGACACGAAGCTGCATCGCGACGTCGCGATCAAGATTCTGCCCGAGGCGCTCGCCGGCGACCCCGCCGCGCAGGCGCGCTTCGAAGGCGAAGTATTTTGGCATACGACAGGATTTGACCTGAGTCGCGACAGCCAAGCTCGAAGAGCTGTCGGAGGAGCCGTCGGCTTGTCCACGCGCGTCAGCAGGAGGACGTCGCGCGGAATCGTCGTTTCGATCAGGGAGTCTTTGATGTGCCGGGACCAGAGCGCTGGATTGACGGCAAGCGGCGCGGCGCCTGGGTAGCCTCCGGAGAAGAGATACTGGTCGAGCGTGAACCCGAACGTCTCGCGCATCTCCGCGACCAGTGCGGCACCGGCAGGAGAGCTACCGGCGACGCTGCACGTGTGGAGGTCAGCACGGGACAGCGCACGATCTGAAAAGCCGCTCACGCCGGGCCGAGAATGGCCTTCCTATTCATCATCGCAGTTCCTCTACGTGCGCCGCGAGCAGCTCGCGCAGGCGCGCGAAGCGCGGGTACTTCTCGAGGTTGGTCCGCGCGTAGCGCAGCGTGCGCGGGATGTACTGGATGTACACCGTGTTGCGCCGCGTGATCGTCTGGTAGCCGAAGGTGCCGAGCGCCTTCAGGTTGCGCTGCAGCGCCATCAGATCGAACCGCCGTCGGAAGTCGTCCTCCGCCGCCGCCGGACCGTCGCCCTTCTGCAGCGCCAGAAAGTACGCGATGAGCTCGTCGAGCTCGCGGTCGGCGATGTCGACGTACGAGTCGCGCAGCAGCGACGCGAGATCGTAGGTATCGGGCCCCATCCGGGCGTCCTGGAAGTCGATGATGTAGAGACTGCCTTCGCTCAGCATCAGGTTTCGGCTGTGATAGTCGCGGTGGCAGAGGACCCGCGGTTCGGCCGCCAGCTCGTCGACGATCGACGCCCACTCGGCGCCGAGCGCCGCGTGCTCCGCCGGCGTGAACACGACGCCGCGATAGCCCTCGACGAAGTGCTTCAGGAAGAACTCGAGCTCCCAGGTCAGCTTCTCGACGTCGAACGCGATGCGGTACGGCACGTACTCTGCTGAACGGAGCTCGCCGCCGCGCCGCTGCAGCAGCTCGATGAGGGCGACCGCCTGCCGGTACAGCGCCGCGTGCTCGGTCGGCGTGGCCGCCCCGAGGTGCGCCTGCAGCGTGACGTCGCCGAGGTCTTGCTGCGCGACGATGCCGAGCTCGTCGGAGTGGCCCAGGATGTCGGGCACCGGCAGCGGAATCTGCTGCAGCAGCGTGCCGACGTTGGCGAAGGGCAGCGTCGCATAAGTGATCGGCCCGGCATGCAGCGCCAGCACGATCGACGGACCATCGGCCGCGATGATCCGGAAATACTTGCGGTCGGAGGCGTCGCCGGTCAGCGGTACCACGCGTGCGTTCCGGCCCGCGAGGCCGCTGTGCCGCAGGTAACGATCGATCCGCTCACGCAGCTGGGTGCCGTCGGCTGTTCGGTGGTCGGTCATCGAAGGTTCTAGGGTTCCAGGGTTCAAAGGACCAACGGTGAGACGCGCGGCGGGCCGTCCTCGCCGTCTACGAGAATCGCCCGGTGGTGAGACGCGCCCGCCGGCACGCGGACGCGGTCGGTGACAATGCATTCGTCGATCACGGCGCCGGCACCCACCTCCACATCGTCCCACAGAATGGAGCGCGTGACGCGCGCCGATGCGTCGATCCGCGCGTCGTGACCGGCTGTCGAGCTCCCCGGGAGTGCGAGCCCTTCCCCTCCACGAGGCGCTGGACAGGCAGGCGAGCGGGGCGCCGCGGCGCCGGCCGCCGCGAACGCATGTGACGTTCGCCAGTAGTCGGCGGGCGTGCCGACGTCATAGAACGCCGCGTCGGAGATTACGCCGCGCACGGAGCCCGGACGAGACGCGAGCAGCGCGTCGTACACGCCGCCGATCGAGCTGGCCGCCTCGCCCGGTGCGATGTCGTCGAACACGCGGCCCGCAACCACCTGCACGCCGATGTAGTGAAACGAGCCCTCGGCTGACCGACCGCGGCGCACGAAGCCGGCGACCCGACCCTCCGAATCCAGCTGGACGCCGCCGTACCGCGTGAACTCGCGGTTGGGGACGAGCGCCAGCGTGACCAGCGCACCCGACGCGGCGTGCGCGCCGGCGAGGCGAGGCAGATCGACGTCGGTCAGCGTGTCGCCGTTGACGATCAGGAACGTGTCCGCTTCGACAATCGTCCGCGCGAGACGCGGACCGCCCGCGCTGCCGAGGATTCGCGGCAGCTCCCACGAATAGCGCACGCGCGCGCCGAGATCGCGGCCGTCGCCGAGCACGGCCGTCAGCGTCTCGGGGCGGTGATGCAGGTTCAGCACCAGGTCGTCGATGCCGCGGGATACGAGCCACGCGGCGATGCGGCGGATCATCGGCTCGCCCGCGACCGGGATCGCCGGCTTCGCGCGCACGTCGGTCAGCGGACGCAGTCGCGCGCCCAGGCCGGCGGTGAGCACGAGCGCGTGGCGAATCATGCGTTTATCAGGGACGGCGCCGAGGCGAGCCCCGTGGTGCTTTTGTCCGTCATGTGATTCTCACACCGAACGAACAGCCGCGGAGCGCCGGCGTGCCGACGCCTTTGCCGAGGATCAGGACCTTGTGCGTGCTGCCGAGGCCACCGGGCAGCATGAGCGTTTTGAATTGGGGATTGCGGATTGCGGATTGCGGATCGGGAAGGCCCTCGAGGAGCCCCATCACCAGATACGTCTGATCGAGAAACGCGATCGTCGTCATCCCTTCCGCTTCAGCCGCGGCGCGCACGCTGGTGAAGTCGACGTGCGCGGTGATGTCCTGCTCGCCCGGGTGCTGCAGCCACGCGGGCGCGTCAGGCGATCCTTCCGGACCGGCGCTCGTGTGCTTGACGAACGACGTCAGCGTGCCGGTGGAGTGGGCCGGCGAGTACAGCTCGCGCGCGTCGTGACCGTAATCGACGAGCACGATGAAGCCGCGGCGCAGACGCCGGGCCGCGTCGCGGATCCAGTCCACGGCTCTCAGGTTGATTTCCACGCGCCAGCCGGGTTCGAGCGTCACGCCCAAGCGGTCGAGGTACGCCGCGAGCGCCGGCGTCGACGGCGGGCCCTCGACGAGATGAAGACGGGTCTCCGGCACCGGTGGCGAAGACGCTCGCCAGGCACCGGTAGCGGACGGCTGCCGGGGCAGGGACAGGGGATCGGACTCCCTGGCAAAATTTACGTACACTTCGCGCAGACCGTCCTCACGCATCACCACCTGATGGACCGGCAGCGCGTCGAGCAGCTCGTTTGCGATCAACGTGCCTTCGAACGTGTCGGGCAGGTCGGGACCGGACGACGCCAGTCGATCGGCGACTCGAGCGAGCGTGCCAGCCTGCGCGCGACGCGCTTCAGCGCTCGCTTCGACGAGGTGCAGGCGAATGGCTGCATAGAACGCGGGATCGCGCCGTTTTGCGGCGCGCAGGATGTCGGCGGAGAGACGGCCGTTGCCGGCGCCGGCTTCGACGATGTCGAAGGAAGGAACCTTTGCGGCCTCGGCGATTACCGTCGCCATCTCCGCGAGCTGGAGCTCGAGCAGCTCGCCGAACAGCGGACCCACGTCGACGCTGGTAAAAAAATCGCCCGCGCGTCCGGACCGTTGGGCCGCGCGGGCGTAGTAGCCGGATTCCGGATCGTAGAGCGCGAGCTCCATGAACGCGGCCACCGTCAGGGGGCCGCGTTCGCGCATCACCTTCGCAATGGAATCCGCAATCCGCAATCCGCAATCCGCAATCCGCAATAGAATGTCGCGTGCACGTGCTCGCGACCGCGCTCGGCCTGAGCCTCCTCGGCAGCTGCGGCGGGCTCTTCGTCGCGGCGACCCTCGTGTTCTTTGCCGCGCGCGTGCGCACGCGCCTCGTCCCGTGGCTGGTCAGCTACGCCGTCGGCGCGCTGCTCGGCGTGACGCTGCTCGACATTCTTCCCGAAGCGCTCACGCTGCTCGCGCCGCAGGCGGTGTTCGGCACGCTGCTCGCCGGCATTCTGCTGTTCTTCACGCTCGAGAAGCTCGTCCTGCTCCGTCATTGCCATACACACGAATGCGAGGTCCACGGCGCGACGGCGCCGCTGCTCTTCGTCGGCGACGCGTTCCACAACTTCATCGACGGTGCGATCATCTGCTCCGCCGTGATGACGTCGGTCCCACTTGGCGTCAACACCGCCATCGCGATCGCGGCTCACGAGATTCCGCAGGAAGTCGGCGACGTCGCCATTCTGCTCTCCTCGGGCTACACGCGGGGCCGGGCGCTGCTGCTGAACGTCGTCACGGGAGCCGCCAGCATCGTCGGCGCGCTGGCCGCGTTCGCTGCGGTTCAGGTGATTCCCAGCATCCGGCCGTACGTGCTCGCGATGTCCGCTGCCAGTCTGTTGTACATTGCCATGTCGGACCTGATTCCGAACCTGCACAAGGGCGAGATCGACGCGAACGCGCTGCGCCAGGTGCTCCTCATTGCCGCCGGCATCGGCACGATCGTGTTCTTCGAGAGAATGATTCGATAAATGTCCATCGACAAGATGAACCTCGCGACCGTCGAGAAAATGTGGCGCCGCGAGGTCGAGGCCGCGGCCACCTACAAGCATCTCGCCAACCGCGAGGCCGATCAGAAGCGCAAAGACATCCTGATGCGTCTCGCCGAGCAGGAAGACAAGCACGCGGCGCGATGGTCCGAGCGCATCGCCGACGCCACCGGCCGAGTGCCCGATCCGAAAGAAGTGGAGCGCGGGCTCTCCTGGTTTCAGCGCATCTCGGATCCCAACGTCGTCCTGCACCGGCTGGAGCAGGAAGAAAACAAAGCCGAAGCGGAATACGACCAGCTCATGCAGCGGCTGAGCGACCCGATGGACCGCCAGATTGCCGAAGAGGCGATGCTCGAAGAGCGCGATCACGCGGTCGTGCTGCGGACGCTGGCCGGCGGGAAAATTCCCACGCCGCGATCGACGCTCGACACGATTCTGGGCCGTGAGCGCTGGCATGTGCGCGGCACCGGGTGGATCGGCGACGCCATCTACGGCGTGAACGACGGCCTCGGCGCCGTGTTCGGCATCGTCTCGGGCATGGCCGGCTACACCGGCGGGAGCGAGGTCGTGCTCGCCGCGGGCCTCGCCGGCACACTCGCGAGCGCGCTGTCGATGGGCGCCGGCGCGTATCTGTCGTCGAAATCCCAGCGCGAGGTCTATGAATCGGAAATCGCCCGCGAGCAGGCCGAGATCGACGAGGACCCGCACGAGGAGCTCCTCGAGCTGGAGCTGTTCTATCAGCTGAAAGGATTCTCCGCCGAAGAATCGAGGTCGATGGCGGAACGGCTGCAGAAACAGCCGAAGCAGTTCCTGCGCACGCTCGTCCACGAGGAGCTCGGCCTCAACGAGGAAACATTCCCGAACCCGTGGCGCTCGACGCTGTCGGCCGGCGTCTCGACGGCCATCGGCGGCTTCATCCCGATCATCCCCTTCTTCTTCGCCGTCGGAATGCCCGCCGTTATCGCGTCGTTCATCATCAGCACAATCGCCCACTTTGTCGTCGGCGCTTCCAAGTCGCTCGTCACGACCCGCTCGGGGTGGGCCAGCGGCGCCGAAATGACCATGGTCGGCATCCTCGAAGCGGCGATTACATACGGCCTCGGCCTCGCCTTCGCCCGCCACTGATGAGGTGCGGCGGCCGGGCCGTCTTGTCCTGAGGACACATCGCATCCGCCGCTCGCGCAATCAGCGGGAAAATCGCCGCTTTTCGAACGGTGTGGCTGGCATTCCATTTGCCCTTCCCGACGGTACGCGAGGTTCTTCAGCTGACGAACGTAGCGCGAGGCTTCAGCCGAGCGCGCGGAGCGTCAGCCCGAGCGCGCGGAGGTGCAATATGTTCAGCAAAGTATGTGCGTGGACGGCGGCCCTGCTCCTGACGGCGAATGGCGCCCTTGCCGGTTCGGGCGGGCACATCGAGCGGAAAGACTTCCAGGTCGCGAAGGACATTGCGGCCAGCGTCCAGCGCTACACGCAGTTCACGATTTTCGACGACGTGAGCGCGTACGTGAAGGACGGGGTCGTCACGCTCACCGGAAAGGTGACGATGCCGTACAAGCGCGACGACATCGAGAAACGGGTCTCCAAGGTGGACGGCGTGCGGAGCGTGACCGATGAGATCAGCGTGCTCCCGGTGTCGCAGTTCGACGACGAGCTGCGGTACAGAATCGCGCGGTCCATCTACAACAATTCGAATTTCTGGAATTACGCGATCATGCCGAACCCGCCGATCCACATCGTCGTGGAGCATGGACGGGTCACGCTGACCGGGGTGGTGCAGAGCGAAGTGGATCGGATGCTGGCGCGATCGCTGGCCACCCAGTTCGGCGCGTTTTCAGTGACGAACGCGCTGAAAACAGACGCCGAGGTCAGCGACGCCCTTGCCAAATCCGAGTGAGCTGACCGTTCCCCTTCCGACGGGCGCCGCGACGACAGCCGTGGTTTACGAAGGTGTCAGACACCGTGGTCGTTCAGCCGCGGTGTCGGACACCGGGATCGACGCCAGGGTGGACGCTACGCTGATTCTCGGGCACGGCGCCGGGGCCGGGCAGCGCAGCGCGTTCATGGTCGACTTCGCGCACGCGCTCGCGGCGCGAGGCGTGGACGTGGTCACGTTCAACTTCCTCTACACCGAGCAAGGGCGGCGGATTCCGGATCGCGCGCCGGCGCTCGAGGCATGTTATCGCGCGGTCATCGAGACGGTTCATGCCGAGGTTCCTTCGGCGCGACGTGCGCTGTTCATTGGCGGCAAGTCGATGGGCGGCCGAATCGCGACGCAGGTGGCTGCCGGCGATCCGCAGCTGCGCCTCGCCGGACTCGTGCTCCTCGGTTACCCGTTGCATCCGCCTGGCAAGCCGGCCGAGCGCCGCGACAAGCATCTGCCGGCGATCGCACGCCCGATGCTGTTCGTCCAGGGCACGCGCGATGCGTTCGGCACACCCGAAGAGCTGGCGCCGATCCTGAGCAGGCTGCAGCCCACGCCGTCCCTGCACGTCGTCGCGCAGGGCGACCACTCGTTCAAGGTGTCGAAGAAGGATGCCGCGGCTCAGGCGAACATCTATGTCGACGTGCAGCAGGCGATCGTCAACTTCGTGCTTCAGTTGTGAGATACCCTCGCCTGAAGGCGAGGGCTTATGGGTCG
>JRHI01002010.1_pt1 | contig 15197 bp, 6 predicted proteins | sample 215371 | NCBI WGS metagenome assembly JRHI01 (sample SAMN02929681, study PRJNA255918) | sediment metagenome | biome: cave system; feature: Ice Cave; material: Sediment; isolation source: sediment from deep within a dark volcanic ice cave with no known source of... ...
GCACTGGGCAAAGCACTGGAAGAGGAGTTAGAAAGCTTTCTCGAGCAGGTGAGCCAAATGAGCGAGGGAGAACTGAAGCAATTGGAAGAGCGGGTGGTCAAGAGCAGTCAGGCGATAGGTAGAAAGCTGATGGAAGGAGTGCTCAACAGTCGGCTGCACGAGCGGCGCCCGGTGGCGCGGCGCGAGGGAAGCTGCGGGCATGTGCAACGGTTGGTGGGAGAACGTCGCAAGGAACTGATTACCCTGGTGGGCCCGGTCAGCTTTGTGCGTGCGTACTATCAATGCCTGCATGGAGCAGAAGCGCAAGAGGAGCAAAACTGTACTCATGGAGAAGCGCCTGCTGATGTGCTGTGGGGCGTGGATAAGCAGCGGACGACGCCTGGGGTGCAAGGGCATATCAGTTATCTGAGCGCGCGTCTCACGTTCGAGGAAGCGGCCCAGACCCTGTGCCGCACGGTGCCCATTGGCATGTCAGGGCGCCAAGCCCTCAACCTGATGCGTCCGGTGGGAAAAGCGTTGGCGGCGGCAGAAGAGCGCCAAGTCAGCGTCGTCCAAGCCCAGGCCAAGCAAGCGCAGAGCCAGCCGAGCGCACAGCGGCAAGCGCACAAAGAGATTGAGCGGCTCTACATCGAACTAGATGGCGTGTTTGCACGCATGCGACGGGGCAGCGTGCCGATGGAGAAAGAGGAACGGCAACGCCAAGGCGACGTCTATCGTGAGATCAAAGCCGGAGCGGTGTTTCGCGCAGAGCGCGGACCCAAGCGCTCAGAGCTCGCGGCTGGGGTGTATGTGGATACGCCAGCGCCAGACAGTCTGCGCTATGTGGCGCGTCGCACCGCCCTTGGCGGCTTTGCGTGGTTACTCTACGATCTAGCTAGGCAATGTGGACTGGAGCAAGCGCAGCAGGTGGTGGTGCTTGGTGACGGTGCGCCTTGGATTTGGAATCAGGCCGCTGAACACTTTCCAGGAGCAGTGCAGATTGTGGATATGTATCATGCCAAAGAACACGTCTGGGACGTGGCTCATGCCGTCTTTGGACACGGCACCGCGGCGGCAACGGCCTGGGCCACGCCCGCCTGTTCGCTGCTCGAACAGGGCCAGAGTGAAGCACTCGTCAGCGCGATCGAGGCGTTGGCGTCCATCCCGCCTGAGCCGGGGCAAGCACGCAGTATCCCAGAGCGAGCGGTGGACTACTTTACCACCAATGCAGAGCGCATGCGCTATCCCGACTTTCGCGCCCAAGGCATGCACATCGGCAGTGGCATCGCTGAGGCCGCCTGCAAAACCATCGTCAGTACCCGTGCGAAACGCTCCGGCATGCGCTGGACTCCCGAGGGCATCGATGCCCTCTTGCCTCTGCGCACAGCTGTTCTCAATGGAACCTATGATTCCTTCTGGGAGGAGGAATATGCTGCCTGATTGCCTACAACGAATTCATACACCCTTTTTTGGGGGCAACTCCTGTGAGTTAGCAGGGTGGAGGCAAGCCCCACCCGTACATTTTAGCCCCATTCGTGCTCAAGAGAGAGACAGGTGTAGTTTGCAATTGACCACTTGAAAAAATCCTATGAGAGGCATTCGCCTTTGAGGCTGATACAGGCAGGCCAACTGAAACATTTGACAGCGGTTATTGGGACAAGTAGGCATGAATGATTCATAGCTATCATCAGTATAGTAGGTGATTAGCAGACTCTTTTGTTAAAAATAGGGGATAATTGGACTTATGGTTTCTTCTCTCGCTTTGTCTCGATGACTGAAGAGATATGCTCGTGTGACTCCAAAAGTTGCTTGATGTTGTCAATTAAGCGGTCGATGTCGAACGGCTTGTAAACCAGATGCACTCCCTGGGAAACGAGATAGCCTTCTTGCTCACGCACAAGACGGAGAGCGGCGGTGCAAACGATTACGGGAATGACCGCTGTTGATCGCTTCATTTTGAGCATTTGTAGCATCTGCAAGCCAGTCTTTTCCTCACCAAAGACGAGATCCAGAATGATAAGATCAGGTTTAATTTGTTCAATTTCATCGATCGTCTGAATGGGGAAACCGGCTAAGATAACGTCATATCCCTCTTCTTCCAGAAGCATGCGGAACAATTCGAGAATTTCTTGTGTGTCATTCACCACAAGTATGCGGGCTGTCATTGTGTGACTCCTTCAATGGATGTATTTCCATAGGAATGATAACATACCTGGGGGTTGTTACAAAATAGATGGTGACAACGTGCCTTCAATTGTACCATTTCTGTTCGCTGCTGTTCGCCGATAGTCGTTCATATCCGCCGTCATTGCTGTCAGCCTGAGTCACTTTGGCTCTTGACACTCGTGAGGAACGGTGGTGGATGAAAAGCTGGGAACCCAGCCTTTCTGTGTTTTCGTCGTGATTGCAGAGCAAGGAATACTCCCCTGAAGGCACCAGGGACACTGATGAGCATGAAGGGAGGACACATCTGCTCGTGATGACGATACCGAAAACGATGTGAAACGTTCTGTTTTTTCTTGTTTGGCTTCTCAAGACCGCTTTGGGCAATATTATAGTCCTTTGAGCAACAAGCTTTCTTGTTTCTTGTAAGCCTGAGAACGATGTCTGTTTGCCATCGATCTCAGGGTTGTTGATCTCCCCCTTCCGTTTGTTGCTCCATCTTCTGTAGAAGCTTGGTGTAGTTTTCTTGAGTACGTTTCGTGGAGGGGTGCTGCAGGCCAAGCACCTGTTCGTAGATGGTCAGGGCATGCTGATAGAGCGGTGCGGCCTCCTCGTCCTTGCCCTGGTTAGCGTAGAGGCATGCCAGGTTGTTGAGGGTGCTCGCTGTCAAGGGATGCTCAGGGCCAAACACCTGTTCTTCGATGGCCAGAGCTCGCTGATAGAGCGGCTCGGCCTTTTCGTACTTACCCTGATCCATGTAGAGGGCTGCCAGGTTGTTGAGCAGGTAACAGGTATCGGGATGATCGCGTCCGTAGCGTGTTTCCCCAATGCTGAGCACGCGCTGCATGAGTGGCACGGCTTCTCGATACTGTCCACGATTTTTCAGATACCATCCTGCATCATTGAGCAATGCTGCTGCTTCATCAAGTGTGAGGTTCCACTCTGTGATGAGGTCTGCACAGACCAGAGCCTGAGGAAGATAACGTTGACTGCGAGGCCAGGAGGCTGGCTCATCGAACGGAAACACTTGTCTGGTCGCTCGTACCACCCGCTCTGCCCATTGGCGTCGTGTCTCCTCGCCCAGGTCATCCTGGATCACCGCCTGCACCAGTCGATGGATGGTCAGGGTGTGGGTCGTGGCATTGCGGCGGACAAGCGAGTAGCTGAGCAGTTCGGCTAGAGCAGCGTTCAACTGGCTGCGATCGGCTGCAACGGGTTGCAGGATGGGACCAAGATGGGGTGCGCCTTCGAGGATCAGCTCTTCAGGAATGGCATCAGGGGTCACAAATGCGCAGAAACGCATCAACTCAATTGCTGCGGGATTGGCTCGTTCGACGCGCGCAAAGGCCAATGACCAGGTGGTGGCAACGGAGTCAGAATGACCGGAAACTAGTTTACCACGTTGTTTCAGCAGTGTCGCCCGCTGCTGCTGGTAGATGGTCAAGTAGTTGGAGACGCTTTCTTTGGTTTCATCGATATAGGCTCCTGCTTGATCAAGGGCAAGGCCGCCCAAGGCTCGCACGATGTCGAGAGCTGCGGCCCGATCGGTCTTCGAGACACGCTCAAGAGTGGCATCTTGAGGGATGATATCTGCTCGTCGCAGCAGAAACTCCGCCCCCTCTTTGGGTTTCATCGTGTCAAGTTCAATCTTGCGAGCAAGACCACCCATCGCCTGGGCGCGCGTGGTGAGCAGGACATGTCCCTGTGTGTCTGCTGGGATGTAGTCAGAGACCATCGCCAGGTCGTCGGCATTATCGAAGATGAGCAGCCAGTTGGCGTGCGTCTCAAACCACCGTTTCACAGCATGGACCGCGACCTGCTGCTCCTGGACATCTTTCTCAGGGAGATCGAGCAACCTTGCCAGAGCCACGACGTTCGTGAGCAGGGTTTCGTGGTCATTGGCCTGAACCCACAGGACGTACTGATAGCTATCACGGTTGCGAAAGGCATACTCCACTGCCGTCTGCGTCTTGCCAATCCCACCCAGACCACTCATGGCTGGCGGCTGTGACAGAGCCGTCGTCTTGCCGGCATGCAGCAGCGTGTGGATCTGGCTGAAAACCGGCTCACGTCCAGTAAAGAAGGGATTGCGACGGAATGGGACGTTCCAAATGGACACCTGGGTTGTGCCCATCGAGGTGGTGCCGGTTGCACTCGATGGGCCTGTTAAGGATGTGGGGGGGGTTCCCTTCTTCGTGAGATCATCGATGGCCTGGCGGATACCTTGCACAATATCGACAAAGGCGTCATCATGCGTGGGCCACCTGGTGACGGCATTGCCATCGGTCGGGAGAACCTTGAGTTTGGCGAAGGGCGCTCCCTTCAAGTCGGTGGGACGCAGGATGATCGGGAGGACACGCGCCTGGTTGGCATCATGCCTGGCAATCGCTTGCGTCATCTCAGTGCTGTAACAGAAATCGGAGGCGATGAAGTCAGCGCTGATCAATAATAGAATGATTTGATCGGTGTTGAGGTGCTTGCTGATCTGTGACTCCCATTCGCTTCCGGGACTGATATCCCCATCATACCAGGAGGTGATAATGTTCTGTCGCCTCAAGTTGCTCAGGTGCTTTTCCAGTTCTTCGCGGAATGCTCGATCACGATGAGCATAGGAGATGAAGACGGAAAACGGCATGAGATCCTCCTCTGACGGTTTAGTATGTTATAGGAGGCATTATATCCTGAAATGCAACAACTGTCACTACGTCTATGGTGCAATGGTTGATGTCTTCTTGAGAAACAGAGGTGGCTCTTCTCTTTCTATCTCAAGAGATTACGTCACACAGGGCTAGCAGACCAGTTACCACCTCCACTATTATTTGTCGCAAATGTTCCACTTAATGTCCCATCGGGCTGCATTGAGCCAGCAAATGACAAACTGTTACCGCTTTGAATAAACAATTTGATATTTCCAGAAGAGTCGATAGTACCGGTGAGAGGTGCGCTAAATGTTCCTGCATTATTCGTTTCAGTATAGACACCGCTTATATCGCCCTGGTTCTGCTGAAATGTAAAAGCTATGTTTGCTCTGGTAAGTAACGTTGTATTTTGCAGTCCACCTGCATATCTCGATTTTAGCGTGGGGAAAGACGCATTACTCGCTCTACTAACGACAAGACCTATGATGCCACAGACAACCAGTGTTCCTATAAAGAAACTTAGTATGATCCACGGAGTTTTGCTACGCTTTTTCTCTGGTTGTACGGGCGCCTTGTATTGTGGCTGGGAAGAAGGTGAAGGTACATGGGCATATTGTGGTGGTGGAGGAGCGTATACTCGTTGACGTGGTGTGTACTGTGATGGCTGAGAGGCTTGTTGTCGTGCCCTATCATTACCTTGCGACGATGGTACATGCGTAATTATTGCAGCGAGCTTATCAAGTCCTGCTGCATAGAATTGTCCACGCATATCGATGTACTGCATGTTGATGAGGTTTATTGGCACACAGTCTACCCAAGCTGTGCCATGAGCCCATACTGGATAAATATCGCGGGATTGCGCTTTTGCGATGGCAACTTCACCCTTCACATACGTGGAACTTGAAATATTGGGAGAGGCAATGAGGATAAAGGCAAATGCTCCACCAATGACCTGACGCAGGGTACTATCCCAATCCGGAGAACCGGGCTTGATGCCGGTTTCATCAATCCATGTTTGAATACCTCGCACGTTTAAATCTTTTGCGATATTTTTGGCGAATACCTCGTCATGATGAGAGTAAGAGATAAACACATATGGTCCTTGTAGAGTGTTTAACGTATTCATCGCTTATTCCTCTTGCAAATTACTTGATTTCTTCCAAGAGCTTCTTTGAGCGCTCTAATGCAGCCCTAATTATTCACGCATACGCTTCACTCAGCAGTATACTACAGATGAACATAGTATGTCATCTCATGCCTATTTACGATTACCGAGATTATGACCTATCCTAGTTTAAACACACCAATGCAAATGATTTTTTACTTTGTTGAGCCATAGTGACCTACGATACAAGTTTGGAAGGAGACTGCGAAAACCGTACATCTGAATGTCGAGCATAATCTTGATTAGCTTCGATACTTACCCATTTACGACCAGCAAGCTCGGCACAATATCCTGTCGCATTTGATCCAGCGAATGGATCGAGGATAAGGTCTCCTGGCTCGGTCAGAAAATGAATGAAGAAATTAATCAGCTGTAACGGCATACGCGCAGGATGAGGAGGAATGCCGCGTTCCTTACAAGTACGAATATAATAGTCGTTTGAGTTGGTGTGAGCAATGCTGAATGCATTTGTCGGAAGTCGTATGTCTTTTTGAGGTTCAATTGGCTCCATTTCAATAGCATTTTGCATGATACTTCCACCATTATCTTTCAAGAAGCTATCTTTGCTAATAATGTGCCCTGATGGTCTTTCTCCAGCATTGAATGTACCCCTCAGATGCATTTGTTTTGTTGCATTACTGTATGGCCTCAGTACATTTCTATTGTCGGCCTTCGGCCTGTCTGTTCTAGACATCCACCAAATATGTGTATAGCTATCAGTTACGCGAATACGTTCAACTGTTACCCACTGTGCCGGCGAGGGTAAACGTGTTGGATTATGGCAAATAAACTCTTGGCAGAGCCTAAGCTGCGCATCTTTGTGCTGAACAAAACCTAAAAGGGACTGGAGCGGAAGTAAAGATTGAATAGGTTTACCAGGCTCCCAAGCATTACCTAATTCAATAACAATAGAGCCTGTAGGAGTTAGTAGATCAGCAAAAAGTGGTGCAAAAGATGAGAGCCAACTTACATATTCTTCCCCTTCAAGGTTTCCATACTGTTTCTTTTGGTTAAGTGGAAAGGGAGGGGAAGTAAAGATCAATTGCACTTTTCCGCGCAGTTCATGTCCCAGAGGCTCTACTAAAATGTCTTCAGATTTTCCAATAAATAAGTGTCCAGCTTTTGTGGATTTGGTAGGTGCTATAGTCATATTAAATATCTACTTTCTGTTTAAGTTCAAGAGCACGTTCGTAGGTTTTCGTACTCCAATAGCCAACAATACCATGCTGTAGACCATCAACCGGTCCTCCAAGGAGAAAAGATCTACTAACTGTTCGATTGAAATGTGGACAACTGAAGCGTAGGTAAGAACAAGCATGACAGGCACCACCTCGCGATTTACATAAAGGATCATAAATACATCGTTGTGCTGATTCGAAGGTAGTATTGAGCCAATACCCAAGATTCATTCGAAAAGCTGAAACAATACCGCCTAGGGTAAATTCCTGGTGGCCAGTTGCAAAAATAACACCTGCACCTGCAATAGGGAAGAGGTACTCGCTTAAACTGTCAGCTTCAAAACCTACTTGTGTTGTTGCTGCAACAATCAGCATATGACTTATAGAATGAAGTAAACCAAAAAGAGCAGCTGGTCCACGACTTGGCATCTCAAATCCCTTTTCCTTTTCCCATGATAGTAATTCGAGATGCGCCTCTTTCTGTTGTAAAAAGATCTCCCTTTGACTAAGCAGCCATAAGCGTAATTGACATTCGTTTGTAAAAGCTGTATCAGGTATTTCTGCTAGATCATTTTCTAAAAGCCATGCAGCTTCCCTCCAAGGGTCAAGCTCAAACATAAATGCTTCTGTAGTGCTTCGTACAGCGTAAAGAGGAATTTTAGGCCTATTGGTGATAAATGGACGAAGCCTAGCAGTTGTGCCTGTTTGGGGGGATGCAAATACCCTACTATATCCTATTGCTGCTAATAGCAAAGGGAAAGCCTCTAAAATATTTAAATTAGCCAGCCCAAGTCGATGTGCTATGAACTTGTCTGACTCGTAACGTGATTTTGCTTGCTCATCATTATGTTCACTAGCTTCTGCTAGTAATGATGATAATTCCCAAGAGTGCATGCGCGGATGATCGCGTACGAAGACATACTCGAGCAAGGGGCGACTTGTTTGCGCGCGTTGTATCAACGGTGACGAAGCACCTATTAACGTGTGTACCTCTTTCTGCAGTCGCTGTTGTTTGTTTACTTGAGGCGATACCATTTGTGACTCCATCACATTTAAAATCATTTCAAGCTGCTGTGAGTCTGTTATACCTTTATCTATCAAATCCTGACGCGTTTGCTCTCGTCGGTCCTTGAGTTCACTAGAAATGGGTGTAGGAGTAAGTAAATCCTCGAAGTCTTTGGCATTGTAAGCTGTTGTATGTAATATTGCGGCCAGTAGTGATTCTCCTAGTCTACTGTTATCTGTAGCACGTTCTAAAATTGCATCATCTGTATCCACTAGGCTAATTGTACGGGTGTAATGTACAGAAGGATCTTGCAATGTGCTGCCTCTTTTTAATTTTCTTGTACCACATTGACAGTAGCGTAGTCCTAATCCTTGTTTACCAGGTTTTGTTAATGGTTGCTTACAAGTTTCGCAATACCAATTTGACTCTTGGAATCGCCCTCGATTATTCATCGTGATTACATGATCACGCGAGTGCTTAGGGATGAAAACATTTTCCGCACTCCCGCACTCATGAATATAGATGTATGGAACCTGGTCTAAGGCCTCATTTCTATTACAACTACGGCAGTTTAAAAAATAGTTGTATTTGACTAACTTATCTATGTTCTCGTACCACTGAACTCGTTTGCAATGCCTACAAACAAATACAAGTGGGGCCAAGGTATAATGAACTTGATATGGCTCACCTACTTCATACTTATTTGGAAATAGCTTGGGATCTGGAAAATTATCCTGCTGTATAGCATCCCAAGTGTGTAGTACTTGCCATAAAGCTTCTTCCAATGCTGGTGGGAGTGCTTGTGTGTTCTTCATCTCGATTGAACTGACTTCGCACCAGCCATTTGTTTCATTATATCGAAATACAGACTTTGGCGTGTAGCGAAATAGTACTTGGCTCTTTGCCCGGCTCATCTCTGCCATGTTATCTTTTCCTCTGCGTTGATAACTATGTACTACGAATACGGTCTACGAATGCGCTAGATGGACCGTCTGCTATAAAGTCTAATGTTTCATCCACATCACGGAAGCTCAACATCGGATGTATTGCGTCTCGTAATTGCGAATCGAAGGATCGCAGTATCTGATCCCAATTTGTTTGTAACGCTTGCGTGATACTGTCAATAACATATTGACGTTGCATATCGCTTAATTTGGGATGATGTACACCGATAATGTGCTGTAAATCATCGTTTAGTTGCTCTATTGAAATTTCACCGCTAGCAATCATCTTGTGAAGTTCCCGCATATTATCTAGTGGTTTTGTAATTTGCTTTCTACTGAAAAGTACTCTGCTGTAGTATGATAAAAGTAATCCTACAATTAATCCAGGGACAGTGCGTTTTGCCGCGAACGATGAGTATCGGTTAATAGAAACTGACTCCACTAATCGATCAAGGTAGCGATGATTGGGTAAAAAGTAGTGGTATTGTGAACGCTCACGTAAATCACTCCGCTTAAAACAGACCATCACAAGCCCAACATGGTTACGAGCAGCACGGCTACTTGCTTGGATGTATTCAGCATATTTTGAAGGCATACCAACCATAGCGAGAAAATTGATGCGCTCTAAATCAACTCCATGGCTTATCAGGCTTGTTGCAATCAGCACATCTAAGCGTTGTCCTTCTACTTCGTTACGTTCAAGTTCTATCTTTTCGATGACTTGTCCTACTTCTATCATTGTATTGTCGCCAGTGAGTGTACTAACGGATAGTGGCCGTGATAGCTGAGGTGACACTATTTGATAAAGACCATAAGCTATATTTCCACCCGTAGCTTTACGATTAACGTAAGTAAGGGACAGGTCGTAAAGCCGTAAGAAATCTAAAAAGTTATCCACTGTTACATTGTTAATCCCCAATTCCTCAAGCGCTTCCTTTGGTTGGTCTCGCATCCACTGTATTTTTCGGTTGTATAATTCAAGGGTTCTTAAGGCTGCACTCTCAGAATTACGTTGATGGGTAAGTATTCCACTGTATAAACGCCGATAAATAACAGGTGTTGAGGTGGCATAAAATGACTCGCCTGCTCTCCAACTTGGTTGAGGAAACCTGTTTGCTTCTTTTAGGTAAAGATGATATATTTGTGCTTCGTATGCTTCGATTGTAGCTGTTGCTGCTAATATTTTGGAAGGTTTGTGGTTTTGTTTACTTGCTATATACTGTAGAAAACCCTCGTAATGAGCATTAAAGGTGCCAAGTTCTTCTTTAAGAAGATGTAATTCATCCTGAATTAAAAAAGCAGGAACAGGATCTTTATCAGGTTGAAGTCGATCAAAGTCTTTAAGTGCTACTTTACAAGGACCAGCGCCACTTTCAATACACTTTCCAAATGAAGCGTATCCATGAGATGGACAGCGTTGGCTGACTTCTGAAATGAGATGAGCGAAATGCTTTTGGAAACCGAGAACAGCTAGTTTATCGACTGTACCAACAAGCACCGAGGGCCTGTAACGGTATATTTCATTATCAACGACGAAAATTGGCAAGCTTCCACGGTATTCGCGCAGGCTTTGAGAAGTGTTGGAATAGCATTGTGGATTATGACAGTAGTGTACTAATCTCCATTGGGTTTGGTTAAACTTTATTCCGACACTGCTGTTACAAAATGGACAATATCTTATAATTTGTAGCCTTTCCCAGTACTTCTCAGAATTACTACCTTTCGGTAGATCAGATTCGGTAATTCTATTGGGAGTATTACCTGCTCCAACATAGTATCCTATTGCAAATGGATCTCCACCAATGCTCCTTAGATCACGCTCTGTGGAACGGATTATTTCAGCACGCGCTAAAACCCGCGAGAGGCGCTCAAGCTGTTGGAGGCTGAGCATACGTAAAGGGAAACGCATCCATGCACTTACACCCCGGCTCTTACCACGTAAACGGTCGTAGAAGAGCGCTGTTGTAATTAGCCCCAAATATGCCTCTGTTTTTCCACCACCTGTTGGAAACCAGAGAACATCTACTCTCTCTAAAGCCGTTTTTAATGCTTTAGTATATTCGTCGCTACCTCTCAAATCGCGTTCTCTTGCAGCTAAAGTCGGTAACTGAATAACCATAAACGCCAATTGGAATAGCCGCCAGCTTTCTATGGGTGGTATTCGTTCTTGTCCATTTTCTCGAAATACCCTATTCATAAGACTGAAGGCTCGAAGAAGATTGGCATCTTTCCGTAGTGACTCAATACCTAGTTTAAAACCCTTTACTTCTGCCGCAAAATTATGCCTATCCCTAACGCAAACTTTTATTTGTTCTATATTAAGGTTCGCTGGAGCTTCTATGTTCAGATAAATATCCCACTCGGCCAAATAGCTATCCATACGCTGTGCTAGTTGGTCTAGTATACCTAACAAATCACTTGTCGGTCCATCATCAAGGTCAGCAAATGCTACAGGAAGATCGTTACGAGTGCGGTACCATGGTTGTTCGTATAGAGGAACTGTTTCAGTGTACAATCGCGAGATATTATTTCTTTCATCAAGCATAGCTATGCAATTGCTGCCGATTGCAGGAAAGGATCGGTCATAACGATAATCTTTAGGAGTACCTTCAAACTCAAATGGTACTAATTCACAATCTTCAACCTCTATTGAAAAGCCACAATCGAAGAGTGCGCACTCCTCAAGTTGAGCGCGTCTTTGTTCAGTTTTGGATATACTTGGCGTAGAATTCACTAATGCAACATTGATGCGTAATATCTGCCTGTCTACAGAAGATGTTAATAAGGTCGGTTGACCTGTGATAGTCAGGTAGGCCCGCCAAGTAGGAATGGCTACATCGCCTTTAGTAGCACTCAATAAGGCATTATTGTAAACCTCATCGTTCAATAAAAAATTGGCCCCACTTAATTCACGATGACCGTCGGATGGCTTACCTAGATGCCTCCAAATATCAGTATCTTCTGTTAAAATCGTTGTTCGTACATTTGCCATAATGAAGTCAATTGGATCACGTAGCTCCAAAGGTGGAGTAAGGTTTTGCGGATCTATCATGATTTCTATTGCAGGAATTTTCACCTGATGTTTGCGAAATTTACGGGGCAAAATAACAGATTCAAACTGAGCTTCTTTTATCTTTGCTGTTGATTGAGTGAGAGGACTATCTGTATCATGCAATTTCTCTTGATCATTGGGTCTCTTGATTAGGTCTAAATCTGGCACTACTTCCTGATCTGCTGAATCCATTCCAGATACAGTACTATCGTCTGAGATTGTGTCCTCTTCAATTTCTTCTTGTTGGCTCATATCCTGGCTTGCTAGGACCTCTTCTAGGGTAGGAAATACAGCATAGTAGACACTAAATGAAGGCTTAATCCTCATTACAAATCGTTCTGTATCTTCAGGCACATGTATTTGAAAATCTATGCTCATTGTAGATTCAGTATCAACTTTAGAAATTATAGTTCGCTCGATATTTACCTTATCATCTTTACTTGAAAGACTATCAAACACGCCCTCTATCTCCGTTACGTCAATGGGAAGTTCAGGTGCGAGAGGTAATAAAACGCCAGCATGAAATCGATCACGTGGTCCATCGCCTACGAACTCAAGCATATTTCGTCCAGTAAGCCCGTCTTTAATACAAGTGAAGAGGTGACTAACAAAGTTAAATTCTTGTGCATTGTCCATTATCGCTACATCACTCCTGATAAAAACTATTGATGATCTTCTTTGGTTACACTGTAGAGGTTACTTTGTAACACTAAACCTATCTGATGTGTTGGTACATCCCTTGGTTCTAGGTCTGTCTCTATAACTTCCCAAAACTGAAGCAGATCAAGTAGGTCATCTATTGGTACTGATAATGCAGGATCTAATTGGATTTCACGTTTCGCCCTTTTGGTTAAAGTACTGCTTTTATGGTGATCATGAGCTGCCTCTTTATTGAGATTTTGTAGGCTTGTACTAATACGACGGCCCAAAATTTGATGTATTTTCCTGATTTGTTTAAAAGCAGCATCGACCTGTTGCGGATATTGTTGTACCATTGAGTGCTGTGAGAGCAATCCGACAGCCTTTATGGAAGCAATGTTTCCTGGGCCAATTACCTCGCCTAGAACCCAACTTCGAACAGTGGCATTAGTTACTTGTACTCCTGCCTTTGCCAACTGTCGCTGCAACTGCTGATATGCACCTCGTTTTGTCCTTCCCGAGGTATGTCTCTGCACCAAGCTGTGTATTGCCTCTAACCAATGCTCACGCCATATTTTAAGGTATTTCATTGTTGGTTGTGCGTCTGCAAGTTGTACGATTCGATCAAAGAGACTTTGGCGGTCTTCTTGATCAGTTCGGATGAGGATAAAGCCAGGCTCTATTTCGTCGTTAGACACCTGACTCAACTCATCATTTTGATCAGGGATGTAGCATTCAGTTATACCATCGCAGTTGAGATATAGATACTGAAACGTATTTGCTGTAGCATTCATATTCATGAAACGCACTTTGAGTAGTAGACATGACTCTGTAGGACCACAAATAAGGAAGTGTTCATTTTCTTCATCTACCTCTGGTTGCTCTCCACCGTCATGAAGCGATTCATCCTGCCAGTGTAGTAAATGTGCCTGCGTTGCCTCTTCTGAATTAAAAGAGGTGAAAGCAGCAGGAGTAAGATTTGCTGAGTCGAGTAACATTACATCAAATAATGATTTCAAGTCACCTTCAGACTCATCTGAGTGCAAATTGGGTTCTGTTTTCTGCTGGATGAACTGATCGAAATGTTGTTCATTATCATTAATAGTGGTGAAATCTAAGCTAGATCGATTGTTTTGCTGTCCATCTGATCGGGGAGTAGGATTTAGGTTGATGAGGGTTTGGATTATGGAAAATCGCGTCCTTTCAAAAATATCATGGGATCGAGAACCGTAGAAAGATCCCATTTGCTGTTCCAGAAGGACTTCTTCACCTTGGTATAAAAGAAAATCCATTGTACGCCCTAGTCGCCCCCCAATCTGCCAACGGTAACGGCTAGGCCACGGTCCAGTAGAGATCATATGATCGAACATTTCTCGTCCGTCAATCTGCTTATACGTTAACACGCGTAGGAGATGTTGCTGTTCAGCATAGATGCCCTCACTTTGTAACCAGGGCCATATAGCCCGAGCTACAACATCATTTCGTGCCAGTAATGTTACCTTCTTATCTTCTATCAAAAGCTGCTGAAGATGCTCCTTGTAATACTGTAGGAAAGCTTCACTTTTAGGGTTACCTTCTGACAAGCGTGTATGGAGAAGATCCAATTGCCCTCGTAGGGTTTGAAGGACCGGAGTAATATTTGGGTGTAGAGCGCTGCTACTATTGTTTCCAATACTGGAGATTAGCTTTTTGAGCGTCTGGCGATTACCCATTAGATAAGCTTGCTGTTCATACCACTGAATTGGTATAGGTAGTTGCATTAACGTACCAACTAACCAACCAGCCAAGCGTAGATCACGATGAACAAGTTTCTCATTTATACTATTTAAAGTTTGGTAAATATATGTGATTGTCTCAAGAATATGGGCAGCAGTGTCAGAGGGAACGTGATAAATAGTATGTTTACGGTCCAAAGGCTTCTCAATGGCATAAGAGCTAAATGACCAAGTACGGTAAGCTTCACTGGTAACCTCATCTATAGGTGGGGTAATTGGTGAGAAACCTTCTACTATCTCAAGTATCCCTGCACTATTAAGTGGAAAAATAGGAATACCTTGGCTATTGAGTGCATCTCTAGATAATTTGTCTCCAAAGGGAAGCAATGAAATTAGGATTGCATGCTCACCTTGGTTGTCCTGTAGCTTAGTGCACCATTCAATTACATCAGGCATACGTTCAATCCAATGATCGTGGGTTAAATCCAGAATCACGACTGCTGGTTTGAATGCAATATCGTGGGGATTAGGTAATTGTTTTTGGTGAGCTAAATAGAAACAGACAGAGAAGTTATCAGGCTTTGTTTGTTTCCCAGATATTGCAGCCACACTACCGTCTGGACGCATTCTGCAAGCAGGATAACTTGTAACAACGCTCTCTGAGCCAACGCGCATACTAAAGTAGCGAGTACGCATTTCAACGTCAGGGCTTACCAG
>JRHI01002011.1_pt1 | contig 15193 bp, 13 predicted proteins | sample 215371 | NCBI WGS metagenome assembly JRHI01 (sample SAMN02929681, study PRJNA255918) | sediment metagenome | biome: cave system; feature: Ice Cave; material: Sediment; isolation source: sediment from deep within a dark volcanic ice cave with no known source of... ...
GGCGAGGACGAGGAGATCTGCACCGAGCCCTCGACGAGCCGCGCGCCGACCGTCTTGGCGAGGAGCAGCTGACCGGCGGTCGGACCGCTCGCCGGGGCCAGCGAGAAAAAGTGGCGGCGCAGATGGAGGCCACGCGCCTCGCGGCGGAGTTTGCCGCGCGTCTGCACCCAACGCAGCGCCTTGGCCCGGTCAACGGCAGACATCGGCGCGTCACCGAGCGCCGCGAGCATCGTCATCGTCGCGCGTGAGGGAACCGTCGCCACCGCGAACGAGGCGTGAACGCCGAGACGGCTGAGGTGACGCGCGACCTCCGGGATCTCCGCCTGCGTCGTGCGCACGACGACGGCGACGTCCGGCCGCGTGGTCGACACGGTGTGGACGGGGGCGGCCGCGAGGACCTTCGCGAAGGCGCCGGTCACCTCGTCGGTCGAGAGCATCCAGGTACCTGAGCTGAGGAGCAGCGTAAGCGTCACGCCGGCCTGCGCCAGCAGGACCTTCCAGGCGGGGATCCTCACGACCCGCCGCGGCGAGCGCAGGACGAGCTCAGACGCGCGCGGGGCGCCCGACGCAGGAACCGAGTCGGCAACCGCGGGCCGCGAGCAGCTCTCGGTGACGTGGGCGAGCAGCTCCTCGGTCGAGTTCGCGAGCCGGACCAGGTCGAGGTCGGCCATCGCCCGGGTGTTGATCTTGGCGTGGCCGACGGGGAGCCCGTAGGAGATGACCGGACATCCGCGCGCCATCGCCTCGAGGCAGGTGACGCCGCCCGTCGAGTGGACGAGCACGTCGGCGGCCGCGAGCAGCTCGGACATCTTGTCGGTGAAGCCGAGCACCCGCACGCGCGGGTCGCCGGCGAAGCGAGCTGAAAGCTCGTCGCGGACGAGATCGTTCTTGCCGGCGAGGCAGACGAGCATCGCATCGGGGATGCGCGCGAGCTCGTCGACGGCGCCGCCGATGTCGCCGACGCCCCAGCCGCCGCCGGAGATGACAATCAGCTTGCCGTCCTGCGGGAGGTCGAGCGCCGCGCGCGCGGCGCCGCGGGCCCGCGGCTCGAGGAACTCGCCGGCGATCAGCGGGCTGACGAGGCGAACGCTGTCGGCACCGGCGATCCGCGCGACCGACTCGACCGACTCGTTGTACATCACGAGGTGCATGTCGATCCCGGGCTGGGCCCAGAAGAACAGGCCGGTCATATCGGTGATCGTGGCCACCGTGAGGGCGTTGACGAGGCCGAGCTGGCGCAGCCGGCCGAGCACGACGGTGACGGCCGGGTAGGTCGAGACGATCACGTCGGGCGCGTGCTGGGCGATCCGCGCGCGGAGCGGCCGCGCGCCAAGGCGGTAGAGCAGCTTCTTGGCGATGAAGCGCGCGGGCGCGAGGTGCTCGAGCATCCAGTAGGTCAGCGAGTACGACCAGGGCATCAGCCGCAGCTGGGTGCGATAGCCGTCCTCGACGACGTGGCGAAGCGTCCGCCCCATCGCGCGGAGGCCGTCGATCACTGTCACCTCGACGTCGTCGGGTCCCAGCTCGAGCTGCTCGGCGAGCGCGCGTGCGGCGGCGGCGTGACCCTCGCCGACGTTGGCGAAGAGGATCAGAACGCGTCGCGGTCCATCGGCCCGCGACGGCGTGCTGGCATGTTGGCGTCGAAGGCGCAAGATATTGGCGTGGCGACGGCCGCGGGGCGGGGGCGCCAGAAATCGAGACAGGTCGAGCCGCAACCCCCCATCTCGACTGAGGCTAACTCTAGCGGGAGCGGCGGGGGAAATGGAGGAACTTGGCGGCGAGGGCCGCAGCCGACCGGGGAGAATGCGCCGATGGCGATCGCGACCTCCCGACCACGGGCGTGGGCAGCGCCGACGCGGAGCGCCCGCGTCGAGGCGATCGGCGGCTGCGGGCTCGGCCTGCTGGTCGCGGCGCTCGTGCTGCTCGGAGCAGGCGCGGCGGCGGGACCGAGCTTCCTCGTGCCGGCCGGCCGCGGAAGCCTGCCGACGTGGCTGGCAGGGCCCCTGCGCGAGCTCGGCGTGGCAGGCGGGCAGTACCAACTGCTGCTGCTGACGATCTGCGCCGCGTACGCGGTCGTGCTCGCATGCGCGCCCGGGCTGAGCCCAGTGCTTCTGTGGAGCGGGATCGCGCTCAGCCACCTCGCGGCGCTGGCGGCGCCCCCGCTGCTCTCGGCCGACGTCTTCGGGTACCTGGATTTCGCACGCCTGGGCGTCGTCCACGGTCTCGACCCGTACACGCACACGGCTGCGGCCGCCGTGCACGATGCGATCTACCCGTATCTCGGCTGGCACGACGTCCGCTCGCCGTACGGCCCCTTGTTCACTTTGCTGACCTACGCGCTAGTGCCGCTGGGCGTGATTGGCGGGATCTGGGCGCTGAAGCTGATCGCGGCGGCCGCGAGCCTTGCGACGGTCGTGCTGGTGTGGCGCTCGGCTGCCCGCCGGGGGCACTCGCCGCAGCGTGCGGCGGCGTTGATCGGCCTCAACCCGCTGGTACTGGTGTGGGCGGTGGCGGGCGGGCACAACGACACGCTGCTCGGACTGATCGTCGGGGCGGGCCTGGTCACGTGCCTCGACGGGCGGGCGCGGGTCGGCCCGGCCGGGCTGGTGGCGGCGGCGGGCGTCAAGCTCTCGGCAGGGCTGGCGCTGCCGTTCGCGCTGCTCGGCGCGCGCCGGGACGGGCGGCCGCGGGAGGCCGTGGCCGCGGCGGTCGCCGCCGCGGCGCTGCTCATCGTGATCGCGGTGCTCGGCTTCGGGCCGCACGCCGGGGCGATCGCCGACACGGTGCGCGGCCAGCAGCAGGTCGTCGCGACCCACAGCCTGCCGTCGGAGGTCTCGCGCCTGATCGGCCAGGGACGCCTCGGCAGCGGCGTGCGGGCAGCGTTCACGGTACTCCTGCTCGCCGGGCTGCTCGGCGCCCTTTCGCACGCCTTCCGGCACGCGGAGCGCTGGCTCGAGGCCTACGGGTGGGCGACGCTGACGGTGCTCTGCACGACCGCCTGGCTGCTGCCCTGGTACGGGTGCTGGGCCCTGCTGCCGGCGGCGCTGACCAGCGACCGGCGCCTGCGCGGAGCGACGCTGGCAGTTTGCGCGTATCTGATCGCGACGCGGCTGCCGCTGGCCGATCCGCTCCTGAGCTGAGGCGCTAGACCCGTCCGTGCGATGCTTCGCCCGGCCCGCATGAAGCCCTCCGAGCTTGACGCTCTCTACGCGTTCCTGGTCGCCACTGCCGTCGTCGCGGCGCTGACGCCGGTCACGATGCGCCTCGCCCGACGCGTCGGCGCGGTTGACCGCCCGCGCGAGCGGGGTCTCTCCTCGCGGGCGACGCCGCGCCTCGGCGGCCTGGCCATCTTCGCGGGGGCGCTCCTGGCCGGACTGATCTTCCTGCCGGCGAGCCACCTCTGGCATGGCGTCTTCGCCGCGGCCGCTGTGATCACCGTAGTCGGCGCGATCGACGACCGCTTCGACCTGCCGCCCCTGCTCAAGCTGGGTGGACAGATCGCGGCGGCGGCGGTCGCGGTGCGGGCGGGCGTCGTCGTGCACAACATCACGCTGCCCTTCATCGGCATCCTCTCCTTCCCGAACGCCGGGGCGACGCTGACCGTGATCGGCCTCGTCGGCCTGATGAACATCGTCAACTTCTCTGACGGGGTCGATGGTCTGGCGGCCGGGGTCTGCATGATCATCGCCGCGACGCTTGCGGTGATCGCCTTCGACCCACGCCTTCACAGCAACTCGGCCGGCGTGCTGGCGGCGCTGACCGCCGGCGCGGCGCTCGGCTTCCTCCTCCACAACTTCCCACCGGCGTCGAGCTTCATGGGCGACTGCGGCTCGAACCTGCTCGGCCTGCTGATGGGTGTACTGGCAGTCGAGGGCACGGTTAAGACCGGCGTGGTCGTCTCGTTCGCGGTTCCGCTGATCCTGCTCGCCGTCCCGTTCCTGGACACCACGTTCGTCGTGCTCAAGCGCCTCAAGTACCGCCAACCGGTCTACAAGCCCGACAGCGAGCACTTCCATCACCGGATGGCGCGGATCGGCTTCAGCCCGAGGCGCACCGTCTTCTACCTCTACGGCTGGACCCTCCTGCTGGCCGGGCTCGCCCTGGCGCTGGCCTACGTCCCCTACTCCGACCACCACGGTCACCTCCGCACCGGCTGGTCGCTCGTCATGGTGGCACTCGGCGTGATCGTCGCCGCCGCCAGCATCTACCTGATCTACGTGCTCGAGATCCTCAAGCTCAAGCGGGCGTCGACGGCGGCGGCGGCGCCGCCGCCCTGACGCTCCACCGCACCCTAGCCGTCGAGCCGCGCGGCGACCTCGCGCTGCGTGACCGCGCCGGCCCGCACGATCGACCAGGATCCGTCGGCCTCGAAGCCGGTCAGGTCGATCACGGTGGAGGACTTTCCGGGAAGCTCACCCCCGTCGATGACGAGGTCGGCGCCGTCACGCAGAGACGCCGGCACGTCGCCGAGCGTCCGGGCCTCCGTGCCGCCGGCCAGGTTGGCGCTCGACTGGAGCAGCCGGCAGCCGAACGCGAGCGAGGTCACCGGCACGCGGACGCCGAGCGCCTCGCCCCCGGCGAGCGGATAGCGCCCGCGGGGGTTGGGCACGAGCGTCGTGAGCGGCCCGGGGAGCAGCGCCCGCATGGCGGCCCGCGTCCGCGGTCCGAGCTCGTCGAGGTCGGCGAGCGCCTCTTCCAGGCGCGACCAGAGGACGGCGGCCGGCTTGTGCGGAGCACGGCCCTTCAGCTCGTACAGCCGCCTGACGGCTTGCGGGTTCTCCACGTCGCAACCGAGCCCGTAGACCGTGTCGGTCGGGAACACGACCACCCCTCCGGCGGCCAGGCAGCTGCCGAGGTCGGTCAACGCCGCCCGAGCACGACCCGGTCGATCCCCGCCAGGTCGGCCAAGCGCTCGACGCCGCCGAACCCGGCTTGCTCCAGCAGACGGCCGACCGCCACGCCCTGGTCGGCGCCGATCTCGAGCGCGAGCAGCGGCGTCCCGGCGGCGGCGACCTGGTCCACCAGCCGGCGGATCAGCGCCAGCCCGTCCTCGCCGCCGTCGAGCGCGAGCCGGGGCTCGTGGCGCGCGACCTCCGGCTCGAGGCCGGGCAGCACGGCGGTTGGGATGTAGGGGAGGTTGGCGAGGATCGCGTCCCACGGCCCGGCGAGCCCGCTGAGCAGGTCGGCGAGCCGCCAGCTCGCCGAGAGCCCGAGCCGCTCGGCGTTGGCCCGGGCGACCGCGAGCGCCGCCGCGCTGATGTCGCTGCCGGTGATCTGGAGGTCCGGCCGCTCGTCGGCGAGCGCAAGCGCGACCGCGCCGCTGCCGGTGGCAAGATCGAGGACACGCGCGCCGGGCGGCAGCCCGAGGCCGACCTCGACGAGCAGCTCGGTCTCGGGACGGGGGATCAGGACAGACGGATCGACGGTCACATCGATCTGGCGAAACGCGCGTCGGCCGACGATGTAGGCGATCGGCTCCCGCTCGACGGCCCGGCGTCGGACGTAGGACTGCAGCGTGCGGACCGCGGCTCCACCGACCGCGAGATCGCGATCGACGTAGATCCGCTCCCGACTGATTCCGAGGGCGGCGGCGAGCAGCAGCTCGGCGTCGAGGCGGGGACTCGGCGAGCCGCCGGCAGCGATCGCGGTGACCGCGCCGTCAAGCGCGTCGCGGGCGCTGACCGCGGCCGCCCCAAGCGGAGTCAAGCTCCGGCCGCCTGCTCGAGCCGGCGGCGCTTCTCGTCGCCGACGAGGCCCGCAGTCAGCTCGTCTAGGTCGCCCTCGAGGACCGCGTCGAGGTTGTGTACGGTCAGCTTGATCCGGTGGTCGGTGACCCGCCGCTCGCCGTAGTTGTACGTGCGGATCTTCTCGGCCCGCTCGCCGCTGCCGACCTGGGACCGGCGGTCGGCGGCGAGCTCGGCGTGCTGTTCGGCCATCGCTCGCTCATACAGCCGGGCGCGCAGGACCCGCATCGCCTTCTCACGGTTCTGCAGCTGGGACTTCTCGTCCTGCATCGAGATCACGATCCCGCTCGGGCGGTGGGTGATACGCACGGCCGAGTCGGTCGTGTTGACCGACTGTCCGCCGGGTCCGCTCGATCGGTAGACGTCGACCTGGAGATCGCCGGGATCGACGCGGATGTCGACGTCCTCGGCTTCGGGCAGCACGGCGACGGTCGCAGTGGAGGTATGGATGCGCCCCTGGGATTCCGTCGCCGGGACCCGCTGGACGCGGTGGGTGCCGCCCTCGAACTTGAACACCGAATAGGCAGCGTCGCCCTTGATCGCGAAGGTGTACTTGCCGTCGGCGACGTCGAGTGGCTCGGCCTTGAAGCCGAGGCGCTCGGCGTACTTGGTCAGCATCCGGTAGAGGTCGCCGGCCCAGAGGCCGGCCTCGTCGCCGCCCGTGGCGCCCTGGATCTCGACGATGACGTTCTTATCGTCACTCGGGTCGCGCTCGACCATTGCCAGGCGGATCGCCTCCTCGAGCTCCTCGATCCGCCCGCGCGAGCCGTCGAGCAGCTCGCGCAGCTCAACGTCCTCGCCCTCGGCGAGGAGTTCCTGGGCGCCGGCCGCGTCGTCGCGGGCGTGGCGCCACTCCTGCGCCAGCCGTGCGGCGACCTCGAGCTGGCTGTAGGCGCGCCCGACCTCGGCGCGGCGGTTGCGGTCGCTGGTGATCTCGGGGTCGGCGATCTGCCGGCCGAGCTCGGCAAACCGGGACTCGATCTGCTCGACGAGCGATTCGATCATCCCGGCGAGGGTAGCGGGCTCAGGGGTGCCGGAGCCGGCCACATGGCCGGCGGAGGTGGGTCCCCCCGGGCCGCAAGGCCCGGACCCCATCCGGGAGCCCGGGTTCAGACCCGGACTCCTAGGCGACGACCTCCAGCCCGATCAGCGAAGCGGCTTCCTGCGCGTCGCCCGCCTCCTCGTGCAGCACGGCGGTGAGCGCGGCGATCGCGACCGCCAGCTGATCGAGTCCCGGCTCGCGGGTAGTCAGGCGCTGGAGGGCGAGACCGGGGGCGATCACGATCGCCACCCAGCGGCGGTCGCGGTGACGTGAGGCGCTCCGGATCACCTCATAGGAGAGCCCGACGATCAGCGGGATCCCGAGGATCCGCGTCGCGAGGAGCCAATACCAGGCGGGCAGGCCGAGGGGCGCGAAGATGAAGATCGAGATGATCATCACGATCAGCAGGAAGCTCGTTCCGCAGCGCGGATGCAGGCGCGACTGGCGCTGCGCGTTCTCCGGCGTCAATGCCTCGCCGGCCTCGTAGCAGGAGATCGTCTTGTGCTCGGCCCCGTGGTATTCGAACACTCGACGGAGCTCGCGCAGGCGCGAGAGCAACAGGAGATAGCCGAGGAAGATCGCCGTGCGGAGGAGCCCCTCGATGAGCCAGAAGAGGATGGCCGAGTGGAGCTGGCCCTTGATCAGGCTGGTCAGGCCGACCGGAGCGACGAAGAACAGCCCGACGGCGAAGACGAGCGCGGCGGCGACGGTCGCGATCCAGACCCCGCGGGACATCTCCTGCTCGTCCGCCGGCAGCTGGGCGCTCGTGGCGATCGAGAGCGCCCGCATCCCGATCCGCAGCGACTCGCCGAGCGCGACGACGCCGCGGAGCACCGGCAGCCGGAGCAGCGGACGTCGGCGCAGCGGCGAGTCGAGCGCGAACGTCCGCACCTCGATCTCCCCGTCTGGGATCGTGCGGGCGCGGCGCTCGAGCTGGGCAGCGGTGGGCTTGCGCACGGCGACCGCCCAAGTCCGCACGCCGCGCATCATCACGCCCTCGAGCACCGCCTGGCCGCCGATCGGGGCGTCGCGCGGCACACCGGGCGGCGGCGACCAGCCCCGCACCTGCCCCGCCGGCGGGGCCGACTCCGACCGGAGCGCCCGAGCCGCCTCGGCGGGCACGGCCGGCTAGCGCGACGCGGCGGCGGCGGCGGCGCGCTGACGGCTCTTGGCGACCCGGCGCTGGAAGCGCTCGACTCGCCCACCGGTGTCGACCAGCTTCTGGCGCCCGGTGTAGAACGGGTGGCAGTTCGAGCAGATCTCGACGTGGAGCTCGGCCTTGGTGGAGCGCGTCATGAAGTCATTGCCGCACGTGCAGGTCACGTGAGCCGCAGCGTAAGTCGGGTGGATCTCCGTTTTCATGGTCCAAGGAAGTGTAGCGAGAGCTCCGTCGACCGCGCCCCGACGACGAGACTCGACGGGGCACCCGCGGCGACACATGCCGGCGTCAGGCGTCGGGCCCGCCGGAACACCCGGTGATGGGGGCCCATCCAGCGGTAGGCGACCGTCACCCGGAAGGATGCCTCGGCGGCAAGGCTCGAGACCTCCTGGCTGTATCCGAAGATGCCGACGCCCGGGGCCGAGCTCTTCCAGACGCCGAAGCCGGGGACGTCGCTCACCTGATGGAAGTCAGCGTCGGCTGCCGTGCGCTCGTCGAGCTCGAAGCGGATCGACATCTGCTCGGTGCCGGGGATCCCGCTCATCTGCGCGGCGAACGTCGCGTAGCGGCCCGCAGTGTCGGCGGCCGGGTGGCAGTCCACGAGCGTGGCCGAGATCCGCCCGGTCTGCTCGACGCCGACCAGCGCCTGAGCGCTGCCCGTGCTCAGGAGAAGAACGCCCGCACAGAACGCGAGGAAGGTCGGTGGAGAAACGCGCATCGCGAAGAGCTGAACACCGCAATCCGGCCGAGGTTGCGGCCGGATGGACTCAGGTCGTCTGGTAGAGCGGCCCGTCGCCGCCCTCGGGCGGCGTCAGGCGTCCGCCCTTCGCGGTGATCGCGCCGCACTGAACGCAGTTGGTGTAGTTGACGATCACGTTCACCGTCCCCCGCGCCGGAGCATCGTCGGGAAGCTCGTAGACGCCGGCCGGGCACATCCAGCGCCAGGTCTCGGCGAGCGCGACCGGCACGTTGCGGCGGACGCGGATGTGGTTCGGCGCGTCGTCGCGGGTCGAGTTGCCGCTGATGTAGACGCTCGACAGCTTGTCGAACGTGTACTTGTTGTCGGGCTTCGGGTAGCGCCGGTGGCGGGTGCCGACGAACATCGGCTGCTCGGCGTCGAGATGGTTGGACCACCGCCCGCCCGGAAAGCGGCCCTTGGTGGCGATCATCGCGTTGACCACGCCGGCGCCGATCGCGATGCCGCGGTAGAACGGCTGCTTCATGTTCCGCGTCCGGTAGAGGTCGGCGCCGATGATCGACTCCTCGACCGCTGCCTCGTAGTCGCTGAGATCGACCGAGCCGAGCTTGAGCGCGGCGACGATCGCCTCGGCCGCCAGGATCCCCGACTTGATCGCGTAGTGGATGCCCTTGAGCTCCGGCACATTGACCATCCCGGCTGCGTCGCCGGCGATCGCCAGGCCGGGGGCCGTGAGTCTCGGCATCGCCCAGTACCCGCCCTCGGGGATCGCCTTGGCTCCCCAGCCGGTGCGTGTGCCGCCGTCGAGGATCTTCCGCACGAGCGGGTGGAGCTTGAACTCCTGGAGCACGTCGTGCACCGAGAACGTCGCGTCGGCGTAGTCGAGACCGGCGACGAAGCCGATCGAGACCTTGTCCTCGCCCATCGGGTAGATCCACGAGCCGCCGAACTCGTGGTACTTGGTCGGCAGACGCAGCGGCCAGCCGAGCGTGTGGATCACGCGCGTCAACGGCCGGGCGACCTCCCAGACCTCCTTGACCCCGAGCGACCAGACCTGCGGCTCGGAGAGCGCCGCCAGCCCGAGGCGCTTGAGCGCGGCACCCGTCAGGTGGCCCCAGCCGCCCTCGGCGAGCACCGTCGCCCGGGCGGTGACGTCGGAGCCGGGCTCGAAGTTGCGCTGCGGCTGGCCGTCGCGGCCGCGGCCCTTGTCGCCCGAGCGCACACCGCGCACGACCCCATCCTGGAGGAGCAGCTGGCTTGCCGTCGTCTCGGTCAGCACGTAGGCGCCGGCCTCCTCCGCCCGCTCGGCCATCCACCGGGAGAGAGCGGCGACCGAGACGACGTGGCTGCCGTGGTTGCGGAAATTCGGCGGCACCGGGCGCAGGCGAATCGCTCGCTTTGCGTTGGCCATCAGGTAGACGTCCTCACCGGGGACCTCGCCGTAGCTCGGCCAGTCGCCGGGGTCGATCTCGGGGAAGAGCTCGCGCAGCGGCCCGGGACGCATCACCGCGCCGGAGAGGTTGTGCGCCCCGCAGGCCTTTCCCTTCTCGATCACCGCGACCGGCACCTCGCCGAGGCGCTCCTTCAGCCCCGGGTCGGCGTCGAGCAGCTGCATCAGCCGGTTCGCGCAGGCGAGGCCGGCCGGCCCGCCGCCGACGATCACGACCCCGACCTCGATCCGCTCGTCGACCGGGTCGAGCGTGTCCTTGATGAACTCGCCCGCCGGATCGACCGGCGGCGGGTAGAGACTCGGGGAGACCGAACCGCCCGGCGCGGACATGCGCTAGCGGTTCGTCCTGCGAGCGGTGCGCCGATTTGCGCAACGGGCCACTAGCCGGCCCGCCTGGCCTTGACGGCCTCCGTCAGCTTCGGCAGGATCCGGTTGAGGTCGCCGACCACGCCGAGATCGGCGTACTCGAAGATCGGGGCATTGGCGTCCTTGTTGATCGCGACGATGTTCTCGGCCGACTGCATGCCGACCTTGTGCTGGATCGCGCCGCTGATCCCGGCGGCGAGGTAGAGCTTCGGCGCGACGGTCTTGCCGGTCTGCCCGATCTGCGTGGAGTACGGGTACCAGCCGGCGTCGACGACGGCGCGGGTGGCGGCAACCGCGCTGCTCGACCCGAGCGCCGCGGCGAGCGCCTCGCACAGCGCGAAGCCCTCGGCCTTGCCGAGGCCGCGGCCGCCGGCCACGAGCAGGTCGGCGCCCTCGATGTCGACGTCGGCCCCGCGGGCCTCACCGCGCTTGAGCATCGTCGCCCGGGTCGAGAAGTCCGAGAACTCGACCGCGACATCCTCCACCTCAGCCGAGCCGTCGCCGGGGGCGGCGATGTCGAACGCGTTGAGCCGGCCGATGACGATGCCGACGTCCCTGCGGAACTCGATCTCAGAGATCGCCGAATCGCCGAGGATCGGCCGCTCGGCGACGAGCTTGCCGGCCTCCACGCGGACCGCGGTGACCTCCATCGCGACGCCGGCGCCGAGCCGCGCGGCCAGGCCGGCACCGATCTCGAAGCCGAGCAGACCGCCGCCGAACAGGGCATAGCCGATGCCGTTGTCGGTGATCACCTGGGCCATCGCGTCGACCACCGGCTGGGCGAGGCCCTCTGGGCCGTCGACCAGATAGACCAACGTCACCCCGTAGGCGCCGAGCGTCGCGCACAGCTCGGAAGTCGCCGTCCCGCCGACGACGATCGCGTGGGCCTGGCCGCCGAGTCCGGCCGCGAGACGGGCGGCCTCGCTGACCGCGCCGAGCGAGTTCTTGTTGAAGGCGCCCTCGTAGTGGAGCGCGTAGACGAGGATGTCGGACACTAGATCAACTTCCTTTCGGCCAGCCAGTCGACGATCTTGGCGACGGTCTCCTCGGTGTTCTCGTCCTCGATGATCTCCCCGGGCGCCTTCTTCGGGGGGGCCTTGGCCGCGGTCCAGTGGGCGGCCGAGTGGTCGCCGCCGACCCGCTCCGGGTCGATCTCTGCGTCGGCGATCGAGAGCTTGTCGAGCTGCTTCTTCTTCGCGCCCATGATCGCCTTCAGCGACGGATAGCGGGGCTCGTTGATCGCGTCGCCGACGGCTATCACCGCCGGGAGCTCGATCGCCACGGTGTCGTACCCGTACTCGGCCTGGCGCTCGCAGAGCAGCCGCGGCCCGTGTCCGTCGGCAGCCGCCTCGACGTCAAGCTTGATCACCTGGGTCAGCGTCGGCATCCGCAGGTGGTCGGCGACGACGGCGCCGATCGTGTAGCACTCGCCGTCGTCGGACTGCTGTCCGAGCAGGACGATGTCCGGCGACTCGCGCTTGAGCGCCTGGGCCAGTGCGTAGCCGGTCGCGGCCACGTCCGAGCCGGCGAGCGTCGGGTCGGTCAGGTGGACCGAGCGATCGGCGCCGAGCGAGACAGCCTTGTGGAGGGCGCGGACAGCCGTCTCGGGGCCCATCGTCACGGCGACGATCTCCTCGATCGGGAGCTGGCCGCCCTCCTTCAGCTGCATCGCCGCCTCGATCGCGTGGGTGTCGTACGGATTGAGGGTCCGTTCGCCGCCCCGATCCATGCGCCCGGTCGAGTGGTCGATCCGCTTCTGCACGGCGGCGTCCGGCACCTCTTTGACGAGGACGCAGATTTTCATCGGGTGGCGCTCCTTGCTGGCGAGGTCAAGATCGTATCGACAACGTTGACTGACGAGTCAGTCGGCCATTCTGAGCCATCGAACGCGAGGCCTTGATGGGTCAGGCGACGCGGGCAACGGCGTCGCGGATGAAGTCGACGCACGACTGGGTCGAGGCTCCCGGCGTGAAGACCTCGGCGACCCCCAGCCGCTTGAGCTCGGGAATGTCGTCGGCGGGGATCGTTCCGCCGACGGTGATCACGACGTCGTCGATCCCCTGCGCGTTGAGCAATTCGACGATTCGGGGCACCAAGGTCATGTGGGCACCCGAGAGGATCGAGAGCCCGACCGCGTCGGCGTCCTCCTGGATGACCGTCTCGACGATCTGCTCGGGCGTCTGGTGCAGGCCGGTGTAGATGACCTCCATCCCGGCGTCGCGCAGGGCCCGAGCGATGATCTTCGCGCCGCGGTCATGGCCGTCCAGCCCGGGCTTGGCGACGACCACGCGGATCTTGTTCGGAGTCTTGGTGGTGGTGTCGGTCATACGGGTTGGCCCCGGATCGTACTGACGGCCGCTCGGCGGCGGTTCCAGGGTGTCACCCGGCCGGGCCCGAACATCACCTGGCCCTCAGGCGCCCGCGACGAACGTCGGGCTCCCGCGCACCACTACGTCACGCGCGGGGCGGCCTGTGCGCGCAGCGGCGAACGCCAGGAACCCGACCCAGATAGCGATCGAGGCGCCCCACACGGCGTAGGCGACCGTCGCGGGGAGTGGCGGCCCGGGCTTCGCCTCGCGCAGCAGCAGGGTGGTGTTGCGCACGAAGGTCGCTCGGCGGCGCGCCAGCGCCGGGATCGCGCTCGCGCCGATCTGGCGGTCGGCCGGGAGGTAGATCGGCGCGGCCATCGCCTGATCGCCCCGGTCGAGGACGACCATCGATTTCCAGGTGCCGTCGACCGGGACCGTCCCGGCCGAGATGTAGTGCCCGGGCCTTACCTGGTCGAGCCTGGTCAGCACGGTGCCTCCGCCCTGCCAGGACATGATGCCGAACGCGGCGGCGGCACGGGCGGCTCCGGCCGGCACCAGCGCGACCTCGACGTGCGCCCGGCCGGCGGTCCGATCGAGGCGGATCACCGCGCGGACGTTGCCGACGCCGCGCTGAAGTGGGATCGCCAGGACGGCCACGAGCACGGCGCACGCGCCGGCCGCGACGAGCGCCGGCACGCGCCGGCCGGCGCCAGAGAAGACGCGGGCAAGCCCCGACCCGAGGATTGCGGCGGCAACCGCCGCCGGCGGGGCCAGCAGCAGGGTGCGTGGAAGCAGCCCGCTCGAGACGGGGCCGTAGCCCGAGGCGGCGATCCAGGCGAGCTCGCCGGCCAGTCCGGCGGTACCGACGAGAGCGCCCGCGAGCAGCGCGAAGCGAAGCCGTCGATTGGTGCCGGCGATCGCGGCGGCAGCCTCGACGGCGATCGCCGCGCCGAGGTATAGCGGGAAGCGGGGAAAGGTGTGGTGGAGTGAGCCGGCAACGACGAGCGCGATCACACCGCGGAGCACCAGGTAGACGCCGACCGCCTGGAACGCTCCGAAGCGTCCGAGCGCGATCCGGGCGAGCACGAGCGTGAAACCGCCGGCCGCGGAGACGATGATCGGGAGGAAGACGAGCTGGAACTGGGGGACGCCGAAGTCGAACTCGCCGAGGAACACGCTCATCCCGACGAGGGCCGCGCCGAGCGCGAGGACGAGCACCGCCCGCCCGACGACCGTCGGCCGGGCGGATGGAAGCACCTCGGCGAGCAGCAGGAGCACGGCCAGCGTGCCGAATGCTCCGCCGGTGACCAACTGGAGATGCGGCGGGCTCCATAGCGTGATGTCGAGGCCGTAGGCCTTGTGCCAGAGGTTGTCGATCGGGAAGGCGGTCATCGCGACGACTCCGAGCAGCCCCAGCAGGAAGGCCGAGCGGGGGATGCGGACGCGCTCGATGCCTGCCATCGTCGCCGTCACCGCGCCGGCGAAGGTGATCCCCCAGAGGCCGACGAGGATCATCACGTGCGGCGGCGTGAAGAGGTTCTTGTCGCGGCCGAGATCGATGTGCCAGGCGACATCCCAGTAGAACCCGATCACCGCGATCAGCAGCGCCATCAGCGCTGTCAGCGCGCCGGCCATCGCCCAGCCGGGAAAGCCGGTCAGGCGCCGGAGGCTGTCGGAGATCCGCAGAAACGGGATCGCCAGGAGGCCATGGCCGCCGGCGGCTCGCCCGCAGGCGAATAGCAGCCCAACGCACCCGCAGTAGAAGGCGACCAGCCCGCCGAGGTAGGCCCATTGGCCGATCGTCACGGCACGCACCACTGACTCGATTTGCATCGTCCTGCCTCCTCTGGCCGCGCTGCGGAGCCGCCCGGAACCAGTGCCGGGACTCTATACTTACCGCGAGTAACCTTACCACGGGTAGACTTTGTTGTCGAGGACATTGGCCGAGCAAGCGAGACAAGGCGACGGAATGCCGGCGCCGCGGCGCCGGGTGCCCCGCGAGGTGCGCGAGCGGGAGATGCTCGAAGTCGCCGGACGCCTCTTCAGTGAGCGTGGGTACCACGAGGTCTCGATGGACGAGATCGCCGAGGCAGCCGGCGTCTCCAAGCCGATGGTCTACTCGTACTTCGACTCGAAGGAGGGACTCTTCCTCGCCTGCGTCAAGCAGGCGTCGGCCGAGCTCGTCGCGACGATCGAGGAGGTCACGCCACCGAGCCTCCCGGAGGACATGCGCCTCTGGCGCGGGTTTCTCGCCGTCTTCACCTACATCGAGGAGCACAGCCGCTCCTGGTCCCTCCTCTACCCCGACGGGCCGCAGAGCGGTGGCCCGTTCGCGACCGGCGCCGCCCGCGCCAACGAGGAGATGGGCCGGATGCTGACGGCGATCTTCCGCGACAGCGCCGAGAAGGCCGGGATCGACCCGGTGC
>JRHI01002012.1_pt1 | contig 15190 bp, 13 predicted proteins | sample 215371 | NCBI WGS metagenome assembly JRHI01 (sample SAMN02929681, study PRJNA255918) | sediment metagenome | biome: cave system; feature: Ice Cave; material: Sediment; isolation source: sediment from deep within a dark volcanic ice cave with no known source of... ...
CGTGCGCGTGATGCGCGACCGGTACGCAGGCCTGGTCCGCCGCTGACGCGCCGCGCCGGCCGCGCCCCGCCGCCGCCGCCGCGCTCAGCCTGGCGTCACGGTGTCGGCCGCGCGCCAGCAGTACCAGGCGACCACGGAACGGTACGGGCGGAACCGTTCGCCCAGGGCGTCGAGCTCCTTCGGCGTCGGCGCGACGTCGTACCCGTAGAGACGGGGTAGCCCTTGCGAACGCCCAGGTCGTCCACGGGCCACACGTCGAGCCGTCCGAGACGGAAGATGAGGAACATCTCCGCGGTCCAGCGCCCGATGCCGCGCACGAGGGTCAGCTCGCTGACGATCTCGTCATCGCTGAGGCGCGCAACCTTGTCGAGCTGCACCGCTCCCGACGCGATCTTCTCGGCCAGGTCCCGTATCGAGGCCGTCTTGGCACCCGAGAGCCCGACGCCGCGCAACGTCTCGACCGGGACCGCGAGCACGGCTTCCGGCGTGGGCGTCCCGTCGAAGAGGGCGGCGAACCGCCCGTGGATCGCGGCGGCGGCCCGGCCGGCGAGCTGCTGGTACACGATCGACTCGGCGAGCGCGGCGAAGTGGTCGCCCCCTGATCGGCGGCGCGGGCTCACCAAGGTTGCCGGCCCGACACGGTCGATCAGCGCGGCCAGTGTCGCGTCGCGGCGCGCAAGCTCCGCGGTGGCTTCGATGATCGCCCTGCGAGGCATGCGCGGGGGTGGGGTCAGAACGTGCGCTCGACGTCGCGGAGGCGCCGGCACATCTCGACGAGGATGGCGTGCGCGATGCTCGGCTGCTCCTTGAGCAGCGGACGGAAGTTCCACTCGGCGATCGACAGCGTGCGTAGCGGCGTGTCGGCGACGACGGTGGCCGAGCGCGGTCCTCCGTCGATGAGCGCGAGCTCGCCGAAGTAGTCGCCTCGGCCGAGCCGGGCGCGCGTGCGGGCGTTGACGACGACCCGGGCGTTGCCCTCGACGATCAGGAAGAAGCGCCCCGCAGGCTCGCCCTGCAGGGCGACCGCGGCGCCCTCCTTGAAGTCCATCTCCTTGGCCGCGTCGAGGATCCGGCCCAGGTCACGTCGCGACAGTCCTCGGAACAGTGGGACCGAAGCGACGAGCTCGAGCTCGGGCCGGGCGGTGCGAGGCATGGCCGGCCGAGGATAGAGCAGGTGGCGCGCTCCCGCCCGGGCCCTCGCCCCTCCCGCGCCGACCAAACGTGCCTGCGAGACTGCGGCACAGGGAGGCCACGATGAACGACGTGCTGGAGCTCGCCGACCGACTCTTCACCGGCGAGCTCGACATCGAGCGACACCATCCCTTCCGTCTCTTCGGCGAGCTCGCCGAGATCGACCGCGGGGCATTCGTCGCCGCGTTCGCCAACTCGAGCGCGCTCTCGACCGATGCGGGGCTGCTGCTCGTCGACACGAGCAGCGCATTTCTGTCCGAACGGGTGCACGATGCACTCCGCGCGTGGCGGACCGACCCCGTGCACACGATCGTGTTCACGCACGGTCACATCGACCATTGCTTCGGCGTCGAGCGCTACGAAGAGGACGCTCGACGCGACAACCACCCGGCTCCGCACGTGATCGCGCACGAAGCCATCACCGCGCGCTTCGAGCGGTACGTGCGCACCGCGGGCTACAACGCCGTCATCAACGCCCGTCAGTTCCAGGCCGCCGGGCTCGAGTGGCCGACCGTCTTCCGCTACCCGGACGAGACGTACCGCGACACGCGGGTCGTCGAGCTCGGCGGCGAGCGCTTCGAGCTGCACCACGCACGCGGCGAGACCGACGACCACACGTGGGTGTGGGCGCCCGAGCGTCGCGTGGTCTGCACCGGCGATCTCTTCATCTGGGCGTCCCCCAACTGCGGCAACCCGCAGAAGGTGCAGCGCTACCCGCTGGAATGGGCCCGAGCGCTGCGCGACATGGCCGCACTGCACCCCGAGCTCCTTCTGCCCGGTCACGGCCTTCCCATCCGGGGCGGCGAACGCGTCCGACAGGCCCTGCTCGACACGGCCGCGCTCTTGGAGTCGTTGCACGACCAGACGCTCGACCTCATGAACCAAGGTGCCCGTCTCGACGACATCGTTCACACGGTCGAGGCTCCGGCCGAGCTCCTCGCGCGCCCATACCTCCGGCCCATCTACGACGAGCCCGAGTTCGTGATCCGCAACGTGTGGCGTCTGTACGGCGGGTGGTACGACGGCAACCCGGCCCGCCTGAAGCCGCCGGCCGACGCCGCGCTCGCCCGGGAGGTGGTCGACCTCGTGGGCGGGGCCGACCGGCTCGGTGCACGGGCCGCGGCGCTCGCAGGTGCCGGCGAGCTGCGCCTCGCCGCGCAGCTCGCCGAGTGGGCGGTCGCCGCCGCTCCTGGTGACGCCGACCTGCATCGGGTCCGCGCCGAGGTGTTCGCGGCTCGCGCCGAGGCCGAGGCGTCCACCATGTCGAAGGGGATCTTCTCCTGGGCCGCGGCCGAATCCCGCGCCCGAGCCACGCCTGCCGAGCACGCTGACAGGCCCGGGAGCAGCGGATCCGGACCCCGGGCCGGATAGAGTTTCGGTTCCGCAGGTCGACGCTCGGGGACTCGTTTGGCGGAGGAGATCGGCACCCAACTCGGACGATCCGAGCCGACGGACGGCGTGACTGCGCCGTCGCCGAACGGGCACCCCGGCCGCCGCCGTACCGGCCTGCGGCCCCTGCTCCGGACCGCTCGTCCCCGCCAATGGGTCAAGAACGTGCTGGTCGCGGCCGCACCGGGCGCGGCCGGTGTCCTCACCCACGGCAGCGCGTTGTGGCGTACGGCCGTCGCCTTCGTGGCCTTCACCCTCGCCGCCTCCGGGACCTACTTCCTGAACGACTCCTTCGACGTCGAAGCCGACCGGCGCCATCCGACGAAGCGTCGGCGCCCGATCGCCGCGGGGGAGGTCCCCGTCCGGACCGCCCAGGTGGTCGGTGGGTTCCTGATCGCGGCCGCGATCGGCGTCGGCTTCGTCGCGACCTGGCGCCTGTCGGTGGTGATCGCGGTGTACGTCGCGCTCACCACGAGCTACAGCATCTGGTTGAAGCACCAGGCCGTGATCGATCTGGGCGCGGTCGCCGCCGGGTTCGTGCTCCGCATGATCGGCGGCGCGGTGGCGGTCCACGTCCCCATCTCCAACTGGTTCTTCATCGTCGCGTCGTTCGGCTCGCTCTTCGTCGTGGCCGGCAAGCGTCATGCAGAGCACCGGGAGCTCGGGGCCGCGCGCGCCGACCACCGCAGCACCCTGGCGCACTACACGACCGAGTACCTCGGGTATGTCGTCGCGGTCAGCTCGGGCGTCGCGATGGTCGCGTACTGTCTGTGGGCGTTCGACAAGGCGCGGGGACACTCCGGTGTCCCGTGGTTCGAGCTGTCGATCGTCCCGTTCGTGCTGGGCGTGCTGCGGTACGCCCTGATCGTCGACTCGGGGGGCGGCGCCGCGCCGGAGGAGATCGTGCTCGGCGACCGTTCGTTGCAGCTCATGGGTGTGGCCTGGGCCGTCATCGTCGCAGTGGGGCTCTATGCCACCTGACGAGGCCGAGCGCACACTGCTGAGCGGCTGGGGCCGCACCTCGCCGACCGCGGCACGCTGCCTGCATCCGAGCGATGACGACGAGGTCGCGCGCGAGGTCGCGCACACCGGCGAGCGAGGCACCATCCCCCGCGGCCTCGGTCGCAGTTACGGCGACGCGGCGCAGAACGCCGGTGGTGACGTCCTCGACCTCACGCGCATGCGCGGGCTGAGATCCGTCGACCTCGACCGCGGCATCGCGACCGCGTACGCAGGCACGAGCCTCGATGAGCTGATGCACCGCCTCGTGCCCCTCGGCTGGTTCGTGCCGGTGACGCCGGGCACGCGCTTCGTGACCGTCGGCGGAGCGATCGCGGCCGACATCCACGGCAAGAACCACCACTACGAAGGCAGCTTCTGCAACCACGTGCTCTCGCTCACGCTCCAGACCGCGAGCGGTGAGCGCCTCGTGGTCGGAACCGAGCAGCACGCCGACGCGTTCTGGGCGACCGCGGGCGGGATGGGCCTCACGGGCGTCGTCATCGACGCCACCTTCTCGTTGCTTCCGATCCAGACGGCATACGTCAGGGTCGACACCGAACGGGCGTCCGACCTCGACGACCTCATGGCCCGGATGGAGGCCCACGACGACGAGTACCGCTACTCGGTCGCGTGGATCGACTGCCTGGCGCGCGGCAGCTCCTTGGGGCGCGCGGTGCTGACCCGAAGCGACCACGCCACCACCGCGGAGCTCTCGCGGCGACGCCAGGCCGATCCGCTCGCCTTCCACCCGCGTATCCCGTTCAAGGCCCCGCCGTGGGCGCCACGCGGGCTCGTCAACCCCCTGACGATCCGGGCGTTCAACGAGGTCTGGTTCCGCAAGGCGCCCCGTGACCAACGGGGCGCGATCCACTCGGTCAGCAGCTTCTATCCCCTCGACCTCGTCGAAGGTTGGAACCGCCTCTACGGGTCCACCGGCTTCCTCCAGTACCAGTTCGTCGTGCCGTTCGGGCAGGAAGCGGCGATGCGTCACGCGATCGAGCGCCTCAGCGCAGCCGGCGCCGCATCATTCCTCGCCGTGCTCAAGCGGTTCGGGCCCGGCAATCCGGCGCCCCTGTCCTTCCCCGCGCCGGGGTGGACGCTCGCCCTCGACATCCCCGCCGGTGACGCCGACCTCGCCGCGCTGCTCGACGACCTCGACGACGTGGTCGTCGACGCCGGCGGCCGCATCTACCTCGCAAAGGACTCCCGGCTTCGCCCCGAGCTGTTGCCGCGCATGTACCCTCGCCTCGACGAATGGCGGGAGATCCGCGCGAAGCTCGACCCGGACCGCGTGTTCCAGTCCGATCTTGCTCGCCGCGTGCATCTCTGACCCGAGCTCGCCGGCGAGCGAACGACACACCGCACGCAGGGCGTACACCGGAGCTCTGTATCGAGAGAGCGAGCGAGACAAACATGAAGGACGCCCTCGGCGCGGTGCAGTCGGCCCTCGTGATCGGCGGTGGCTCCGACATCGCACTGGCCACGGTCCGAAAGCTCGTCGACGGTCGTTGCCGCACGGTCGTGCTCGCCGGTCGCGACGTCGAGGGCATGGAGGCCAAAGCGAAGGAGCTACGCGGCCGAGAGGAATCTCCCAACGTCGACGTCGTGTACTTCGACGCGCAGGATGTCGGATCTCACGAGCGCTTCGTCGACGAGGTGTTCGAGCGCCACCCCGACCTCGACATGGTGCTCGTCGCCTTCGGCGTTCTCGGCGACCAGCAGGAGGCCGAGCGCCGGCCGCAGGAAGCGCTGCAGATCGTGAACACCAACTATGTCGGCGCCGTCTCCGTGATGATCCCGATCGCGAACCATCTCCGGGACCAGGGGCACGGAACGCTCGTGGTGATGTCGTCGGTCGCAGGCGAGCGGGCCCGTCGATCGAACTTCGTGTACGGCTCCTCGAAGGCAGGCCTCGACGCGTTCTCGCAGGGTCTCGCCGACAGCCTCGTCGGCTCGGGCGCCAACGTGCTCGTGGTTCGACCGGGTTTCGTCCATTCGAAGATGACCGACGGGTTGAAGCCGGCGCCCATGTCGACGACGCCCGACGCCGTTGCCGAAACGATCATCGACGGGGTGGCGTCGGGGGCGACGACGGTCTGGGTGCCGTCGACCATGCGCTGGTTCATGAGCGTGCTCCGGCATCTGCCGCGCCCCGTGTTCCGTCGGTTGCCCATCTGACGTGAGCGAGCGCATCGTCGCGGCCTTCGACTTCGACGGCACGATCACGCGTCGTGACACCGTTGTGCCGTTTCTCGCGTTCGCGTGCGGGCGCACGCGGGTGGCGGCGGCGCTGGCGGCGGTCGGCCCACAACTCGCGCTTGCGCTCGCGGGCCGCGGGAGCCGTGACGATCCGAAGGAGTCGCTGCTTCGCCGGCTCCTCGCCGGGCGCGACGCCGGGCCGGTGAACACGGCCGGGCGCGACTTCGCCGAACGGCTGGTGAACGACACGCGCCGGCTGCGCCCCGACACGCTCGAGAAGATCCGCTGGCACCGCGATCGGGGTCACGAGCTCGTGATGGTGTCGGCCTCGTTGTCGACGTACCTCGAACCGATCGCCGCGCACCTGGGTTTCGACGCGGTGCTGTCAACGACGCTCGAGGTCGGCCCCGACGGTCGGTTCACCGGCAGTCTCGTCGGGCGGAACTGCCGTGGCGTCGAGAAGGCGGAACGGCTCCGGACCTGGTTGGGCAACGGGGAGTGCGTGATCTGGGCCTACGGCGACAGCGCCGGCGATACCGAGCTGCTGGCAATGGCGCATCAGCCGCATCGAGTGGGACGCGCGAGCCGGCATTGACCGACGCCGGTGTCTCACTCCGTCGTCGGATCGGACGGAGCCGCACCTTCCTCACGAGCGCGGGCGTGGTCGTGTTCACGACCGCGCTGCTCACCGCACTCGCGGTTCGCTTCAGCTCCGGGCACCTTGCGTATCTCCTCGACGACGCGGGGATCCACCTCAGCATCGTGAAGCAACTCGTGCACCACGGCACGTGGGGCGTGACCTCCGGCCATTTCGAGTCCTCGTCGTCGTCGCCGGGCTGGGACCTTCTCCTCGCCGGGTTCACGTTCGTGTTCCCCTTCATGTGGAACGTCTGGCCGCTTGTCCTCAACCTCGCGGCCGGCCTCTGGCTCGCGTGGTTGTTCTTCCGCAACCAGGAGCTCGTCCCACAGAACCGGCCCGACCGGCTGGCGGTGCTGTTCATTCTCGTGCTGTCGGTCTTCGTACTGTTCACACCGGCGCTCGCGCTCACCGGCATGGAACACACGCTCCACGCCGCGCTCGTCGTCCAGACACTCGTCCTGCTGCAGCGGCTCCAAGATCGTGACGACACCACCCTGCGGGCGGTCGCACCCTTCTACCTGGTCCTGTTCCTCGGGACCCTCGTGCGCTACGAGACGCTCTTCGTCGCGATCGGGTGTGCGTTCGCGATCGCCGTCGTGCGCCTCGGTGGCCTCGTCCGCCGTCGCGCCGGTCTTCCGAGCACCGCGAAGATCGTCACCGGCACGCTCGTCGCCAGTGCGCTTCCCGTGGTCCTCCTGGGCGGGGTGAACAAGCTCTACGGCCAAGGCTTCTTCCCGAACTCGATCGTCGAGAAGTCGTCGCTGAAATCGGGCTGGTCGAAGATCATTCCGGTGCCAAATCAGCTCGTGGGGTCGCTGCAGAGCGATCCACTCGTGCTCGTCCTCACGCTCGTCGCGCTCGCCTACGTGATCGGCGCGGCCTTCGGGGGGAGCAAGCGCAACGTCACCATCGCGATCGCGTACGTCGTGACTGTGCTGCTCCACGCGAGCAACGCTCAGTTCGGCACGCTGTTGCCGTACGCGCGATATCAGGCCTACCTCGTCATCGCGGGCGCCTTCGTCGTGCTCCGAATCGCGGCGGAGGTCGTCTCTCCGCGGGCGAGGCGCGCGGGCTTCGTCTTCGGAGTCCTGGCCATCCTCGTGTTGTCGAACGTGCGAATACAGCTCACATACGACGCGTCCGTCGCGAGCCAGAACACATACCGTCAGCGGTACCAACTCGGTCGCTTCTTCGAGAAGTACTACGACGGGCGGACGGTCGCCACCGGCGAGCTCGGCTACGTCACGCTGTTCCACAACGGGCCCGTGGTCGACTTCTTCGGGCTCGGCGATCATGAGGTGCTGCGGCAGCTCCGGTCGGGGCCGCCGAAGCACCGGGGCGACCCGACGAGGCTCGGCAAGGACTTCGTCCGGTCCCTCATCCAGCGGCGCCATGTGGCCGTCATCGGGATCTACTCGACGACGTTGGGACAGTCGATGCCGTCGGAGTGGGTCCTCACAGGCGAGTGGAAGCTCGGCGGCGCCATGGTGACGGCGTTCGAGCGCACGGTGCAGTTCTGGGCCCCGACGCCGGCGCTCGCGGACGAGCTCGACCACAACCTCCGGAAGTTCGACCGTACCCTTCCGCCCGGCGTCGCCGCGCTCAGCCGCGATCAGATCAACGCCCGCACCGCGCAGAGCCTGTTGCAGTTCTTCAACGGCGGTCGCGACCCCGGGAAGACCACGACGACGACGACCAAGACGACGTCGACGAACCCGACGCAGACGACGACGCGTTGATGCTCCGCTGAGCCTGGCGGGCGCGTGATGGTACGGTCGCCCGCCGCGAGGGCGGTCGGCAAGCTCGGAGGGCGACGTGCGCATCGACGGTGCGAACATCCTGGTGACCGGCGCGTCCTCGGGGATCGGAGCCGCGCTGGCGCCCCAGCTCGCGGCGAAAGGCGCCACGGTTGGCGTGGTCGCGCGACGGCGAGCACGCTTGGAGGCGGTTGTCGACGCCTGCCGTGAGCACACCCCGGCGTCGCGGCTCTGGGCCGCCGACCTCGGTGACCTCGACACCTCGGAGCGGGTCGCGCTGGAAGCGTGGGACGCCTTCGGCGGCCTCGACTGTCTCGTCAACAACGCCGCGATCCCGAAACGCACACCGGTCACGCGTCTCGCGCCCGCGGATGTCGAACACGTCATGCGCGTCAACTTCGAGTCGCCGATGCACATGACGCTCGCGCTGCTTCCCCGCATGCTCGAACGTCGCCGGGGTCTCGTGGTGAACGTGTCGAGTCTCGGTGGGCGGCTTGGTATCGCGCACGAAGCCGCGTACTGCGCGTCGAAGTTCGCGCTGTGTGGATGGAGCGAGGTCATGCGCATCGACCTCGAGGGCACCGGCGTGGGCGTGAAGCTGGTGCTGCCCGGGCCGATCGAGACCGAGATCTGGGACCAGCCGGACAACGATCCTGCGCTCTACGACGGCCCGTTCGTCCCTGCGGCCGAGTGCGCGGCGAGCATCGTCACGGCGATCGAGGACGACGGCTTCGAGTACTACGCACCTCCCGATTTCCCAGGTGGTCTCGAGCAGCGGGCGATCGTCATCGGCAAGACCAACGACGTCGACGGTTTTCTCGCTGGGATGGCGAAGATGGCGGGCTCCGCCGGCGCCTGACGCGGGGTCAGCCGGCCGGGAACCAGTTCCCGTGCAGCCCGGTGGGGACTCGCGTCGGCAGGTGCACGATCGCGACCGGCGGCCCGGCGAAGTTCGCCGCGTCGAGCACCACGAGGTGGCTCGTCTCGCGGCCCAGGTCGTAGGTCAGGACGAGCACCCAGCCGTCGTCCTCGGCCGTGCCCCCGGGACGGGGCGCGAAGACGGGCTCGCCGGCGACCACACCGGGCGGCAGGCGGTGCTCCACCGATGCGCCGGCGTCGAGGTCATAGCGAACGACCGCGTCGAAGTGCCCGGTCGCGGCGCCGTTCGGATCAGTTGCCGACGCGACGTACCCGAAGCGGTGACGCAGCCCGGTGCGCCGCTCGTCGATGCGAGGGAGATCGACAGCTCGATAGTCGACGAGCTCGTCATGTGCGGTCTGCCGCGACAGGTCGATGACGACCCGGTGCAGCCTCGGGATGTTGCCGTCGCCGTCTGCATGCACGTCGAAGCGGTCGCGATGGACGTAGTCGACGACCACCGTTTCGTCCTCGGTGTACCCGTTGAGAAAGTGCATCGCGAAGCAGTCGTCGACCGGGATCCAGAGGATCTCGTGCGCTCCACCATCGCGGGGCATCACGCCGATTCGCGTGCCACGCCCCTCGCGCCAGTGCAGCACCGGCTCACCACGCAGCAGCGCCTCGAAGTCGAACACGGCCGGACTGTCGAAGAACACGACGTGCTGATCGGTCACGACGAAGTCGTGGATCAACACCGGGTCCGGGAGGTCGATCGGCTCTGTGCGGGTCACCCGGCCCTTCGGGCCGACGACGCCGTACACGAGATAGGGCGGAACCACGTCGAAGCGGAAGAAGCACAGCTCGTCCCACACGGGATCGAGCTTGGGATGCGAGGTCATCCCACCGGGGAGTCCGCCGTCGAAGTCGAACTCGCCGACGGTCGAGAGGCCCGGTGTGAGCTCGTACGGCGTGCCGCCCTCCCAAAGGGCGAGCGTGCGACCGCCGTGACGGATCACGTTCATGTTGGCCAAGTTCTTGAACGGATTGGGATCGCCGTCGGGTCCGACACTGAGCGCGTCGGGCATGAACGGCGTGAGCATCCCGCCATAGAGGGCTCGCCCCGCGTGCCGCTCGGCGCTGAGTCCACGCGTCAACACCCACCGGTTTCGGTAGCTCACGCGGCCGTTCCCGAAGGTCAGCATGTGGACCATGCCGTCACCGTCGAACGGAGAGGTGTAGCTGCCGATCGGCGTGAACTGCGGGTTGGGCCCGTTCCGGACGTAGCTACCGGTGAGCTCGCTCGGCAGGCGACCCTCCACGCGTATGTCGTCGATGTCGAGCTCCTCGCCGACCGGTGCGAAGGAGCCCTGGAGGAACGGGTTTACCGCGGGATCGACGAGCTCGATCACCGGGGGCTTCGAAGCCGACGGCGTGACTCTCATGGGTTCGGCCACGTTCCGCTAGTCGGCTCGATCCGCCGGCGCCTTGAGAATTCCTGTCGCGGCCCTGACGGGCCCGGCCACCGGCCCGGCGGCATCCTCCCGGAGGTCGACCTCTTGCACCGGCTCGACCCGTACCGGGATTCCGTTGAGCACGGCGTTTCCCGACAGTGGGTCGATGAGCTCCCCGTCGGCGAGCAGGTTGCTGTTGACACCGGCGTGCCTCGCGGCGACGCCGAGCTCGGTGCCGTCGACGCCGTGTCCCCAGCCGTGGGGCATGCTCACGACACCCTGCATCACCGCGTCGGTGACCTCGACGGGCACCTCGACCGTCGCCGTCCGGGACGCCACCTTGGCCCGCGCACCGTGCCGGAGCCGCAGTCGGGCCGCGTCCTCGGGATGGACGTGCAGCGTGCACCGTTCCTTGCCCTTCACGAGCACGTCGACGTTGTGCATCCAGGAGTTGTTGGAACGCAGATCACGCCGGCCGACCAGCACCATGACGTCGGGCGCGGTCCGGCGGGTGAGCGATCGCTCCAGGCGGCTGACGTCGCGTGTGAGCGGTCGGGGCGCGAGCTCGATCTTGCCCGAGGGTGTGCGCAGCACCTCGGGGATGCGCTGCTGCAGCGGACCCAGGTCGACGCCGTGTGGGCTCCCCTCCAGCACGTCGAGCGTCAAGCGTCCGGGCTCGGCTCCGAACCCGTCGCCGTACGGCCCGGTGCGGATCATGAAGTCGAGGATGCGCTCGGGCCCCCGCCGCGACGCCAGGATCTCGAGCAGCTCGCCCGCGTCGCGTCCGCTGACGTTGGAGTGCTCGGAGCGGACCGCCGACTGCACGAGGCCGCCGATCACCAGGTCGTCGACAGCCTCGTACCCGTCGGCACCATGGCCGGCGGCGATCGAGGCGATGCGCGCGAGCAGCTCCCACTCGTGTACCTCGTTCGAACCCAGCTCGACGACGGGCGGCGAGTAGTGCGCGACGTTCCGCACCGCGAAGTTGTAGAGCGCGATGTCGTAGTGACCACGCGTGAGCGCGTCGGGGACGGGCAGGATGACATGCGCGTGGCGCGTCGTCTCGTTGCGGTAAATGTCGACGCTCACCATGAACTCGAGGTCCGCCAGGGCCCGGTCGAGGCGACCCGCGTCAGGCGTCGACAGGACCGGATTCCCGGCCACGGTGACGAAGGCGCGGACCTGGCCCTCGCCCGGCGTGTCGATCTCCTCGGTGAGACAGGCGACCGGAAGCTCGCCGTAGACCTCGGGCAACCCGCGCACGCGACTGCGACGCCGCCCGAATGTGACACCGCGACCGACGCCCGGCGCGCCGCGCGTCGTCGGTCCACCGGCGGCCGGCATTGCGAACATCGCACCGCCGACGTTGTCGAGGTTTCCCGTCAACACGTTGCACACGTCGACGAGCCAGCTCGCCAGCGTGCCGAACTCCTGCGTACACGTACCGATACGCCCGTACACTGCGGCGCGTCGCGCCATTCCCAGCTCGCGCGCGGTCCGCCGGATCGTGTCGGCGTCGATGCCGCACACAGGCGCCACCCGCTCGGGTGAGAACTTGCGGGACAGGCGCCGCACTCGAGAGATGCCGTTCGTGAAGTGTGTCAGCCGTCCCGGGTCGTCGAGGCCCTCCTCGAAGAGCACGTGCACGATCGCGAACAGGAAGTGCGCGTCGGTACCCGGTCGGATGAAGAGGTGCTCGTCGGCCGCTTCGGCCGTCTTCGTGCGCCGCGGATCGACGACGACGAGCTTTCCACCCCGCTCCCGCAGCGCACGCAGGCGTCCCGGCATGTCCGGAGCGGTCATCAGGCTGCCGTTCGACACGAGCGGGTTCGCGCCGAGCATGAGCAGGTGGTCGGTGCGATCGATGTCGGGAACCGGGACGCTCAACGCCGTACCGAACATCAATCCGCCCGACACCTGCTTGGGCATCTGGTCGACGGTGCTCGCGGAAAAGATGTTCGGTGAACCGAGCGACTGGATGAGCACCCGGTTGTAGATCAGACCGGCCAGATTGTGCGCGTTCGGGTTGCCGAGGTAGAGGGCTACGGCGCTGCGACCATGGCGCTCGATCACGCCCGTGAGGCCGCGCTCGACCTCGACCCAGGCCTCTTCCCAGGTGACCTCGTGCCACGTGTCACCCCGGCGGACGAGTGGTGTACGGAGCCGGTCGGGATCTGCCTCGAGACCCTTGAGCGCGGTGCCCTTCGGGCACAGGAACCCGTGGCTGAAGACGTCGTCGCGATCGCCGCGCACCCGCACGATCTCGCGCCCGCGCACGGCCAGCTCGAGGCCGCACGTCGCCTCGCACAACGGGCACGTGCGATATGCCGTCGTCGTTCCTGCGAGTCCGTCCGCAGCTCCGTCACCCGTGTCGCGAGTGCCGTTTCCGTTCTCGATCACGGGTCTCCCTCCAGGCTCGACGGTGCGTTGCGGGTGCGACGGATCGTGGACGGCGTACGAGCAGTTCCCTGTAGTGTGCCCGCTGACGCGCTCGTCAGAAAAGGGAGCGATGAGAGCACTCGTGTTCGGGGTCGACCCCGAGGTCGTACCGGCACCGCCCGCAGACGCAAATCCGCTGCTGAAGAACCTTGCTGCCACACCGATGGCGCTGCAGGAGATCCCTGATCCGCAGCTCATCGGCCCCGACTGGGTCGTGTTGCAGACCCGAATGACCGGCATCTGCGGATCCGACACCAAGCAGGTGCTGATGGACTTGGGGGGAGACGCGTCCGACATGTCGATGACCGCGTTCATCTCCTTCCCGCAGGTGCTCGGTCACGAGGTCGTGGCCGATGTTCTGGAGGCCGGGCCCCGAGTCCGAGGTGTCGAGGTCGGGCAGCGCGTCCTCCTCAACTGCTGGTTGTCGTGCGGTCCCCGCGGTCTCACCCCGATGTGCCCACCGTGCCAAGCAGGCGACTTCTCGCAGTGCTGGCACTTCCACGACGGCCGGCTCACACCAGGCATCCACACGGGAAACTCGTCCGACGCGACCGGCGGCTTCGCGGAGCGGCTGCCGGCACACGACTCGATGGCCATCCCCGTGCCCGACGACGTGTCCGACGAGATCGCGGTGCTCGCCGACCCGTTCGCGGTGTCGCTCCACGGGATCGTTCGCAACCCGCCGCCGCCGGACGGGAGGGTCGTGGTGTGGGGAGGCGGCGCGCTCGGTTCCGCCGCGGTCGCCATCCTTCGCGCGCTCCGTCCCGACGTCGAGATTGCAGCAGTCGTGCGTCATCCGGCGCAGCAGGACCTGGCGCGGAAGCTCGGCGCACTGGTGTTCGACTCCGAGCAGGATCCCGAAGCGCTGCTGGTCGCGCTGGCGGACTGGTCGGGAGGTGTGCTGCGCACCCCCTGGGCCGGGCTGCCGGTGACGCACCCGGGCTTCGTCGACGTCGTGTACGACACCATCGGGTCGCCGCACACGATCGAGCTCGGTTTGCGAATTCTTCGAACACGCGGCTCTGTCGTGGTGAGCGGTGTGAACGCGCCGGCCCGGTTCGAGTGGTCGCCCTTGTACTTCAAGGAAGCCCGCATCGTCGGGTCGAACGCGTTCGGTGTCGAGGAGGTCGAGGGCGTTCGCAAGCACGCGATCGAGCACTACCTCGACCTCGTGCGCGCGGGCCGCGTCGACCTGTCGCCGATGCTCACCCACACCTTCCGTCTGGAGCAGTGGCGCGACGCATGGACGACCATCGCCGAGCAGCACCATACGGGCGCCATCAAGTGCGCCTTCGACTTCCGGTAGCGTATGCCCGAGCGCCTCTACTTCCGACAGCTCCTCGCCGGGCGCGACTTCGCCCGCGACAACCCGATCGCACGCCAGATGGTGAACTTCGTGTACGCGATCGGCGACCGCGAGCGCGGCGAGGCTGTCCTCGTCGATCCGGCATACGGGGTCGCGGAGCTGGTGCAGCTCGTTGAGGCCGACGGCCTGAAGGTCACCGGCGCGCTTGCGACCCACTGGCACCCGGACCATGTAGGTGGCGACCTCATGGGCTACGAGATCGAGGGTGTGCGAGAGCTACTCGAGCTGGATCGCGCCGTACCAGTACACGTGCAGCGCGACGAGGCCTGGGGCGTCCGCCGCGTCACGGGAGCATCCGAGTCCGATCTCGTCGTACACCACAGCGGCGACACCGTCCTCGTCGGCGAGATCCCGATCACGCTCCTCCACACACCCGGGCACACGCCCGGCAGTCAGTGCTTCCTCCTCGACGGCATGCTCGTCGCCGGCGACACGCTCTTCCTCGAAGGCTGCGGCCGCACCGACCTCCCTGGAGGCGACGCGACCGCGATGTACGAGAGCCTCACCCAACGCCTCGCCAAGGTCCCCGACGACACGGTGCTGTACCCGGGTCATCTCTACTCGTCTGAGCCGTCGGCCACGATGGGCGAGACGCGCGCACGCAACTACGTCTTCCGGCTGCGGACGCTCGACCAGTGGTTGACGATGTTCGGGGACGGCTTCTAGGCATCCCGCCATGGCACTCGCGATCACGGCCGTTGTGCTCGGCGCGCTCGTGACAGTCGCGATGACGGTCTCGGTCGGGACGCGCAATACCCGCCGATCACGAGACGAGTCGATCACGTTCGACGGCGAGATCGGCGCGCTGTCGTGCCACCTCGACGCCGGCAACGTGACGATCACGGCGGGAGAGCACTCCGGCGCCCTGGTCCACCGCAGCCTCAGGCATGGCTGGCGG
>JRHI01002013.1_pt1 | contig 15190 bp, 17 predicted proteins | sample 215371 | NCBI WGS metagenome assembly JRHI01 (sample SAMN02929681, study PRJNA255918) | sediment metagenome | biome: cave system; feature: Ice Cave; material: Sediment; isolation source: sediment from deep within a dark volcanic ice cave with no known source of... ...
TCAGCCGGTCCGGCGTTCCCTGCCGATCGAAGATCAACGCCCTGCTAACTGCTATTTGGGCGCGGCTGTCCGGGTTCGGGGGCACCCTCGATCAGATCATCACCAACGACCTCGGATCGTCCGGAGTCACAGTGACGATATCGCCGACTGATGCGGGCTTCGAGAGCGAAGGATGCGGTTGGTGGCACGCCGGGTGACCAACCCGCTCGGCCACCATGCGCTGGTCACCGAACTGGCCTTCTCCCGTGTAATGAAACAGGCCGTCATCCATCCAGTCGTCGACGTATCCGTGCTTTTCTCCGGTCTTCGGGTCACTGAAGACGAGCACATTGGGGCTCCTACGTGACGGACCGATGCCGCCCTGCGTGCGCCCACCGTAGGTCTCCTGAAGCGCCTTTCGCTCCACTAACTCCGGCGAGGCAGCCTCCATGGCTACGCCGCGCTGGGGTTGAAATGGGCAGCGCCCAACTTCTCTATAGGGCGTCCGCCATTCGTGACTGAGAGCTGCCCACGATTACGGAGGCGAGGCAGGTCCGAGCCGCTTGGTTGGTGCCGATAAGGGTGTCGAGGGTGGCTTGGTCCTCGGGGTCGATGCTGCCGTCCAGTTGGGCGCCGGCGTGCTGGAGGAACGTCTGGGCGTAGCGGCCAGTAGAAGCGGGAAGGGGGGTCGAGCGCGCCACCTGACGCGGGAGAGAAGAGTAGGAGCCGAGCGCGGCGGGGCGGGTCGGCTCCCAACGGATAAAACGATTGACGACCGCAAAACTTGCGGCGGCGTTGCGGATCGACGCCCGCACCCGCTCACACGCCTCCTGTTCCTGGATGGCCCTGGTCGGTCAGCCAACGATTGTGACGTTGCGCAGGCCGAGATTCTCTCTAGAGCAGCCTTCTGCCGAAAGATTGCCTCACCATGTCAGTCCTATGGCGATGCCCCATGGGATGCCCGCCGATATGGAGAACCCCGCTGGCGCCGAGCTTACCCTTCACTCACTCAAGCGTTGATTTAATGTAGCCGCCCGTTCTCGACCTCGAGGTAGAACCGCGCCGCCCGCGCCGATCGCATGCTGCTGTGTGGGCCAGGGGGCGCGGAACGCCCGGTAGGTGACCTGGGGGGTACGCCGACGACGATCGGCTCGGGGGACCGCGGCCAGACCCTGCCAGCGTGGCTCTCGTGCCTGTCGACGTTGAGATCTGCAAGCGTCAGGGGAAGATCGGTCGCAGCCTGCGACGGTCCTGGCGGATGCTTCGGCATCTCGCGCAACACGTCGCCAGCCTGCGCGAGAGTGTCGGAGTGTCACATGGCGAGAGAGAGGAGCCGACTCTCGGCGGGCATCGGCGATGAAGTCGGTATCAGCAAAAAGTGGTCCCGCTGCGCGGACAACTCGGAGCGGGACGCCGATTGAAGATCGGGGCCCGCTGCGTACTGTGCCAGGGCTGCTAAAAGACCGCGGGTGGCGGGGTCTGTCCGGTGTAATCACCCACCGCGAAGGCGGTGTACGGGCCATCCAGCAGTCCAGCGGTATTGCCGGGGACGTTGGTGCTGCCGTACTGGAACTCGAGATGCTTGTCCGCTCCGATGGTGATGGCGCGGTGATTGAACTGATCGGCGATCGCCATGTCACCGTTGGCGAGGCGCACCGCGTTGGTGGGTAGCGGCGACGAATTGCTGTTGTTGCCGTGGTTGGTGAAGTACTGGAAGACGACGTGCTTGTCCTCCGTCACCTCCACGATTCGGCTGTGGCCGGAGTCGGTGATGAGGGTGTCGCCGTTGGGCAGGCGGCTGGCGAAAGCCGCGAAATGCAGCGGGGCCGTGTCAGTTGGGCTGCCACTCCCGTACTGCCACACGATGCGCCCATCTCGAGTGATCTCGATCACCCGGTTGTTGTTCTCGTCGGCGATCAAGACGTGGCCGCCCGGGAGCAGCTCGGCGCTGTTGGGATTGTTGAGTGCGCCGGGGCCGGACGTCGGTCCGTAGGACCACACGACCTTCTTGGTGAAGCGACCGACCTCGATCACCCGATTGTTGCCTTGGTCGACGATGAGGATGTTGCGATTTGGCAGCTGGATCGCGAAGACAGGGACGTTCAGCTGATTCGCTCCCGACCCGGTGACGCCCGCCCGGCCGTACTGCCAGACGATATCGCCGTCGTGATTCACGACGATGACGCGGTTGTCGACGCAGCTGAACCCCGGCGCAACTGGTGACGAGCCGGCGGGGATGCCGGTGCCGGCCAGCAGGGTCAGCCCATCGGACAGCCTCTCCGCGTCGTTCAACCCGATGATCGACCCGGGGCCGGGGTCACAGCGCGTCGGGTTGCCCGAGCCGAAGCTCCACACGACCTGTTTCGTCGCGGGGTTGATCTCAGCGGCGCGGTTGTTGAACTGATCGGATATCAGCAGATCGCCCGGTTGGTTGAAACTGCCGCTGGCCGAAGCGCTCGCCGCGCTGACAACAAGCGGACGCGAGACTCCCGCGGTCCCCAATAGCAGCGTGCTTCCGGCCACGAGTAGGATTCGACGGAACCGATATTTGCCCACCACGAGCACCTCCCAGTAGCCTTCCCGTCCTCCACTAGGGCGAAGAGCCCCGCTTGTAGAGGAGATACGGTCCCGGTTACACGCAGCCTCGTCGACTGGGTTGTCAGCCGGCACCTCGACGTCGGAGTTCTTCCCGCCCGGCCGCTGAACGTGTCTGTAGGCCGCCCACGCGGCGGCCCGCAAACACTGCGGGGCGCGTCGACGGGAGCGACCTCGGATCAGCGATGCGCCGAGGACAGGAAGCTCCACAACGTCTTCGCAGCAGATCGTCCGTCGAGTGCTGTTGGCCGAGCGCAGACCGCCAGAACCCCGACCTCCACCTGGATTGAGGCGCCGCTGCGGGCTCGGCGCCGGCGGAGGACGCGACTAGAGTTTCGCCGCCAGCACGTCCACCGTCCTGATGTCCGGTGCTGAGGTCAGCAGCTCGCCGGCTTTGGCCACGAGTGCCGCGGCGATCGGTCCGTCGAGGTGAGCCTGGCGCCCTTCCGTACCGGGGAAGACGTCGAAGATGCCGAATGTGGCGTCATCAATCTTGATGGCGAACCAGGCGACGGTGTCCGGCTCGGCCTCTGCGAGTTGTTGCGCTGACGCGAGGAAGTCGCCGAGCTCCTGCTCCTTGCCGGGCTTGGCCTTCAGGGTGACGAGCAGTCCGACAGTAACCATGGTGAAACCTCGCTGAGTGGGTTGCGGACGGCGGCTGCGCGCCGCCCTTGCCAAGAGGCTACGCGATGCGCGCCAACCGACGCGTGGTAGAGCGATCACCATGTTGACCGCCCTGCGCCTCGTCAGCTCGCCCAGGCCGTCAAGCGGCGGAGGCTAGGCTGAACATGCTTCGCCGTGTCTCAGTCACCAATCACGCGGCCGTCTCTGCAGAAACGTCACCTCGGGTTCGCGCCGGCGCAGCTGCAGATCTTCAGCACACTCCCCTTGCTCGCAAGCGGCACCGCCGGCATCGCCCGCCCCACCGGGCCGCGTGGTTAGAGCCCGAGCTTCTCGCTGGCGCGCTGCACGCCCTCGACCCGCGCCGCGATCTTCTGGAACGCGATTTCTCGGGCCCGGTCCGGCGACCCGTGCTTGGGCTTGTTATCGATGCTGAACGGCGAGAAGCCGCAGTCGTCAGTGGCGCCGAGCCGCTCCTTGGGGATGTGTTTCGACGCGGTGACGAGGTCGTGCTCGACCTGCTCAGCGGTCTCGACAGTTGGGTCGAGCGGGTTGATGACGCCGATGAAGCACACCTGCGCAACGCCGTTGGCATCCTCGCGGCTATGCTCGCCGACCAGCTTGTACACGTACTCCTTGTCCTTCTCGCTGGCCAGCTGCATCAAGAAGTACCCGGCGTTCATCTGGAACATCGAGGGCAGGAGCTCCGCGTAATCGACCTCGGCCGAGTGGACTGAGTCCATGTCGCCCCCCGGGCAGGTGTGGATGCCGATGTTGGTACGCTCCTCGGCCGAGAACCTGTCGATGACGCGGTTGTTTAGCTCGATGAACTGCTCGAGCATGTGGCGGCCGGTCCACGGATTGCGCGGGTCGTTCTTGTTGGCAAGCCGCCCCTCGGTGAAGTCAATCGACACCCGGGCCGCGCCGGCGTCAAAGGCCTGACGGATGTCCTTCTCTGCCTCATCGCAGAGGTCGGCGAGGAACTGCTCGCGCGTGTAACCGTCGAGGTTGTCATCAAGCGGGTAGAGCAGGCACAGCATCGAGGGGGCGATGACGGCCTGCTTCATCGGCTTGGTGGCGTAGGGCTTGGACTTCTTCAGGTAATCGGAGGCGTAGGTCTTGTACCGGAACGGGCCACCGGTCAGGCGGGGCAGCTGGCGGTGATGGCCGTCATCGAAGATGGCGAAGTACTGTCCGTCCGCTGCCAAGTGGTCGGCCAGCCCCGTTCCGGCCAGGGTGTCGGTGATCGGGTAGGTGGCGAAGCTGGAGGCCCGCTGCTCCCCATCTGACACGATCGGCGCCCCGGTGGCCTCCATCCGCTCGATGGTGTCCTTGCAGGCGGCATCCTGCTGCTTGGACAGGTCGTCGTGGCTGATGTCTCCCTTGTCATAGGAGGCGATCGCCTCCTGGAGACGGGCGGGACGCGGCATGGAGCCGACGTTCTCGGTGGGAAGGGTCACGGGATCTCCTCAGCGGCAAAGACCCTCAGGGTGGAGGGTACGTCCAGCGGCGATACAGGCCTCTGTACGATACTGCTCCGGACACCCTCGAATCACGCGGCCAACTTGGATGGTGCGGGTGAGCGGTGTGTGCCATCGCCACGGACCCAGCGGGGTCCGTACCACGGTGGGCCCCATCCCGGAGCGTCACCATCACGCATGCTCAAGCTCCGATTGCGCGGCCGTCCTCGCCCCTGGCATGGCAACAACAAATGGCGGAGGGAGAGGGATTCGCCTCCTCACTCGCCACCCTGGAGGTGCTGTTCGCGTGATGCATCGGTCGGTGGGGGTGGGCCCGGGAGCCGCATAGCTGCCCCTGGGTTCGAGTCCACGTTGGAACACCCAGCTTGACTCCAGACGAACCCCTGCCAATCGTGGCGGGGCCGCTCATTAGCCTTCCGTTCCATCGCTGAGTTCGAATCGTCTCAGGTTGCCCCCGTTCGATATCGGCCGCCAGTTGGTGATCACCGTTCGGCGGGGTACGTTGAAGACGATCTCCAAGCGACCGCCGAAGGCGGCGGCGATCTTGTCGAGGGTCGCGAGATTCGGGGCATGCTGGCCGCTCTCCAGTCGTGAGATCGCGGACTTGGTCGTGCCAACTCGCTCGGCGAGAACTGCCTGGCTGAGGCCGTGGTCCAGACGCAGCCGGATGATCTGGCGGGCCACCTCCTCGAAGGGGCGGCGTCGCTCAAGCTCGACACGGAACTCGGGATCGAGCCGGGCCTGCCCGTTCATGTCATCGCGCACGCTTCGGCCGATCGGGCTGATGGTGTCCATGCGTCGAGGTTAGCAGATTTGCGAACATGCAGCCAGCTCAGGGGACGTCATCCAGCCTCGATCCGGGGGTCCGCGTGGAGGAAGGACGAAGCGCTACCCGAGTCCGAGCCGGCTCAACCTCGCCAGCGCAGCCTGCACTTCTCTCCAGTTGGCCATCGTGTAGTAGGCGCGCCGGCCACCCCTCGTGGACTCACCGGACTTGGTGAGGAGGCCGTAGCTGGCGAGCACACGCAGTCCCGGCTGCCAGCGCTCGGCTCTTTGCAGCACCCATCGACCGGCGAATCGGCCTCCGTAAGGCTCGCTGTCCTCGGCGACGGTGCAGGCGGCCCGGAGGATGGGCACCCAGTCGGGCCGTTCCCGCGCGAGCTCGGCCACCTTCTCCCACGTGTCATCCACGCTCACGGTGGCAGTATAGCATCCGAACCTCCCGCCTCTCGGATCACTCGCTAATGTGGTAGGCTGAGCGATGGCGATGATCGGTGGCGAAGCCGCTGCGCAGCGAGTGGCCGGCGTAGTCGCGGGCGGGGAGACCGGCGCGGGCGCAGGCGCGCTGGACGGCCCTAGTCGCACGCTCGGCCGGCCTTCTCGTACGAGCCGCTACATCTGACTAACCGTCTCGGAAGTTCAGATACTCTGGCCGGCGGCGCGGTGCGTCGTGATCGCGACAGCCCCTGTGCGCCATTCGCCACCATCGCCGCAGCGCTCTGCGCCATGGGGTGGGGCGGGTTCGTGCGGCGCGATGCTGGCTGAGGTGTCGCCCTCAAACGCGGGAGAGGGCAGCGGCGACCGCGCCAACCACCCGCTCGACCTGGTCGTCGGTGTGAACGGTGGCCAGCACCGAGTGGAGCGCCGGGGACGGGGACATGTAGATGCCTTCGTCGAACAGCGCATGTGCGAAGAGGGTGAACCGCTCGCGATCGACGTGGGCGGCGAAGTCACGGGCATCGTGGATTCGCTCGACGTTCTCATGCCCCGGGAGCAGGAAATACATCTGAAGCATCGGCCCGACGCTTTGGACGAGGGCGGCGACGCCGGCTGCGGCGATCACCTCGAGCAGGCCAGCGACGAGCCGCTCAGCCTGCTGTTCGAGGCGGCGCAAGGCCGCGCAGTCATTCTCGACGAGCATGTCGAGGGACTCGCCGACGACCGCAAGAAGCGTCGGGTTGGCGTTCTGGGTCCCGTAGTGGAGCACCCTTCCTTCGGAGAATGCCTCCATCACGTCGGCGCGTCCGGCGATGGCAGCGACTGGAAAACCGGCGCCGAGCGCCTTGCCAAAGCTGACCACGTCGGCCCGCACCTGGAACCGTTCCTGCGCGCCGCCGGCGGCGACCCTGAACCCAGTCACCGTTTCGTCGATGTAGAGCAGCGTCCCATGGCGATCGGCAAGTTCGCGCAGCGCGGCGAGGTAGCCGGGCTTAGGGGGAATAACGCCCATGTTCGCCATCACAGGCTCGGTAACGATGGCAGCGACCTCTCCTGGGTGCGCCTTCATCGCGGCCTCAACTCGATCGGGATCGTTCCAGGGTAGAAGGATCACGTCCTCCACCGAGCCGGGCGTGATACCGGACGAGTCGATCACCGGCACGGGATCGTGGCGGTGACCCATTGCCGCGAGCGGGAGCGAGTTCGACGACACGCTGTAGCCGTCGGACCAGCCGTGGTAGTGCCCCTCGAACTTGATGATCTTGCGCCGGCCGGTGAAGCCACGCACCAGTCGGAGCACGGCCATGCAGGCCTCGGTACCCGTGTTGGCGAAACGGACGCGCTCTGCTCCCGGCACGAGCTGCGCAATCCGCTCCGCGACCTCGACCTCGACCTCGTTGGCCGTCGCGAGCAGTGCACCGCGCTCGGCGGCGTGCCCGAGGGCGCGTGTGAGCCGTGGGTGCGCGTGGCCGTGCAGGAGCGCACCGTATGCGAGCATCAGGTCGACGTAGCGATTGCCGTCGACATCGACCATCTCGCCGCCTTCGCCGCGTTCCATGAACAGCGGGTAGGGCCTGTAGTTGGCCAGGCCACGCGAGGGGGAGCTGACGCCATCGACGAGAACGGTGAGGGCCCGCTGGAACAGCTCACCCGAGCGAACGGTCGAGCGGGTGCGAAGCTGCGGAGCTGGCTCGGTCATCTCACCACTCCACCGTCCGCCCGAACCTCAGCATCGTGGGTGACGCCATCCTTCGGCACCACCACAGTGCCGCGAGCCTGGGCGACCAGGATCGGCTCGGCGAGCAGGCGCCCGGCCGTCTCGCCACGTTCCGGCTCGAGCTCCGCCACCCGCCATGCCTCGCACTCGAACTGCCTGCTCGTCTGGCCGACGCTGGTCAGGCGCCCGCGCGCCTCGATGAAGTCTCCGACCCTCACCGGCGCGAGGAACTCGAGGCTGTCGTAGGCACGCAGCAGCCCTTCGTCACCGTCCTTCCCCAGGCACAGCTCGGTTGCGACATCGCCGAAGACGCCGAGTACCCAGGCACCGGCGGCAAGCCCGCCAGCGTAATGCGCGTCCGCAGCGGCGACGCGCATTCGAAGCACGGCGACGTGGCCGGCGTCGTGCTCGGGCGTCCAAGCCTCGCGAATCTCTTTCACCCCGCACCCCCCTGATGTCGAGTCACAGACAAAACCTGACGCGCCTCCTGGATGGTGGCAACACGGCGTCCAAGCGCCTGGGTGAGCTCCACCGCCTGCGCGACCAGCACCGCATTCGAGGACGCCAGCCGGCCGCGCTCCAGGTAGACGTTGTCCTCGAAGCCGACCCGGATGCCGTCGGCCCCCAGCAGCAGCGCCAGCGAGAGCATTCTCCGCTGGTGCCGGCCGACCGCGGTCACGCCCCAGCGGGCTTCGGGAGGCAGCGCCCCGGTCATCGCCAGGAGCGCTTCCGGTGTCGCGGGCGCGCCTCCGCGGACCCCGAGCACGAGGTTGAAGAGGGGAAGCTGCACTCCTTCGGCTTGCAAACGAGCGCCCTCGACGACGTGGCCGAGGTCGAAGCACTCCGCCTCGAGCGGCAGACCGAGCTCAGCCGCCCGCTTGATGACCAGCGCGATCTCAGCACCTGACGTGACGAACGGGTCGCCGGCGAAGTTGAGGGACCCCGTCTCCACCCCCGCGATTTCGGGACCGGCTTCGAGGCACTCCATGCGTTCGCCGATCGTCATGCCGATCGCGCCGCCGGTCGAGACGTTGCAGATCACGTCGCAGAGTGACCTGATCTCGTGGATTGCCTCGGAGAAGACCTCGACACGGTGCGTCGGGGTGCCGTCAGGCTCGCGCACGTGGAGATGAACAATCGCCGCGCCGGCGTCCGCCGCCCGCTGGACGTCACGAGCGATCTCGACCGGGGTGTACGGGACAGCGGGATTCTGCTCACGCGTGACCTCGGCGCCACAGGGTGCGACCGTGAGAACGACCGGCTCCTGGTCCCACTGGGCGCCCTTCACTGCGACGGCACCTGGGCGTCGACGCGGCTTCGAAGGGCTGCAAGAAGAGTCGGTGTGCTCCGCAAGAGGTCGAGCGTCAGCACGCCCCGGTCCGGGCTGAACCCGTTGCCGATGATCATCTGCACGTCCGAGCTGATGCCTTCAGCTCCAAGGGCCGCTGCCGTGAATGACGTCGTCATCGAGAAGAAGAGGATCGTTCCACTGCGCTTGGTGCTCAGGTACGCCGCAGCCTCGCAACCCGAGGCGTCGACCACCACAACGGTCAGGTCCGCACCCGCGGGAAGCTCCGCATAGACGGCGCGCGACAGCCCAACGGCGTCGCCGGCATCCGCGCAGATGACGGCGTCGGCCAGGCCGAGGCCGGCGGCTCTCTCGCAGGCCGCGGGTGACGCATCCGCGATCACCATCCGGCCGTGCGGGCCAATGGCGGTGCGAGCGGCCACCAGGCTGAGCAGCCCCGCACTCCCGGCGCCGACGATGAGCACGCTTCCGCCGCCAACCGCCAACCGGGTCACGTGGGACGGCGCACCGGCGACGTCGAGCGCTGCCAGGACCGCCTCCAAGGGCAGGTCATCCGGAACCGCCGTCAGCGAAGCCGATGAGGGGAGCATCGCCGCGCCCCGCACGGCCACCTGGTGGGTCGCGGGGTCGAAAGCCGTCACCTCATCGAGTGAGAGCGGTGTCAGGGAGAGCGAGCAGAGCGTGGCCACGTGGGCACCTGGCCTGAGCTCGCGGCGACGCGGGTGCCCTGGGCCGACGTCGCTGACCAGACCGTAGGCCATGCCACCCGACCCAGTCACCGGGTTGTGCATCTTGCCGCGTCGACGAACGATGTCGAGCACGGCCTGCGGTACTCCAGCGATGCCGTGCTCGGCGGTCAACTGACGTGCGCTCGCAGCATCCAGGACCAGGCGCTCAACGGCAATGGCAATTTCGGTATCACGGCAGCGCCGATCTGCATCGAGCCGCCAGGCGGCCTGCGGAAGAGAGCCCGCTGGCTCGAGGACTCGGTCGAGCCCGAGCGACGCGGCAAGCGAGGCAAAGGCGTCCAAGCTAACCCGCCTTCCTGTGCCGGAGCCCCTCGAGGACCAGGTCGCAGTAGATGTCGGCGATCTGGTCGACGCTCAGCCGAGCGCTGGACTGGTACCAGCCGGCGACGGCCGTGGCCAGGGACATCAACGCGTACGTCTCAACCTTGACGTCGACAACACGGAGAACGCCGCCCTTCCGCCCTGACTCGATGATGCGATGGAAGATCTCCTCATGCGCATCGCGCATGGCGACGATGCGCTCTCGGCCTTCCGGCTCGAGTGCGCGAAGCTCTGAGTCGGCGATGAACGCCTCGGCTGGACGCAGGGCGTGGAAGTGGATGTGAGCGCGAAGGCCAGCCTGCAGACGAGCAACCACCCCTTCCTCTGCCTCGACGGCTGCAAAGACCTCCTCGCTCAGGTCACCGAGGGCTTTCTCCATGATGCGCCGCAGCAACCCCTGCTTGCTGTCGAAGTAGTAGTAGAAAGTGGCGATCTGAACGCCGACCGCGTCGACGATCTCGCGCAGCGACGTGCCGTGGTACCCCCGCTCGGCGAAGAGACGGACGGCAGCGCTGTACAGCTGCTCCTCGGTTGGGATCACTGCGACGGGCGGGCCAGGGGTGCGGGTTTTCGCGCTCATAGGACCTTGGAGAGGAATGCCTTGGTGCGCTCGTTCTGGGGCGCCGAGAACAGGCGCGCCGGCGTCCCTTCCTCGACGATCTGACCGTCGTCCATCATCAGCACGCGGTCGCCGACCTCACGGGCGAAACCTATCTCGTGGGTCACCACGATCATCGTCATCCCTTCGACGGCAAGCTCCTTCATGACGTCGAGCACTTCGCCGATCATCTCCGGGTCGAGGGCGCTGGTAGGTTCATCGAACAGCAGCACCGCGGGCCGCATCGCGAGGGCACGAGCGATGGCCACACGCTGCTGCTGACCGCCGGAGAGCTGGTTCGGGTAATTCCGCGCCTTGTCAGAGAGGCCAACGCGTGCCAGCAGCTCCAGGCCCACCCGCTGCGCGTCGACCCGAGGCTGCTTGCGTGCGCGTACAGGACCCGCGATCACATTCTCGAGCGCCGTCATGTGCGGGAACAGGTTGAAGCGTTGGAAGACCATCCCAACCTCCTGCCGCTGCTGCGCGATGTTGCGGTCGGAGTCCTCGATGAGCTCCCCATCCTTCTCCCGGTAACCAATCAGGTGACCGTTCACGAAGATGCGGCCGCCTTGAATCTTCTCAAGGTGGTTGAGGCAGCGCAGGAAGGTCGATTTCCCCGACCCGCTCGGGCCGATCACGCAGACCACCTCGCCACGGAGCACGGTCATGGTGATGCCCTTGAGCACGTGAAGCTGCCAGAAATGCTTCTGCACGTTCTCGGCCCTCACCACGATCTCGGCCGCGTCGGGCGCACCGCCGATCGCATCGAGCACGTGATGAGGACCTGGCTGGCTGCTCATGGCACTCGTTCCGGCCGTCCGGGCAAGCCCCCGCGGACAAGCCGGCCAAGCCACCCCCGCGATGGCGCCCCTTTTCGCTCACCGAGGCGCGCCTCGATCCTCGCCTGGATCCCCGACCAGACGATCGTCAGGAACAGATAGTAGAAGGAGACAGCGAGGAATAGCTCAAAGGGCGCGAACAGCCGAGCGTTGACCTGCTCGAAGGCGTTGAACAGCTCGATGCCGCCGATGGTGGTCACCAGGGTGGTCGACTTGAGCATGTTGTTGAACTCGTTCCCCAGGGGCGGCACGATCACCTTAGCGGCCTGCGGCAGCACCACCCAGCGCATCGTTTGGCCGAAGGTCATGCCGATGCTCTTCGCCGCCTCTGCCTGCCCGGGGTCGATGCTGATGACCCCAGCTCGGACAATTTCGGCCATGTAGGCACCCTCGTTGATCCCGAGACCGACGATGCCAGCCTGCGCGATTCCGGGAATGGTGACGCCCAGGAAGTGGATGTCAGGGAAGGAGTAGAGGCCAATCGCGGCGGTGCCGAAGTAAAGCAGCGCGAGCTGCACGAGCACCGGAGTTCCCCGGAAGTAGAGGATGTACAAGCCAGCGATCCAGCGAACCACGTGCACATGTGACATGCGCATGAGCGCTGCGATCACCCCGAGCACGACACCGAGCACCTGTGCCAGGACCGCCATGTAGATCGTGACCACGAACCCCGTCCGGATCAGTGGGTCCTGGAAGGCAGTCGGGGGCCAAAGGTAGTGCCCGAAGATGTCCCACTGGAAACCGGCCGCAGCCACGGACGACACAGCCTGCGCTCCTCAGCTACGGTCGGCCGTCAGCTGGCTCAACCTCACGAAGGCGGCGGGACCTTGATGTCCTGCTCGCCCCACTTCTTGAGGATCTGCGTGTACGTCCCATCGGACTCCATGCTCTGGAGCGCAGTCACCACCGCACTGATCAACCCCGTCTTGTCCAAGGGCACGCTGATCCCCTCGTCGATGGGTGAGATGACGCCACCTGCTGAGTCGAAGACGGTGGGCTGCTGCTTGACGTAGTAGGCAACCACGGGGGAGTCCTGGAAGAAGGCGACAGCATGGCCCGTCTGCACCTGCTGCAGGGCATCGCTCGACTTCTGAGCGACGATGATGTTGATGGCGGACTTGCCAGCTGCCTGGCACTGCGCGCTGAACCCCTGGGCTGTGACCTGCTCGGTGGCTCCGAGCTGGACGGCCAGCGTCTTGCCGCAGAGCGTCATCGGGTCCGCCGACACCTGGTCTGGGTTGCCTTTCTTGACGACGAACGTCTGACCGGCAGAGAAGTAGGGAACCATGTGCACCTGCTTTTGCCGATCGGGTGTGATGTTCTGGCCCGAGATCACGATGTCGCACTTACCGGTGGTCACGGCCGCGATGATCGTGTCGAAAACGGAGTTGACCCACACGGGTTGGAGTCCGAGCCGAGCAGCGATGTCATTGCCCGTATCGATGTCGGAGCCGATGAGGTTGCCGCTGGCATCGTAGAACTCCTGCGGCGGGGAGGGGATGTCCGAGCAGATGGATAGGTGGCCCGCCTGCTGCAACTCGGACGACGGCACCGTCGCCACCGTCTTAGTGGCCGATGCGGTGGGCGTGCTCGACGACTCGCCACAACCCGCCGCCAGCAGAGCACCCCCCAGCGCGACCACCGCCAGTCCCAGCGTATTTCGCTTCATCGTCAGCCCTCCTGGCCGCAGCCACTTTCGCTCGCAGGAGACTTACGCGAGCACGCCGGTACTTATAGAACATTCGTTCAACGGAAGTCAAGGCGCCTTTTCGCGGCTGGGGCGGCGCCAAGGAGGATTGTCACGTGGAGTTGTGGCTCGAGGCGAGGCCCAACCACTTGTCGGAAATCGCAGAACTCGCCGAGCTTGCGGAGCAGGCCGGCATCCCAGGCATTGCCTTCAACGAGATGAAAAGTCCACCGGATCTCGCAGCCTGCGTTGCCCTTGGGAGGACCACGCACACACGGGTCGTCACCTCCTTGCTGATCGCCTTCCCGCGGAGTCCGACAATTGCCGCCTATGAGGGCTGGCATCTGCAAGACATGTCGGGGGGAAGGTTCGAACTCGGCCTCGGCACACAGGTGAAGGGGCATATAGAGCGACGCTTTGGGGCTTGGTCTTCGAGGCTCATATTCCCGAAACCGCAGCTCTCCCCGGTCGGCTGATCGTTCCAGGCACCGCAGTGCAACTGCGCAAGGAGAATGGCGGCACCTACCGGGTGCTGGCGGTGAGGGCTGAGACGGCCACCGTTGAGCCTGACGGGGGCGGTGACGCCCGGGAGGTACGTACCGACGACCTGCTCGTTGTGAAGCGCTTCGGTGAGCCCATCTACCCGGCTCTCCGGTCGCTGGGCCACATTCAGCGGAGCGACCCATCCCGCCCCGCACACGCCGTGATCAATGGAGAGAACTACCACGCCCTCCAATTGCTCTCGTACTTCTGCGAAGCGCAGGTGGATTGCATCTATATCGACCCGCCCTACAACAGCGGCGCCCGTGACTGGCGTTACAACAACCACTACGTCGACAACAATGACCGTTGGAAGCACAGCAAGTGGTTGAGCTTTATGGACAAGCGACTTGCACTCGCGAAGAACCTGCTCAAGCCTGACGGTGTGCTCATCGTTACCGTAGACGAGAATGAAGTCCACCACTTGGCTTTGCTGATCGAGCGGCTGTTTCCGGACCCTGACTACCTCCGCTACACGATCACGATCGTGTACAACCCGAAGGGCACGGGCAAGGCCAATTTCGGTCGCGTCGACGAGCAGGCACTTTTCATCGTTCCCAACGTGGGTCATGACCTCATCAACCCCCGCCCCGTCAAACCCGAGGAAAGGAATGCCGGCGAACCGGCAGCGGTCGCGAAACTGGCGCGCGAACTCATCGAGGAACGTCTGGGTGAAGACGCAGCGCGAGAAGTGTTCGTTGATGAGCTTGCCTCAGGCGCAGAATCCACGCGACAACTCGAAATCGAGACCGCCGCGCCAGCACAGGCGAATGCGTCCGACGGTGATGACGACTTGAGTGCCGTAGAAGATGAGAGCCAGGAAGGAGTTGTCGTTGGACGGCGCCCCGACGGGTATGAGGATCTCTTTCTCCGCCGCCGAGGACAAGAGTCCTCCCACCGTGCCAATCGCCCGAATCAGTTCTACGCTCTCCTCGTTAACGAAGTGTCGCGGAGTGTGGTGGGAATTGGTACCTTGCTGGGCCGTGACGACCCATACACAGTGACGAAGGACGGCGATGTGCTCACCGTGTACCCCATCAACAACGACGGAGAGGAGCGGGTGTGGCGCTACAACAGGGAGACGATGCAGGCGTACATCGACGCGAGGTCGCGCAGCACTGTGCCCGGGCAGTGCTGCCGGCGCCGCGATGCGCCGAAAGCCGCCGCGAAGCCGTTCGAGTGGCGAGAGCGACGCGTCGTACATGGCAGCTCCTCAGTGGTTCGGAGCCGCCATCCTCTGAGGGGGGTGAGACGTGTCACGGACGTTGCATGGACGCGGGCTGCGCACGTCTGCACGTACGCCGCACGTCCACGAGACGTACACCGCGATGCCGATTTCGTCCGCGGACGCGCGGCGCTGGTGCCCCTCCGTCCACCGGACGTCCACGAGCGGGGCGCCGCCGCGTGCCAGCAGCGCGTGCATTGCCTCCTCGACACGTGGACGTTTGATAGACGTGCGATGGACGTGGCCGAAGTGACGGAGCCATGTGTAGTTCCGGTTAAAGGGCGACACCGGAGTTCCGGTACATCCTTGAC
>JRHI01002014.1_pt1 | contig 15181 bp, 13 predicted proteins | sample 215371 | NCBI WGS metagenome assembly JRHI01 (sample SAMN02929681, study PRJNA255918) | sediment metagenome | biome: cave system; feature: Ice Cave; material: Sediment; isolation source: sediment from deep within a dark volcanic ice cave with no known source of... ...
AGGAAGTAGCGCGCGCCCTTAGCGATAGCGCTTGTCATATCGTGAACGTTCCAAAGCAGAATGTCTTCTTCCCAACCGCGATGCCCAATGGTGTGTAAGACCGACGGATCGTAGTGACCCATGACGATCAACGTATCCGGTTCCAGGACCGTGCGTAGTTCGGTTGCTGCGGCAAACACCGGCCGGCTCCACGTGTAGTAAGGATGGATTTCCAGCATGTTGACGTAGACGGTGAGGAATAGTGCCGCAACAAGAGCTGCGCCCGCCTGCCAGCCACGGATGCCTTGCGGTGCGGTCAACCTCAAGATGTGATCGAGGGCTCCGCCGACGTACAAACATGCAAAAGGGATGAACAGCACCAGATAGTAGTCAACGCGCTCCACGTTGACGACTATGAATGCGTATAGACACAGCGCGAGCAACCACGCGCCGAAAAACACGGAGCGCGAGCAATTTTCAGGCGGCAGCGGCTGCGTTAACGCCGCAACCAAAAGCGCCCCGAATAACACGGGCCCTAGGATCGTCGTCGCCAGCATCTTGAGCAGTGCTAGCGTGCTCTGCAGGCCGAGGGCAAACTGGCCCGGACCGCTCAGCTCGCGCAGCAGCGTGGGAATGACGTGCTTGCTCGTGATGCCAGAAGCCCAATGCCATTCGGCGATAGCATGGACGTGGTTGAAGTACAACGCAAAAGGCACGAGCGACAACGCCAGCAGCGCAGACAGCAGCCGATCCGTTTTGGGCCGCGGCCGCAGGCACACGAATGCGACCGCGACCATCGGGATCAATAACACGAGCGCCGGCGGCTTTGCGAGCCATGCGAGCGCCGAAAATAAAATGCTCCAGACCAGGTCGCGGCGTTGCCACAGCGTCAGCCAGCGCGACCAGAAAAGCAGCGCCAGGCTCGCGAAAAAAAGCATCGCACTTTCCGGAATGATGGCCCGCCCGTAAAAGACGGCACCCGGCGCGATTGCGAACAACAGCGCTGCGATCAGCCCCGCGCGGGGTGAGAACAGCAGCGCTCCCAGCAGATATAAAAGGACGATCGTGGCAACGCTGAACGCGATCGCCCACAATCGGCCAAAGACCTCGTGCACGCCAAAGACCCGGTATGCTTGAGCCGCCGCATACGGAATGATTTGCAGCTCCAGCTCCACGTAGTTGGGGGGCGGGCCGTCGTAGTCGACCTGCGGATACAAGATGTTGTTGCGCAGCTCGAAAAAGTTGCGCGCAATAGCCGCCTCATCGCCTTGCCGCCACGCCGGATGATCGAGCATGGGATTGCGCAAGTCGTAAAGCCGCAGCAGTAACCCCGCGATGACGATGAGCAGCAACGCGGCGAAGCGCCGGCTGCGCATCAGGTCTGGCGGTCGACCGCTGGCTGGTGGGTGTGGCGAAACGTCCAAAATTTGTTTCCGAAAAAGTTCCAGCCCATACCGAACACCGTGGCGATGAGCCAGGCAGCCGAGTTGCGAAACGGCATGACGGGCAGATGTTTTTCAGCGAACACGATGACGATCTCGGAGATGCCCAACGCGATCGCCGAAACGGTGATGAATTGTCCGAGTTCTTTCCAGGGATGGCCTTGCGAGCGGAACGTCCAGCGCCGGTTCCACCAGTAGTTGTTGACGCCGCCTAAAATAAAACCGATCGCGTACGCCAACCACAAAGCCACCGACAGATGTAAGAGCAGGTGATAAATGACAAAGTTGACGACCGTGCCCGAGGCGCCAACCACGCCAAATTTCAAGAATTGCCTGAACCCACGACGCAGCCTGAACTTCGGCGGTGAACTCAAGCGAGCCAATACCAATCGGCGAACAAGACCGTGAACAGTCCTAACAACGGCAACGAGAGCGAAACGATCGCCGAATTGACAACCGGGTTGCGGCCCCACATCGCCATGAGCATGAACGCGGGGAACATCACCAGCACAAAACGCGGCATGCTCATGAGACTGGCGGTCGACATCGGCATGAGTATCGAGGCCGCAAAATACAACGCATAGGAGAGGCGCAGCTTCTTGAATGCGACGATGGCGAGCGCGAGGAATGCAAACGTGAAGGTGAGCTCGATGATATGGTTGACGGTGCCGCCCGAAGCAAGCGGATGGTGCTGGATCTCCTTGATCGTGTTGACAACGGAAACCCACGGCGGCGCCAGATGGCGGTTCCAGTTGTCTTGAATCTTGAGGAAGAATAACGGGTCGCCCACCAGCGCGTAGAGATAGCCCATATAGGCGATCAATCCCATCGGGATGAGCGCGACGCCGATGGCGCCACGCGTGAGCGCGGTTCCGCCCCGCTCGCGCCAGCCATGCCACGCCTCGTAAGCCAGCGGTATCGCGGTCAGTATGCCTTCGATGCGCGTCAGAGATGCGAGCGCACCAAAAATCCCACTGGTGATGTAGTTGCCGTGGCGCGCATAGTACACCGATGCCACGGTGAGCGCCAGAAACAATGATTCCGTGTAGACTGCCGAAAAGAAAATGGCCGTCGGAAAAATAGCGGTATAAAAAATTGCGTGATACGCGATGCTCTCATCGCCAAATTCAAGCTTGACGAGCGCGTAAAGATAGCCGAGCGCAACCAAGAACGCGAGGTTTGAGATGACCAGCGCAGCCAGCAGGTGATCGCCGATGAGTCCGCCCAGCAAGTGGATCAAGTACGGATAGAGCGGGAAGAAGGCCATCTCTTTGCCTTGATAACCGGCGGTGGCAATGGTGAGATAGTGTTGCGCGTCCCAGCGTCCCCAGACGTCGAGCAGCAAACCGCGCGATGCGCTCCAGTGCTGGCCTTGACGCTGACCGATGACGATGGCCGCCAGTGGTGCGATGATGATCAAGGGGATGCGCGTTGCGATGAACACCGTGGCCACGTGCCGCACCATGGGAAAGTACCGGGCGACTGCGGCGACTTTTGCTGCCAACCCGATCAGCAGCACCGTGCCTGCCAACGCAGAGGCTGATGTGAGCGAAGGCGGCAGCTCGAACAGATACAGCCATAGCGCGAGCAGCGGCACGAAGCTCCAAACGTCGGTTTTGAGGATGGATGCCAAATCCACATCATACTTGGCGCTGATGAAGCGCGCGTACCAGTACCACGCTGCAACGGCGAGCGCGCCCCCGCTTATCGCAAGCGCGAGGAGCGCGATGTTGGATGCGGCGGCGCTAAGGTGGCTGTGCGTCGCAATGACGTACCAGCAGAAAACGCCGGCGCTCACGCCGGCGAACATGGTGACGGCTGCGTGCGGCCAAACGCTGCGTGGGATATGCAGAATCTCGGGTTCGAACTCGCTGCTTGGCTGATCTGAAGGGGTCGAGCTTATAACAGCATCCACGGCTTTTCGCGTTCGCCGTTCCGCCATTCGGCCCTTTCCTCTAGCGAGTTCGAGGGATTGCAGGCACACTCTAAAAAGTTGCGATGCAATGCGCACGATATGTCACGTCATGAGGACGATGAGCATTGCCCTTCTCGTCCTCTGTGCGGCTGCGACTACAACTCGATCGCAGGCCGCCGCACCCAGCCCCCAAAGCGGAATTTTTGTTTCTTACAATTTAGAAGCCGAGCGCGCGTCTGTCACGATCCAGCAATCCGGCCGGCCCGCAGTTTTCGTATTGGCCCCGGCCGCCGTCGCACGCGAGCATGCGGCCGGGGAACCTTGGCAGACGGTGCCGCTGAGCGCGCTCGCTCCGGGCGAACCTGTCATCTTGCACATCGGCGACGATGGCCGCGTGCAGATGGTTGACGCAGAATTTACCAACGTGCTCACGCGCCTCGTTATCTTGACGAAGGGATACGTGATCACGACATCCGGAGAAAGCTACAAGCTCATCGGTAAGGCGGCCGAAGCGGCAACCTCGCTCGAGCTGGGTACGTATCTCAAGCTACGGGTCGATCCGCAGGGCGCCACTGCTTTTGACATCGCGACCGCAAGTCAACCGTTCACGAGCGGCAATCAAGGGCAACTTGTCACGGTGACCTTCGTCGTCACGGTGCCGCCGAATACGCCACCGTCTGACATCGTTTACATAGCCAGCAGCATCGCCGACTGGACCGCCAATGGCGAACGCATGTCTCCGCTCACCGGCAACCGTTGGACTGAGACTATGATGCTGGGCAGCGGCTCCGTTTTGCAATACCGTTATACTCGTGGATCCTGGGCCACCGATGAGCGCAATGCCGCCGGCGTGGAAATTCCAAATCGAACCTTGTCGGTGACAAAAACAGGACTTACGCAAACGGTGAACGATACGGTCGTTCGCTGGGCGGATTTGTCCTCATAACAGACTACCTACGAAGAGGAGACCTTCATGGATACCCTCGACTTTGTAAAGGTCACCGAAACGGCGGCGCTGGCAGCATCGCGCTGGATGGGTAAAGGCGAACGCGACAAAGCCGACGGCGCCGCCGTCGAAAAGATGCGCGAAGTGCTCAATCAGATGGATATTCGCGGCCGCATCGTCATCGGTGAAGGCGAGCGTGATGAGGCGCCGATGCTGTACATCGGCGAGGAAGTCGGCAAGGGTGGGGTCGAGGTGGACATCGCAGTCGACCCGGTCGAAGGGACCAACCTCGTCGCCAACGGTCTTCCCAACTCCATCGCCGTGATGGCCGTGACCGCCAAGGGCGGCTTGCTCAACGCGCCCGACACCTACATGGATAAGCTGGCGGTGGGTCCCAAAGCGGCCTCCTACGTGCACATCGATGCGACCGTGGCCGAAAACTTGGAGCTGGTCGCGAACGCTTTGGAACTTCCGCTCACTGACATCACGGTCTGCATCCTCGATCGTCCCCGTCACAAGAAACTCATCGAAGACGTGCGCGCGGCAGGAGCAAAGATTCGGTTGATTTCAGACGGAGACGTCGATGCGGCGATCGCGACCGCGATCGACGGCACCGGCATTCATGTGTCAATGGGTACGGGAGGCGCGCCCGAAGGCGTTCTGGCCGCCGCTGCGTTGCGCTGCTTGGGCGGCGGTTTCATGGGCCGCCTCAAACCCCGTAATGAAGAAGAAATCAAACGCGCGCTTGCGATGGGATTCGACGACGTCAACAAAGTGCTGACCATGGATGATTTGGTAAAAGGCGATGACATCACATTCGTCGCGACCGGCATCACCGACGGCGATCTGGTTCGCGGCGTGCGTTTTTTCGGCAACGGCGCTCGCACGCACTCGATCATCATGAACAGCCGCAGCAGCACCGTGCGCTTTGTCGAAACGACCCATCGCTTCCGCGCCGAACCATACCGCGTGCGCCAGCGCTGAAGCCGCTTGCGTATGTTACGCCGGACGCGATCGTCGCTCGCGTCGAAGACGTCGGCGTGGAATTACTGCACAGCTGGGGCATTTTGGGGGTCACACTCGACTTAGACAACACGATCGTACCCTGGCACACCACCTTTTTGACGCCGCCCGTACGCGAGTGGGTCAGGGGATTGAAAGCGGCGCAGATCCGGGTGTGTCTGCTGACGAACAACTATAGCCCGCACGTCGCACAAGTCGCCAACGAGTTGAACGTTCCCATCGTGTCCGCGGCGTTCAAGCCTTTGCCGGCGGGCTTTCGTCGTAGTCTCCAGCAGATGGGCGTCGCAGCCGGAGCGGCGCTGGCGATCGGCGATCAGCTGTTCACCGATGTGCTGGGTGCGAAGCTCGCCGGGATGCGCGCCATAGTCGTCAAGCCGATCGGCAAGCGAGAGTTTCCGACGACACGGATACTACGCTTGCTGGAAAGTCCGGTCTACGCGCTGTTGCGCAGGCGCTCAGCGTGAGCGCGGAGCCACCGGGTTCGCAGATCGCCGCGCAGTACGCGGTGCTGGGAAGCCCCCTGGCACACTCACTCTCGCCTCGGATGCAGCGCGCGGCGTTCGCCGCTGCCGGTATCGATGCCGACTATGAACCACTTGAGGTCACGGCAGAGCAACTGGAAGCGGTCGTCGCGCGGTTGCGCGCGCAACGCTACGCCGGCTGGAACGTCACGACACCGCTCAAAGAAGTGATCTTGCCGCTGCTGGATGCACTGAGCCCGCAAGCCCAAAACATCAACGCGATCAACGTCGTTCGTCGCGAAGCAGACGGCACGCTCACCGGCCACAACACGGATGGATGCGGATTCGTGCGTGCGCTTGTCGAGCTTTGGGATTGGCAGCCGCAAGGATCGCGCATACTCGTGCTGGGCAGCGGCCCGGCTGCACGTGCAATCGCGTACGAACTACGAGCTGCGGGAGCTGCTGAGATTTCGTGCTGGTCGCGCAACGATTCCCTCGCCGCCGCGATTGCCGCTCCGCCGCAGGCGGCTGTTAACCTCGTGGTGTCAACCTTGCCGAGCGCTGCCAGGTTACCCGCAGCCGTCGCCGCCTTTCTGACGCCTGCGTGTGACGTGATMGATATCAACTACGCAGCAGCGCGATCTCCTTTAGACGCTCTACCGGCATCTCGCCGCAGCGACGGCCTTCCAATGCTGTTGCATCAGGGCGCACTGTCGTTTGAATGGTGGACCGGCCTGAGGGCGCCGCTGGCGGCTATGCGTGCTGCGATCAGCCGATAACCTGGTTTGTGTTCGAACGGCCGTTTGTTCAGACGACGCTGAAACGAACCTTCATTAACTACCTCATCCCGCCGTTGGAGCGTATCGTGCGCGCCGTCGGTGTGCCGGCTGTGGTCGGTTTGCAGGCGTCAGCGGAACAAGGGGCGGAAAAGCCGTCCGCCAAGGCAAGCGACGATCCCGAACGGCGGCTCGAAGAAGCGCTTCATCAACCTTGGGCCGAATGTGAGGGCCGTCAACTCGCTGCAGCGGCCTCAGGTAACAAAAAGGAGGAAGCGCCGTCTCATATATCATGGCGACTCGCGGTGCGACAGGGTTCCCCTCGGGGGTGCCAAAGAAGCTCTGGTCCGACCGGATTCATCCGTTGGCCGAGTTCGGTTTTCTGCGTGACTATAGACCGTTGCCCAGATGCCGATAGCTATATGTGAGTCCGCTGCGAGCGACAATGGGGACGATGCTCGCCGTGTCATCCGTTTTTGTTGTCCCGTAATATGAATCGAGCTTAAAAAAATGGCAGCAAACGTAAGCGACCTCCTTGGTTTGCGCATGGATGAGTTGATGCGCGTGACCATCGAGCGCGGCGCATCCGACTTGCACATGAGCGTGGGCCTGCCCCCGATGTTGCGCATCGACGGCCGCCTGACACCAACCGAATTTCCCAAGCTGGCGCCGGACGACACCAAGCGGCTGATCTACAGCATTCTCACCGACGTTCAGAAGGAAAAGTTCGAAAAAAATCTCGAGCTCGACTTCTCGCACGGCCTAAAAGGTTTCGGGCGTTTTCGTATCAACGCGTTTCGTCAGCGCGGCGTGATCGGCGCAGTCTTCCGGGCGATTCCATCCTCGGTCCCGGCCTTGGGCAGTTTGAACCTGCCGCCGGTCATGGCCGACTTGACGATGCGCCCGCACGGCTTGGTTCTCGTGACCGGGCCAACCGGTTCCGGTAAATCGACGGCATTGGCGTCCATGATCGACGTCATCAATGCGACGATGGCGCGCCACATACTCTCCATGGAAGACCCGGTCGAGTATCTACACTTCCATAAGATGTCGATCGTCAACCAGCGTGAAATCGGCCATGACTCCTACAGTTTTGCCAACGCGCTGCGCGCTGCGCTGCGCGAAGATCCCGATGTCGTGCTGGTCGGCGAAATGCGCGACATGGACACGATCGCCACGACCTTGACGATTGCGGAAACCGGGCACCTCGTGTTCGCGACCCTGCACACCTCCGACGCTGCGCAGACCATCGACCGCATCGTCGACGTGTTCCCAAGCCACCAGCAGCAGCAGATCCGCGTACAGCTTGGGTCGGTCATCGAAGCTATTGTTTGTTTGCGGCTGTTGCCGCATGCCTCCGGCGTCGGACGCGTTCCGGCGGCGGAAGTCATGATTGCGACGCCCGCTATTCGCAACCTGATCCGTGAAAACAAAACCCACCAAATCCACAACTCCATCGTCACCAGCCGCGGCATGCACATGCAGACCTTCGACATGTCGTTACGCGACCTGGTACGCAAGCACATGATCACAGAAGATGAAGCGCTGGCGTCATCGGCGCATCCGGAAGAACTACGCAAGCTCATCGAAGGCTCATAAGGGGGACCCTACCGCCATGCAGATGTCACTACTGTGGTTGCTCATTTTGTTGGTTATCTTACTCGTGGGCGAAAACACGAAGCTGTAGTCGCTCGCGCGTACGCACAGAGATTGAGGAAGTAATCCATGCCCAGTTTTGCTTATCAGGCAAAAGATGCCAGCGGCAAATCCGTCAATGGCGTCATAGAGGCGGAGAACGAGCGCGTTTTGCGCGCCAAACTCCGCGAGATGAACTATTACGTCACCGGCATAACGCAAAAACAGACCAGCGGTCTCAATGCCGACGTCACGTCGCTGTTCGGCGGGGTGATCGGCAAGATCAAAGGCGTCAGCGAACAAGCGCTGGTGGTTTTCTCCCGCCAGTTCGCCACGATGATCAACGCCGGTTTGGCCATGGTGCGCTGCCTTGACGTGCTCGGCATTCAGACTGAGGACGCCCAACTCAAGCCGGTCATCATACAGGTGCGGCGTGAGGTTGAAGGCGGCTCGACGTTGGCGAGCGCGCTCGGCAAATTCCCGAAAGTTTTCTCGCCGCTGTTCGTCAACATGGTGCGTGCCGGCGAGCTCGGCGGTATCCTGGATGAAGTGCTCAACCGCCTGGCGGGCTTCTTAGAAAAAGATTTCAATCTCAAGAAGAAGGTCAAGTCGGCGATGACCTATCCCATGGTCATTTTGGTCATGGCGGTGTTCATCGTGCTGTTCCTGGTCACGTTCATTCTGCCGACCTTCGTCAGTCTTTTCAGCGGCATGAGCATGAAGCTGCCGCTGCCGACGAAGATCCTGATCGGCTTCACGCAAGGCGCACGCAATCCGGTCGCCATCGTCATCACACTGGTCGTGCTCGGCGTGGGATTCTTCCTGTTCAAGCGCTGGACCGCAACGCAAGTCGGGCGCTATCAGTATGACAAATTCAAATTGAAACTGCCGGTATTCGGCATGCTCATCCGCAAGGTCGCGATTTCTCGTTTCTGCCGCACGCTCGGTGCGCTGCTGCAGTCTGGCGTACCCATCATGCAGGCGCTCGAGATCGTCGGCAAGGCGTCGGGTAACGAAGTCATCGCGGAAACGGTCACCAAAGTGCGCGAGTCGGTGCGCGAAGGTGAATCGATCGCGGTGCCGCTGAACTTGTCGGGCTTATTTCCGCCGCTCGTGACGCAGATGGTAGCGGTCGGTGAAGAGACCGGTAACCTCGACGGCATGCTCACCAAAATCGCCGACTTCTACGATGTCGAAGTCGAGTACATGCTGGCCTCGCTGACCTCGCTGCTCGAACCCATGTTGATCCTGGCAATGGGTTTTGTGGTCGGCTTCATCGTGATATCGGTCTTCCTGCCACTGTACCAGATCATCGGCAACATCAAATAAGGATATGGCGACGCAGGCCGTGCCGGCGCAGCTGGCGCCGGCAAGCGACCCGGAGTTCGAGGAGTACGCGCTTTCGCACGAACTCGAACTCCGTGACCGTTTGGTTATGCGCCACATGCCCCTCGTAAAATCAATCGCAGCGCACTATTCGCAAAGCGCGGGGCAGCGCGATGACCTCGAGCAAGTCGGTTGTGTGGGAATGATCAAGGCGGTCGAGCGCTACGATCCGCGTCTCAACGTGCCTTTTGAAGCGTATGCGCGCACCGTGGTGTCGGGTGAGATCTTCCACTATTTGCGCGATCTCGCGCCGGTGCTGCGGGTGCCGCGCTGGTATCGCACGCTTAACCGGCGGCTGCATGAATCGCACGACCGGCTCACCATCGCGCTCGGTCGAGAACCCAGCATGGAACAGCTGGCAGAAGATCTCAACGTCACCGTCGCGGGCGTGAAGGAAATATTGCGCCTAAGGGACTCCTACAATCTCATGTCGCTTTCCGAAAGAGGCGAAGGCAACGAGAACCAACCTCGGCTCGATGCCATCAAGAGCGTGCGCCACCAAACGTTCCGTCTTCCAGTGGAGGATCGCATTGTCTTGGATCGGGCGGTTGAGAGGCTAGCCGAGTTCGAGCGCAGCGTCGTGGAGTTGTTTTTCTACAAAGACCTCACGCAAACGGAAATTGCACGGCGGCTGGGCTTCTCGCAAAAACACATCTCGCGCACTCTCGCCAGTACGCTACGAAAGCTTAAAGAAGACCTTCGTTGATCGCGAGTCCGCCGCTGCGGCGAGCCACGCAGACCGGCGAGACGCTGTGGCTGATTTGCGCGTTGGCACTCGGTGCCGTTCTGTATTTCTGGAATCTTAGCGCGGCGAGTCTATATAGCGACGAGGCCTTCACTTTTTTCGTCAGCAGTCTGCCTTTCCAGGCCCTGCTGCACGCCCTCGCGGTGCAAGATTATCATCCGCCGCTTTTCTATGCCGCCACCCACGTCCTCATGAACTGGCTGCACTGGCCGCTGTTTGCATACCGTTTCTTCACAGCCGCCGCGGGCCTCGTGACGATTGCAGCCACCTGGGGATTCGCGCGAGGATTATTCGGACCGCTGGCGGCCGCGCTGGCCGCTTTTTTTGTGGCGCTCGAGCCGGCTTTGCTGCAATACGATAGGCTTTACCGCATGCATGCCGTGACGGTCGCGTTGTGCGCGCTATCGTGGTGGTTGATCGTCGAAATCCAGCGTGCCGAACCAAAGAAGAGACGCTGGTTGTGGGCCGCGTACGCCATTACTGCCATCGTTTTGCCGTACGTCGATTATCTGGGAATTCTCGTGCTCGTGACGCAAGCCGTCTACGCGACCATCCAACGGCGAACGCTTGCGCCGGTGTATGCGTGCTTGGCCCTTGCGCTGCTGGCCTTCGCCCCTTGGCTGCCCAGCTTGAGCCAGCAATTTCCCTCTGGCGGTCTTGCCCTTAGCCGCCCCGCCCTCGACAGCGGATTGCTGGCGAGCGTGCGCGGCGCGTTCGCAGCGGGATCCCCCGACAGCTGGCTGGCTTTTCCCCACTTCGACGCAATCGTCACGCTGCTCGTGGCGGTCATCATGATCGCCGGCGCTTGGTTGGGCCGCAGCACGCCTTTGCCGTATTGGTTGAGCCTGCTGCCGCTGCAAATCGCTTTATCGCTGCTGCTGGGGAAAAATCTCGCATATTTTCCGCGCTACCTGCTGATGACGGTACCGGCGCTCGCAGTAGCGGTCGGCTGCATCGTCGCGTACCTTGCTGCACGTGGGCATAGATTGTGGGGTGCGGCTACGGCGGCCGCCATCCTTGGGCTGCTTGCTTTGGGAGCGTCGCATCTGCTCTTCGACGAGTACTATCAGCTCCCGGACTGGCACCAAGTCGACGCACTGCTGCGGGCGCATGCAAAGCCGGCGGACGCAATCGTCTTAGACGAAGGATACGAATTTCTGGTGGTCCGCAACTACCCCGCGTTTCGTAATCATCCGCTGCTCGTGTTCATGAATCCCAATGACTTCAAGCCGGTGCTGGGCTGGCTTGCAGCCCATCCGGAGCGCCGCGTGTGGTACGTCGAGCATCAGAATTTCTATTGGGATCCGCAGAAAAAAATCGCCTCGAGCTTAGCGCAGCAGCGCGCAGTATTGCTGCGCTGGAGCGAGCGGCGCCAATCCGCGGTGGACGCGGTCAACGTGTCGCTCTTCGATAGAATACCGATGATTAAGGTACGATGAGCACCACGACCGCAGCACTCGATGCGTCGCATGCCGAGCGCGCTCGCGCCGTTCCGTCGCAGAGCAGCGGAACATTCTGGCAGACCTACGGGTGGCTCGCCTTGGCGCTGGCCCTGGGCGCGCTTTGCCGCTTCTACCATGTGACGTGGCAGAGCCTGTTCATCGACGAAGGCTTTACCTTTCACATCAGTTCGCTCGCGCCGAAAGAACTGCTCCACGCGGTTGCATACACGGACTTTCATCCGCCTCTTTTTTATCTCATCACACATTACCTCATGGGCTGGCTGCACTGGCAGGTTTGGGATTACCGCTATCTCAGCGCAGCTTTCGGCTTGATCACGATCGCGGCGACCTGGGGTATAGGGCGAATGCTTTTCGGCCCTTCGGTCGCGGCCATTGCCTCCCTGGCGGTCGCGCTGGAACCGAATCTCGTGCAGTGGGATCGGCTCTATCGCATGTATGCGTACTTGGTCGCCATCGCGACGCTATCGTGGTGGCTGTTGCTGAAGGCAGAACTTCTTCCCAGTAAAAAGCGCTGGCTTTTTTGGACGGCATATTGGGTATGCGCAGTACTCTTGCCATACACACAGTATCTGGGAGCGCTCGTCGTGCTCAGCCAGTCGCTATACGCGCTGTCGCGTTTTCGTCGCTGCTGGCCCGCGTTGATCGGCGGCGTGGCAGCTCTAGTAGCGCTCATCCCCTGGTACTGGGCGATTCGCGTTCAAATCCCTCACGGCGGTCTCGTCATTCCGTTGAGCTCACCTCGCTTTTCATGGCCCATTCTCGTGCGCGCGGTCGTCACTTCAGGCGTGCCCGGAAGTTGGGTCTTGTCGGCGCATTTCGACCAGTTCTTCGCAGCCGCCGTGTTCCTCGTCGTCGCGTGTGCGTTATTTCTCGCCCGTAAGAGCATGCTCGCATTTTGGCTACTGCCCGTCGCGATTCAAGTGATCGTCACCCTCGTCACCGGAAAGAACATCGTCATTCCACGCCACTTGTACACGTATTTGCCGGCGTTCGCGATGTGCTTCGCGTTTCTGTGCGTCTACCTCTACAACACGAAGTGGCGATTGGCCGCGGCAGCCCTGGCCCTGACATACTTCAGCTTGAGCGCCGTGAGCATACCCAACAATCTGTTTGTGCCCTACTATCAATTCCCCAACTGGTATGAGATCAACGTGCTCCTACTCGCCAAGGAACACAAAACGGATCTTATCGTGCTGGACCAGGGCGCTGAATACTGGGTGGTTCATAACTTCACCGGTTTCCGCGGACATCAAATCGACGCACCCGGCCTGCCGTCCGACATCGATGTGGACATCCGCTGGCTGGCAGGCTATCCCAACCGCCGGGTTTGGTATATCGAAAATCAGCCGTTCTTCACCGACAACAATCGCCGGCTTCAGGCCTCTCTGGAGCGCACGCGCCCGCGCGTCGGCTCCTGGCTACAGCCGCGTCTCTTCACGGAAGACATCGTGCGCGTGGTGCTCTACGGCCCGCGCTTGGCGCCGACCCGTTCGAAGAGCGTCGTCAAGACGACGTCGCCGTAGCCCGCCTGCGTCGTCCTCCATGTCGTCTGGACGGGATGCGTTCGCGCGAGCCCTTCGAAAACGAGATGGTTTGGGTCAGGCAAGTGCGACTGATAGTCGACGTACCACACGCGCGGATACACATCGGCTTTTTTTACGAGCGCCGGAAGCTCCGCAGGTCCGGCGACCAAAAACACCCGCTGACTCGACACCGCGCGGCTGCCGACGAGGGTGTAGTAAGCCATGGCGCCGTCGAACACGATCGCGTCCCCCGGTTGCATCTTGCCGTCGAGGAAGTGCCCGTAGGTGGTCCAGTCGACGGGTTGATACGAGGAGACGAAGAGCTCGTCGACGGTGCCGAAAAGCATCAGGACGAAGAGCGCGGCGGCGACTGCAAGACCGGCCACACGAGCGCGCGTGGAGCACAACCATGCGATACAAAGCGTGATAAACATGAGCGCTGCGGGTATGCCTTGCAGCAGATAACGCTGTCCCAGTAAGAGCTTGCCAGAAAAAACCGAGTAGAGGACTTGCAGCAGTATCGGCAGCGCGAGCGCAAAAAGGATCCATTGACGTCGTCGCAACGCCACAAAAAGGCCAGCGCCGACGAGCAGCCACAACACGCATGACGTGACCACGCTGTATTCGATGCCTCGCGGCACTTCATCGATGAGCATCACCGCGGGGGCCAAAAACATTTGACTCATGTGGCCGCGCAGTTCACTGTACGCGCTGCCGCCCAGCGGATATTGCCGCGCCAGGACCGGAAGCCACGGACAAAACGCTAAGACAGCGCCCGCAAGCGCCGGCCAGAAGCCGACGATTTTGCGATGGAAAATAGCGACGAACAAGATCTGCGCCGCGATCGTGAAGAGCGCGAGATAGTGCGTGTAGAGCAGCAGCACGAGGATCAACGCGTAGCCAAGCCAGCGAAGTTTCGCGCGGGGATTGTCCAGCGACCACAGCAGCGCAGCCCACGACAGCCAGCACAGCGGCCACAGCAAAGCGTACATGCGGAAAAATCGATCAAAGAAAACGAGTGACGGACACACTGCGACGAATAACGCGACCAAGAGTGCCCAGCGCGGCACAACGTACCGTGCGACCGCATATGCGCCAAAAATCCCGAGCACCCCAAAGGCTGCACTCACGAGCCGAAATAAATATGCCTTTGTCGTGAAATGGAAAAGCGCGTGGCCGATGAGGTACACGAACGGAGGATGGAAATCGCCCGTTTGCAGCAGGGTTACGATCTGGGGCAGCGGATGCGAAGCGATGAAGAAGGTGAACGCTTCGTCAGGCATGGGCGCATGCGAAAAAAGGTGCGTGCAACGTGCTGCCGCGCCGATAACCAAGATAGCCATGAGTGCAACGGATTGCGCCCTGCCCGCCGGCCGACTAGCTTGCTCAAATTGCATCATATTCAATCTCGGCTGAACATTCGGGCCATCTAACCCGGTTATCGGACGCTAAGCGTGACGAACGTCACCACCCGGTCGGTCTAATACGCCAAGCGTTGGGCATTAACGATAATGGGGGAGAGGGCAAAAAGCGCGCTTCAGTATCGTACGCGGGTCGCGGGTGACTCGTGCGAGCGCGGAGCCGGTGAAAACCGGCGGGCCTGAATGGGCAGCGACTCGTCCGCTCACTCTGGTGAATTCACAAAAAGCGAAAGGGTTTAATCTTCATGAAGAAACTTCAAAAAGGGTTCACGCTCATCGAGCTGATGATCGTGATCGCCATTATCGCCATCTTAGCGGCGATTCTTATTCCTAACTTCCTCCACGCGCGTGCTGAGTCTGTGACCGCGGCCTGCGAAGGCAACGAAAAGCAGCTCGCAACCGCTGAAGAAGAGTATTCCGTGGACAACGGCGGCTCATACGCCACGCAAGCGCAGCTGACCACGCC
>JRHI01002015.1_pt1 | contig 15181 bp, 15 predicted proteins | sample 215371 | NCBI WGS metagenome assembly JRHI01 (sample SAMN02929681, study PRJNA255918) | sediment metagenome | biome: cave system; feature: Ice Cave; material: Sediment; isolation source: sediment from deep within a dark volcanic ice cave with no known source of... ...
CCCGATTTGATTGGAGCGGTTGTTTATGCAGGCTGCCTTAGGCGGCTCGGCAGGCAGCAAGATTGCCGTCTTCGGCCGGGCCCAATCGATCACCGACAGCGGCCGCAGGGGCGCCGGCGCCAGATCGCGAGCCAGACTGGCAACCTGATTGCCGCCGCGATCTCGCCGGGCACCCTTGCGTTTCAGGGGTGTGCTGCGCTGCGGCCTGACCCCGTCGTCGCCGGAATCGTCCTCGTCCCCAGCCGAGCCTCTGTGGCGCCCGCGCTGGGTCGGGTGCTGGGGTTGCACCGACTGCATCCGGCTGATGGTGGCGCCCACCCAGTTGTCGTCGACGGCAGCCAGCGCGGGCTGTCCGCCCATCGTTGCGCCGGCGGCGACGGCAAGTGTCAGAGCGAATAGCGGAGGCAAAGAGCGCGTGCCGAACTCTGGGTGGGGAGTGCCGTATCGCCAGTCAGTCGCGAGCGGTTGCATGACTCAACTCCGTAAATGATTGAAGTCAGCCGACATCGTTGCGTCGGATAACGCGCCGATCCCGGACGATTTGGCTAACCCCGCTTAACCAATAGGGTGCTTACCGTGGAACCCCTCCGTCGTGAGAGAAACCAGGGCAAGAATGGTTAATGCCGTAAAATGTTCCAAGCGACCTGCGACCCATCGTTCCGGGTGCAGATGGGCAACATATGGTGCGTCAATACGGCCACAATCGACGACGCCGATTTGTCCTACTTCAGCGTCTTGGCGTGATCGCGCAGAACGAATTTCTGGATTTTGCCGGTCGAGGTCTTCGGCAGCTCGCCGAAAATCACCGTCCGAGGCACCTTGAAATGCGCCATGTTGGCGCGGCAGAAAGCGATGATGTCGTCGACCGTGATGGGTCTGCTGCCCGGCTTCAGCGCGACGAAGGCGCAAGGGTGCTCGCCCCATTTCTCGTCGAAGCGTGCGACGACGGCCGCTTCCATCACCTGCGGGTGACGATAAAGAACCTCCTCGACCTCCAAGGAGGAGATATTCTCGCCGCCCGAGATGATGATGTCCTTGGAGCGGTCCTTCACCTCGATGCTGCCGTCGCCATGCCACGCGGCGAGATCACCCGAGTGATAGAAACCGCCGGCGAAGGCCTCATCGGTCGCGGCCTCGTTCTTGAGGTAGCCTTTCATCAACGTGTTGCCGGTCACCATGATCTCGCCCATGGTGGTCCCGTCCCTGGGCGCGGGTTGCAGGGTGTGCGGGTCGGCGACCATCAGGTGCTCGATGAGCGCATTGGCGATGCCCTGCCGCGCCATGAGCGCGTAACGCTCGTCCTCCGGCATCGCCTGCCATTCGGGCATCGGCGCGCAGTAGGTGGAGGGCCCGTAGCTTTCGGTGGTGCCGTAGAGGTGCAGTACCTCGAAGCCCATCGCTTCCATGCGCTGGATGACGATGGCCGGCGGCGCCGCTCCGCCGGTCGCGACCTTGGTGCGCACCGGCAAGGGGCGTTTGGCGTCGGCCGGCGCGTGCACCAGCATGTTGAGCACGATCGGTGCGCCGCAGATGTGGGTGATGCGGTGCGCGATGATGGCGTCGAAGATACGCTTGGGCTCCACCTTGCGCAGGCACACGTGGGTGCCCCCGGTGGCCGTGACACCCCAAGTGAATGTCCAGCCCGAGCAGTGGAACATCGGCAGCGTCCACAGGTAGCGGCTTTCGTGGTCGAGCTTGAAGGTGAGCGCGTTGCCGAGCGCGGCGAGGTAAGCGCCGCGGTGGCTGTAGACCACACCCTTGGGGTTGCCGGTCGTGCCGGAGGTGTAGAGCAGGCAGATGCTGTCCCACTCGTCCTCGGGGCCGGCGTAGGTGAAAGCGGCATCGCCCGAGGCGATGAAGTCTTCGTACTCGACCTCGCCGAAGTTCGGCGCCCCTTCGGTCTCGGCGTCGGCGATGTCGATGACGATCGGCCGCTTGCGGCCCAGCAATGCCAGCGCAGGGGCGATCGTGGGGTGGAACTCGCGATCGGCCAACAGCACCTTGGCCTCGCCGTGCTCGAGGCAGAAGGCGATCAAGGGCGCGTCGAGACGGATGTTGATCGGGTTCAGCACCGCGCCGATCATGGGCGCCGCGAAATGCGCCTCCAGCATGGCCGGCGTGTTGGCGGCGAGGATCGCCACGGTATCCCCGCGCTTGACGCCGGCCTTGGTCAGGGCATGCGCCAGCCGGCGCGCTCGCGCATAGAAGTCGCGGTAGGTGAAACGGCGCTCGCCATGGAGGATCGCGACGCGATCGCCGAAGAACTGCGCGGCCCTGGCCAGGAAGCTCACGGGGCTCAATGGCACAAAGTTGGCGGAGCGCTTGCGCAGTTCCGGCCGCTCATGGCCCGTCTCGGTCTTCCACCAGGACATGCGCCCGTCCCTCAACCCATCGTCAGCAGATGCCCGCCGTCGACCGTGACGACGCTGCCGGTCATGAACGCTCCGGCCTCGGAGGCGAGCAGCAGCAGCGGCCCGTCGAGCTCGTGCACGGCGCCGGCACGCGCCATCGGCACGCGCGCCATCATGCGCTTGCCGGCCTCGCTCGCCAGGTAGGCGTCGTTGAACTCGGTGGCGAAATAGCCGGGCGCCAGCGCATTGACGCGAATGCGGTCACGCGCCAGCTCGAGTGCCATGGATTTCGTGAGGCTGATCACCGCGGCCTTGGTGGCCGAGTAGGTGGACAATCCCCTGATCACGCCGAAGCCCAGCAGCGAGGCGATGTTGATGATCGAGCCGCCGGTGCGGTTGGCCGCCATGCGCCGCGCCACCTCCTGTCCGACGCGGAATACGCCGTCGAGGTTGACGGCCATCACCGAGCGCCATTCCTCCTCGCTGGTCTTGGTGAAGAAGGCACCGGAGGGGATGCCGGCGTTGTTGACCAGGATCGTGATCGACCCCAGCGCCGCCTCCGCGCCCGCAACGGCTTTCGCCACCGAAGCGCGGTCGGTCACGTCCATGGTGAGCGCCGCGGCTTCGCCCCCGTCCGCCCGGATCTCGGAGGCGAGCTGCTCCAGCACATCGAGCCGCCGTGCGGCGAGCGCGACCTTGGCCCCCGCGCCCGCCAGCACGCGCGCGAAGTGACGCCCGAAGCCGGAGGAGGCCCCCGTCACCAGCGCGGCCTTGCCCGCCAGCGAGAGCAGGTCTTTCGCGGTCATGGTCTTGACGCTCTCAGTGCTGCGTTCTCAGGCATTCATTCCGGGCACCTGACCCATGAAGTCACGCTTGCCCAACTCAACTCCGTTGTGCCGCAGGATGGCGTAGGCCGCAGCAGCGTGGAAGTAGAGATTTGGCATGACGAAATGCACCAGATAGGGCTGGCCCTTGAACGTGACGGGGCTGCMGCCAATCTTCATGGTCACCTCGCGCGCCTCCGAGCCGTCGATCTGGGCCGGTTTGAAGCTGTGCACGAAGTCCAGCGTCTTCCTGATCCGATCCTTCAGCCCGGCGAATGTATTTTCGTTGTCGGGCCAGCTTGGCACCTCGATGCCTGCGAGACGCGCCGAGCCGCCCTTGGCCATGTCGCACGCGGTCTGAACTTGGCGGGTCAAGGGATACATGTCTGGGGCCAAGCGACAGCCCAGCAGCACGGCAGGGTCGATCTTCTTTGCGGCCGCGTGCGCTTCGGCTTTGTCCAGCACCTTCGATAGTGCCGTTAGGGCCTGGACGAACACCGGCACCGAGGCCTGATACATCGACAGCGACATTGGCATTTCCTCCACTCGGGTTTCCTCGCGAGGCGGCTGTAGCGCGCTACTGCCGCCGCTGCACGGTGCCCTAACATAGCGAAGGCAGGGCTGGAAGCGTTCTGCGGGCGGGCCCACTTGAAGCCGGCGGAGTTGATCGGCAGTTGCCTGGATACCGGGGACAACCTGGACAAGCCCCGGTATGACAACAGGGCCTTTGTGCCGGGCCGAGGCGGTTCGATTGACAGGTGTCTCGTGGATAAGGGAAGGCGCACGACAGGGCCGGCCGAACAGGCGGAGGTCATCGCTTTTCTGGGCGAGCCGTCGAGCTATGCGGGCGTCGAGACGGTGGAGCGCTTCGAGACGCACGGTAACCTGGTCTTCCTGGCGGGCCCGGACGTCTGGAAGATCAAGCGCGCGGTTCGCTTCCCCTACATGGATTTTTCCACGCTCGAGCGCCGCAAGCTGGCGTGCGCGCGTGAAGTCGAGGTCAACAAGCGCCTGGCGCCCGACATCTATCTCGGCTGCGTCCCCATCACGCGCGCGGGCGATGGAAGCCTCGCATTCGGCGGCGCCGGCGAGGTCGTCGAGTGGGCGGTGCACATGCGCCGCTTCGATCAGTCCGATCTCCTGAGCAACATCGCCTCGGCAAAGGCGATCGGGCCCGACCTGGCGCGAGCCGTCGCGGACGCGGTGTTGGACAGCCACCGCGGGGCGGCTGCCGACGGCTCTGCCGGCGGCGCCGGGCAAGTTGGCCAGCTCGTGACGACGCTGGCGGCTTCGCTGGCGCGGTCGAAGGTGCTCGATGCAGCCGACCTGCTTCGCTTTGGGCGCGAGGCCAGATGGCAGCTCGGCCGCGCCTCCGCCGTTCTCGACGAGCGCGCGCGTTGCGGATGCGTGCGGCGTTGCCACGGCGATCTGCATCTCGGCAACATCGTGCTGTGGGGTGGCCGCCCCCTCCTGTTCGACGCCATCGAGTTCGACGAGGCCATCGCCACCGTGGACACGCTCTACGACCTGGCCTTCCTGCTCATGGATCTCGACCGGCATGGCCAGCGAGCCGCCGCAAACGTGGTTCTCAACCGCTACCTCTGGCGCGATGGCGATGATCTGACCTTGCGTGGGCTGCAGGCGCTGCCCCTGTTCCTGGGGTGCCGGGCCGGTATTCGCGCCATGGTGACGGCCGATCGTGCGGCCCAGGAGCAGTCCGACGCCGCGCACCGCGACAGGGAGCGCGCGCGAGCCCTGCTGCGGGCGGCACTCGGGTACCTGGAGCCGGCTCCGCCCCGGCTCGTCGCCGTCAGCGGTTTGTCGGGTACCGGCAAAACCACCTTGGCGGCGGCGCTTGCACCGGAGCTTGCGCCCGCGCCGGGCGCGGTGCACCTGCGCAGCGACCTCGAGCGCAAGAGCCTGTTCGGGGTGGGAGAGACCGTCCGCCTGCCCGCCCAGTCGTATACGCCCGAGGCCAGCGTCCAGGTCTACGCGATCCTGTTGCGCAAAGCGCGTCTGGCGCTGGCGGCGGGGCAATCCGTCATAGTCGATGGCGTCTATTCCGCACCCGAGGAGCGAGCGGAAATCGAAGCCGTCGCCGCCGAGCTGGGAATGCCGTTCCTGGGTCTGTGGCTGACCGCGGCCTCGCAGACGCTGGTTGCTCGCGTTGCAGCGCGCCGCGATGACGCCTCGGATGCAACGTCCGAGGTGGTCCAGCGACAGCTCAGCCAGGAGATCGGGGCGCTGTCGCCGGCGTGGAAGGTGCTCGATGCCGGCGGCTCCGCCGAGGACGCGCACCGCCGAGCCATGTCCGCCTTGGCAGCCGGCAGCCGGCACGGGTCGTAGCTGCTAACTTCGGTTTGTCCAGTGCCTCGAGCAGCGGGTGCCGGAGGCCCTCGACATCATCGCATGGGTCATCGAGGATGCACGACAGGCGATTCACATCGAGCATGTGATGGGGGCCCAGATGGCTGGCAATCTCGGGTTCGACGCGCTGAAGGCGGCGGTGAAGGCCGGCACCATCGACACCGTGCTCGTGGCCATGGTCGACATGCAGGGTCGGCTGATCGGCAAGCGTTTCCAGGGCGAGTACTTCGTTGACGGCGCGCACAAAGAGACGCACGCCTGCGACTACCTCCTCGCCAACGACATCGACATGGAGCCGGTGCCGGGCTACGCGGCGGCGAGCTGGGACAAGGGCTACGGCGATTTCGTGCTGAAGCCCGATCTTGCCACGCTGCGCAAGGTGCCGTGGCTCGAAGGTACCGCGCTGGTGCTGGCCGACGTGCTCGACCATCACCACCACGACGTGCCGCATTCGCCGCGTGCCATGCTCAAGCGGCAGATCGAGCGGCTCGCGGCGCAGAAGATGCGCGCGTTCTGCGCTTCCGAGCTCGAGTTCTACCTGTTCGACGAGACCTACAAGTCCGCGGCGGCCAAGCGCTATTCCGGGCTGGAGACGGCGGGCGCGTACATCGAGGACTATCACATCCTGCAGACCAGCAAGGAGGAGGGCGTGATGCGCGCCATCCGCCGCGGCCTGCAGGGCGCGGGCGTGCCGGTCGAGAACTCCAAGGGCGAATGGGGGCCGGGCCAGGAAGAGATCAACGTGCGCTACGCGGACGCACTCGAGATGGCCGACCGCCACGTGATCCTGAAGAATGCGGTGAAGGAGATCGCGCACGCGCAGGGCAAGGCCGTCACCTTCATGGCCAAGTGGCGCTACGACCTCGCCGGCTCCTCGGCGCACATCCACATGTCGCTGTGGGACGAGAAAGGAGCCAAAGCGCTGTTCCACGACGCCAAGGCCGAGCACGGCATGTCGCCGCTGATGCGCGCGTTCGTCGCCGGGCAGCTGCGCTACGCGCGCGGCATCACCTATTTCCTGGCGCCTTATATCAATTCCTACAAGCGCTTCCAGGTCGGCACCTTCGCGCCGACCAAGGCGGTGTGGAGCCGCGACAACCGTACCGCGGGCTTCCGGCTGTGCGGGGAGGGCTGCAAGGCCGTCCGCATCGAGTGCCGCATCGGCGGCGCCGACCTCAATCCCTATCTGGCGTTCGCGGCGCTGATCGCGGCGGGCCTGCAGGGGATCGAGGAGAAGCTGGAGCTGGAGCCGCCGTTCACGGGCGATGCCTATGCCGGCCGGATGCTGCCCGAGGTGCCCAAGACGTTGCGCGAGGCCACGGGCTGTCTCGCCGATTCCTCATGGCTGCGCGAGGTGTTCGGCGACGCAGTCGTCGAGCACTACGTGCATACGGCCAAGTGGGAGCAGTTCGAATACGACCGCCGCATTACGGATTGGGAGTTGGTGCGGGGGTTCGAGCGGTATTGAGGAGATCGCCCTCACGCCTTGTCGACGACGAGGGGGTTGCCGACGGCGTCGAGGGAGGTGGCCCGCGACCAGGGACGGTGGTTGACGGCGGCGACGCGCCACAGGCCGGGGGCGCCCTCGGGCTGCAGATAGTCGAGCTTGGTGATCGAGCAGTTCTCCACCAGGAAGCTCAGCGCCGCCTGCGGGTCGAGGCCCAGGGCGACGGCGAGCGCCACCTTGATGGTGCCGCCATGCGTGACGGCGACGATATCGCGTCCGCGGTGCTCGACGGTGAGGCGCTCGATGACGGGGCGCACGCGGTCATAAAGATCGACGAAGCTTTCCCCGCCCGGCGGCCGCTCGTCGGCCGGTCCAAACCACAGCGTGTGCGTGCCGACCTTGCGCTGGGCGTAAAACGGCTTGCGCTCCATGCCCTGCCACTCGCCCAGGTGCTGCTCGGCGAGGTCCGGGATGGCGAGCGGCTCGACCGTGCCGTGCCGGCCGTCCGCCGCTGCCAGGATGGCAGCCGCCGTCTGATGCGTGCGGGCGAGATTGCTGGTGACCCACACGGCATCGCGCGGCAGCTCGCGCGCCAGGGTGGCAAAGATCTCCGCGTCCGTGCAGTCGCAGTCGAGGTCGCTCTGGCCGTAGATGCGGCCGCCGTCGGGAACGGGTGCATGGCGGATCCACCACCAGCGTGTCTGGCTTGCCTGCACCACCTCACTCCATCGTCACGACGATCTTGCCCATGGCCTTGCGCGCCGCCAGCCTGGCGATCGCCTCGCCCGCCCGGGCCAGCGGAAAGCGCTCGGAGACCACGGGCTTGATCGCCCCCTTCGCGTACAGCTGCATCAGCTCGGCGATGTTGGCGGCGTTGCCGGCAGGATCACGCCGCGTGAACGCGCCCCAGAATACGCCCACCACCTGGCAGGATTTCAGCAGTGTCAGATTGAGCGGCAGCTTGGCGATGCCGGCCGGGAAGCCGACCACCAGGAACCGGCCCTCCCAGGCGATGGCGCGCAGCGCGGCTTCCGAATAGTCGCCGCCCACGGGATCGTAGATGACGTCAGCGCCGTTCTCCCCGCATGCTTTCTTGAAGATGTCGGCCAACGCCTTCGCTCCGGCCTTGTCGAATGGCCCCGGCGGGTAGACGACGCCGTCGTCGGCGCCGTGCTCCTTGGCGAAGGCCAGCTTGTCCGGCGAGGAGACGGCGGCGATCACGCGCGCGCCGTAGGCCTTGCCGAGCTCCACCGCCGACACGCCGACCCCGCCCGCGGCGCCCAGCACCAAGAGCGTTTCGCCCTTTTTAAGCTTGGCGCGATCCTTGAGGGCGTAGATCGAGGTGCCGTAGGTCAGAACCAGCGCGCTCGCCTCGTCGAACGGCATGGCAGTCGGCATGGCGATGCAGAGGTTTGCCTCGACCACCAGCTTCTCGGCCATGCCACCCGAGATGGTCAAGCCGATGACGCGGTCGCCGGGCTTGAATTGCGTCACGCCGGGGCCGATCGACTCGATCACGCCGGCCACCTCGCCTCCGGGCGCGAACGGCCGCGGGGGCTTGAACTGATAGCGGTCCTCGATGATGAGCACGTCGGGATAGTTGACGCCGCAGGCCTTGACGGCGAGCAACACCTCACCCGCTCCCGGCTTTGGATCGGGCAGCTCCTCGAGCGCGAGCGTCTCGGGACCGCCGACGCGCCGGCTCAACATCGCTTTCATCGGGTGAAATCTCTCGCAAAGCTCGGTTGACGCGGATGCCTCAGTTAACAGAGACTGCGGGCGCCGTCGATGGTTTGGGGATGCGCCATACAAAGGTCGCGGTCGCGGCCTAGCGCTCCGGCACCGTGATCATCCAACGAGCAGGGGCTTGTCGCGAGGGAAACGCATGCGTGTCATCGTCACGTCTGTGGCGCTGGTGTTGGGTGCCGGTGCCGCCCTCGCCCAGACGGGCTCCATCACGTCCGGACCGCCCGCGCCGACCGCCACCACGCCTGCGAAACCGGGCCCCACCGCGGTGAGCCCGGCTGCCCGCACGGGCAAAGCCGCCATCGCCGAGGCGAAGGCCGAATGCATGGGGATGTGGGACGCGGGGACGCATATGAGCAAGCGCGAATGGGCGAATACCTGCGATCGTATCCAGACCCGCCTCGACAACCTCAAGATCGAGAACCTGGACATCATGGGCACAGGCATGCGCAAGAAACCGGGTGTAGGCAAGCAAGGCAGTATCAATTTGCCAAATCGGACGGATTGAGCTTCCCTGGGGGCCTGTCGCCGTTCGAGTCCCGGAAAATTGTTAAGGTTCTGGCGGCAACATGGGATGGCATGCCGCTACAATAGCCGCGCGCTCCGCCGCTACGATATACCGGCGCGCTCTGCCGCGACGCGTGAGGAACTGGATGGTCCGCAAGCTCACCTTGGGCGCTTTGATGCTCCTCACAGGCTTCCTGGCGAATGCGGCCGGGGCTTTCGCGGCCGAGCTCCTGATGTTCGACGATCCCAACTGTGTATGGTGCCGACGCTGGACCGCCGAGATCGGACCGGGCTATTCGCGCTCGCCGGAAGGGCAGCAGGCGCCGCTGCGCCGCATCCAGATCCGCGACCAGTCGAAGGCCGGCGTCGCGCTCGCCCGCCCGGTCAATGCCACGCCGACCTTCGTGCTGGTCGACGAGGGGCAGGAGGTCGGCCGGATCGCGGGATATGCCGGGAGAGATTTCTTCTATCCGATGCTCGAGGAGCTGTTGCGGAAGCTCCCCGAGCCCGCGCCGCTGCCGGGACCGCCCCTGCGATCGACCATGTGCGCCCAGGATGGGTGCACGCGGTCTCCCTAGCGTTCAGAGCCCCTCGATCGGCCAGCCGGCCGCGCCGCTGCACCGGCGTCGCGTCTGCAGGAGGCCGCGGGCCTCGTCCGTGCGGTCCGACCGCAACAGGCACACGACCTGCGCGTATTCGATGAGGTCGCGCTGGGCGCGGCTGCCGCCGATGCGCTCATGCGAATCCAACACGGCCTGCAATTGCGCCGCGGCCTCGGTCCAATCCGAGCGGCTGAAGGCGCCGAAGGCCCTGGCCAGGGGCGCCACCGCGTCGCGTGCCGGGCCCTTGGCGCGCTCGATGATCTTCGCCAAGGCCTCCGCATCGCCCGCGAACGCATGCGCCAGCGCGCCATGCACGTCGGCGAATGCGATGCCGGGTGAAGGAAACCACTGGGTGGCGTATTGGCTGAGCTCGCGCCACAGCTCGGGGTCGCGCGCCTGGCCCGCCATCTCCGCGCGCAGCAGGAACGAGGCGGAGTCGGACAGCGTGTTGATCGGCGGTCCGGTGGAGACGCCGGGGCGCAGGTGGGTGCGGTAGAAGCTCCACGCCTCCTCGGTGCGGCCGAGCGCCAGCTGCCAGAGCGCGATGTGCCAGCTCAGATGGCAGTGCAACAGGCTCTCCTTCGGATAATCAGGCCACCACTCCTCAAGGTAGGCGAGCCCTGCCTCACGCTCGCCGGCTTCGTAGTAGACGTGGGAGCGGATGTGGGCGCCGTTGGCGTTGCGCGGATGCAGTGCCAGCGATCGCTCGATGGTGGACCGGGCACGTTCGATCTCGCCGACCTCGACCTGGGCGAAGGCGAGCGCGCTCTCGAACCACCAGTCGTCGCCGTAGGCGTCCGCGAGCGGATCGAGCAGCGCCAGCAGCTCGGCCTCCCGCCCCGCGCGTCCCGAGAAGCCGATGAGGCCGAAGACGCCCGTGCACGGGGCGAGCACCATTGCGTCCCGGGGATAAGTGGCGAGGTGCTCCTTGATCGCGGCGAGGCCCGCCACGCTGCCGCCGTCGATGACGGTGGCGAGTGCGTTGACGTGGCTGCGCTCGCGATGCGGCAGGGTCGTTGCCAGCTCACGCGCCCGTGCTGCGGCGGCCTTCGCCTCGTCGGGCTGATGCTGGACCTGCAGCGTGCGGGCGAGTGCGACGTGGGCGACGGCCAGGGCCTCGTCGCAGGCGATGGCGCGGCGGAATTGCTCCTCGGCGCCGTGATTGGCGGAGAGCGACAAGTCGACGCCGGCCACGTAGGCATCGCGTGCCTCGGGCGAGGCCGTGGTCAGTGCGAACCCGTATCGATCGCGAAGCATGGCGTGGCCGCGGCTCCCCGCGCTTGCCCTCGTTCTAGGGCGTTGACGGTGGCACTGTCGCATGGCCGCAATGGGATCGTCGAGCGCGGCGCTTGGAGGGCCTGCAAGCGGTGCTCGTGGTCCATGCTCAGCCGATGGGATCGGCCTCGGCTTCGGGTGAGCGCGGCGCCAAAGATCAAACTTGCGCCGGCGTATCCTTCTTCCGCCGCGATGGCGAAGGGGAGCTCCGACTCGGTGGGCGCCAGGACGTGCAACGCCGGCACCTTCCTGAAGAACTGCACCACCAGCACGTGCGAGGATCGCAGTAATCTTACGGCACTCGCGCGCATTGCGCCATGCAATCGAGATCAGCACGCGCCGCGACAACACGTAGGTTGGGTCAAGCGTAGCGCCGACCCAACACATCTCGAGAATTGCCGCTTGTGTTGGGTCATCGCGGATGCTCGACCCAACCTACGCGGGCGGCAGCACGATCAGGTGATTGCCGAGCGCGTGTGGGCGGTTCGCATCGGGCGGGAAATGCCGGGCCAGGTGCTCGCCAACCGCCGCGATGGCGCGCACCAAGCCGTCGCCCGCCTGGCCCTTGCCGATGTGCTCCGTGAGGTCGGCCACGATTGCCTGCCAGGCACCCTCCGGCACCTTCTCGTGGATGGCGGCGTCGGCCAGAATCTCGGCAAAGCGCTCGGCGACGGACACGAAGATCAGCACGCCTGTGTGGCCGACGGCGGTGTGCAGGTTCTGCGCCAGGAACTGCTCCACCGCCCGGCGATGCGCCCTGGCGTGCTTGACCGATCGCGGCATGAGCGCTAGCCGCACCGGCCGGGGCATGAGGACGACGACGAGGATGGCGAACACGGCCAGCTGCAGCACGTAGATGTGCTGGATCGGCCACCAGGTCCAGAACACGAAAGGCCACGGCACCGCCAGCGCCGCGAGCGCCGCCCACAGGAACGGCCCGTGCAGGTAGCTGGCGCTTTCCGGGGTGATCATGGCCACGATCTCGCCCGAGGTGGTGCGCTCGGCCTCAGTGATCGCGTCGGCGATCCGCCGCTGGTCGGCCTCTGCAACGAGCGTCATGCTTGTCACCCTTCCCGTGCTGCCGAGCGCGAGCCTCTACCAGCTGCCCGACGAGCCGCCACCGCCAAAATCGCCGCCGCCCCCCGAGAAGCCTCCGCCACCGCTGTCAGAGCTGCCGCCGCCCCAGCTGCCCGCGCTTCCGCCCCAGCCGCCCCACGGCGAGGCGGGCACCACGCGCGCCCCATCGCGCCGGCGGTCGCGCGTGAGGCTGCTCGGGTGCGCGGTCTGGCGCGATTGCATCCAGACCATGGAGACGGCGATGAGGATGAACAGCGCCAGGATCAGCAAGGGGAAATTGCCGCTGCCGTCCGGGGAGCGCTTGGTTGCGCCCTTGGCGCGCTGCTTGACGGCCTCGGCGTCGCCCAGCAGCACGTCGCGGATGTCGCGCACACCGGCCTTGATGCCGCCGGCGAAATCGTTGCGCCGGAACGCCGGCAGGATGGCGTTCTCGATGATGAGCTTGGTCATGATGTCGGTGAGCTGCGGCTCGAGACCGCGGCCCACCTCGATTCGCACCTTGCGATCGGTGGGCGCGACGAGCAGGATCACGCCGTTGTTCTTGTCCTTCTGACCGATCGCCCACGCCCGCCCGAGGCGGTAGCCGAAGTCCTCGATTGGATAGCCCTGCAGCGAGCGCGTGGTGTAGACGACCAGCTGGTCGGTGGATTTCTCCTCCAGCGCTTTCAGCTCGGCTTCCAGCGCGCGCTTGTCCTCCCCCGACAGCAGCGCCGCATCGTCGACGATGCGGCCCGTGAGCGGCGGAAACTTGGGGTCTGCGAGGGCGGGGGTTGCAATCGCCAGTCCCAGTGCCACGAGCAGCACCGCCACCAACAGCGATGCGATCGCTCGAATGCGAATGCTGCGCGGTTCCCTCTCCCCGTTTTTCACGGGGAGAGGGTTAGGGTGAGGGGCAGAAGCTGGCGCTGTCATGTGTGGCTGCCCCTCACCCCGACCCTCTCCCCATGCCTGACGAGGCATGGGGAGAGGGAGAGTTGGGCGATGACCCTACTTCTTCGTGCCGAAGTCGACCTTGGGGGTCTGCTGCTCCTGGACGGGGATGTCGAAGGCGGCCATGGGCTGCGAGGAGGAGTACATGACCGAGCGCCAGATGCGGCCCGGGAAGGTGATGAGCTCGGTGTTATAGACGCGTACGGCTTCGATGTAGTCGCGCCGCGAGATGGCAATGCGGTTCTCGGTGCCCTCGAGCTGCGACTGCAGCGCGAGGAAGTTCTGCCCTGACTTGATGTCGGGATAGCGCTCGGCGACCACCATCAGCTGGCGCAGCGCGCCGCCCAGGGAGTTCTGCGCATCCTGGAAGCGCTTCATGGCCTCGGGATTGGTGAGGACGTCGGCGGGGATGTTGATCTGGGCTTGACTGGCCTTGGCGCGCGCCTCGATGACGGAGGTGAGCACGTTTTTCTCCTGGTCGGCGAAGCCTTTGACGGTCTCGACCAGGTTCGGGATCAGGTCCGACCGGCGCTTGTACTGGTTCAAGACCTCCGACCACTTGGCTTTGGCGGACTGCTCATAGGTCGGAATGTTGTTGATGCCGCAGCCGGCCAGTGTGGCTGCAACCATGAGGACGGCGACAAGGGCCGCGATGCGGCTGAAACCCTGGCGAAGCATGGGGATGGCTCCTCGAAGTCGAAGGGGGACTCGACTGTGTACCTCGCACGCAGCGTGATGTGGTGATCGATTGTGGCGCAAAAAGGGGTCAAGTGGGTGTCCGACCTCCTGGGCCCTCCGGGTCTGACACCTCACGCCAGCAACCCACGCAGGTCCCGCACGACGCGGTCGGGCTGCAGGCCCGGATATTCGTCCGGAGCGCCGGTGCGGTTGATCCATACGCAATGGAACCCGAACGCCTTGGCCCCGGCGATGTCCCAGCGGTTGGAGGATTGAAACGAGATGTCGCCCGGCGCGCAGCCGAAGCGCTCGGTGGCGAGGCGATAGACAGCCGGCGCCGGCTTGAAGATGCCGGCCGCCGCCACAGACAGCACGGCGTCGAAAAGATTTTCGAGCCTGCTCGCGCGCACCGCGTCGGCGAGCATGTCGGGGTCGCCGTTCGACAGGATCGCCAGCCGGGCGCCCCGCCCCCTGAGTGCCGCCAGCACTTCGGCCACCTCGGGATAGGCGTCCATCGTGCGGTAGGCCGCCAGAAGCCTGTCCCGCACATCCGCCGGGACCGCGTCGCCGACCGAGGCGATGGCGCAGTCGAGGCTGCGCTGCGCCAGATCCCAGAACGTCGCCGGCCGCTGGCTCAGCGAATGCACCCACGTGTACTCGATATGCTTGGTGCGCCAGGTCTGCGACAGCTGCTGCCACTTGGGCCCGATCGCATCCCTGTGCCGCTCGGCGGCCGCGTGCACGTTGAAGAGCGTGCCGTAAGCATCGAACACGAAGACGTTGCGCACCGGTATTAGCCCTGCTTGCCGCGGATTAGATGGATGATGCCGGAGAAGTCCGTCCGGCCCTCGCCCCAGGCGTTGTGCAGGCCGAAGAGCTGGGCTGCGGCGGCCCCGAGCGGCGTCATGGCCCCGGCAGCGGCGGCGGCTTCCTGCGCCAGCTTCAGGTCCTTCAGCATGAGCGCGGAGGCGAAGCCGGCCTTGTAGCTGTTGTTGGAGGGCGCATTGGGCACCGGACCGGGCACCGGGCAATAGTTGGTCAGCGACCAGCACTGCCCGGACGAACTCGACGCCACCTCGAACAGCGCCTGGTGTGAGAGGCCGAGCTTCTCGGCCAGCACGAAGGCCTCGCACACGCCGATCATGCTGATGCCCAGCATCATGTTGTTGCAGATCTTGGCGGCCTGGCCGGCGCCGGCCTCGCCGCAGTGTACGACGCGCTTGCCCATGGCCTCCAGGATCGGTTTGGCCTTGTCGAACGCGTCCTTGGCTCCGCCGCACATGAACGTGAGCGTCGCCGCCTCCGCGCCGCCGACGCCGCCCGATACCGGCGCGTCGWNCRASKGSRTGYSCGACCTCCTGGGCCCTCCGGGTCTGA
>JRHI01002016.1_pt1 | contig 15167 bp, 13 predicted proteins | sample 215371 | NCBI WGS metagenome assembly JRHI01 (sample SAMN02929681, study PRJNA255918) | sediment metagenome | biome: cave system; feature: Ice Cave; material: Sediment; isolation source: sediment from deep within a dark volcanic ice cave with no known source of... ...
GCGATCGGCCACTGCATGAAGAAGTCGCTCGCGATCGTCTGGGGCGTGTGGCGGAGCGGCGCGGACTTCGCCGCTCCACCTTCAAACTCTTGACAACAACCTATGGGACCTAGGGCTCCGTGGGAATGAAGCGCGTCCGGCCCAGGAGCGAGAGCCCGAGCAGGCCGGCGAGCGCGAGGAGCATCCCGCCGATCCAGTAGAGCGGGGCGATGCCGAGGCGATCGACGACAAGCCCGCCGAGGGCCAGGGACAACAGCCGCATCGCGCTCCAGCTCACGTCCAGGAGGGTGAACACGCGCCCGCGGAACGCGTCGGGGATGGCGCCCTGGATGGTGCTGCTGAACACGACCATCCCGGTCGAGGTGCAGAGGCCGTAGACGAACAAAATGACCAGCGCGACGGGAAGCGGGGTGAACAGCGCGATGAGGACGTCGCCGACGCCCCGGATGACGTAGGGGACGAAGAGCCAGCGGGCCGTCCGGTACTCCCGGGCGAACGCGTTCGGGACGATCGGGCCGACGAGCGCGCCCAGCCCGATCGCGCCGATGAGCCAGGCGAAGCCCGCGGGAGGGAGGTCGAGGCGCCGCTGCGCGAGCACGACGAGCATCGCGCCGGTGGCACCGACCGCGAACGAGGCGAGCGACTGCACGACGATCAGGCGGGAGACGAAGGGGTCCCGCCGGGCGTAGGCGAGACCGGCGCGCGCCTCGCCACGGAACGCGCCGAGCCCACGCCGGGTCGCACCGGCGAGCTGACCGGCGTGCGCGGGGATGCGGATCGTCGCGATGAGCGCGCCTGACAGGGCGAAGCTCGCCGCGTTGATCGCGAAGGCCGGCCCGGTGCCGACGAGCGCGATCGCCCCGCTGGCGACCGCCGCAGCGACGATCTGCACGAGCCGGCCGGTGGACCAGCTCACCGAGTTCGCGGCGAGCCGCTGTTCGGCCGTGGTGAGCGCCGGGATCACCGCGCTCTGCGTCGGATTGAAGAAGACGTTGCCGATGGAGAGGCCGGCCGCCACGAGGTAGGCGTGCCAGACGCCCTGTGGCCAGACGAGCGAGAGCGCGAGCGCCGCCCGGAAGAGATCCGATCCGATGAGGATCGCGGCACGGCTGGCGCGGTCGATGAGCACGCCGGCGACCGGCGCGAGGAGCAGGACCGGGATGATCTCGATGGCGACCAGGCCGGCGACCGCCAGCCCCTGCCCCGAAAGCTGCAGGACGAGGACGACGAGCGCGATGTAGTGCAGCGTGTCGCCAAAGCTCGAGATGAGCCCGGCAAGCCAGAGGCGCGCGTAGCGCGGCTCGCGCAGGACCGCGCGATACGAGGCGCCGGCCCGACCGATCGCCGTGATCACGCGACCGTCCGCTCGCGACCCAGGACGATCCAGCCGGCGTCGCCCCCGGGGAACCGAACGTCGGTCATCAGCCGCCGCCAGCCGCGCCCGGTGTAGAACGCGAGGGCCAGGTCCGCGTCCGGGCGGGTCGAGAGCACCGCCGCCCGGCGATCGGTCGCCGCGAGCAGCGTGTCCAGGATCGCGCCACCAATGCCCTGCCGGCGCTCGTCCGGCAGCACCGCGAGCTCGCTGATGACGAAGCAGTCGGCGAACCAGCGGCGTCGCACGTCCTCGTTCACCGCACCTGTCACGATGTCCCACCACCAGTCGCCGGGGCCGCCTTCCCACCCGTACCCGAAGCCGATCAACCGCCCGTCGGACGATCGCGCGGTGCAGGCCCGGACGCCGGGCTTGCGGACGTGGCGCGCAAGTGACGCGCGAAAGGCCGCGACGTCCGCCGGCCCGGCGGCGGTCGGCGGCGCGCCGAACACCGCGGCGTAGACGGCGACGACCTCGTCCTCGAGCGCCAAGAGATCGTCCGGCCCGACAACGAGCACGCTCCCCACGCTCCCCGGTCCGGTCACAGTACGAGGCTGAGCGTGGACAGGCTCGCGATCGTCTCGTGTCGCGAGGTGCCGCCGCCGTTGCGGGTGACGTGGATCGTGCGCAGGCCGCAGGATGCGGCCCAGTCGAGCGCGTCGCCCGAGTCGTCGACCACCGCGGCCTCGGCCGGGTCGACCCGGCTGTCGGCGAGGATCGCCTCGTAATAGTGCGGACCGGATTTGAACCGGTCGACGAGATCCACGCCGTAGAGCCGGTCGAAGAGCTCACGCAGACCCATCGCGCGCAGGTAGCCATCGAGCTGGGGCGCGGTCCCGCCGGATGCGGTGTGGAGCGCGATCCCGGCGCGGGCGACGTCACGCATCGCCTGCGACGCGTCGGGGAACGCGCTCGCGACGTTCCTGGTGATGTACCGGTGCGACGCGTCGACGAGATCATCGACCTCATCCGGATCGGTCTCCACGCCGACCGCGGCGCACATCTCGCGCAGCCAGCGGCGATCCTCGACCTGAAAGTACGGCCGGACCCCGCCCGTCGCGCCACGGACATGGGCGAGATAGCGCTCCCAGGCGCCCGGGAAGACCGCCGCGTTCGCCGCCGCCCAGGCCTCGGGCGTCCCGCCGAGGCGCGGGGCGAAGAACTCACCGCAGAGCCGCCGCCACTCCCCGCCGCGGCGCTCGTTGTCATTCAGGACGCCGCCGTCATCGACGAAGAGCACGCGCAGCGGCGGACGGCTAGCCGACGCTCTCACGCTCCGCCGGGGTGCCCTGGAGCTGTGGCCAGCGCCGCCGGACCGCCGCCGCGATTCCACCGGCGTCGAGGCCGAAGTGCGTACGCCACAGCTTCTGCGCTCCATGGTCGACCCATTCGTCCGGGACGCCGATGATCTCGAGCTCGACCCTCGCGCCGCGCTCATCGAACAGCTCGCCGACCGCGGAGCCGAAGCCTCCGGCCGTCACGTGTTCCTCGACCGTGACCATGCGTGGCATCCGCGCGGCGAGCGCGAGCAGCCGTTCGGCATCGAGCGGCTTGGCGAAGCGCGCGTTGATGACGGTCGCCCCGATCCCGTCCGCGGCGAGCAGCTCGGCCGCCGCGAGGGCCGGCCCGACCATCGTCCCGTACGCGATGATCGAGAGGTCGCCACCTTCGCGGAGCGTCTCGGAGACGCCGATCGGCAGCTCGCGCGGCTCGCCGTCCAGCGCGACGCCGGTGCCGTTGCCACGCGGGAACCGGAAGGCGATCGGGCCGTGGCCCGCGGCGGCGTAGCGGACCGCGGTCCAGACCATGTTCCGCAGCTCGGCCTCGTCCTTCGGCGCCATGAGCACGAACCCCGGGAGCGGCCGCAGGTAGCCGATGTCGAAGAGGCCCTGATGGGTGCGGCCGTCGTCGCCGACGATCCCCGCCCGGTCGAGCGCGAAGACGACCGGCAGCTCCTGGATCGCGACGTCATGCACGACCTGGTCGTACCCGCGCTGGAGGAACGTCGAGTAGATGGCGACGATCGGGACGATCCCCTGCGTCGCCAGGCCCGCGGCGAACGTCACCGCATGCTGCTCGCAGATCCCGACGTCGAAGAGCCGGGTCGGGAATTCGCTGAAGAGCGGGGTCAGGCCGGTCCCGGACGGCATCGCGGCGGTGATCGCCACGGTCTTCGGCTCGCGGCGCATCGCCTCAGCGACGCTGTCGGCGAAGACCTTCGTGTACTGCGGCGCCGTCGCCTTCGCCGCGCCGGTGGCGGAGACGCCGTGCCACTTCTGGTTGTCCTCTTCGGCCGGGGTGTAGCCGTGGCCCTTCTGGGTGTGGACGTGGACGAACACCGGTCCGTCATCGAAGTCCCGGGCCTTCTGGAGGACCCGTTCGACCTCGAAGAGATCGTGCCCGTCCACCGGGCCGAAGTAGGTGAAGCCGAACTGCTCGAACAGGATGTTCGGGATGAAGATCGCCTTCAGCGAGTTGAACAGCCGGCGCCGGGCCTCTTCGGCGAGCTCGCCGCCGGGCATGTGCTCGAGCACCGTGCGGGCGAGATGCTTCATCTCCTTGTACGGGCCGGCGGTCCGGACGTTCTCGAGCATGCGCGACACCGCGCCGACGTTCGGCGCGATGCTCATCCCGTTGTCGTTCAGCACCACCGTCATGCGCGTCCGCATCGCGCCGATGTTGTTCATCGCCTCCCAGGCCATCCCCGCGGTGAGCGCCCCGTCGCCGATGATCGCGACGACGTGTTCCTTCCCGCCGTTCAGGTCGCGGGCGACGGCCATGCCCTGCGCCGCGGAGATCGATGTGCCGGCATGGCCCGCGCCGAACTGGTCGTGCCGGGATTCGGTGCGGAGCAGGAAGCCGCTCATCCCGCCGAACTGGCGGAGCGTCGCGAAGCCCTCCTTCCGTCCGGTGAGGAGCTTGTGGACGTAGCCCTGATGTCCGGTGTCCCACACCAGCTTGTCCCGCGGCGAACTGAAGACCCGGTGCAGCGCCACGGTGAGCTCGGTCGTGCCCAGGCTGGAGGAGATGTGGCCGCCGGTCTTCTGCACCGCCTCGACGGTGAATTCGCGGATCTCCCGGCAAAGCTCCAGGAGCTGATCGCGGGACAGCCCGCGCAGGTCTTCGGGACCGCGGATACGGTCGAGGAGGGGGGTCACGCGACTAGTCTAGGGCGGTGTTCGACTTGGAACGGCGCAGCGTGGTGGTCACCGGCGGCACCGGGAATCTCGGCGCGGCGGTGGTCGCGACCTACCTCGCGGCGAACGCCCACGTCTGCGTGGCGGTGCGTGACGCGGTCAAGGGTGAGGCGCTTCGGACGGCGCTTGCCGAGCAGCTCGGCGCCTTGACGAATGGCGATACGCCCCTGCGCATCGTGCGGGCCGACCCCGCCGATCCCGCCGCGATGGCCGCGCTCGTCGACGGTGTCATGCGCGCCTGGGGCCGTCTGGACATCCTGGCGAACCTCGCCGGCCGTTTCGCCGCCGCCTCGCCGAACGATGTTGAGGCCGCGCTGGAGCTCTGGGACGCCAACGTCCGGACCACGCTCGTCGCCAGCGAAGCCTGCCTGCGGCCGATGCGGGCCCGCGGCCGCGGGCGCATCGTGAGCGTCGCCGCGAGCGCCGCGCTCCGCGGCGGGAGGAACGCCGCGGGCTACGCGATGAGCAAGTCCGCGATCGTGCGTTGGACCGAGTCGCTCGCGGCCGAGGTGAAGGGCGAGGGGATCACCGTGAACTGCGTGCTTCCGAGCACGATCGACCATCCGACCAACCGCGCCGCGATGCCCAAGGCCGATCCGGCGACCTGGGCCAGTCCGGCCGAGGTGGCGGCGGTGATTCTGTTCCTCTCGAGCGACGAGGCCTCCGGGGTGACCGGCGCGGCGATCCCGATCACCGCGCGCACCTAACGATCACCGGTGCGGGGGCGGCGCGGCGCGCCGCCGGACCGGACCCGGCCGGCGATCAGCGGAGCCCGGACTCGAGCGCCGCCGCCCACTCCGCGTACGCGATGGCGGACGGGTGCAGACCATCCGAAGCGAGCATCGCGGCATCCGCCTGGCGGCGCATGAGCGGAAACAGATCGATATACCGTCCGCCGGCGCGCTCCACCTCTTCTTTCGCGATGCCATTGAAGCGCTCGATCATCGCCCGCAGCTCCGCCGGCCGGCCGAACGGCGCGGCCGCCGGCGAGACCGACCAGTCCGGCTGGGGGAGCGCGACGATCGCCGCGGCAGGCACGCCGGCCGCGGCAAGCCCGGAATAGATGCGCTGCAGCTGCGCGCGGTAGCGCTCGGCGGTCTCGCCGCGGACGATGTCGTTCGCGCCGATGAGGACCGTGACGAGCGTCGGCTTCACCGTGGCGGCGAGCGGAAGCTCGCGCGCGATGAGGTCGTCGGTCGTGTAGCCATTCACCGCCGGATCGGTGAGCGCGACCGTCCGGCCCGCGGCCTTCCAGCGGGCGACGAGCACCGCCGGGAAGGATTGCGCCGGAGAGGCTCCGGTCCCGATGGTGAATGAGTCGCCCAGAGCGAGGTATCGCTCGCCCGCCGCGTCTTGGGCCACGGCCCCTCCTCCGCATGAAACGAGCGCGAGCAGTGCGAATAACAGTGGCGCGAGCCGCTGTTCTAGTGTTAACACGCTTTCAGAAAGGGACGGATGTGGCCGACTACGACCTGGTGATCATCGGCGGCGGACCGGCGGGCCTCACCGCCGGACTCTACGCCGCGCGGGCGAACATGAACGCCGTCCTCTTCGAGGCGAAGGACACCGGCGGTGAGATCCTGAACACCGACCTGATCGAGGACTGGCCGGGCGAGGAGTCGATCACCGGGCGGGCGCTCGCGGACAAGATGGCCGCCCACGCGCTGAAGTTCGGCCTGAGGATCGAGACGTACCAGCCGGTGAAGAAGATCCGCAGCGACGGCGACCGCAAGATCATCGAGATGGCTGACGGCACGACCCACAGCGCCTACGCTGTCATCGTCACCGTCGGCGGCGAGCCGATCAAGCTCGGCGTTCCCGGCGAGGAGAAGTACCACGGCCGCGGGGTCTCGTACTGCGCGGTCTGTGATGGCGCGTTCTTCAAGGGCGTGGACCTCGCGGTCGTCGGCGGCGGCGATTCCGCGTTCCAGGAGGGCCTGTTCCTGACCCGCTTCGCGAAGAAGCTCTACGTCGTGCACCGCCGGGATGACTTCCGCGCGCAGGCGATCCTCCAGGACCGGCTGCTCGGCATGAAGACCGTCGAGAAGGTGACGCCGGCCACGATCAAGGAGATCGGCGGGAATGGCGACGTGAAGTGGATCGACGTCGAGCGGGACGGGAAGACCGACCGCATCGACGTGGAAGGGGTGTTCATCTTCGTCGGCTTCAAGCCGGTCGGCCGGCAGCTGTTCGATGAGCACATCGACCACGATGCGGGCGACTACATCCTCACCGACCAGTACATGCGCACGAATATCCCGGGGATCTACGCCTGCGGCGACACGCGGGCTCAGCTCGCGAAGCAGATCACGACCGCGGTCGGCGACGCGACGACCGCCGTCATCCACGCCGAGCGGTATATCGAGGAGCTCAAGCACGCACGCGCGTCGTTCCCGGAGGCCAAGAGCGAGGCGCTGACGGCGTCGGTCGAGCGGATGCGGCCGGCCCGCTATCTCGCCGGCCAGACCATCGTCCGCGAGGGTGACCCGTCGGACGCGCTCTACATCATCACCCGGGGGACCGTGAGCGTCGTGCGCCGCGACCCCGAGGGGCGGGAGGTCGAGGTGAACGCCCTCGGGCCGGGCGATTTCTTCGGCGAGATCGGCCTGCTGACCGAGGGCGACCGCGGCGCGACGGTGCGCGCGACGTCGCCGGTGGAGCTCCTGGTGCTGGATCGCGAGGGGTTCCGCAGCCTCGTCGGGAGCTCGCAGGCCACCAGCGAGCACATCAATGCGCTCATGGCGAGCCGCACCGCCGACGCAACGGCTCGCGCCGGCCGCTAGGGCGGCATCGAGGGGCCGACGAAACCTAGACGGTCTGTGCCGGCGGGAGCGGCGGGGCAAGGCGCATCACGTAGCTCACCAGATCGTTCAGGTCGAATGGCTTCTTCACGTAGATCGCGACACCCCGCTCGCGCAGCTCCTGGGCGTGCTCGCGCATCGTGCCGGTCTCGAAGATCACCGGGATGTCGCGGTAGCGGAGGTCGTCGCGGAGCCGGTCGTAGAGCTCGATCCCGGACATGCCGGGGAGATGCAGGTCCAGCACGATGAGATCGGCCGGGACCGCCGTGAGGGTCTCGAGCGCGTCGCTCGCCGTCCCGACGCGCACGGCGGAATAGCCGGCCTGATCGTTGATCGCGTCGACGACCACGTCCCCGAGCGGCTTGTCGTCCTCGACCACGAGCACGACCCGCATCCGTGGCGGCTGTTCCGGGCGTCGCGCCCGCGCGTCCGTCCTTGTCCGTGTCGTTCTCACCGGCTCACGTCCTCACCCCTGCCGCACCGTACCGGATGGACCGTACCGCATGGCGGGGGCCGCCGGAGCCGGTGTGACGTGTCCGTTACGGAGCCGTGCGATCATCGTCGCGTGCCGATCCGCCACGTCGTCCTGTGGGCCTTCCGTGATGCCGTCCCGGGCGTCGAGCGCGACGCGCTGCTCGAGGATCTCCGCGGTCTCGGCGTCGCGGTCCCGGTCCTTCGATCCATCGCGGTCGGACCGAACCTCAGTCTCGCCCGAGCGCAGGGCTACACCCACGTCATGATCCAGACCTTCGACGATCGCGGGGGCCTGGAGGCCTATCAGGTCCATCCCGCGCACGTACCGGTCGCGACGCGGCTGCGTGAGGCCGCAGCGCAGATGTGCGTGGTCGATCTCGAAGCCTGACCGCCGCGGTCCCGTGTCCGGCGCTACGTGCCCGGGGTGACCTCGGGAGCCACCGGTTTGCGCCGGCCTCGTCCACCGCGGCGCCCGCGCGTGCGCCGCTTCGCCGGTGCGGTCCGGTCGCCGGCGGGGATGGCGATGCCGTCCTCCGCCGCGGGATCCCCGCTCGCGCCGTCATCCCCGTCGTCGGTCTCTGGATCACCCGCGTCCGCGGCCAGGTCGCGTGCCGCCTCGCTCGCTGCCGGCCGGCCGGGACGGCCGCCGGTGTCCTCGCCGTCGCCGGCGAGCGCGCTGAAGCGGCCGAGGATCGTCGTGACCTGGGCGTTCGCCCGGTCGATGACGTAGCCGGCCTTCCGGCCGTGGTCCTCGGCCCGCATGATCCCCGACTCGACCGCCCGACGAAGGTTCGACTCGAGCGCGTCGCCCTCGACGCGCGAGAGCAGCTCGCTGAAGAGCGCGCTGTTCACCCAATCGATCCGGTCGATCGGCCCCTTCGTCGATCCGACGAAGTTGAACAGGTGGACGATCGACGCCGACGCCAGCCGCGCGTAGCGGACCAGCGGATGTTCATCGGAGAGCCAGCACATCGTGATCTGCCTCCCGTCGCGGGCGACCTGCTCGGTCGCGATCGCGCCGCGCTCCTCGGCGATGTTGAAGAGCGTTTCGAGGAGCAGGCGCCGCTGGGTCCGGCCCTTCGCGAGGCCACCGGGCTGATCGGCGCGGGAGAGCGGGTCGAGCACCGCCTCGACGGCGGGGATCCGGCGCGTGTCCTTGCTGGTCACCGAGTCGATGCGGCGCAGGACCCGGACGAGATGGAAGACCGTCTCCGCGACGAGCGGGGACGAGAAATTCGGCGCGAGGAGCTGCTTCGAGGCGAGCCGCGTACGGGCCGCCTGGACCGCTCGGATATGCGACTGGGCCACGGCCGCGTCGATGCGCTGCTCCAGGACGGTCGATGCCTCCTGCTCCGAGAGCGGCACGACGCTGCGGACGAAATCGCCGCGTGTCATGTGATCCGCGCGGAGGGCGACGAGCTGGTCGAGGAGGAGCACGACCAGGCGGCGCTGCTCCTTCTCGGATTCGGGCGTTCCGGTGGGGACGACCGCGGGCACGACCGGGGCGACGCGAGCGGTGCCGCCGCCACCGCCGCGCCCGCGGCCACCGCGGGTGCCGCGGCCACGGGGGGCGCGGAGGCCGGCGGATGCGCCGTTGCCGTTGTGCAGCGGCTGCTTGTCCGCCTGCGTGTCGTCGGTCCGAAGCTGGCCGGTACGGATCCAGCGGGCCTCGGGGATGAGGTCCTCGAGGAGGAACACGTCGTCCCGGAGGTAGGGGGATTCGCGGAGCTCGTTCGCCAGCGACTTGTCACCGGCCACGAGGTAGACGTTCTTGTCCTCGTCCTTCAGSGCCTTGCAGAGSGCGTTCAGGTCGCGGTCGCCGGACACGATGAACCAGACCTGGATCTCCGGGCGGTCCTTGTACAGGAGCTTCATCGTCCGGGTGATGAGGATCGCGTCCGAGCGGCCCTTCAGGAGCCGCCCGCTCATCCGCTGAGCGACCGCGACCGGCTCGATGCCGGTGAACTCCAGGGCCATGAGCAGGGTCTCGTCCTGGTTCGCGACCTCCGAGCCGAAGATCGCCTGCTTCACGCGGACCGGACCGAACTCCGCGGCCTTTTGCAGGATCGCCTGGAGGATCGAGAGCGAGGACGGCAGGGGTCCGTCGGTGTGCTGGCGCAGGGTGTAGTAGACGTTCTCCCAGTCAATGAGGAGGGCGACGTCGGGCAAGGTCTTTCTCCGGTGTTGGCTCGCGTGCCGCCCCGCCCATTCGTGGACCCGCTCTGTAGCTCCCTCACCCGTCCTATCCCGCTGGGACACAACGTGTGTGAGCGATTCTCACGAACGATCCGGCTCGGAACGCGCGCCGTTTGTTTTGTGCAGTGTAGCGGCTAGCCTCTCGCCATGCCCGACCTCCTCTCCGACGCCGTCGCCTGGGCCGCCGGAGGCGGTGCTGCCTACGCCGACGCCCGCTCCGTCCTGCGCGAGACCGAAAGCCTCGCGATGAAGGACGGCGCCCTCGACGGCCTCCACCGGAGGAGCGATCGGGGCGTCGGGGTCCGGGTCCTCGCCGGCGGATCGTGGGGCTTTGCCGCATCGGACCGCGCCGGGTCGGAGGCCGCGGTCCGCGGCCTGTTCGCCGAGGCGTTCCGCCGCGCCGAGGCGGCGCGTTCGGTCCAGCGGCGCGCCGTTGTGCTCGCCCCGCAGGCGGCACAGCGCGGGACCTATCGGACCCCACTGCGCGAGGATCCGTTCGGGGTGCCGCTCGAGCGCCGGATCGCCGCGCTCGCCGCGATCGACGCGGCGCTCCGCGGTCCGAATATCCGGGTGCGCCGATCCTCGCTCGCCGCGTTTCGCAGCCGCAAGCGTCTGGTGACGAGCGACGGCACCGACGTCTCGCAGGAGGTCATCGAATGCGGCGGCGGCCTGAATGTGACCGCGGTGAAGGCCGGCCGCCAGCCGGCGACCCGCAACGACATGCGGAATGTGCGCCAGGCGGGGTGGGAGTTCATCGAGGAGTCGGACTTCGAGCGCCGCGCCGCCCGCTTCCGCGACGATGCCGAGGCGATCCTCGACGCGCCACCGGCGGCCGAGCGGCCGACGACGCTCCTCATCGACCAGAGCTTCCTCGCGCTCCTCGTGCACGAATCGTGCGGCCATCCGACCGAGTCCGACCGCGTCCTCGAACACGAGGTCGCCTTCGCCGGGACGACGTTCCTCTGGCCGGAGGACCGGGGCACTTTCCGCTACGGGTCCGAGCACGTGAGCATGACCGCTGACGCGACGATCCCGGCCGGGATGGGCACCTTCGGCTGGGACGACGACGGCGTTCCGGCGACGCGGACGGCGCTGGTCGATCGCGGCATCTTCACCGGGTACCTGTCGTCGCGGGAGACCGCCGGGGCGCTGGGCATCCCCGCGAGCGGGGGCTGCGCGCGGGCAGAGGGCTGGCAGCACTTCCCGATCGTCCGCATGGTGAACGTCTCGCTCGAGCCCGGCACGCGATCGTACGGGGAGCTCCTCGCGGGGATCGACGACGGGTTGCTCCTGGAATCACCGGCGTCGTACTCGCTCGACGAGAAGCGGCAGAACTTCCATTTCTCGGCCCAGGTCGCCCGGGTCATCAGGAACGGGGAGATCGAGGGGTATGTCCGAGGGGTCGGCTTCCAGTCGCTCACCCCCAGCTTCTGGGGCGCCTGCGACGGCGTCGCCGACGATTGGGAGCTCCACGGCTTCACCAGCTGCGCGAAGGGCGAGCCGCTCCAGGCGATGCGGGTCGGCCACGGCGCCGCCCATGCGCGCTTCCGTGATCTGCCGATCGAGGTACGGGCCTGACCGGGCCGGACCAGGTCCTGGGTCCTGATGCGCTGCTGGCGCCGCTTCAGGCGGCGCTCGCCGCGCCGCACGGTGACGGTGCGCAGCTCTGGGCGCATCGCCGTCGTGCCGCGATCAGCCGCTATTCGCATAGCACCATCCATCAGAACGCGCTGTCCGATGATCTTGAGGTCCGTGCCACCGTCGCCGTGGGCGACCGCGTGGGGACCGCCAGCGGGAACACGCTCGACGCGGACGGCCTGCGCGTCCTCCTCCGCGACGCCGCGGCGCTCGCGCGCCTTGCGCCACCGAACGCGGCCTGGCCGGGGTTCGCGGCCCCAAGCCCGTACCCGGCGCCGCACGCCTTCGATGCCGCGACCGCGGCGGCCGGTGCGGCGGAGCAGGCCGGAGCCATCGGCGCGATCTGCGATGCCGCCCTGGCCCGAGGCTTCCGGGCGGCGGGGACGCACGCGATCGATCTCGCCGAGCACGCGGTCGCGAACACGGCTGGCGTCGCGGCCTACGCGCCCGCGACGGTCGCGTACCTGCGTGCGCTGGTCCTGGGGGCACATGGCGGCAGCGGATACGCCGATGACCTCGGGGCGCGCCTTGCCGATCTCGACCCCGTGGGCATCGCGGAACGGGCCAATGAGAAATGCGCCCTCGACCGGGACCGCGCGCAGCTGCCGCCGGGCGAGTACGAGGCCATCTTCGAAGAGGACGCGGTCGCCGAGATCCTCCGGATCATGTCGATCACCGGGTGCGGCGCGCAGGCCGTTGCCGAGGGACGCTCCTTCATGAGCGGGGCGGTCGGTGAGCGGGTGACCGGACCCCGGTTCACGCTGCACGATGACGCCCTGGATCCCCGCCAGCTCGGCGTCCCGTTCGATCCGGAGGGCACGCCCAAGCGCCGGGTCGCGCTGGTCGAGGCCGGGGTCGTCCGCGGGCCGGTCTATGACCGGTGGGGCGCGAAGGCGGCCGGCACCGAGTCCACCGGTCACGCCGCCGATCCGGAGCGCTACGGGCTGCAAGCCCATGCCGGCACCCTGGTGATGGCGGGAGGGAGCGCGACCCGGGACGAGCTCATCGGGTCTGTCGGCCGGGGGATCCTCATCACCCGGTTCCATTACACGAACAGCCCGGACCCCAAGCGCGCGACGATGACCGGCACGACGCGTGACGGCACCTTCCTCATCGAGGACGGCAGGATCGTGCGAGCGCTCGCAAATCTCAGGTACACGATGAGCGCGCTTGACCTTTTCGCCGGGATCGATCTTCTCGGCCCGCAGCGGGTGGTCCGCGACTGGTGGAGCACCAACGGGATGGGGAGCATCGTCTGCCTCGCCCCGCCGATGAAGGTCTCCCGCGCGACCATCACGGGAAGCAGCCCGAGCTGACCTGATGGCCGGGTGCGCGTCCTGCGGATCGGAGCTCGATGCGTCGCTCGCCTGCCCGGGGTGCGGGGCGCGGTTCACGCTCGTACCCTCGACCGCGCCGGCCGACCCTGCGGCGCGGCTCCTCGCCGCGCTCGGCGATGCCGGGTCGGAGGAGGAGCGGCAGCGGATCCGGAGCGACCTGTCCCGGGTCCTCGCCGAGCACGGCCGCGACGACCTCCTGCGCGCCGTCTGGTCCGATCTTGCCGGTCCCGAAGCCGACCTGTGGCGTGGCGCCGCGGCGGTCATCGGCCAGCCAGGCACGCCGCTGGATGGGGTCGCGCCGCTGGAGCGGGCGCTCGCGGCGTTTCTTCGGTCCGGTCGCCGCGACCTCGTCGCGGTGACCCGCGCGTACCTCGTGCAGGCGTATGGCGCGGCCCGCCGGGTCGCCGAGGCCGAGCGGGTCGGAGATGCCGCGCTCGTGGCCGCGATCGAGGAGCGGGACGCCGTCGCGGCGATGCGCGCCGCGATCAGCCGGTACATCGCGATCGCCTATGACGTCCGCCACGATCACGCCGCAGCCTCGGCGGGACTTGCCTATGCCGCCGACGCGCTGCGGCCCTGGGCCCCGGCCCATGCCGCGCTCGTGGCCAACGCGCGCGCCCGGGTGCTGCTGCTCAGCGATCCTGCGGAAGCGCAGCGGATCATGGCCGCACAGCCGCCAGCCGATGCGGGGACGGCCTGGCTGCGGAGACGGCAGGTCGCCCGTGCGGGCGCGGTCCGCGCCGTCCTCGACGGGGATGGCGCGGCGCTGGAAGCCGCGCTCGGCGACCTCGCGCGCATCCCGGCCGGTGAGAGCGGGAGCGAGGTGCCGCTCTGGAGCGCGCTGCGGCGGGCCGAGCTCGCGCTGGTCGTCGACGACCCGGAGGGTGCGCTCGCGCACGCCGCGGGCTCGATGCCCCCGCCCTGGCATCACGCCTGCCCGCTGCGCACGGAGACCCGCTGGGTGCGCGCCGAGGCGTTGGCGCGGCGGCTGCCCGGTCAGGAGTCCGCCCGGCGACAGCGGGCCGCGGCGCGGGCGATCCGGCGCGCCGACTATTTCCGCCAGCGCGGCATCGTCTGGCGCGAGATGCGCTGGCGGCTCCTCGCCGGCGAGCTGCTGCGCAGCGTCCGCGCACGCCGGGAGGCGGTGCGCGAGCTGTCCCGGGCGCGCGCGGTCGCCGAGCAGCTCGGGCTGGCGCACGCGCAGGAGGGGATCGAAGCCCAACTCCGAGCGCTCGGACAGACCCGTACGACGGCGGTCCGCGCGGGCAAGGCCGGCGGGGATGCGCTGGGGCCGCTTACCCCGCGCGAACGCGAGATCGCGGCACGGATCGCCCGCGGCGCGACGAACGGCGACATCGCGCGGTCCCTCGCCCTCGCCGAGTCGACGGTCGCCCGCCACGTCAGCAACATCCTGCTCAAGCTCGACCTCCCGAACCGTCGGGTGCTGTCCGCGCTCGTCCATGACGACGTCGACGACGACCTACATAGGTCCTGAGGAAGCGCGGCGGCGCCCGCGGCCGGAGAGTGGGCCCAGATCCGTATCTGGGAGGACAGCACGATGCGCAGCCCGCGACGTCCGCGACCCACATTCCACGCGCTCCTCGCCGCCACCCTCGTTCTCGGCGTGGCCTGTTCCGGCGGCGGCGCCAGCCCGGCCGCGGTGAGCTCACCGACCGTGGCGCCGGCCACGACCGCTCCGGCGACGAGCGCGCCGGTGGCAACGACCGCACCCGCGCCCACTGCGAGCGCGAGCCCGTCCGCCACAGCGGCGCCGCCGCAGGCCGGGGTCGGCTCGGCGAGCGTGAAGCTTTCGGAGGCCAAGCTGGTCGCCGGGGCCACTCCGGTGCACGTCGGCTTCATCGGCGACGAACCGGGCCTGCCCGCCGGCAGCTACATGGAAGTACTGAATCTCGTGACCCTGCAGCCAGGCGGCCGCACCGTGTCCCACAAGCACGGCGGCCTCGAGATCGTCGTCGTGACGGAGGGCTCGCTCGAAGTCCGCATGCCGGCCGGCGCGAAGGTCATGCTCACCGCGGGCCAGACCGCCAAGGTCCCCGCGAACACCCCGGTCCAGGCCGTGAACGCCGGCTCGACCGTCGCCCGATTCCTGGCCTTCTTCATCACCGCCGACGGCCAGCCCTTCCAGACGAAT
>JRHI01002017.1_pt1 | contig 15162 bp, 12 predicted proteins | sample 215371 | NCBI WGS metagenome assembly JRHI01 (sample SAMN02929681, study PRJNA255918) | sediment metagenome | biome: cave system; feature: Ice Cave; material: Sediment; isolation source: sediment from deep within a dark volcanic ice cave with no known source of... ...
GGCCGCGCCTGACGCTGTTCTCCCGGACCTCGGGAGAGACTCCGTGCGCGCTGTAAATTACGCGCTCGCCATTGGGCACTTCGTCTTCACTGTCAACGAAGATCGCGCCCTTGCCACGCAGCTCGTCGACCACGAAGCTGTTGTGGACAATCTCTTTGCGCACATAGATGGGCGGACCGAAAGCTTCGAGGGCGATACGGACCACGTCGATTGCCCGCACAACGCCGGCGCAAAATCCCCGCGGTTTCAACAAAAGCAACGTCTTTCCGTCGCGATTAGACACCATCAAACCTATGCTCCTCTGATCTATCCAATACGATCATGCCACAGGGGCTAAAAATGCTGATTCCCCCCGAAAACCCTTATGTTCAGGGTACACTATCCCCATTTTGGCGATACCTTTAAGGTATCGGAAAGTACCTTTGTGGTCAACGTAAGTCACAGAATGCGCAGGAATTAGCAGCGAAAGGCGAGAAATCGGGGGCGAACCGGTTTTCGCCTCGGTCGGTATCTCTACCCGTGTAAAGTAGCTCCATGAAACAGCGCGGCGATACTAAACCATTCCTGCACCGGCACTCACTGAGTCTGGCGGCATTGGGTGTCGTACTCCTCTTATTAGTGCTCTACAGCCATGCCAACCCCGCTACACACTTGGGGTCGTTCTTTGGGAACGCCATTGCGGACTGGACGGGCGTGTTGGTAACCGTTGTCATGACCAAGCACCTTTACGAAAAGGGATCAACTGAAAGCAAACAGCCGAAGGGCAAATTGCGTTCAGCAATATTAGAGTTACTGCGCGAGCATTCTTTGACGCTATTTCTTCTGGTCACGGGCATTGCCTGGGTGGTGGCATTCAAGGCCATGGACCCGAACAGCAAGTGGGGACAAGTCGTCGGCAATATCGTTTCGGAGTGGACGCAGATTCTGGGGCTAGTGCTGTTGACCAAGCGCTTGATAGAAGTGAGCTCGAAGACGCGCTGACCCGGGCACGTTGAAAGCCGAACTTTTCTCCGGACTCATTTCAACACTGGGCGCGCCGTCCCGTCACTGCGCCAGCCCAAAGCGGAGGGTGCCGGGTTCTGCTGATCTTTACAGGGATTGGGAAGTAAAAAGCTCGCCCCTTCGGCTGCGCTCATGGCAGGCTCCCTCGCCGGGAACGCGACAAGGTGGACACCCCGGCGCATACTCACTCCAGTCTTATTGCTTCCCAAGCCCATAAGGACAACAATATCGTTAAGAGGAACATGCCCGCCGGCATTTCCACGCTTATGAAAAATCCCATGCTTATCCGCTTCCTCTTCGTTCGCCTTACTGTGCTCGCGCTTCTCTGCTCCGCCGCCTCGGCCGAGGTGCTCAAGGTGGTCATCAATGACACCATCCAGCCCATCACCGAGGAATATATTGGACGCGCCATTGACGAGGCCCATCGCCGCAATGACCAGGCCTTATTGATTGAGATCAATACTCCTGGCGGCCTCGTCGATTCCACACGAAAGATAATCGAGAAGATCACTGCATCCCAGGTGCCGGTGATCATTTACGTCACGCCGAGCGGCAGCCGCGCGGGCTCGGCGGGATTCTTCATCCTGGAATCGGCCGACGTTGCGGCCATGACTCCGGGAACAAATGCGGGCGCAGCGCACCCGGTCGTCCTGGGCGGGGGCAAGATGGATGACGTGATGAAAGAAAAAATGGAGAACGACGCCGCAGCCCTGATGCGCTCAGTGGCGGCCAAGCGCGGACGCAATGTTGGCGTCGCCGAAAGTGCGGTGCGCGGATCGAAGTCATTCACCGAACAGGAAGCTCTCTCCCAGCATCTGATCGACTACGTTGCTTCCAGCGAGCAAGATCTTTTCCATCAGATGGAAGGCAAGAGTTTCAAGCGCTTCAGTGGCGAAACGGCCTCGTTGAACGTGAGCAGCCAGTCCGTGATTCCTTTTCAGATGACTTTAAAGGAACAGATTCTCGACTATTTGATGGACCCGAACATCGCCTTCCTTCTGCTGGCGATCGGCGCGTTGTCTCTGTACCTTGAGTTTAACCATCCTGGAGCGGTGGTGCCGGGAACGGTTGGCGTGGTCTTTATTCTGCTGGCGGTGTTCGCGCTTAACCTTCTTCCGACCCGCTTTGCGGCGCTGGGCTTGATTGTAGGGGCCTTTGCCCTGTTTGCCGCCGAAGCCAAGTTTGCTACCCACGGCGTCCTCACGATTGGCGGGATTGTGCTACTCACGCTCGGCGGCTTGCTGCTAATCGATTCTCCGATTCCCGAGATGCGTGTCCATCTGTTGACCGCGCTCGGCATCAGCATCCCGCTGGGAGTCATCACGGCGTTCCTGATGACGATTGCGCTCAAAGCGCGAAGAAACAAAATCGTCACAGGCGTGCAAGGCCTAATCGGTGAAACCGGAGTGGCCCGGACTGCGCTATCGCCTCAGGGCAAGGTTTTTGTTCACGGTGAACTTTGGGATGCTGTTTCCTCTTCCGAGATCCCGGCTGGTAAGCCTGTAGTTGTGCGACGAGTGGATGGCTTGCTACTCCAAGTGGAACCGCAGACGGCGATCCAGCCGCCGCGGACTGCTGCAGTTACGGTTTAGCGTCCGGGGAGGGTAAGTTCATCACTGCAAGGGACGCCAAATTACGCCAAGGCGCGAATCCCACAGGTTTGCTTCGTCCGCATTCGTGCCTCTCGTGGTTAATCAGGAAACTACCCGCTGGCGGAATTGCGCGCCGTCATTGCTCTGCTGCTATACAATCCGCGGTGGGAACGTTCTTGCGTGTCTCTGGACTCCGAAGACTCCGAGAGCGTGGAGGCTTTATGGAAATCGGTTTCGGTTTCGGTAGCGTCGTCGCCATTATTCTTGTCATTTATGTGCTGAGTTCCATCAAAATTCTGGCCGAGTATGAACGCGGAGTCATTTTTCGACTGGGACGGCTATTGTCGTCGGCGAAAGGGCCGGGCGTAGTTCTGGTCTTTACTCCGATCGACCGCATGGTGCGCGTCTCGCTGCGGCAAGAAGCGCTGGAGGTTCCGCCGCAGGACATCATCACTCGCGACAATGTCACGCTGAAGGTTAACGCTGTAATTTTTCTGCGCGTGATCGATCCAAGCAAGGCAGTGGTTGAGGTATCCAACTACGTCTACCAGACGTCGCAGTTCGCGCAGACGACACTGCGCTCGGTGCTGGGTGAGCAGGAACTCGACGAACTCCTTGCGCATCGGGAAAAAATTAACTTGCGCCTGCAAAGCATTCTTGATCAGCACACCTCGCCGTGGGGCGTGAAAGTGACCAACGTGGAAGTGAAGCAGGTGGACATGCCGGAATCCATGCTGCGCGCCATGGCCAAGCAGGCAGAGGCTGAGCGCGAGAAGCGGTCCAAGATCATTCACGCCGAAGGCGAGTTCAGCGCCGCACAGCGCCTGGTGGATGCCGCGCATCTGCTGGCTACCGAACCGGTCAGCGTCCAGCTTCGTTATTTACAAACCCTGACCGAGATCGGTGTGGAAAAGAATACGACCGTAGTATTTCCAGTACCTGTGGACTTCTTCACCGGACTTCAGAAAATTTTAGGAAAGCCAGAGGCAGAACCAGCCAAGACTGCGTAAATTTGTAGGCCTGGCTGGCTGCTGAAGTGGCATCGACGCAGGATGAGGACGCCTTCAGCGGCTAAAGCCGGGGCTGATTTTGTGGCATCACGGCGCGGCTGGAAGCCGCGCCCTTTCAAGGCAACAAGGCAAGATGAAGAGCCGAGTTTTTCTGGGGCCTGCTCGGTTTTCCTGTTGCCAGAAGTTGGAACTGGCGGGCTACGGAGATGGATGGAAATTCGCAATCACTTTGAGGCGGAGTAAATCATGGCTTCATCATCCCAAGACACTGAAATCACTCTGGGCACTACGAAACTGCTGTTCTTGTTCTTCGGACTGGTGGCGATCTGTGCGCTCTTCTTTGCGTTAGGCTACTCGCTCGGACGAAAGTCTGAACCGGGCATCACTACCGCCAGCGCCGCCGCCTCGCCGCAGATCACTCCCGGGGCGACGAAACCGGCGGGGGCATCGGCGCCTCCGATGACCTTTTACAAAGCGGTGGAGCAGAAAAACGCGAATGGGGAGCTGACCCCCGCTACTACTGATCCCAAGTCAGGTTCCGAAGCAGATGCAGCAGGGAGCGCCTCCCATACTCGGGCGGCCAGCGACCAATCGGCATCCGCAAAGGCGAATGCGTCCGACTCCACGACGACTCTTCCAACAGCAAGCTATTCCGTGCAGGTTGCTGCCGTCAGCAAACAGGAAGATGCCGAGTCCCTTGTCGATGCCTTAAAGAAAAAACAGTATCCGGCTTCAGCCAATACTTCGAGCACGGACAAGTTCTTTCACATTCAGGTGGGGCCTTTTTCCGACATCAAAGAGGCCGAAGCTATGCGGGCACGCCTCATCAGCGACGGTTACAATCCGATCCTGAAGAAGTAAGTATTCATCGCAAGGTGATCATCTTTGATTTCTGATTCTGTTTCTTATATTGACACCCGTCAATTCCCCGGCTATTCCTAAATCATCCATGTCTACTTCTACCCCTGAGCCTTCCCTCGACCGCACACTCCACGCTATCGCTGATCCAACCCGGCGTCGCATTCTGAACGCTTTGAAGGAACGGGGAGGCTGCTCCATTGGAAAGCGCGTGGGACTTTGCGCCGGAGACGTTGAGGAGCGCGTCCGGCTGTCGCAACCGACAATTTCACACCACATGTCCATTCTGACAAAAGCAGGGTTGGTTGAGGCCGTGAAGCAAGGCCAATGGCGCTGGTATCGGCGCAACGAAACTGCCATCCGCCGTCTGCTGAAAACGCTACGCACAAAGCTGTAGCTTCTAGCTTCTAGCTTTTGCTCTTAGCTTTTGGCTTTTGGCTCGGCGCCTAGACTTCAGCGTTCGGGGCTGCAGCCAGTTGCGAACGCCAACGAAGCGAACCGCAGATCCATTGTCGATGCAAGGTGGGTTCAGATTCCGGAAGCGGCAACTGCGTGGGCTTTCTGTAACAACCGGCGGGCCTGGGAAATAAGGTCCGCTACTTCGAAGGGTTTGACCAGATACGGAATGTCATTTCCTTGCAGGAAAGACCGGGTGTCTCCCTGTTCCAGTCCGTGAGAGAAGGTGAACAGGACGTGGGACTCCATGCCGGGAGCGTGCTCTTTGAGCCAGGCGTAGGCCTCTTTAGCGTTCCAGTCGCCTGGCGTTTTCCCATTCATAATTAGTCCATCGAAGTGCTCCGACAGCAGGCGGGTTTTGACATCCTCGCTCTTTTTTGCGGTCACTACGCTGGCGCCCGCGCCAGCCAGCACGTCCCGCTCGAACTCGAGCACGGCTTCTTCTTCCTCCACCAACAAGACCCGTCCCTCGATTACGTCTTCGCGTGGCCGGGCGGTCACAGCCGCGGGTTCGGACTTGATGCTCACATGCGCTGCGACAGGAAGTCGCACCTCGATCACCGCGCCGCCGTCGGCTCCGTTGTGAGCCGTTATGTCGCCGCCATGTTCCTTCACGATACCGTAACAGATGCTTAATCCAAGACCGGTACCTTTGCCTACGCCCTTCGTGGTGTAGAAAGGATCGAATATCCGCTTTGGATCCTTGAGGCCGGGGCCGTCATCGGCGAAGCGAGTGCAGACATGACCGTTCTCGCAGTACACACGAATCTTGAGCTTTCCTGGGCGCCCGGTTTCGAGTATGGCATCCACTGAATTGTTGATGATGTTGAGAAACACTTGTTCGATCTGATGTGGATCGGCGACCACCGGCGTCGATTCCGCAGGTGCATCTTTCTCCACACGAATGTTGTTGACCTTGAGATCGTAATCCCGCAATGCCAGGGTTTCGTCGAGCACTTTGCGGAGGTCGACTTCATCCCGCTGTGGCTTTCGTTGCCGCGCAAAAGAGAGCAGATTCTGCACCACCCGATGAGTGCGCTGGGCCTGCTTGAACAGCTTGGCGACGTAGTCATTGGCGCGGTCGCTGAGGCCTTCACTCTCGAGTAATTGGGCATATCCCAAAATTGCGGTCAGAGGGTTATTCAGTTCGTGAGCCACTCCGGCGATTAACTGTCCCACGGCAGACATTTTCTCGCTCTGCAGTAATTGTTCCTGAGTTTGGCGCAAGTCTTCATAAGCACGACATGTCTCTTCATACAGCCGCACTTTCTCGATCGTCGTGGCGAGTTGGCGGCTGATCGCGACCAGAAGGTTCTCTTCGTTGCTTGAATATTCGTAGCCAGCGTGGCTGCACAGTCCCATGATGCCGGTGGGAGTGTCCTTGCCCCAGAACAGCACCCATATCCAGGAGCGATCCGCGTCAGAGCGAATGAACTCCGCGATGCGCGGGGGCAAGTGCGGCAGGTATTCGCCAGTAATCACCTCGGTGCGCGATTTCATTACCAGGTCGCCAAAGCCCTCGGGAAATGAGACCTCGGCCGGTCGGCCCTTGTCGCGGCTGCGCGGTCCCCAGGCTGCGCGACGCCGGTAGGTGGGAGCGTCTGAATCGGAAAGATAAACCGATCCGCTCTCGGATCCGAATAGCGACACCACCTGTCGCAGCGTCAGATTCAGAATTTCGTCCAGGTCAAACGATTGCGTCGCCACCACCGCCATTGCATTCAGCGCGTTGAGTTCGCGGTTGCGCCGCCGCATTTCGTCTTCAGCCCGGCGCTTTTCCGTCATGTCGAGGACGAAGCCCTGATAGCGCTCGATGTTTCCGGTTGCATCGCGTGAGGCAAAGCTGCTCTCGGCCGCCAGCAGCAGGCTTCCATCCTTCCGGCGCAGCGTTACTTCGAAGTTGCGTACGTAGTTGTGGGCGCCGATTTCGTTGCGGAAGGCTGCGCGCTGATTCGGATCGACGCAGATATCAGAATCGAGATTCAGCACCAGCAGTTCTTCGCGACGGGCGTACCCCAGCATGTGGACGAAGGCATCGTTACAGTCGAGGAGCCGGCCGCCAGGAGTAGCCACGTACACGCCCTCCTGCACTTGTTCGAACAGCAACCTGTATTTCTCTTCCGCTGAGTGCCGGTCTGTGATGTCGCGGACAACGTGAATAATTCCGTTTTGCTGGCTTCCCTGCTCCGAGTACGACGAAGTGGAAACCACGGAGAATCCACCAAAACAAGGATCTGCTCCTTCAATGAACTCCTCGTCTCCACCCATCGAGCAGTAGGGACAGCCGGTCCACTCCCCGGAGTTATGGGGCAAGGCTGAATCGCAGGTGCTTCCAATTACGTCGGAAGCCGATTGTCCGACATGCTCAAGCAGAACCTGGTTCGCCTTAACAATGTGATAACTCGCGTCGTGCGCCAGAATAATGTCGTGGACGGAGTCGAATGTATTCATCCATTGGCGCTGCGAGCGCAGCACTTGCTCCAGCAGCCTGAAGTTTTCAACCGCGATGGCTACTTGCCGCGCACAGCTTTGCAGAAACTCCAGCTCTTCCGGTGTCCACTGAATGTTTCGGGCACTCCCCAGCACCAGCAATCCGACCGGCGATTTCTTGCCGACCACCGGCAGCATTACAACCTGACGAACTCTTTCAACCTTCAGGCGCTCCGGGCTCTCCGGTGCAGCAGAGTCGGCCGTCGCCACCCGCGGCCTCGCCGACTCGAGCATCTTGGTAAGATCCTGGGTAACTTCCACGAAGCTCACATCGCGCAGGAAGTCTGGCGAAACACCCACTGCATGAGTAGCCACCATTTGTTCGCCCTCAAGCAGCCGGAACCATGCAGCCCTGGTTCTGGTCAGCCGCTGCAACTCCTGCAAAGCTGTCTGAACCATGTTTCCGTACTGCTGAGCGCTGACCACGCCTGCAGTCACAGCTTGCATAACAGCGAGCCTCTTGTTGCGCGCCCGCGACTGGTCAAACACAACCAGCAACATGCTCAGGCCGAGCACGATCTCAGTGGATACAAAGATGCCGCGCGGAATTCCCTCGGTGAGGGGCGGCCATGACAGATGCAGCAGAGGCAGACTAAGCGCCAGCGACCATCCGGCAAGTTCCCACCGTCCGCGGCGTGCACGCAGCAGAGTGATGGAGGCGGTGAGAAGAATAATTCTGTACCCGACTTCCAGGGCGACTCGGAGCGGAAGTGAATCCGGCCACAACAGCAGGCGCGCGACCGCGAACCCCATGAGAAAGGGCGTGATGACCGCCAGCGGGAGGAAAACGCGACGGCTGCGCGTATAAGCAAAGACGGCGCCAGCCAGCAATCCCACCGCGAGCACGAATGCCGTTTGCACCGCGACTGGAACATAGCGCTGCGGAATCTGTGCCAGAAAAACGTGTTCCGCGAACCGCGAAGCTACAAAAGCAATCCATCCCAGAATCCAAATTTTGAGATAGCCTTCCCGAAAGGTACGAAGAGCGAGGAGAGACGCCGCTAACAGAATCAGCAGAGCGAACTCTGACGCTGTCGGCTTGGCTAGACCAAGCTGCTCGGTGCTGCTCAAGATGGACCCGAGGGAAAAACTCATTGCATTAGAACTGCATTGACGTGGTTACGCCCTGTTCCTGAATACCACGGGACGGTGTGTTCCGGATGGAGTTTCGGGACCTGAATGATTACTTTCGATATCTCGTGATTTCGTTACAATCGCCGATAGACTCTTGGGGAGCACTCATGCCTGATCGAATCCTGGTAGTAGACGACGAGGAAGCCATTCGCGAGATCGTCGCGTCCATGCTCTCCTCAGCCGGATATGCGTGTAAACAAGCAGGTTCTGGCATGGAAGCGCTTGCGGTGTTGAACTCGGGTAACGAATTTGAGCTGATGCTCTCCGATCTCATGATGGCGGACCTGGACGGAATCGGTCTGCTCGAACGTACTAAGGAAAAATATCCTGACATGCCGGTTGTGATGGTCACCGCCGTGCACGATATCTCTGTAGCCCTGGCGGCCATACGTAACGGGGCTTACGACTACCTGCTCAAGCCGTTCGAGCGCGATCAACTTCTGGCGACGGTCAGCCGCGCTTTCGAGAACCGACGGCTCAAACTGGAAAATCGCACGTATCAGTCCAATTTGGAATCGCTGGTCGAAGCCCGTACGGATCAACTGCAGGCCGCAATGACAAGCCTGGAGCGTTCCTACGACATCACGCTCGAAGCCCTGGGCGATGCTCTTGATCTCAAGGACGCTGAAACTGAGGGGCACTCCCGAAGAGTGACGGCCTTTACCATCGCGATCGCCAAGGCCATGGGTCTGCCACACGAACAGATTCCAATCATCGCCCGCGGTGCGTTCCTGCACGATATTGGGAAGATGGCGATCCCTGACGCAATCTTGCGGAAGCCCGGAAAGCTGACTTCGGAAGAAGTCGCCATCATGCAGGAGCATTGCTATAAGGGTTATCAGATCGTCAAGAAAATTCCTTTCCTGACCGAGGCTTGCGAAATCATTTATTCGCATCAGGAGCGTTACGACGGCACCGGCTATCCGCGGGGTCTGAAGGGCAGAGAGATTCCCCTTGGCGCGCGTATCTTTTCCATCGCGGATACTCTCGACGCCATCATGTCAGATCGTCCCTACCGTCCACGTCAGCCCTTTCAGGCCGCGAAGTCTGAAATCGAGAAGTGGTCCGGTCGGCAATTCGATCCCGAAGTCGTCCGCGTGTTTCTGGAGATGCCGGAGAAAATCTGGGATGAGCTGCGCAAAGACATCGACGGCCAAATATCGCGCATCACCTATTCCGCTGGCGTTAGAGGTTAGCGCGCCGGTCTCACGCCTTTGTAGTGAAGATCGATTAGAGCCCAGAATAGGCCCTCGGATGAAGGCCCATGAAGGCGCTCAAAAGTACTCTCTCTTCCCGCTACCATGGGTTAGGTTCTGCGTTTCCGATTGCAGCGAGCGCCCGCCGGCGCGCCGTCTCGGACAGATATTCTAAGGCTCCGGATAATATGCCACGTTGAAAACGGATCGTAGCTGCCAGGAATAGACTGCGTTCGTCTCGTCCTACCAGTTGTCGTCGGCGCGGGGAAATTCCACGGGCTGCCGAGTCTGATTTCTCTTGCGATAGCACACGAAAATCAGACCGATGGTCATGAATGTCGGTGGGGCGATTAAAATGAGGATCCCGCTGCGCAGGGCCTGAATCATCCGAGCCCCAGCGGATGCGGCCTGGGTGTAACACAGTGCGCAACTCTGGGAAAGAGCCGGGGGGGCCAACAAAACCATCATCCCCAGCAGGAGGAAAATCAATTGAAGTCTCTTGATGCGCACTTCGCAACTCCTCAGTGGGGCAGGCCCGCCCCGGGCGCTCCGACCAGCATGCGGAAGCTGTCAGGCCACCCATATTGCATTGCCGCGATTACGAATATTGTAAAAATTGCCACGAAAAGCAGCATTCCGCGCTTCTCTTCCCACAAATGCATGAAGAATATGAGCGCCAGGCCCGCTTCCGCCATGCCTATCAACAACATTCTGGCGAACATTTGCGCGCCATCAATGTGCTGATAGGCGATTCCAAACTGCAATCCCGCCAAAATAAGTATGGCGAGATATACGACCAGATATTTTCCGATCCCAGCGGTCACTTGCTCTTGGGGCTCAGTCACAATCTTTCTCCTTAAGCAGTCGACTTCAAGCCGTCACCTTCAGTGAGCGACATTCAACAGGTAGACAAAAGGCACGACAAACATCCAAACCAAATCTACGAAGTGCCAGTAGAGGCCCGTAATCTCGAGATCAACGGCGTTGTAGCGTCCACCCTTGTACCGGATTCCCACGGCGATCAGCGCGACCACGCCGCCCGCCACATGCAACAGATGCAGGCCAGTGATACTGAAAAACGCTGCGCCGAACAAAGGCGTACCCCAGGGATTCTGCATCAGGGTGGCACCCTCGTGAATCATCCCCAGCCATTCACGAATATGCAGGATAGCGAAAAGGATGCCGCCGGCAGCGGTAATCATCGTCCATCGGAAAGCGCCGGCTTTATCGTTCAGCCTTGCCGACCGTATTGCAAAGAGCATAGTCAAGCTGCTGGTTACCAGGATAAGCGTCATTATCATGGCATTGAAGACGGTAGGCGAAAAGCGAAATGGAGTGGGCCAATTCGGAGTGCCATTGCGCAGGAAACCATAGGCAACCAGACATCCCGCGAAGGTGGCCGTATCGGCGATGATGAACAGCCACATCGCCATCTTTTTGGCGGGGACAGAAAATGTAGGTTCCGCCATTACCGCCGAATGTCCGTGCAGCGTCAAATCAGCTTGGCTCACAGAGTCTCCTAGCTCGACTGTGTTACAGCTTCATCCAAAGCAGCAAGAGCAGGTACAACCACAATACATCCATGAAATGCCAGTAACGCGAGCATGCGTCCAGAGTGCTCCGGCGTAGCGTGGAATTACTCAACTTCGCCGCTACGCGGGTTAATCCACCAAGTCCTCCGAGCACATGCAGACCATGCGCGGCGGTAAGCACGTAGAAGAACGAGCTGCTCGGATTGGTCGGTAGATAGAGCCCCTGAGACCTGAGTTGAAGCCATGCCAAATACTGTCCAGCTACAAACAGAAGACCAAGAAAAAGAGTCGCGTACAGCCACCGCGCCGGACTCGCCACCTGGCTCCGTAAGCCACCCATGTAAGTCGCAATCTGACGACGCGATACTTCGAGGGTTACACTGCTGGCAAAAATCACCAGCATGTTCCAGTAAAGAATTGAGGGCAATGAGATATGCCGCCAGTCAAGCGCCGAAGCCTGTCGCACGACCAATGCGCTGGTGAAGGCGGCAAAGGTCATCGTGATGGAGGCCAAGGCTACCCAAATCCCGGTGCTGGCTGGAGGCGGAGAGTAGTCGGCGAGCATCTTCGCATCACCGCCAGCGGGAACAAGATTCCGCCAGCCTCCGTTACCCGAGCCTTGGGGCGGGAAGCGGCGCTGCTCGATTTTTGGCGGCTCGTGTACCGTAGTTGCCATACTGCTGACTCCCTGCGACAAATTCAAAATACTCGAGTTACTTCTCGTCGAATGCGGTCTTAATTTGCTCGGGCGAATTCTGCATGACGTAGTCGCCGCTTGAGCCCTCGATTCCGTACTGATACGGATCGTGGTAGACCACCGGCAGCTTACCGCCAAAGTTGTCATGTGGCGGCGGCGTGGCGGTAATCCATTCCAATGAAGTGGCTTCCCAGGGATTGTCCGGGGCTGGCGCGCCTTTAAACCGGCTGTAAATCAAGTTGTAGATGAAAATGAACTGAGCCGCGCCCGTGAGTAGCGCAGCGATCGTGATGAACTTGTGAACGGGAATCAGCGGCTGAAGGTAATCGTCCACGAAAGACTGATAACGGCGAACGTTTCCGGCGATTCCGAGGTAGTGGAAGGGCATAAAAATACAATACGTGCCCACAAACGTGAGCCAGAAGTGGAGTTTGCCCAAGGTCTCATTCATCATTCGGCCGGTCATCTTGGGGAACCAGAAGTAGGTTCCGGAAAATATGCCAAAAATAGCAGCGACTGCCATGACCAGGTGAAAGTGGCCCACTACAAAATAGGTCGCGTGCAGCATAATGTCGATCGACGGCTGGGCCAGGAAAAATCCGCTAACCCCGCCGCTGATGAACATCGAAATAAAACCCAGCGCGAATAGCGAGGCTGTGTTGATCCGCAACTTAGAGCCATACAAGCTGCCCAGCCAGATCAACACCACAATGGTCGAAGGAATGGTGATAACCAGCGTCGGGAACGAGAATGCCAGCGATGAGAAAGGATTCATTCCGCTGACGAACATGTGGTGTCCGTAGACCATGTAGCTGAGGACGGCGAGGGCTCCCATGGAATAGATCAGCACTCTGTGGCTCAGCATCGGCCGTCGCATGTTTGTGATGAGAACGTGGGACACAATACCCATCCCTGGGAGGATCGCGATGTACACCTCGGGATGTCCGAAGAACCAGAACAAGTGTTGCCACAGCAAAGTTGAGCCGCCCGTGTGCGGCAATACCTGATCGTTAATTACCAGGTTCGAGGGTACAAAGAAACTAGTTCCTGCAACGTGGTCCAGAATGAGCAGAATACAGGCGGGCATTAGCACCGCAAAAGCGGTCAAGCCCATGATCGACGTGATGAACCAGGCCCATGCGCTTAGCGGCAGACGCATCAGAGACATGCCCTTGGTCCGCATGTCGAGGGTGGTGGTAATAAAGTTAAGAGAACCAAGCAATTGGCCGACGCAGAAAATCGCAATCGAACTAGCCCAAAGAACTACGCCCGCGCCTTGTCCGGGACCAGATACCGCGCCGACGGCGCTCAACGGAGCGTACTGAGTCCAGCCCCCAAGCGTTGGACCATCCCCCACAAAGAACGATGCGACCAAGACCAGGAAAGCCACGAATGTAACCCAGAACGACATCATGTTGAAATGGGGAAACGGCATATCTTCAGCACCCACCTGGATGGGCAAAAAGAAATTGCCGAACGCTGCAAAAGGCGCGGTGGTAAGCACAAAGAAGACCATGATCGTCCCGTGCATGGTCATTAGTTGCAGGTAATACTCTGGCGTCATCACGTCGCCCGGCGCGCCAGTGCTCGACAGAAAGTGCAAGCCTGGGATAGCAAAGTTCGTCCATCCCAGATGAATGCGCATGACCCACGAAAGCACCATTCCAACAAACACCGCTACCAACGCCAATGCGTAGTACTGTTTGCCGATGACCTTGTGGTCGATGCTGAAAACATGCTTGCGAATAAAACTTGTCGGAGCTCCATGCTGCACCGCGTGCGGCGATACCTCGTGCATCGTTTCACCTCAAACGAGATCTACCGATTTCAGCCAGGTACTGTTGCGAAAAAAATCTACTGTGCAGCCGCCTGTTGTTTAATCCAACTATCGAAATCTTCCTGTGACTTCACTTCTAGGTACGCTTTCATGTTGTAATGCCCCAGGCCGCAAAGTTGGGTGCAAACAATTTCGTATTTTCCGACTTTTGTGGCGGTGAAATGGATCGATAGATCAACGCCGGGCACGAAATCCTGCTGGACACGTAATTCTGGAACAAAGAAGGAGTGCCCAAGGTCTTTGGAATGCATGAGCAAATGAATCTCGCGATTCACGGGTACAGCCATCTCGGCAGATACGATATCGTCTCGGGATTCGGGATCGTTTTGCGGGTCAAGGCCGAAAAAGTTTTGGTTACCCTCACTGATGTGGTCAGCGTGCAGCGGGCCGAACTTTCCGTCCGGGCCCGGGTAGCGGAAGTAAAAGGCAAACTGTCCAGCCTGTACCTGGATAGGCATCGCATTCGCGGCGGGCGGAGTGAAATATACGCTGGCCCAGGCTTTCGCTCCGAATACACCAAGCGCCAACACTTCCGTGCCTACCAATAAGAAAGCCGCGATGACCAATCCCATAGCGCCGCCCGGGAAGTTTCTGATCTTGGCGCCCGGCTTCGGGTTAGAAAACTTCCAAATAAAAAAGGCCAGAAGGAATTGCGAGACCAGAAACGCAATACCAGCCTCCGCCATCGTGTCCGAAAACTGCTCGTCAATCAGTGGCCCGTGAGTCGATATATCCTGCGGGGGGTCCCAGGTGTGCATCAAGATTGGAAGGGCTGAACCGATAGCTATAAGTACGATGGTAATCGCAAAGATCTTTGCCATGTGGCCTCGCCTGTCGCCGCCAAGTCTGAGTCTTGATATGCCGTGGCGTCCGACCGACGCGGCCGCCACGGCATGAACAACTTAGTACGGTTTCGCAGTAAACGCGAAGTCTATAGTTTTCGTTTCGTTGCCGCTGATGGTCACGTCCTGTGTTTTGGTTCCATAGTCTTCATGCCACGCCGTGACCGTGTACTTTCCCGGGGGCAAATTCGGCAGTGAGAAGGCACCACCATCGCCGCTGACCGAGAAGTGGCTCGTTTTCAACACGGCAAACCAACCGTGCATCCAGGGATGGATGTTGCACTTCACGGAAATGAATTCCGGCTGGTCGAATTTGTCCTTGATCGGAGGGGCGCCCGGCGGTTGCGATTTATTCCACTCGCGATTGGTCTTGGCCAGCGGGTGAATATTGTGCGAAGTCTGGTCGTCGTTGATGACATCCAGTTCCTGGCCGGTATGCATCGCCACAACGTGCGGTAAGTACTGACAGCCTTTCTGCGTGAACGTCACGGCCTGGGATGGAGCATTCGGTTCATC
>JRHI01002018.1_pt1 | contig 15151 bp, 10 predicted proteins | sample 215371 | NCBI WGS metagenome assembly JRHI01 (sample SAMN02929681, study PRJNA255918) | sediment metagenome | biome: cave system; feature: Ice Cave; material: Sediment; isolation source: sediment from deep within a dark volcanic ice cave with no known source of... ...
ACCCCGCGGTCTGTCTCGGAGCGGATGAGCCGTCCCGCGCCTTGCTTCAGGCTGATCGCGGCCTGCGGCACCTGGTAGTCCATGAACGGATTGCCACCCTCGCGCGCGATGTGTTCGAGGCGGGCGGCGAACAGGGGATCGTCCGGCGGCGCGAACGGCAGCTTGTCGATGATGACCACCGACAAGGCTTCGCCTTGAACGTCGACACCTTCCCAGAAACTCTGGCTGCCGAGCAGCACGGCGTTGCCGAGCCGTCGGAAGCGCGTCAGCAATTCTGACCGTGATCCTTCTCCCTGGACCAGCAGCGGAAAATTCATGCCTTCGCGTGCCATTGCCGCCGCCAGCGATTCGCGGGCGCGCGCGAGCGCCCGCAACGTCGTAAACAGCAGAAAGGCGCGCCCGCCGCTGGCCTTCAACACCGGCAGCGCTGCGGCAACCACCGCTTCCGTGTGCTCGATGCTGTTCGGAGGCGGCAGATCGCGCGGCAGGTAGAGCAAGCCCTGCTGCGCATAGTCGAACGGACTCTCCCAGTAGCCTGTGGTCGCGCCGGCAAGGCCCAGCTCGCGCTGGTAGAGCGCGAAGTCGCCGCCGACCGCGAGTGTTGCCGAGGTGAAGATCCACGCGCGCGCAACGTCGGTCACCTGCTTGGAAAAAATCTCGGCAACGGAAAGTGGCGACGCGCGCAATTGCCAGCCATGCATGCTCACCTCCAGCCATCGAATCCACTGCGCGTCGTCCCTTATGTCCTCGCGTCCCGGTAGGCCCTCGCGCCAGCGGCTCAGGCGCGCCATCGAATCGGCGGCGCGGCCCGCGTACTGCGCAAGCTCGTCGCTTCGTTCCGCCTGCCGCGCGAGCTCGCGCGCGAGACCGGCGAGCGCGTCGCCGAGCGCGTCGAGCGCGGCCGCGAATTCCGGCCGTTGCGCGACTGTCGACTGCAGCCATTTGCCGGGAACATCGCCCACACCCAAGCGAAACCGGCGCAGCGCCTGCATCAGCCCTTGCGCGGCATCGGGCAGCGGCGTGTAGTCGCGGGCCGAGCGGAGCCCCTCCATTTCGGCATCGCGGGCAAGCTCACCCAGGCTTCCGGCGCTGATTTCCTCGCCGAAGAACAGCGTTGCTGTGTCGGGCAGCTGGTGCGCTTCGTCGAGGATCACGGTATTGCACGCGGGAAGCAACTCGGTCAGGCCTTCGTCCTTGAGCATGACGTCGGCGAAAAACAGGTGATGGTTGATGACCACGACATCCGCCGCGAGCGCCTGCTTGCGGGCATTCATGACGAAGCAACGGTCGTAGTCCGCACATTCGCTGCCGAGACAGTTTTCGCGCGTCGAGGTCACGTCGGCCCAGATTCCGGCGTTCTCGGGAACGTCCGCGAGCTCGCTCTTGTCTCCGGTCGTCGACGTGCGCGCAAACGACGCGATTCGTGGCAGATGCGCGGCGTCGGCGCGAGACGCGAAAGTTCCCTGGGTGGACGCACGCTCGAGATGATGATGGCAGACGTAGTTGCCCCGGCCCTTGAGCAGCGCAACCGACACCGGCACTTTCAATGCATCGCGGATAAGCGGCAGGTCGCGCTGGAAGAGCTGGTCCTGCAGCGTCTTGGTGCCGGTGGAGACGATCACCTTGCCGCCGGACAAGAGCGCGGGCACGAGATACGCGAAAGTCTTGCCGGTTCCGGTACCCGCTTCGGCGAGCAACTGGCCGCGCGTTTCGATGGCGAGCGCGATGGCTTGGGCCATCGCGAGTTGCTGTGGACAAAATCGATACGCCGAGAGATCGCGAGCGAGGACGCCCTCGGGGCCGAATATCGCGTGCAGATCGGCAGCGGCAGCGCTCAGCTCGACGCCTCGCTCGCGAAAGAAAGTTCTGCCTTGCCGCGCCTCGCGGCCAGACTAGCAGGTGCGGTCATGGTTTATTTTGTTCCGGGCCTTTGCGGAGTCGCTTTTCCCGGCCGTTTGACGCCGGGGGGTAGGGGCGCTTCGACGAGTACGCGAACGGCTTTGATCTGCTCGTCGAAATCGCCGTACGGCTCCGCCGCCCGAAGCTTGTAGCCTTCGTCCGTTTCGGGAGACGCGGGGCGGAGCTTGGCCAGGCTTTCCAGCCACGTGTTGTAGAGCGTGCGCATGCTTTGCACCTCATTCGCATTGCGCGCCTCGCGCAGCGCTGCCTGGTACGGGCGGGCGATGGAAAGCCTGTGCTTGTCGATGCAACTCTCGGTCTTCGCGCCGTTGACGCCCTCCTGGGCGCCCAACAGTCCGAACTCGATCACCTCGATGCTCTTGATGTGGCGGCACATGGTGTAAGTCTGAGGGATGGCCTCGAGGAAGCAGGCGGTGCCGCTGCCCTTATGCATCGTCGGGCAAATATAAGTATCCACCTTGTCGAGTGCGTGTGCGATGCCTGCGCTCAGGACGCCAAACGTGATCGCGGACAAAGCGCTTAACACTGTCGCGAATGAAAATCTACGCTCGTTGCGCACGGGAACGACCTCGGAGGCGATCGTCAATGCTACCTTGCGCAGGCGGCTGCCTACAAGCAACAAGCGGCAACAAACGGCAACGAGCGGACACAACCGGCGACAAACCACGTCGCGGAGTGACGGTCAGCGCGATTAGAGCGTCGCGCCGCCGGAGACTTCGATGACGGCGCCGTTGATATAGCTCGCTTCGTCCGACGCGAGCCAGGCATAGGTGTTGGCGATTTCCTCGGGTTCACCGAGCCGGCCCAGCGGGACGCGGTCTTCCATCATCTTGATGATCTTTGCCGGCATCGTCGCCAGGATCGGCGTATGGATGAAGCCGGGACAGATCGCATTGGCGCGGATGCCCTTGCGGCCCAGCTCGCGCGCCCATGTCTTGACCATGCCGATGACGCCGAACTTGGTCGCCGCATAATTGGTCTGGCCGAAGTTGCCGTAGATGCCGACGATCGAGGAGGCATTGAGGATGCAGCCCGAATTCTGCTCGAGCATGATATCCACGACGGCCTTGGTGCAGTTGTAGACACCCTTGAGATTGACGTCGATCACCCGCTCGAACTGCTCGTCGGTCATCTTCTTGAACTGGGCGTCCTGAACGATACCGGCGTTGTTGACCAGGGTGTCGATGCGGCCCCATTTGGCCATCACGCCTTCGACCATTCTGGCGATGGTCGCCTTATCGGTGACATCGATGCGAAAGTGGACGGATTCGCCTCCCGCGTCGGTGATCAGTTTCGCCGTTTCCTCGGCCGCGGCGACGTTGATGTCGCAAGCGGCGACCTTGGCTCCCTCCTTGGCGAATTTGACCGCGGTCGCACGTCCGATGCCCTGACCGGCGCCGGTTATGATCGAAACCTTGCCTTTAAGGCGCATTTTTGTTCCGCATTTTGTCGCTATCCCCCCATGCCCCGCAGGGTCGAGCGCCCTGCTGCACCGCGGCGAGTCTACGCGCCTTCGCTGCGACGCACAATATGAAGGCAGGGTGACAGACGTCCACCTAGGGCAGCCCAATTGAAACGAATCAATGTCTTGAATCAGTACCTTGCGTTGCGTCGCCTTCGCGCGGCGTCATCAGCCCCGCAGCGAAGCTTGCCGCAAATTGGTGCTACAGCACGCGCCGATCACAAGGGCTCCCACTGCTCAAGCACCAGCTGCAGTGAGACCTGCCCCTGATAGCGATGGACATCGGGCCAGTACGCGGCGCGAATACGTCGGGGGAGGGGGTCAGTTCGGTTGAACAGTATTCCTTCGAAGTCCTTGTTACCCATAGTAAGCGCTAACCTTAAGTGCTTGCCTCCGACCGGGCGCTGCGCCGCCACCTTGAATTCATTATCGAAGCTGGGTCGCGGAAATCCCTGGCCCCATACGTTCGTCGAAAAATCCTGCGCCAGATCGAGAGTGAGCTCGTCCACCGACAGGTCGCCGTCGGTTTCGATTCGACGTTCCAATTGAGCCGCGGTCAGCCATTCGCGGGCGACCCGTTCGAACTCCACGGTGAAGCGCGCCAGTTCCGATTCCGGAAGCGACAGCCCGGCGGCAAATGCATGACCGCCGAAGCGGATGATCATCCCCGGCGCGCGCTTGGCCACCAGATCCAGTGCATCGCGCAAGTGAAACCCGGCGATGGCGCGTCCGGAACCGCGAAGCTCGCCGTTTGCGGCCTGCGCGAAAACGATCGTCGGACGGTGATAGCGATTCTTGAGTCGCGAGGCAACGACGCCGACCACTCCTTGATGCCATTCCTGCCGGTAAAGGCAGACCGTGCACGCCTCGACGTCGACCGGTGTGTCCAGCGCGGCGAGCGCTTCATCCTGCATGGTGGCCTCGATGTCACGCCGCTCCCGATTCAGGCGATCGAGCTCCGAGGCCAGGCGCTGCGCGGTTGCGGGGTCGTCGGTCACCAGGCAGGCAATGCCGATCGACATGTCCGCGAGCCGGCCGGCGGCATTGATACGGGGGCCCGCGACAAAACCGAGGTCATACGTCGTCGCGCATCGTGGATCGCGGCCGCCCACGGCGAACAGCGCTGCCACGCCGGGCTGCATGCGTCCGGCGCGAATGCGTCGCAGGCCCTGCTCGACCAGAATGCGGTTGACGCGATCGAGCCGGACGACGTCCGCGACGGTGCCCAGCGCCACCAGGTCGAGCAGCGTGGCAAGGTTTGGCGGGGCCGTGCTCGTGAAGTGCCCCAGGCGGCGCATCGTGGCGCGCAAGGCGATCAGCAGATAGAACATGACGGCGACTCCCGCCAGATGCTTGCTGGGGAAGTTACATCCCGGCTGGTTCGGGTTCACGATCCAGGCGGTCTCGGGAAGCTGATCGCCGGGCAGATGATGGTCGGTGATCAGCACGTCAATGCCGCGCGCGTGCGCGGCGGCAACGCCCTCGACGCTGGCGATGCCGTTGTCGACGGTGATGATCAGCGCCGGCTGCCGCTCGGCGGCGAGTGCGACGATTTCCGGCGTGAGGCCATAGCCGAATTCGAACCGGTTCGGCACCAGGTAGTCGACCAACCCGCCCATCGCCGTCAGCCCGCGCATGCCAACCGCGCATGCGGTCGCGCCATCGGCGTCGTAATCGGCAACGATCAGCATCCGCTCCCCGCGCACGATCGCATCGGCGAGGCGTGCTGCCGCATTGTCGATGCCCCTCAAGGCAGTCCACGATGGCAGCCCGGAAAAGCTGCAATCGAGCTCCGTCGCAGAACCGACGCCGCGCGCGGCAAAGACTCGCGCAAGAACTGCGGATATGCCTTCAGCGCGTAGCGCGGCCACGCTTTCGGGCACGCTGCGACGGTATATGTTCATGCAGTGCTTTTCAGCGCGCGAGGCAGCATCAGGTGTCAGCTTGCGCCGCGAGCAGCGCCGACAAATTCGGCGGGGTTGACCAGTGGCGCCGAAGTCGCTTGATCGTACCGCTGGCCCGAGGCGTGAAAGAAAGCGCGGCTCCGGATCCGGCGAGTACCAGCGTCAGGTCGAGCTCCTGCTTGTCGAGTGCTCGTTCCATCGGTGCGGCCCAGTCGGAATCGAACGCGGTGAGCTGCTCTTGCAGGTCGTGCGCCTTAAGGTCGTCGAGCCAGATCAGCGCCGATGCCGCCGGCGACGCCGCGCGGAACGCTGCGAAAGAGCCGGGCGTTTTCGCCGCGCCCGTGCCGACGGCGCGGGCGAGGTCACCAAGCAACGCTGCCTGCGTGAATACGGCTGCGGCGGGCGCAGCAGGGTCACCAGAGCGCAGCGTGCCGCCGCCCCACATCCAGACATAGTTGACCGGCGAACCGCCGCTACTCTCCCGCGCGTGATTTACCGGATGCTCGAACAGCAGCATCTGCATTTCGCTTTGCCATCGGCGCCAGCGTGGCGCGTCGGCACCGCGAGGCAGGTGTTCGATAAGCGGCTTGCGGAGCGCTGCACCCGGTGGGGAGGTCTCCAGTCGCTGGGGCTCGGCGAGCGTGACCCACCAGCGTCCGGCGCCGCGCTCAACGAACTCCAGTCCGTCCGGCGCAAAGTGTGCGCGCAAGCTGGACAGCAGCGCGGCGCTTTCGTCCGTGTCCAGATCGATGACGATGCAGGCAAGGCGCACTTCATCGCGGCCGACCTCGAGCGTCACCGGCTCGGCGCACAACCAATAGCGACTGCCGGGATCGGTGCCCGCGGCCCGCGCCAGCCAAGGCGCGACGGGCCAGTCGTTTTGTTTCGCGATGCCGACGCCAGCACAGGCAATGGCAAGCGGCCCGTCGGGTTCGATTACGGGCGGCGGGGCAGTCGACAGCAGGCGTGCGAGCGCCGGGGCGTCCGCGGCGTCAAGCGCGGCTTCGAGCATATTGGGAAGAACCAGCGTAAGTTGCATCGATGGCACAGCTACCGAGCGTCACGCACTCTAGCACGCGCTAGAGCACGCACGCCGCTTGTGGCACACTGGCGCGCCGCCAATCCGAGATCTCATTGACGCCCTACGAAATATTTGTTGGCCTGCGCTATACCCGGGCCCGCCGCGGCTCGGGCCGCAATGGTTTTGTGTCGTTCATCGCGTTCACCTCCATGGCCGGCATTGCGCTTGGCGTCGCGGCGCTGATTGTCGTGCTGTCGGTCATGAACGGATTCCAGGATGAGCTGCGCAATCGTATTCTTGCGGTCGCCTCGCACATCGAGATCCGTGCGCTGAACGGCAATATGGAGAATTGGCAGGCCGTCGCCCGCGTCGCGAAGGCCAACCCGCGGGTAAAGGCCGAGGCTCCCTACGTGCTCGGCCAGGCGATGTTGTCGGCGGGGGAGACCAATCGCGGAGCGCTCATCCGCGGCGTCGATCCGGCGCTCGAAGACACCGTCGCCGACATCGGAGCGCACATGCGCACCGGCTCGCTGTCGGCGCTCAAAGCCGGCGAGTTCGGTATCGTGCTCGGCGCGGAGCTTGCGCGAGCGCTGGGCGCGCGCACCGGCGACTCGGTGGTCGTCATCATTCCGCAGGGCATGGTGACGCCCGCGGGCGCACTGCCGCGGGTCAAGAGCTTCCGCGTCGTGGGCGTGTTCGAGGTGGGTATGTTCGAATTCGACAACGGGCTCGCCCTGATCCACCTCGCAGACGCGCAAAAACTTTATCGCATGGGCGACGCGGTCAGCGGTGTTCGGCTCAAGCTCGACGATCTTTTCGCCGCGCCGACGGTCGCACGCGAATTGACGTCCACCGTTCCGATCGATGCCGAGGTCCGCGACTGGACGCTCAATCACGCGAATTTTTTCCGCGCGGTGGCCATCGAGAAGCGCGTCATGTTCATCATCCTGACGTTGATCGTGGCCGTGGCGGCGTTCAATATCGTCTCGGCCCAGGTGATGGTGGTGACCGACAAGCAGGCCGACATCGCGATCCTGCGCACGCTGGGCGCGTCGCCGCGAAGCATCCTCACCATCTTCATCATCCAGGGGGCTTTGATCGGAACCGCCGGCACGTTGATCGGCATCGCGGGGGGCGTCGCGCTGGCGCTCAACATCGGAACTGTCGTGCCGGCCATCGAGCGCGCGTTCGGCATCCAGTTTCTGGACAAGAGCGTCTATTACATCAGCGAGCTGCCGTCTGACCTGCAACGCGGCGACATCACGCTGATTGCGCTGATCGCGCTTTCGCTCGCGCTGCTGGCGACGCTGTACCCGAGTTGGCGCGCCGCGAAAGTCAACCCGGCGGAGGCGTTGCGCTATGAATAGCGCAGCCACACCCGTGCTGGAGTGCCATGCGTTGAGGAAGACGTATCGGGGCGGGGCGCTCGACGTGCCGGTGCTCCTCGGCATCGACCTCGCGGTCGAGCGCGGCGAACGGGTCGCGATCGTAGGCGCGTCGGGATCGGGCAAGAGCACGCTTTTGCACCTGTTGGGCGGGCTCGACGCGCCGACCGGTGGAGAGGTGCGCGTCCAGGGCGCGCCGATGGCGAGTCTATCCGAATCCGAGCGGGGGCGCGTCCGCAATCGCGCGCTGGGCTTCATCTATCAGTTCCATCACCTGCTGCCGGAGTTCTCGGCGCTGGAAAATGTAGCCATGCCGCTCTACATTCGACGCGAAGACAAGCGCCGCGCGAATGCCGACGCCGCCGCGATGCTGGAGCGGGTGGGGCTTTCGCCGCGCGCCCTGCACCGCCCGGGCGAGCTCTCCGGAGGCGAGCGCCAGCGCGTCGCCCTGGCCCGCGCACTGGTCACCGCGCCGGCCTGCGTGCTGGCCGACGAGCCCACGGGCAATCTCGATCGTCGTACGGCGGGGCAGGTCTTCGATCTGATGCTCGAGCTCAATCGCAGCGTCGGCACCAGCCTGGTCATCGTCACCCACGACGCCGATCTTGCGGCGCGCACCGACCGGATCTTGCACCTGGTCGATGGCGTACTCAGGTAGACGCGAGCAGGGCGGACCTACAGGACCAGCGCCGGCTCATCCATGGCCGCGACCTGCTCGCGCAATTCGAGGATACGATCCTGCCAGTAACGCTGGGTGTTGAACCACGGGAACGCCGCGGGAAACGCGGGGTCGTCCCAGCGCCGCGCCAGCCACGCCGAGTAATGAATCAGCCGCAGCGTACGTAAGGCCTCAATGAGACACAGCTCACGGTCGTCGAAGTCCTGAAAGTCTTCGTAACCGCTGACGAGTGTCCGCAGCTGCCGCTGCATGTCGCCGCGATTCCCCGAAAGCAGCATCCACAAATCCTGAATGGCAGGCCCCATCCGCGCATCGTCGAAATCGACGAAATGCGGACCGGCGTCGTTCCAGAGAACGTTTCCGGCATGACAATCGCCGTGCAGGCGCAGGGTCTGAACATCTCCCGCACGCTCGAAACAGCGCCGGATGCCGTCCAGCGCCAGCGCGACGACGCTTTTCCACGCGTCGGCGATGTCGGCCGGAATGAAGTTGTGCGCAAGCAGCCAGTCGCGCGGCTCCTCGCCGAAGCTTGTCAGGTCGAGCGCGGGGCGCTTCGCAAAAGGTAGAACCGCGCCGACGCGATGGATACGTCCGATGAAGCGGCCCATCCATTCCAGCGTTGCCGGATCCTCGAGCTCGGGCGCTCGTCCGCCGCAACGCGGATAGACCGCAAAGCGAAAGCCGCGAAACGACGCGATCGTGCTTTTTGCGGCCAGTTGAAACGGCGCGACGACGGGTATCTCGAGCTTGGCCAATTCGGACACGAACGCGTGCTCTTCCGCGATCTGCGCGTCGCTCCATCGGCGCGGCCGGTAGAACTTGGCGACGACCGACGACCCCTGCACCGGCAGGCCGGCGGTGGGCGCACCCTCGTCGAGCCACACCTGGTAGACGCGATTCTCATAGCTGTTGAGCGACAACAGCCGTCCATCGCCGGAAAGGCCAACGCTCGACAGCGCGTCGAGGACGCAGTCGGGCGTCAGCTCGGCATACGGCGGTTGGTGCGTGCTCGAGTCCACCCCGCGCATTGTACTGGGGACGTGCGGGTGCTTCGGTCGGCTTCCTGACACAAGGAGCCTAATACTCGACCGGAATCGGATCGAGGCTGCGCCACAGGTACCAGGTGGCGACCGAGCGCCATGGTCGCCAGAGGTCGGCGACGGCAACCATGGCCTCGCGCGGCAGGCGCTCGCCGTCGTTGAAATGAATCGCTATCGCGCGCTGGAGGCCGATATCGTCGACAGGCAGCACGTCGGCGCGCAGCTCGTGAAAGATGAGGAACATTTCCGCCGTCCAGCGCCCGATGCCTTTGACGTCGACCAGCGCCTCGATCAGCGCCTCGTCGTCGAGCGCCTTCCAGTGATTCGGGTCCAGGCGTCCAGACGTGAAGTGAGCTGCGAGGTCGGTGAGATATTCGGCCTTGCGCTGCGACAGGCCGCAGCGGCGAAGTGCCGCGAGCTCCGCGGTCGCGACGGTCGCCGGGGCCAGGCGGGGAAATGGAAGCGCCGGTGCAGTCGAAACCAGCGCCACGAAGCGCCTCCAAATCGCATCGGCAGCCTTGACCGATATCTGCTGCCCGACGATGGCGCGCGCCAGCGCCGTAAAGGCATCGCTGCGCCGTTTCAGGTGTATGCCCGGGTAGGATCGGATGAGGCGCCGCAAAACGCGGTCGCGCCGCATAAGTGCGGCGGTCGCCTCGTTCCAGTAAGCGGGCTTGGTCATGGAGGTGTCGGCAAGGCAGGCCATGGGCGGCACAAGGCTGGAACGCGTGGTCCTACGGTCAGAAAGGACGGGAAATGTTACATTACGCGCCGATCAATTTCAGGCGCGACGCAATGCCCGGTCCTCGATTTCTGCTCGCTCGCGGCATCACCGGATTGTGCTGTTGTGTCCTCGTTTTGGCGCTGCCGGTTGCGCGCGCCGCGGATCCGAACAAGGTTCTGCGGGTTGCCTTCGAGATCGAGGAGACCGGCTTCGATCCGGTCAAGGTCACCGACGATTATTCGTTCCGCGTGATCGAGCAGACCAACGAGCCGCTGCTGACCTACGATTACCTGGCGCGCCCCGCCAAGCTGGCTCCGCTGACTGCGGAATCGCTGCCCGAGGTCAGCGACAACGGCAAGACGTACCTGTTTCACATCCGCAAGGGCATCGTCTTTCAGCCCGATCCCGCGTTCAAGGGCCAGCGCCGCGAGCTTTCCGCCGAGGACTACGCGTATTCGATCAAGCGCCTGATGGACCCGAAGAACCGGTCGCCCTGGCGCTTTGTCGTCGACGGCAAGATCGTCGGCCTCGACGAACTGTCCAAAAAGGCGGAAAAGTCCGGGCGCTTCGACTATGACGCGAAGGTGCCCGGGCTCGAGGTCGTCGACCGCTATACCCTGCGCGTGAGGCTCAAGGACACCGACTACAACTTCGCGTATTTCACCGCCATGCCGGCGCTTTCGGCGATGGCGCGCGAAGTGATCGAGGCCTATCCCGAGGACACGAACGCGCATCCGATCGGAACCGGGCCGTACATCCTCACGAGCTGGGTGCGAAAGTCGAAGATGGTGCTGGAAGCCAATCCCGACTATCGCGAGCGCATTTGGGATTTCGAGGGTTCCGACGAGCCGCGCGACAGGGCTGCGGTCGCGGCGATGAAGGGTAAGCGCATTCCGCAGATCGGCCGCGTCGAAATCAGCATCATCGCCGAGGAGCAATCGCGTTGGCTCGCCTTTCAGAACGGGCAAATCGACTTTGTCGACCGCTTCAGTGCCTTCGCGCCGATCGCCATCCCCGACAACAAGCTCGCACCGCACTTGGCGGCGAAGGGCATCGAGTGGGACCGCAGCATCGAACCCGAAATGACGTACTACTTCTTCAACATGGAAGACCCGGTCTTCGGCGGCGCGGCCAAGGAAAAGGTCGCGCTCCGGCGGGCGATCATCATGTCCTACGACACGCAGGAAGAGATCAGGATCATCCGCAAGACACAGGCGATCGCGCTGAACATGGTGGTTCCACCCGGAGTGGTCGGCAACGACCCGAATTATCGGAGCATCAACCGGTACGACCCCGTGCTTGCCAACAAGCTGCTCGATTATTTCGGTTACAAAAGAGGCGCCGACGGTTACCGCACCCTGCCGGATGGATCGGCTTTGGTCGTCGCACTTACGTCCGAGCCGATCGCGGTGAGTCGAGAGTACGACGAGCTCTGGAAAAAATCGCTCGACGTGATCGGTGTGCGCTTCGATACGAAAAAGAGCCCCTTCTCCGACAACATCAAGGCGTCGGAAGCGTGCCAGCTGACGATGTGGGGTTCGGCATGGCACGCGGACTACCCCGACGGCGAGAATTTCATGCAACTTTTCTATGGACCCAACACGCACCAGAGCAATCACGCGTGCTACCGGTCCGCGGCCTTCGATAAATTTTACGATCAGGTGAGACTCATAGCGAACTCGCCGGAGCGGGAACGGCTGTTTCTCATGATGTCGCGGCAGCTCGAGGTCGACGGCGTGATGAAGCTCGGATCGGCGCGCTATCGCAACGCGCTTGTCTATCCGCAGGTCAAGGGTTTGCGCTGGCATCCGATCATAGGCGGCATCTACCATCTTCTGGACATCGATAACGATGGCCGCCGGCAGTAAATGATCAGCTTCGCACTCACGCTCGCATCGACCGCTGCGCTCTTCGCGGGCGGAATGGCGGTCGCCGCGGACATGGACAAGGTGCTGCACTGGGAATTCCGCGCCGTGGAAACCGGCTTCGATCCCGGCAAGGTGACCGACTACTACTCCAACACGGTCATCGAGGCGGTGTTCGAGCGCCTGCTGACGTACGACTATCTCGCCCGGCCACCGAAGCTGGTGCCCGAAGCCGCCGAAGGAATGCCGCAAGTCAGCGATAACGGCAAGACGTATCTTTTTCGCATCCGCAAGGGCTCGATGTTTGCGCCCGATCCCGCGTTCAAGGGTGCGAGGCGCGAAATGACCGCCGAGGACGTCGCCTACAGCATCAAGCGGCACATGGATCCGAAGAACCGCTCGTACTGGCAGTGGCTGGTCGACGGCAAGATCGTGGGTTTGGATGAGCTCGCGCGGAAGGCGAAGTCGGATGACACGAAGTTCGATTACGACGCCCGCATCCCCGGACTCGAAGTCGTCGACCGCTACACGCTCAGGATCCGCCTGAGGAGAACCGACTACAACTTCACCTACATCCTCGCCATGCCCGCGATGTCGATCGTGGCGCGCGAAGTGATCGAGGCCTACGGTGACGACACCAATGCGCATCCGGTCGGCACTGGGCCGTACATGCTGACGCGCTGGGTGCGAGCGTCGAAAATTTCGCTCGAGGCCAATCCCAACTACCGCGGCTTCGTGTGGTCGTTCCAGCCCGGCGACGACGTGCGCGACAGGGAAATCGTCGCGGCGATGAAGGGCCGCAAGATGCCGCTGATCGGCAGGATCGAGATCAGCATCATCGAGGAAGAGCAATCGCGCTGGCTGGCTTTTCAGCGCGGTGAGCTGGACATACTGCTTCTGCCGGGTGCGTTCGCGCCGATCGCCATGCCCGGCAACAAGCTCTCTGCCGATCTTGCTCGCCGCAGGGTCACCATCAGCCAGCTCATCGATCCCGAAATCACCTACAATTTTTTCAACATGCGCGACCCGGTGCTCGGTGGCTTCGCCAAGGAGAAGGTCGCGCTGCGGCGCGCGATCGTCATGGCCTATGACACCGCGGAGGAAATCCGCGTGGTGCGCAAGGGCCAGGCGGTCGAGGTGCAGTCGCCGATCCCGCAGGGCATTGCCGGTTTCGACCCGGCGTATCGGAATCCCAACGCGTTCGATCCGGCGGCCGCGAACGCGTTGCTGGACAAGTTCGGCTACCGCCGCGGCGCGGACGGCTTCAGGACCATGCCTGATGGCGCGCCGCTGCTGATCAGGCGCTGGTCGCGATCCGGCGACAGCGAAGCACGCGAGCTCGACGATCTGTGGTCGAAATCGCTGAAGAGGATCGGGTTGCGCATCGAGGCGGTGGCGACCAAGTTCGCCGACCTGTTGAAGATGGCGCGGCAATGCCAGCCGATGATGGCGGGTGCGGCGTGGATCGCCGATTATCCCGATGCCGACAATTTCATGCAGCTCCTGTCCGGCGCCAACGTCGGGCAGAGCAACTATTCCTGCTATAGCTCACCCGACTTCGACCGCCTCTGTCAGGCAGCGCGCCTCTTGCCGGACTCACCCGAACGCAATGCGCTGTATCGGCAAATGAACCACCGTCTGGAGGCCGACACGGTGTGGAAGCTCGGCGTTTCGCGGCTGCGCACGATGCTGGTCCAGCCGTCGGTCAAGGCGTACAAGAAGCATCCTATCCTCCACGCGGAGTGGCCGTATATCGACATCGAGACGCGTCGATGAGCACCCTCTTGCCGACCGGCGGACCGATCGCGCCTCGCGCCGGTGTACCATCGCGCCTTCCCTTCGGATCCTTCATCGTGTGCCGGACATCGTGTAAGGCTGTGTGGCTGGCCATGTTTCTGGCCGTGGCGAGCGCGTGCGCCGTTGCGGCCGACGCGGGCAAGGTCTTGCGCGTCGAGTTCTACGTTGCGGAAACCGGTTTCGATCCGGTCCTGGTCCAGGACTATTACTCGCAGACGGTCAACGAGGCGATATTCGATCCGCTGATGACTTACGACTATCTGGCCCGGCCGGCAAAGATTGTCCCGCGCGCGGCGGAATCGATGCCGGTGGTGAGTGACCAGGCCAGGACCTACGTCTTCAAGATCCGAAAGGGCATTTATTTCGCCGACGACCCGGCGTTCAAGGGCAAGAAGCGCGAGCTCACTGCCGATGACTACATCTACTCGCTCAAGCGCTTCAAGGATCCGGCCAACAAGTCGCCGTACGAAAGCTTCATCGACGGAATCGCCGGACTCGAGGAGCTCAAGAAGGACGCTGAAAAGAGCGGCAAGATGAACTACGACTCCAAAGTCGACGGGTTGCAGGCGCTGGACCGTTACACATTGCAGGTCAAGCTGAAGGAAACCGATTACAACTTCGCCTATATCATGGCCATGCCGAATTACGGCGCGGTCGCGCGCGAGGTCATCGAGGCGTATCCCGGCGATACCAATGCGCATCCGGTGGGTTCCGGGCCTTATCGGCTCAAGGAATGGAAGCGGTCGAACAAGATCATCCTCGAAGCGAACCCCGGGTTTCGCCAGGTGGCCTGGCAGGCCGAGGCGGGCGGCGACGCTCGCAATATCGAGATTGCCGCGGCCATGAAAGGCAAGATGATCCCGCAGATCGGCCGGGTCGAAATCAACATCATCGAAGAGCAGCAGGCCGGCTGGCTCGCATTTCAGAAGGACGAGCTGGACATCCTGTACATGCGCGAGCAGTTTTCGCAGGTCGCGCTGCCCGATAACAAGGTCAGTCCCGAGCTGGCGCGGCAAGGCGTGACCTTGAGCCGCATCACCGACCCGGACATCAACTACACCTACCTCAACACCACCGATCCGGAATTCGGCGGCTTCAGCAAGGAGAAGATCGCCCTGCGCCGGGCAATACTGATGTCGTTCGACAACGCCGAGCTGATCCGCGTCATTCGCAAGAACCAGGCGATCGACGCGCAATATCCTATTCCGCCGGATATCGTGGGACACGACGCCTCGTACCGAACCAGCATCCCCTACGACCCCGTGTTGGCCAACAAACTTCTCGATTACTTCGGCTTCAAGAAAGGCGGTAACGGTTATCGCTCCTGGCCGAACGGCAAGCCCCTTAGATGGAC
>JRHI01002019.1_pt1 | contig 15148 bp, 11 predicted proteins | sample 215371 | NCBI WGS metagenome assembly JRHI01 (sample SAMN02929681, study PRJNA255918) | sediment metagenome | biome: cave system; feature: Ice Cave; material: Sediment; isolation source: sediment from deep within a dark volcanic ice cave with no known source of... ...
CTGAGGGCGGCCAGGCTCCGCTCCGGGTCGTTGCCGTGCATCTCCAGGTGTGCCTGGACGAGGGCTTCCAGCAGCTCGCGCTTCTCCGGGCGCAGTGCTTTTTGCTCTACCAGGAGCTGCCCGAGGGGTTTGGCCTTATCGAGGACCCAGGCGTGCATGGCGGCGATCAGGTCGTCGCGGCTGACGAAGTCCATCTGCAGGGCGAGAATGCCGAAGAGCAGGTTCCGGTCCACGGCAGGTGGCAGTGGCATGGCGGCACCTCGAACGAGAACTCCGCCCAGCATCGACAGAGCACGCAGGCGGTCACGAATCCGACACGGGCCCCGACTGTACCAGGCACCGCGGCACGTCGCCAGGGAAAAGGGGGGTCTGGCAAACCTGGCGCGTTCGGGACCATTGACCTGCTGACCCGGATGCGGGAGAGGCATCCCGAGACGAAGAAGTTCATCCTGCACCTGGACAACGCCCGCTACCAGCACGCCTGGGCGGTGCGGGGCTTTCGGCTCGTTGCAGGAAGGACCCGAGTCACCTCAATATATCTCCAACCGCTCGCCGCGCCGCATCTCAAATCAGGTCGCGCAAACTGCTCAACCCGACCTCCTCCCGACAGAGGAACGGCTCGCCATACTGGGCGCCGATCGCCCACCCCCAGTAGCGCGCCCGGTCGCGCAGGTCATCGAGGAAAGTCGGCGCCGTCGCCGGCCGGCCCTCGATGAACTGCGAGCGATAGCAGGCGAGCGCCGCCATCTTCCGCTCCTGGTACGGCGAAACGTCCAGCACGAACGATGGCTTTGGATGCAGCCGCAAATGGACGCTGAAGTAGTAGAGGATCCGCCGCGGATAGTGCGGTTCGCCCGGCAGGTCGGTCTTCGTCAGCTTCGCCCAGAACCGCGCGGCATCGACCAGGGCGCTTGCCGCGACGTGATCGGGATGTGCGTCCTCCCAGTAGGGAGCGAACAGGTAGCGCGGCCGCAGTTGCCGCAGCACACCCGCCAGGCGCGCCCGCGCCTCCAGATCGGCGACGAGTGCGCGGTTCGGCAGACCGAGGTTGCCGCGCCAGTCCAGCCCAAGCACTGCTGTCGCCGCTGCTGTCTCGCGCTGGCGAATCTCTGGATTGCCGTGCGGCGTCGGTTCGCCATTCGTCAGTTCGAGGACGCCCACCCGCGCTCCCTGGGCCTTGAGCAGCAAGATCGTTCCGCCCACTCCCAGTTCGGCATCGTCCGGATGCGGCGCGATCACCAGATAGTCCAGGTCCGGCATGACGCTCCACCCCCACAGCAAATCCGGCACAATCTATCTTGATTTCCCCAATTGCCCAGCTTAACATCCAGCGGTCAGCAGTCGGCTATTAGCAGTCAGCAGAGTTAGTAGTATTCTAGCTAGACCCGTTGGGAAGCCTGACTTCCTGCTAGCCGCTGACAGCTACGAGGATGGCATGGCCAAGAAGCGCAGTCGCCAGGACAATCCCGCCGCCCGGTCCGTGACCGCAGAGCGAGCGGCCCGCCTCTATCGGCTGCTCCAATTTCTGGGCCGGGGCCCGCAGACGCGCGCCGCCCTGATCCGTCACCTACGCTTCGACGTGCGCGGCTTCTACCGCGACCTCGAAGTCCTCCGCAGTGCGGAGATCGCTGTCATCCTCGAGAAAAGAAAGTACGCCCTCCGGAACGACCTCGACGACGCCGTCGCCCGCCTGCCGTTTCCCGATCCGCGCCTGACGCTCGGCGAGGCGCGCCAGCTTGCCAAGGGACGCACGGCCGCCCATCGCAAGCTCCGCGCACAGATCGACGAGATCCTGCCGTAAGGGTTGGTCGGCCCGTGGGTCAATCCATGCGCTAATTCCCCTTAACAGCCACCGTAGCCGGCGCTAAGCGGTCAATTCGCCGGTGCCACCTTCTGCTTGCCGCGCGGCGCGCGCTCCGTCCGCGCGACGTCGTCGCAAAACTCCCGCGAATCATCGGCCCGGGTGCGATTCTGCGGTCTGCTGACGGCGCCCTGTTACCCGGAAGGATGGACCGCCATTCTCGTGGCACAGCGATTGCTTCTCGTGGGTCGCTACGGTAGCGACGAAATCAAGCGCGAGAACGCGCCCCAGGACTACCTCTCCCCAAAGGCAGGGCCGCGCTCGGACGGGCGCGGAACGTGAGGTGGTGGCGTGCGGAGCGGTCAAGGGGTTGCTCTGGCATTCCACCACTTTATTCTTTCTCGTCCAGGCGCGGCGCGTGGCGGACCGTGTGGCGTCACTTCGCCTCCACCGTCCATTCCAGGATGCCCGCCGAGAAGCCCGGTTTCAGCTTCGCTTCCAGCTTCAGTTCGCGCGCCTGGATCGGCTCGAACGACACCTTGTTGAACTGATCCAGCGCCGTGCCATACGTCGAGCCCGTGGCCAGCTTCACCGGCTGCCATGCGCCGCCGTCGCGCCACAGCAGCCGCCACTCGGCCGGCCCCCGGCACGAACCGGCGCCCGTGTCGTCGAACCAGTACACCGCGCACGTCGAGACTTGCCGGACCTTCGGGAAGCGATACGACACCCATTCCGTCGTGCCGCGATGGTCCCACCAGGTCATGCGCGGCAGGCCACGATCGTTCGACGCTTTCGGCAGCTTGCCGTCGTTCAGCGCCGTCAGCGTGTCGCTGTCCCAGCAATGCGACGCGCGGATGCGGACGCCGCCCGAGACGACACCGTCCTGACCGGGCAACTCCACGAGATCGGCCGCCTCCGGCAGCCACACGGCCATCGGTCCCGGCTGCCGATTATCCCAGAGCGCGTACGGTATCGCCCGGAACGGCACGCGCCGCGTCCTCCGCTGCTCGTCCTTGTCGAGGGTCACCGCCATGGCCTCACCATGCACCACGACGGCGCCGCGCAGCAGGTCCTTCTCGAAGGTCGTCGTCAGCTGGGCGTCGCGCGGCAGGTACAGGTTGCGCACCTGGCCGTCGTTGTCCACGCCTTCGAGGCAGCAGACGATCGGCCCGCGCATCAGCGCCACGCGGCCGACGTCGGCCTTGACGTGCGGATCGGCGTGGACGCGCTCCACCGGCATCGGCAGTTCCAGCCGGACCACGTCGCCCGCTTTCCAGGTGCGGCCGATGCGGACGTAACCCTTCTCCACCATTCCCGCGTGCTTGTCGCCGTTGACCGTGATGGACGGCGTGGCGTGGCACCAGCCGGGGATGCGCAGGTGCAGATCGAAGGCGAAACTCTTCTCCGGCTCGACCGTGATCTGAATGGCGCCGCTCCAGGGATACTCGGTCTCCTCGGTCAATTTCACCTTGCCGCCGTCGAGCAGGAGGAGGGCGGTGTTGCCCAGGTAGAGCACGGTCCAGACGCCGTTGCCACGCTGGGCGTACGCGCGTTCGCCCATGCCGGGGACGTAGCGGACGACGTTCGTCGGGCAGCAGGAACAATCGAACCACGGCACGCGGTGATGGTTGCCCTTGCTGCCGAGTGGATTGACGTAGAAGAAGCGATCGCCGCCGAGCGAGACGCCGGCGATCAGCCCGTTGTAGACCTCGCGTTCCAGAATGTCCGCATACTTGCCGTCGCCGGTCATCAGGAACAGGCGATGGTTCCACAGCGCCATGCCGATGGCGGCGCAGGTCTCGCAGTACGCGGAATCGTTCGGCAGGTCGTAGGGGACCGTGAAGCCTTCGTTCGAGGCGGACGGCCCGATGCCGCCGGTAACGTACATCTTGCGATCGACGACGTCGTGCCAGATGTGGTCGAGCGCCTCGAGCAGTCCCTTGTCGCCGGTCTGGGCGGCCATGTCGGCCATGCCGGCGTAGAGGTACATGGCGCGCACGGCGTGGCCGACGACTTCGCGCTGTTCGCGGATCGGCTTGTGGTCCTGGGCATATTCACCGTGCAGCCGCCGCTTCTCCGCCTCGCCGCGCACGTCGAGAAAAAACTTCGCCTGTTCAAGATAGCTTTTGTTGCCGGTGGCGTGATACAACTTGATGAGGGCCAGTTCGATCTCTTCGTGGCCGGAGGTATCGACCTTCTTGTTGGGCCCGAAGGTAACGCAGATGTGGTCGGCGAACTTGCTGGCCACGTCGAGCAGTTTGCGTTTGCCGGTGGCGTGGTAGTAGGCCACGGCTGCCTCGAAGAGGTGGCCGGCGCAATAGAGTTCATGGCCGTGGGCGATGTTCTTCCAGCGATTGTGCGGCTCAACCAGAGTGTAATAGGTGTTGAGGTAGCCGTCCGGTTGCTGGGCGGCGGCGATCTTGTCGATGATGGTGTCGGTGCGTTTTTCCAGGTCGGGATCGCGATGGCTCTTGAGGGTGTAGGCGATGCCTTCGAGGACCTTGTAGACGTCGGAGTCGTTGTAGAGGGCCCCTTCGTGCTTGCCCGGTTCGAGTTTGCCGGCGACGGCAAAGTTCTTGATCCGGCCGGTAATTTCACACTGGCGCAGGTTGGCTTCAAGGGTGGCGGTGCGATTGGTCTCGATGCGCGGTCCCCAGAAGGCGTCGGTGACCTGCACGTCCTGGAAGGGGACGGCGGTCAGGGTCTCCGGCGGGGAGGCGCGTGCGGCGGTGCAGGGAACCAGGGCGGCGACCGCGAAAAGGAGCAGAGTGTTCCGGTTCATGGTTGGATTCCACGGCCAAGGGAGGGGATCACACACCGGGCGGTTCCGTCTGCTCGCTCGCCTCCTCTTCAAAGAGGTCGACCAGGGGCAGCCGGAAGCCGGGCAGCAACGTCTCGTCGTTCAGTTCGTCGTGGCGCACCAGTACACGATTCTGCGTCGGGCTCTCGTAGATGTAGACTTGCTGCATCTCCGAGAAGATGACCCACACACGCAGCACCCCGGCACGGAAGTACTCACGTACCTTGCCAAGGATGTCGTCGGCCGTGTTCGTGGACCAGGCTCTAAACTCGATGGCCAGGTCGGGCCGCCGCTGCAACTGGGTGGCCTGGTCGATCAAGAACAGCGTCTCGCCCACGACGCGGCCGCGGTCCTGAGTTGCTGCAAAGGTGCCCAGCAACCGGATCAAAATCGACGCCAGGCTCGTCTCATAGGCCCCCATGTACGGCGCCTCCACCCGCTGGCCGTTCACGACTTCGTAGAGCACCTCATCGCCATTCGCGGCAAGGACCGGGGCTCGCGGTTGTTCCACTGAGGTGAGTGGGGTCATGGACAACTCCTCCAGATCGGGCCGACATGCACGTGCTGTCGATTGTACCAGCGACGGCTGGTGGGCGCCTCTCGATCAGGCCGGGCCGGCCTGGCGCGGCAGGGCGACGCCGACCATGCTGTCGCGCGTGACCAACTCGGCCAGCGCGGCTTCGTCCAACCCTTCCGTCCCGGCCGGGCGCAGCGGCAGCACCAGATAACGCATGTCCGCGGTGCTGTCGTGGACGCGGACCACGACGTTCTCCGGGATGATGGTGCCGAATTCCGCCAGGACAGCACGCGGTTCGCGCACGGCGCGGGAACGATAAGACCGGCTCTTGTACCAGTCGGGCGGCAAGCCGAGCAGCGGCCGCGGATAGCAGGAACAGAGGGTGCAGACGATCAGGTTGTGGACCTGCGGCGTGTTCTCCACGACCACGAGCTTCGTCTGCCCCATGCTGATACCTACCTCCTCGACGGCCGCCGTACCATTCGCCAGCAGACGCTGCTTGTATGCCGGATCGACCCAGGCCCGCGCCACCACTCGGCCGCCGAGGGTGGGCGTCTGTGAATCGATCTCCTCGACGACACGGCGCACGTCGTCGTTGTCGATCGTGCCCCGAGCGAGCAGCAACTCGCGCACGGCGATCTCCAGCCGCTGGTAATAGGTGAGCGGCCCATCGACGTCGGGCAGGGTGGGGTGCGGATGGTCGTGGTTGTGATCGTGCACGGCTTCCTCCTCAGGTCGGTTCCAGCCAGTGCTGGTAGATTTCGATGTCCACGGTATCGTCGGGGCTGCCGGCATAGCCGGGCCAGACCGTGGTTTGCACAAAGCGGACACGGTAGAGTGGTTGTGTCGGCAAACCGCTGCGGCCATAGGCCAGTTCCTCGGGGTTGGCGAACTCGCCCAGGAACCGCTCGATGATTCCGGTCTTGCCGCGGATGTAGAACGGCGTGCGCAGGTGGCCCGGGGGATCGGCGCTACGGACACGCACCCGGTCGCCAGCGGCAAACGCGGCGCTCATGACGCTCGTGCCTCGCGTTCCTCGATCTCGGCCAGTTTCCGTCCCAGCTCATCGGTTGTGAAGATCCCCTTGTGCAGGAGGTTGTTCGCGATCGAGGTGATCCAGCGTTCGTAATAGCTGAGGCGATCGTACTCCTCGGCCCCGAGCGACTCGATGCCGCGGCGCAGTTCGTCCAGGGTCATGAGGCGCCGTTTCGGGTCCGACAGCAGCACGAGCAGGGCATGCACGCGCTTTTCCCAGGGAGCGCGCTGGTCGTCGGTCCGGTCGATGGGTCCTGCCGGCAATCCGCCGAGATCGTGGTAGCCGCGCATCGCTGTCTCTCCAGGTTGTGCCAGGGATGTCATGGCCGCGCATCGACACCCTACCGTTTCGCCGGGCCGCTGGCAAGCAGGACGTCGTCCGCGCTTGCGGTATGCACCGAACGGCTGTACAAGAGGAGCCTGTGATCTCGCACCCGTGCCGGCAGGCTCCACGATGGAAACGCTCCTTAATATCCCGATCCCGATGCGCGACGGCATCCGGCTGGCCGCCAACCTCTACCGTCCAGACGGCACCGGCCGGCATCCGTGCATCCTCAACTACATCCCCTACCACAAGGACGGCCGCGGCGGCCGGGGCTATGCGGAGATGGTCCACCACCATTTCGTCGAGCGTGGCTACGCGGTCGTGGCGATCGACTTCCGCGGCCTCGGCTGCTCGGAGGGCGTCAACAACATCCCCTTCGACGCGCAGGAAGGGCGCGACGGCCACGACGCCGTGGAGTGGGCGGCGGCCCAGCCCTGGTGCGACGGCAACGTCGGCATGTGGGGCGTCTCCTACGGTGGCATCACGGCGCTGAAGACCGCCGCGGAACAACCGCCGCACCTGCGGGCCATCGTGCCGATCCACGCCACCGCCGACAATTACACCGACTTCCTCCAGCGCGGCGGCTGTCCGGGCGGCTTCTGGTCCAACGGCGACTGGGGGCCGCGCATGATCGGTTACAACCTGACGCCGCCGCTGGCCGACGATCCCGAGGGCCGGCTCGCGCGCCTGTGGGCCGAGCGCCTCGAACAGTTTCGACCGTGGCCGCTGGAGTGGTACGCGTACGGCCAGGACGCCGAGCGCTGGGCCGAGCGCGCCATTGCCATCGAGCGCATCACGGCGGCGACGTACGCCGTCTGCGGCTGGCACGACTTCTACGTGGACGGCACCTTGGACTACTTCCATCGCCTCGCGGCGCCGAAAAAGCTCCTCATGGGACCGTGGAAGCACGTTTTTCCTGAGCTGTCGCCGGTCGAGCCGGTCGGCTTCCTCGAATTGATGGTACGTTGGTGGAACCGCTGGCTGCGCGGCCAGGACAACGGCATCGACGCGGGGCCGCCGGTGACGCTCTTTGTGCAGGGTGCAGGCGTTTGGCGACACGAGGACGACTGGCCGCCGCCGCGCAACGACACGCACGCGCTCTACCTGTTGCCGCACGGCCGGCTCGACGCGGCGGCGCTCTGGCAGCCGCGCAACGTCGGCACCTATGCCTACGATCCGACGGTCGGTCTCGCTTCGTTGGGCCGCGATCCCTGGACGACGGCCGTCGTCGATCCCGGCTGGCACAACGACGACGAGGCGCGCTCGCTGAACTTCACGACGCAGCCGCTGGAGGAGGACTGGGAATTGACCGGCGCGGCGCGGCTGCTGTTGTCGGCGACGCCGTCGGCCGGCGGCCTGACCTTTACGGCGTGCCTGTGCGACGTCGAGGACGACCGTTCGCGGCTGGTGACATTCGGCTGGTGTCAGGCGCCGGCCGACGGGGCAGGGGAGCGGCAGCAGTTCGAGGTGGCGCTGCGAGCGACGGCGTATCGGTTCCGGCAGGGGCATCGTATCCGGTTGAGCGTGGCGCTGGCCGACTTCCCGCGGGTATGGCCGACGCCACAACCGGCAGAGATCGTCGTACACCAGGGAAGTGAGAGTCCGTCGTGGCTGCTCCTGCCGCGCACGCCCGCGCAGCGGCCGCCGCTGCCGCCCGTGGAGTTTCCGCCGCGGGGCGTGGACCTGAAATCGCCCGCGGAACTGGACTCGATACAGCGCTGGGAGGTGGCGCGCGCGCTGGTGCAAGGGACGGCGTCGTTGCACTGCCGGACCAGCGCCCGCTATGAACTGAGCGCGGGGGGCACCGTCACGCTGACCCATGAGTACACGGCCCAGGTTGCGGAGTGCGATCCGGCAAGCGCCGCGATTCTCAGTGGCTCGGACATCCTCGTCGAGAGGCCGGGCGGTTCGATGCGCGTGCGGACGACGAACGTCTTTACCCCGACGTGCGCAACGATCGAAGTCGAGATCGAGCAGGCGGGACAGGTGATTTGCAAGAAATGGGAGAGCGCGCGATGATTCCTCCACACGTCCCCATGTCGCGGCGGGGGTTCCTGGCGGCATGCGCCGGCGCAGCGTGCGGCGGCTCGCTGCTGGCCGCGGAGCCGGCGAACGACCGCAAGGCACTGGTCGCCATCACGCTCGATCTGGAGATGAGCCGCAATTTCCCGACGTGGGAGCAAACCGAGTGGGACTACGAGAAGGGCAACCTGAACACCGAGACGAAGAGGTACGCCGTCGAAGCGTGCCGGCGCGTGAAGAAACACGGCGGCGTGCTGCACTGCTTCGCGGTCGGCCGGGTGTTCGAGCAGCCCGACGTCGGCTGGCTGAAGGAGATCGTCGAGGCCGGCCATCCGGTCGGCAATCACACCTACGACCACGTCAACGTCAGGGCGACGAAGGCGGAGGACGTGCAATTCCGCTTCCGCCGTGCCCCGTGGTTGATCGAGGGCCGGACGCCGCGCGAGGTGATCGGCGAAAACATCCGCCTGACCAGCGCCGCGCTGAAATCGCGTCTCGGCATTGCGCCCGCCGGTTTCCGTACGCCCGGCGGTTTCAGCAATGGTCTGAGCGATCGTGCCGATGTGCGCCAGTTGCTGGGCGACCTGGGCTTCGCCTGGGTCAGCAGCAAGTATCCGGCGCATGCCATGGGTGAGGCTGGCAAGGAGCCGGGACGGGCGGTCTACGAGAGCATTGTAAAGGTGCAGGCGGAGGCGCAGCCGTTCGTCTATCCGGGCGGGTTAATCGAGGTGCCGATGAGTCCGATCAGCGACATCGGTGCTTTCCGCGGTGGGCGGTGGAAACTGGAGTGGTTCCTGAAGGCGATCCAGCAGGTGGTGGAGCGGGCCATCGAGGAGCGGGCGGCGTTCGACTTCCTCGGACATCCCTCGTGCCTGTACGTGGTGGACCCGGAGTTTCGGACGATCGAATTGATCTGCGGCCTGGTGGCGAAGGCCGGCGATCGTGCGGCGCTGGTGGATTTGAACGCGCTGGCCCGGCGCGCGAAATGAGTCAGGCAGCGCTCACGGGCTCTCCCGTTTCTGGCGGAGCGTGCGCCCGGCGGCATCTCTCTCAGCGATTTCTGGCGATGAAGGTTGTGAGCCATGATGAACCTTTTCTCCGACGAGATGCGCCGCAATCCCTACCCCGTATATGACCAGATCCGCAGCGTCTCTCCCGTTCTCTTCGACCAGCGGTCCGATTTCTGGATGGTCTTCGACTACGAGGGTGTGAAGCGGGCGTTGAACGATCACGACGCGTTCAGCTCCCGGGCGGCGCCCCCGGGCGGAGGGGCCCTCGACTGGCTCATTTTCTTCGACCCGCCGCGCCACACGAAGCTGCGCGCCCTCATCGCGCGGGCCTTCACCCCGCGGTCCGTTGCGAACCTTGAGCCGCGCATCCGGGAGCTGTCACGCGAACTCCTGAACCAGACGATCGAGCGCGGGGAGATGGACCTGGCCGCGGACTACTCGGTCCCCCTGCCCATGATGGTGATCGCGGAGATGCTCGGCATCCCCGTCGCGGATCAACTGCGGTTCCTGCGCTGGAACGACGTGATCCTGAACATGATCTACACCATCCAGGGTGGCCAGGAGGCAGCTCGGGCGGTGCGGGAGTTCGGCGCCGCGACGGCCGAGATGAAAGCCTACCTCACAGACTTGCTTGAGCAGCGGCGGGCAACGCTGCAGGACGACCTGCTGACGCGGCTCGTCGAGGCCGAGGTGGACGGCGAGTGGCTGACGGAGAAGGAGATTCTGAGCTTCTTTCAGCTCCTCCTGATAGCCGGCAGCGAGACGACCACGAACCTGATCAACAATGTGCTGCTGTGCCTCGTCGAGAACCCGGATCAGCTCGCCCGCCTCCGGACGGCGCCCGAACTCCTGCCCTCGGCAATCGAGGAGGTCCTGCGCGATCGCTCGCCCCTACAGGTAATCTTCCGCCAGACGCGGCGTGACATCGAGGTGCATGGACAGGTGATCCCGGCCGAGAAGCTGGTGCTCGCGATGGTCGGCTCCGCGAACCGCGACCCCCACCAGTTCCGCGACCCCGGCCGCTTCGACATCATGCGCGATCCCAACCCGCACATTGCGTTCGGGCACGGCCTCCACTTTTGCCTGGGGGCGCCGCTGGCACGCCTGGAGGCCCGAATCGCCTTGGCGGATCTTCTGGAGCGGGTGAAGGGCTTTGCGCTCGCGAGCGCCGAGCCATGGGAGCCGCGCAAGGCGTTTCACGTGCATGGCCCAACGCGCCTGCCGATCCGCTTCGCGCCGGGCCGCGCGTTCACGGGCCGAGGGTGACGGCCGTTCAGCTGCGAACAAGGTGTAGTAACATTCAACCTGATCTGCCGCGATAAAGCCTGCGGCAACCGCTAAAGGCGGTGTGTCGGACCGAAGCGCGCAAAGTGACTCCCAAACGGAAGTGACCGGTGCGGGAATTGCAGCGGCAAGGGATCGGTGTTAACTCGGTTTAAGTCCGGTCGGATGGCAAGAGCGGGGATCGCAGTGACCATGCTGTTCCTCGCGTGTTAGCGACGAAGCTGACCTGCCGTGCGGCGTTGATGAGCATGGCGCAGCACGAAATCAGTATTGCGTCCAGGTTCGGCACTCTGACTGATGTGGCGGCTGTTTCCGTCCCTCGCTCCCTTGGCAAAATGGAGAGATACTCCCTCCAGGCACAGGGCCAGGCGGTAATCCCGGGTCCGCTGGTGCCGGCGTTCGATCGGCTTGCGTTGCGGAGTATTCAGCGAAACGGACATGGTTGGCACTCTCCTGGTCCGCCCTGGCGGGCCGTCTCTGGCAGTCGTTGGCCCCAAGGAGGACACAGCGGCCGTGACGGCCCGGCATCAAGGACCCAGGCCAGGATGACTCCCCGGCCGCGGGTGGCAACCGACCAGCAGGTTTGCTATCATCAAGCGGTCGCGAACACTACTGCATGGCCTTGCTCCGAGGCCCCCATGAGCAAGCAGGCCGACCCTGTCGGGACCGTAGCGGAACAGGAGGGGCAACCGATTGCCTCCGCGGCGCCGGCTGCCCCCGACTCGCTACCTTCCCACATCGGGCGCTACCGCGTCGAGGGGCTTCTGGGCGAGGGCGGTTTCGGTCGCGTCTACCGGGCACGCGACGAGCAGTTGCAGCGGCTGGTCGCCGTCAAGGTGCCGCACCGCGGCCTGGTCGCCGCAGTAGAGGATGCTAGCGCCTACGTCGCCGAAGCACGCACGGTCGCCGGCCTCGACCACCCCCATATCGTCCCGGTCTTCGACGTCGGCAGTACCCCCGAGTTCCCCTTCTTCATCGTCTCGAAGTTCATCGAGGGCCGCACCCTCGCCTGGCAGGTCCGCAACGACCGACCGGCCACGGCGGAAGCAGCGGCACTTGTCGCTCTGGTTGCTGATGCCCTGCAGCACGCCCACCAGCGGGGGGTCGTCCACCGCGACGTCAAACCCGGCAACATCCTGCTCGACGCCTCAGGCCGGCCCTTCGTCGCCGACTTCGGGCTGGCGCTGCGGGAGCAGGACCTGGGTCACGGACCCCGCTACGCCGGGACACCGGCTTACATGAGTCCCGAGCAGGCCCGTGGCGAGGGGCACCGGGTTGACGGACGTAGCGACCTCTTCAGCCTGGGCGTGGTCTTCTACGAACTGTTGACCGGGCGGCAACCGTTTCATGCGGACTCTCGGGAGGAACTGCTGGAACAAATCACGAGCATGGAAGTTTGCCCTCCCCGGCAGTGGGAGGGCACGATCCCAAAAGAACTGGAACGGATTTGTCTCAAGGCGTTGGCGAAGCGCGCTGTGGAGCGCTACCCGACCGCCGGAGACCTGGCCGACGACTTGCGGCATTTTCTGGAGCAGGCCACGTCCGAAGAGAAGCGGGTTGTGCGCTCCAACAATTCGGCAGCCGGCCGTTGGTCACCTACCCCTGCCTTGACGCCTGTTCCCAGCCCTCCGCCGACGCCGACGGCGGACAGCCAGCCGGTCAAGATCGTGCCCAAGGGGCTGCGGTCCTTCGACGCTCACGACGCCGACTTCTTCCTGGAACTGTTGCCCGGACCGCGTGACCGGGAGGGACGGCCGGACAGCCTCCGCTTCTGGAAAACAAGGATCGAGGAAGCGGACCCGGAAAAGACGTTTGCGGTGGGCTTGATTTGTGGGCCGAGCGGTTGCGGCAAATCGTCGCTGGTGAAGGCGGGTTTGCTGCCTCTTTTATCCGACAACGTGGTGGCGGTGTACCTCGAAGCGACGACGGAAGGGACGGAAACGCGCTTGTTGAACGGCCTGCGAAAACACTGTCCTGCCTTGCCTGCCAACCTGGGTATGAAGGAGTCGCTGGGCGCGTTGCGTCGTGGGCAGGGCCTTCCCGCCGGCAAGAAGGTGTTGATCGTTCTGGACCAGTTCGAGCAATGGCTTCATGCCCAGAAGGAGGAAGACCACACCGAACTGGTGCCCGCCCTGCGGCAGTGCGACGGCGGGCGGGTGCAGTGCCTCGTGATGGTGCGGGATGATTTCTGGATGGCGGTTATCCGGTTCATGCGGCAATTGGAGATTCGGCTCGTCGAAGGCCAGAACTCGGCAGCCGTCGATCTTTTCGACCTGGACCACGCCCGGAAGGTGCTGGCCGCTTTTGGACGTGCCTTTGGCAAACTGCCGGAGAACAGCGGCGAAATCAGCAAGGAGCAGAAGGAGTTCCTGAACCAGGCGGTGTCGGGCTTGGCCCAACAAGGCAAGGTCATCTGCGTGCGGCTCGCCTTGTTCGCGGAGATGATGAAGGGCCAACCGTGGACGCCGGCTTCCTTGAAGGATGTGGGCGGCACGGCGGGCGTTGGCGTGACCTTCCTGGAGGAGACCTTCAGCGCCGCGACGGCACCGCCGGAGCACCGCTATCACCAGAAAGCGGCCCGGGCGGCCCTCAAGGCGTTGCTGCCCGAATCCGGCACCGACATCAAGGGCCACATGCGCTCGCACGCTGAACTGTTGGCAGCGTCCGGCTATGCCAGTCGTCCCAGGGATTTTAACGACCTGGTCCGCATCCTCGACGGCGAACTCCGCCTGCTCACGCCGACCGACCCGGAGGACCAAGAAGGAGAGAAGGACCCATCTCCGGTTCCGGCCGGTGCGCGATACTATCAGCTGACGCACGACTATTTGGTTCCTTCCTTGCGCGACTGGCTAACCCGCAAGCAAAAGGAGACGAGGCGGGGCCGGGCGGAACTGCTCCTGGCGGATCGAGCGGCGGTGTGGCATGCCCGCCAGGAGAACCGCCAACTGCCCTCGCTCTTGCAGTGGTTCCAGATCCAGTGGTTCACGGCGAAGAAGAGCTGGACGCCGCCGCAACGGAAGATGATGGCGAAGGCGACTCGTTATCATGCGCTGCGGGGTGCGGCCCTGTTGCTGGTGCTGCTTTTGCTGGGCTGGGGCGGGTACGAGAGCTACAGTTGGCAGCGGGCCGAGTCCCTGGTCGAATCCATCGCCACGGCGGAAACGGCGGACGTGCCTGGCCTCGTGAAGCAACTGCCGGCTTACCGCCGCTGGTCCGACCGCCGCTTGCGGCAACGCCTTCACGACTCTGCTGAGGAATCGAAGGCACACCTGCACGTCGCCCTGGCCCTGCTGCCGGTCGATGCCGGCCCGGTCGACTATCTCTGCGAGCGTCTGCTGTCGGCCCGGCGGCCCGACGAGGTGAAGGTGGTGCGCGAACTCCTGCAGGCACACGTCCCGGATGCCGGCGTGCGTTTCTGGGCGGTGTTGCAGGGCGACAAGGAGAGCAAAGCACGTCGCTTACGGGCAGCCTGTGCGCTGGCCCTGCTTGATGCGGACGACGGACGTTGGGCTGCGGTCAGCGACGAGGTGGCGCGTTGCCTGGGCGGGGAGAATGTGCTCCTGCTGGGCGAGTGGGCGGCGCTGCTGCAACCGGTGCGGGGGCATCTTGTGCCACCTCTGGGACGGCGTCTGGTCGAAGCCGACGCCAGTGGCTTCCCGGCGTTCCTGGCGGTGCTGTCGGTCTATTCCGACGAAGCAGTGGCCGAACTCCACGGCCGACTGCAGCGCACCGTGCCGGCCACCGCCAGCCAGGGGGACAAGCAGGCGTTGGCTCGAGAGCAAGCCCAGGCGGCGGTGGCGCTCTTGCACCTGGGGCGGACCGACCGAGCCTGGCCGCTGTTTCATCAAGTCCAGGACCCGACGTGCCGCACCTATCTCGTTCATCGTTGTGCCGCGCTGGGGGTCGAACCGGGAATCCTGGCCACTCGTCTGCTGGGGGACGAGGAGAAAGACCCCTCGGTCCGTCAGGGGCTGCTGCTGGCGCTGGGCGAGTATGGGTTGGATCAGCGGGCGGAGGTCGTGCGTGGCCCCTTGGTCGAGCGGCTGCTGCGCGACTACCGCGACGCTCCCGATCCAGGCTTTCATTCAGCGACGGCCTGGCTGCTGCGCCGCTGGCAGTTGGGGGAACAATTGGCGCGGCTCGAGCAGGAGTTGCCCAGGGCAGGCGCTGGGCGTTCCGTCATCAAGCCGCGCTGGGAGGTCAATGGTCAGGGTCAGACCTTCGCGGTGCTTCCGGCACCGGGCGCGTTCGAGATGGGCTCGCCGCCCGAGGAAAAAGGCCGGGTCGCCTGGGAGGACCGGCGGCGGGTGCAGCTCGATTACTCCTTTGCCGTGGCCTTGCGGCTGGTGACGGT
>JRHI01002020.1_pt1 | contig 15144 bp, 11 predicted proteins | sample 215371 | NCBI WGS metagenome assembly JRHI01 (sample SAMN02929681, study PRJNA255918) | sediment metagenome | biome: cave system; feature: Ice Cave; material: Sediment; isolation source: sediment from deep within a dark volcanic ice cave with no known source of... ...
GCTTCAGATTGCGATACGGGTACGCCCGCTTAACCAGCGCGAATAGCTCATTCTCGCCCCACCCGTCACCCGCAGGAATAGCTTCGGCGCCGATTTTATCGATACCACCGTCGCTTCGCTCCAAGGGTCGAGATCGAGAAACAGTCGCGTCTTGCTCCGAAGCGCATGTAGCTACGATCTGCTGCGCCAGCACATCGAGCGGAGCTTCAGGAATAATCAGCCGGTCGAGATCGCCCTGCCGTATGGCTCGCACCAGAGCGGCACACTCCATCAAGTCATCGCGCGTAGTAACAAAAAAACGTCCCTTCGGGATTGCGCCCCGCCAGTGGCCCGACCGCCCCACACGCTGCAACGCCACTGCAATTGCCCGCGGTGAACTGATCTGCACCGCAAGATCGACCGTGCCCACATCAATCCCAAGCTCGAGAGATGCGGTGGCCACCAGCACTCGCCCCTGTCCCTCTTTGAGTTTCTTTTCCGCAGCCAGGCGCAGCTTGCGCGAAAGGCTGCCGTGGTGTGCGGCCACATTCTCCTCGCCCATGCGCTCGCCGAGCTGATGGCATAGGCGCTCAGCCAGCCGCCGCGTGTTCACGAACACCAAAGTCGACCGGTGCGCCTCTACCAACTTCACCAGACGGTCGTAGATCGCGTCCCACATCTCGTTCGAGGCCACCGGCCCCAACGGCATCGGCGGCACTTCGATCGCTAAGTCGAGCTCCCGCTTGTGGCCGATGTTAACGATGACGGGATCAGGCCGTCCGGTCCCCGTCAGAAAGTGCGCGACATCCTCGATCGGTTTCTGGGTCGCTGAAAGTCCAATGCGGACGGGGATTCGGTGCGTAAGCGCATCCAGCCGTTCGAGCGACAACACCAGATGCGCCCCGCGCTTGTCGTCAGCCACAGCGTGGATTTCGTCGACGATCACGGTCTCCACGTCGCGCAAAATTGCCCGGCTCTTGCCGGCGGTCAGCAGAATGTAAAGCGACTCCGGGGTCGTGACCAAAATGTGCGGAGGCCGTTTCAGCATGGCCCGCCGCTCGTGCGCGAGCGTGTCACCCGTGCGCACAGCCGTACGGATCTCGGGCATCAGCAGCCCCCGCTCGCCGGCCATGGCGAGGATCTCCCCCAGCGGAACTTCAAGGTTTTTCTGGATGTCGTTGCCCAGCGCCTTGAGCGGCGAGACGTATAAGACCTCAGTCCGGTCGGCGAGATCGCCTGCCAGTGCCTTCCGCACCAGCCGGTCAATGCAGGCCAGAAAGGCAGCGAGAGTCTTGCCCGACCCGGTAGGTGCAGAAATCAGCGTGGTCCGTCCGGCCAGAATGTGCGGCCAGCCCTGCTCCTGCGGCTCCGTGGGGGTGCCAAACTTCTGGACAAACCAATCCCTCACCAAAGGGTGAGCCCAGGCTAAAGATGAGGGCGGAAGGGACATAACTATATCTTAACCGGAGAATGGGGTTTCGCAAAACATTCGCCCAGCTGCTTTCTTTTCGCCTTCGCCAGGAGCTGCATCGCTCAGGCGATGTGACGTCTAATCGGCGAGTAAACCGCGTGAAGGATAAACCATCGCGCGTAGAGTTCCGGATGCGCTCGAACGACTGGTTCTAAGAAGGATATGCGGTATGTAGAAATGTCAAAAAAAGCGCTTGCGTTATTTGTTGTGTTGTAGTTAACTACATCACTAGATGGAGTTCGGTGGACTGGAAGGTGTAGCGAGCAAGAACGATCGCGCCAAGAAAGTCCGCAACTGCCACGAAAACGAAATAGAGGAGACACCACATGAAATCACGCATCGCACTTTCCGTTTTATTCGTTCTGATCGCTGCCACCGCCTTCGCTGGGGACACCCCAGCTCCAGCGCAGTCCGAGGCGCAGAAGTCCTTCGCAACCATGAAAAACCTGGCGGGAGAATGGGAAGGCCCCGTCACCGTCGCGGAAATGCCACAAATGTCGGGCGGCAAGCCAATGCACGCCTCAATGCGCGTGACCTCGCGAGGACACGTTCTGGTGCACGAGTTTCAGGAAGCAGGAACGCCACTGGATGCTGCAAAATACGACCACCCGGTCACCATGCTTTACCTGGAGGGAGAGCAACTCACCCTGGTTCACTATTGCGATGCGGGGAACCGGCCGCGCATGACCGGCACGATGTCACCCGACGGCAAGAAGGTCGAGTTCGAACTCAAGGACATCAGCGGCAGCACTGAGGAGCACATGCACCATTCTGTATTTACCATCATCGACGCCAATCATCACACCGAGGATTGGACCTTTATGATGAATGACAAGCCCATCCACGCGCACTTCGACCTGCACCGCACAAACTGACGGGCGCAGCATCTCTGGTAAAGTTTGCAAAAGACTATTGGAAAACCTAAATGGACCGTGAGTGGAACGACAGTCAGCCGATTTACCGCCAGCTTCGCGATCGAGTGGTCGCGATGATACTCGACGGCGTGCTCAAGGAAGGCGATCCGCTGCCGTCCGTGCGCAATGTCGCGGCCGAATATCGGGTCAATCCGCTCACGGTTCTGAAGGGCTATCAACAACTCGTCGACGAGCAATTGGTCGAGAGCAGGAGAGGTCTCGGCATGTTCATCAACGCCGGCGCGCGCACTCTGCTGTTGCAGGGCGAACGGCAGAAGTTTCTTGGCGAAGAATGGCCCAGGATTCACGCCACCATTCAGCGTCTCGGCCTGAAAGCGGAAGAACTGCTGAACGGCGCAACCCGCCCGTCGAAAACGGATGATGCAGAGAAGGAGCGCTGAAGCTATGGCATGCATAGAAGCACGCGGCCTGCGCAAGGCCTTCGGCAAGACGATCGCCCTGGACGGCATGAATCTGCGCGTCGAAGAAGGCCGCATCCTTGGATTGATCGGCCCCAATGGCGCAGGCAAGACCACCGCACTCAACGCGATTCTCGGTCTCACCCCTTACCAGGGAGAACTGAGAGTGCTGGGACGCGACCCCTGGACCGAGCGCGATCAACTTATGCGCGATGTGTGCTTCATTGCCGACGTCGCAGTACTGCCGCGCTGGATGCGGGTTTCGCAAGCACTCGACTACGTCGCCGGAGTGCATCCACGATTTGATCGCGCCAAGGCGGAGGGTTTTCTCGCCAAGACCGACATCCGGCACGCCAGCAAGATCAGGGAATTATCGAAGGGCATGGTCACCCAGCTGCATCTCGCGCTGGTCATGGCTATCGACGCTAGATTGCTGGTGCTGGACGAGCCAACCCTTGGCCTCGACATCCTGTATCGCAAGCAGTTCTACGATTCACTGCTGAACGACTACTTCGATCGCAGCCGCACCATCGTCGTGACCACACATCAGGTGGAAGAGATCCAGAACGTCCTCACGGATGTCATGTTCATCAACCGCGGCCGCATCGTATTCGATTCCAGCATAGAAGAATTGGAATCGCGGTATGTAGAAGTGATGGTCAATCCCGAGCATGCTGCCGCGGCACGGGCACTGAAACCGATGTGTGAGCGCCAGGTGTTCGGGCGCAGCATTTTGTTGTTCGATCTAAAGCCCGATGTGAAGTCTGATCGCGTCGACCGCCAGAAACTCGCCGCGGTTGGCGAGGCGCGCACACCAAGCATTGCCGACTTATTCGTGGCGGTGGTGGGTAGCCGACCGGGTGTGGCTCAAGGAGCAACTCAATGAATACTCAATCGAATGCGATGACGGGGGCTTCCGTCCAGTCGCAAGGAACTCCGGCGGCAGTGTCGGCAAGTCAAGCCATCTACTGGTCTATCCGGCGTGAATTGTGGGAAAACCGTTCGATCTACATGGCCCCACTGGCGGCCGCTGCCCTTTTTCTCTTTGGCCTGGTGATTAACCTTCTTAGTATGCGTCACCACATCGGCGCATCGCCGCTCGACCCGTCTCAACAGCACAATTTACTCACCACCCGGTATGAACTATCGGCGGCGCTGATCATGGGGACAGCGTTCATTGTGGGGATCTTCTACTCTCTCGACGCCCTGTATGGGGAGCGCCGCGATCGCAGCATTCTCTTCTGGAAGTCGCTGCCGGTTTCCGATCTTACCGCCGTGCTTACGAAGCTGAGCATTCCCCTGGTGATTCTGCCGCTTCTCAGTTTCGCCATCAGCCTTGCAACCCAATTCCTCATGCTTCTGCTGAGCAGCGTAATACTTCTGGGCAGTGGCGTGAACATCGCCGCGTTATGGGCAGAAGTGTCATTCTTCCACGTTTCAGCAGTGCTGCTTTATCACCTTCTCACAGTTCACGGACTCTGGTACGCGCCACTCTATGGCTGGCTGCTGCTGGTTTCGGCATGGGCGCGACGCGCGCCATTTCTGTGGGCTGTCCTGCCTCCGTTCGTGATCTGCGGGGTGGAGAAAATTGCATTCAACACTTCGTATTTTTTCGCGCTGCTGCAAGAGCGCCTGGTGGGATCGGCAGATGCCATGGCGCCCCGCGGCGCCCCGGATGATTTCATGGCAACACTAGCTCCCCAGTTGCATTTTTTTAGTGCGCCGGGTCTGTGGATCGGCCTCGCCCTAGCCGCGGTGTTTCTCGCCGCAGCGGTCCGGCTGCGTCGCTATCAAGGACCGATCTGATTCGCGGGCCCGGATTCAGTGCTCGCGAAACAAACAGTCGGAATCAGTCTGGTGATCACGGCTTAGCGGTGAAAGACGTGGAGCTATTCGCCGTGCCGCCGTTTGTCGTAGTCGCAACTCTGCACGGATCGTAGGAGTTGATCGTCGGAGTTATTGAAGGGAMATGAGCTTGGCTTGCGCCCGAGTAGCGATACTCTGAGGTAACGGAGTGTAGCCGAGAGCGGGGGCCATCTGTTGCCCGTCTGCTAGGGTCCAATTCAGGAACTGCTTAAGGGCGCGAGTACGTTCGGATGACAGCCCGGCCGACCGGACGTATGCAAAGTTAAAGCCCACCACAGGATATCCATCGGCGGCGGGGGCGTCAGATAACGACGTTCCAAAATCACCGACGATGAGAGACTCCTTTGAGATGCAAGCAGCCGCGATTCCATCCGGCGTAGCTCGAATGAATTTTCCAGCCGAGTTTTGCACGCTCCCGTAAACCGCACTTGAACGCACGGCAAAACTTAAGTCCACGTACGCTATGGCACCGGAGGTGGATTTTACCATGTCGACCGCATTCACGCTGCTGCTCGCAGCCTTCCCCACCGTCCAGTTCGGCGAAGCAGTCTTTCCAATGCGGGTGCGGAACTCAGGACTCGTCTTCGAGAGAAAATCCGTGAAGATGAAGTTAGTGCCGCTGCCCGACGTGCGGTGTATGACCTGGATGCGCAAGTCTGGTAGTCGAGCCCCGGGATTTATTTTCTCGATGCGCGGATCGTTCCAACTGGTAATCGTTCCCAGGTATATCTCGGCTAACAGTTTGCCCGAAAAACGCAGCTCGGGATTGCCCGGAACGTTGTAGATGGGCACAATCCCGACCAGCAGGAGTGGGATTTCGGTCAGCGGCACACTGGGGTCATGGATCTGCTGGGCGGTCAGCGGTATCTCGCCATCCCCGAAATCCGCGGAGTGGGCTTTGATTTGGTTGATGGCTTCCGCGCTGTTCAGTGGGAAGTATCCTGCTTGAATAGTCTGGTTCTTGCGGTTGAAGTCATTTGTCCACGCAGAAAAAACCGTGGCTACAAGGGCTGAGCCTGAACCGGCGAGGTAAATCGTGCTTTGAGCTCGAGATGCGGCGACCAGCAGGGATAGGCAGACCATCACCGCGGCAACGATATCCCTAACAAGAGATCGTTTTTGACACGTCATCAAGGCCCTCTTCTTCGCCAGGCAATTCAAATCTCGCGAGCGGTCGTCAACGCCGACAATGGTATCACTGGAATGCGAATGCGCTGTTGCCGCTCTTGGAGCCGAAAAATCTTTCTGGCCACTGGTCTTCGCGCTCACCGCTCCACGGCAATAGTTCTCACGTGTGACGAACAAGCTTCCGAACGCCTGAGCGTCGAAACTAAAATGCTAGAATCGGCGCAATGCCAAAAAGACTCACCGCCACGGCTCGCGCCCGCAAAATCAAGCTTCTTCTTTTCGACGTAGATGGTGTCCTCACAGACGGCAAGCTGTTCATCTTCCCTGCTCCACCGGGATCACAACCAAGCATTCTGGAGCGATCCGCCAAACGCGAGGGCCAAGAAGGGCCGGGTCCCTATACCCAGAATCTGATCGAAGCCAAGGGATTCCATGCTCATGACGGCACCTCGATCTCGTTGGCGCGCCTCGCCGGTATCAAGACCGGCCTGATCACCAAGCGCAGCTCCGAAACTGTCGCTCTCCGCGCTCGCGAATTAAAGCTGGAGCACGTTCACCAAGGCGTACAAGACAAGCGGACGTGCTTTGAGGAGATCGTCGCAGGGGAAGGCCTTAAGCTCGAGGAAGCGGCCTTCGTGGGCGATGACGTGATCGATCTGCCTGCCATGCGCGCCGGAGGCTTCGCCATCGCCGTGAAAAATGCCCGCGCCGAGGTGAAAGCGGAAGCCCACTACATCACGCCCCACAGCGGTGGCGAAGGTGCCTTGCGCGATGCCGTAGAGTTCATTCTCAAGGCTCAAGGCAAGTGGAACCGCGTGGTGAACGAATACATTGGCCAGCGCAGTCAGAAAAAAAGCTCTTAGCTTTTGGCTATTCGCTTTGGCTCTTTGCTCAAACCATAGAACCGTGGGGGACCGCAGACGGAAGAACGCTGCTTTTTTACCTGTTGCCGGCCCGCGCACAGCAGAAACAATTCAAATTTAAGTTAGATTCTGTATGAGCTAAGAGCCAACCGCCACTTGCTTCCAAAAAAACCCACCGGATGCTCGCTTGGGACGTGCTCGGGTCAGCATCCGATGGGCTACCGTTTCTCCTTACTCACCCTGTTGTTTTCAGGAGTTATTTGGAATAATTAAACTCCAAATCGCCTTAAAGTTCCGTCTATTTTTGTAAAGTCCCGCAATAATTTCTTTCCGTGCCCTAGTCCGGCAAGCCCGGAGTTTTGGCAGCCATTAACTCGGTAAACCTTGGATCTTTGCGCAACTCCGCAAATTCCACATCCTTATACACGTTCTTCAGATCCTTGTATCCCTCTTCGATTGCTTTCCTCAGATACTCCAACGACCGGTCCGGCGAACCCATTTTCGCGTAAAGTCTGGCTACCGTGTAGTCGTAGTGCGCGCGGTCCTCGGGACTCGGCAGTTGCGCCTGCACGCCTGCTCGCGACGTTCGTTCAAATACCTCAGGGTCCAGTTCCAAGGCGTGCTGGTAAGCACGCACTGCGGGTTCAAACTCTTTCTTCGAAAAGTGAGCCGCTCCCAGGTTGCTGAAAAATGACGCCGCACCGCCGTCGATCGTGATTGCCTTGCGATATTGCTTAATGGCTGCCGCATACTTTTTGTTCTCATAAAACACAACGCCCAGGTTGTTATAGGCGTCGGCAAACTGACGATCAGCTTTTATCGCCTTTTCAAATGACCTTCGCGCCTCCCGGTAGCGCTGCATCATCAGTTCGGTTATGCCGACCTTGTTCAGCAAATGAGCTGCGTTCGGCGCCTTGATCAGGGCGGCGCGATAATAGTCGAGCGCGTCCAGGTAAAGCTTCGAACTGCGCAGGTGGTCGGCCCGCTCCTCGAGGTCGGTGGCGGTGGCATCCGGCGCCGGAGGTTCAATGCTTCGAATCAGTGGTGGAGCGATCTGCACCTGTTCGGAAATCTGCGCCGGGCAGACTGCCGCGAACAGACAGAACAACGCAACGAGAAACGCGACGGAAAACGCGAAGGACTTCAGGTAGGACATGACCCACCCCCAATTGCGAGCAGTTCCAACCGAGCATCATTCTGCCACAGTTCTCGCCCGCCGGCGCGGATTTATAATCCTGCAGTCCGTCCCTGAAAATCCAGCGCGCAAAGAGGTTACTGTGGCGGAGGTTGCCCGCTATCTGCAGGCTTAGACACCGGAGCAGAGGATTTGTCATCCTTAAAAATGCCGGCAATTTTGCCAAAGAACCCTTTCTTTTTCTTCGGGTCCTGCGCCGGTTTGCCATCCGGACCGTTCGTCGCCTCGGTGGGAGGCGGAAGCACCTTCTGCCCGCTACCGAAAATGCGCGAAAAGAATCCCGCTACCCCCCCACCCTGGTCGCAAGTTTCGCGCGGCTCGGTGCCCGCCACGAAAGCCGATACATAGTCGTCCGGACAGGCCGGGGTAGCCAGCCGGTTGGTAGCTTTGTCCAGTTGCACGTCAACCACGCCGCTGGGCTGGGCAAACGCCTTCATGTCGGAATACTCCGGCAGCACCACGGCTTTCTTCATGAACTCGGTCCAGATTGGCGCCGCGGTTTGTGCCCCGCTCAAGTGCAGATCACTGTAGTCGTCGTAACCTACCCAGACGATGCAGAGCAGATTTGAGGTATATCCCGCGAACCAGCCATCATGCGAACTGCCGGTCTTGCCCGCCGCCGGCTGCTGAAACCCGCGACCGCGCACGGCCGAAACTCCCAGGCCGTTGTTGATCACGCTCTCCATCATGTTTGTCATCAGGTAGGCAATACGGGGATCAAGCACTTGCCGCTGATCAGCGTTGAAATTCGCGACTACGTCGCCTTTGGCATTGCGCACCGAGTTCACCAGGGTAGGCGAGAGGCGAATGCCATTATTGGCGAACGCAGTGTAAGCCCCGGCCATATCCAGCGGCGTTGCATCGTACGATCCCAGGGCCATCGCCGGAGTCGGCTTCACCGAAGTGATGCCTGCGGACTTGGCCAGATCCGCGACTTTGTCATAGCCTGCTTCTTCCGCTACTTTTACCGTCGCATTATTCAGCGACATGGCGAGCGCATAGCGTAGCGTCACATCGCCGTGATACTCCTCTTTGTAATTACGCGGCTCGTAAATCTGGTCACCATAGGCGAAGGATGAGGGCGCATCGGTAACGGTGGAAGCCGGGGTGATTACTGTCTGCGACCCGTCCAGTGCGGTGTTCAGCGCGGCCGCGTAAACAAAGGGCTTGAAGATCGAACCCGTAGGCCGCTTGGCGACAGCGTGATTCAACTGGCTCCAGCCATAGTCGCGCCCGCCCACCAGGGCCAACACGGCTCCGGTGTGCGGATCAACAACGACCATCGCCACCTGCGCCTGCGGCCCTTGGACGACCTTGGTCTCCACTTTTTTCTTTCCGACTTTCACCTTCTTGGTGCGCAGCTTTTTAACCTGGTCATCGACCAGCTTGATTCCGGTCTCGACCGCCTGCGCCGCTGCCCTCTGCAGATCGGGATCGAGCGTCGTGTAAATGCGGTAGGACTGATCATTCAGATCCCGCTCGCTGAATCTGCTGATCAACATATCCCGCACCATGTCGACGAAGTAGGGCGCGTCGCTTGCCTCCACATTCGGAGGCGCGAGCTTCAGCGGCGCCGCCTTGGCCTTGTCGGCCTGCTCCCGGGTGATGGCATGCGTCTCCACCATCGAGTCCAGCACCAGWTTGCGGCGATCAAGAGCGCGCTCAGGATGCCTATAGGGCGAAAGAAAGCTGGGACGTTGAATAATACCCGCGAGCAGAGCGGCCTCCGGCAGCGTAATGTCCCTGAGATCTTTGTTGAAGTATGCTTTCGAAGCCTCTCCGAATCCGCTGATGGCGAACGATCCCCGTTGGCCCAAATCCACCCAGTTGGCGTAAAACTCAAGAATCTGTTGTTTGCTGAACTTCTGCTCCAGCTCTTCGGCGATCAGCATCTCCGTGAGCTTTCGCCTCATGGTCTTCTCGGGTGTGAGAAAGAATCCGCGCGAAAGTTGCATCGTAATCGTCGATCCGCCCTGATCGTGCCGCCCGCGGATGACGTCGATCCACGCCGCTTGCGCCATACGAAGAAAGTTCACTCCGCTGTGCTCGAAGAAGCGCCGGTCTTCGATGGCGAGTACCGCCTGAACTACCACTGGAGGAATCTCGTTGTACTTCACCAGTTGGCGCTTTGAACGTTGCTCGGCATCGAACAACGCAGTGACCAGCTGCGGCTCCAGTTCGTATGCCGAAAGCTCGTTCCCGTTGCTGACAATGCTTTCGACCTGCCCGTCCTGTATCTTGATACGAGCGGCCTCGGGGCTATGGTAGGACTCCGAGCCCGGTGTGATCTCAATCCCGTCTCTCACTAGCCGGAAAGTTCCTTGCTGCGATTTTCCGTCCTCAGAGTAACCGGTCCGGCGCAATTCATTGGCTATTGCCTTGGCGCCGATCTTCTCCCCATCGCGCACTGTATGCGGCTTGGCGTAGATTTTCGCGGTGTTGCTGAACACCGGAGTGCGAAAGCGGCGCTCTATGATGCGGTCGTACTTGATGTAAAAGTAGGAAAAGAAAACGGCGAACGAGACCGCCAGAACGAGGAACACCACCAGCGCCGCCCGTAACACTGGATCGCGCGACATCCAGCCGGTGGATTTGCCGCTCTTTTGCCCGTTTCCCTTTGGGATCCTGAGTTTAATGGCCACGAATTACGGGCAAGCTGCCCCCTATCAGACGGTTAGACGCGCAAAAAGGTTTGACCGCGTTTGCTCCGGCTCTCCACCGTGACGTCAGAGACGCAACGCTCATCCGGCGGAGAGATACCTTATTGTACCGCTACGCCCAAAAATGAATGAGGCCCGCAGTAAATGCGGGCCTCTAAGTCGAACCACGCCGTTTCAAAAAGGTATTCTTTGCAGCGCTTAGTCGGTTACGCCGAACGGAAATCCTCCCGGAGCCGAGAAAGTGGCTCCATTTGTGAGCGCTCCAGTGGTGGCACTTGCGCCAAGAACAACCAGAGTTCCGCTATTATCGCAAACCAGATTTGCCCCGCTCTGATCAAACACACAGGCTGAAGACGTCGGCAACGACGCGAATGGCGACCCGGCAAGCTTAGTCAGCGCACCAGATGTGAGATCCATCTGAAAGCCTTCGATGGGTCCCGCAATGCTCGTGCCACTTGGCGTTCCAACTGTGTAGACAAACTTACCGTTGGGCGATATCGCAAAATCAAACGGCGCCGAAGCGGTGACGAATGGTGAACCATTCACTTCGGTCGGTACTCCCGTGGAGGAATTGATCGAAAAAACGTGGATATGTGTATCGGTGGCGGAACCGGCATCCTGGATTTGAGCGACTCCCAAAAGAAATTCTCCAGTGAGACTGGCTCGAATCTGCGCTATCCCCAAATTGAAAGGGCTTCCCAAAATTGGTGTCAAAGCCCCGGTTGTTTGGTTAATGGAGAACGCAGCCACACCGGTTGAAGGTGATAGTTGGCCTACATATAGAAATTTTCCGCTAGCGTCCACGGTCATGATGTCAGCGGCAACCACGCCCGTAGTGAAGGGAGAGCCCGCAGTCTCGGTCAAGGCTCCAGTGGTGGCGTTGATCTGGAAAACCCAAATTTCCCCGCTGCCCTCACTTCCCACGAACAGGAACCTCCCTTGCGGATCGGTCCACGCACCGTCAGTCGTCCCTCCCGAGGACGCGGTGGCGATAAATGGGCTTCCCGGGATGGCGGTCAGAGCGCCACCGGTACGGTTGATGCTAAATCCTTCGACGTTCGAATTCCCCATGGGAACGTACACGTATTTCTTGGTCACAAGCAGGACGTCGGCGAAGCCGGTCGAGACTGTCGGGGCGGTGTAACCCGTCAAAGGGGCAAAGGTTGAGCCGCCTATTCCCGCGCCCTGAATGCTACTCCCGTTCATAAAATACACCAGTGCGGTCGCACTGCCGGCCGAGATCGTGGCGCCACCCCCACCTCCACCGCTAACACCCCCGCTAGGGGGCGTGCACGTGGAGGAACCAAGAGTTGCTTTGCAGGTATAGTGGCCGCAAGCCCCCAGCCCCATAATGGCCATCACCGCAACTAGTGTGAACAGCACTCGAACTCTTGTGTTCATGAACCGCCTCCACTTGAATTTCACGATTGCCGACGTTCTACAGACGTTGTGCTTGGACGATGTTCCGATCCCGCGTCTGGGGAAAGCTCTCTCGGTTTAATTGTTGAAGGTGAAAATACTCTTATCCAACCGCGATGGTAGGTGGAGAGTAATGTGTTGGCAACGTTACGAATGTCACTGCGCAGTTACTAAGAGACCCATTATTGATTGTCTACTCGGGACTTCCCAGGGGGTGCAGCGAATGGGCGAAGGGCCGTCCGGAAATGTCTAGAACCCTTTATTTCCGCTGGACGGAGTGAAGTGCAGATCGAAGCTATAGCCGGGGAGATTCACGGGCACGCTGTAATCGGCCGCCACGTAAGCCGCTGACAAGCCAGGACTATTAATGCGCTGCACCGTTATCTGCCGGGGCTCCAGCTGAATGTCATGTTCCTTGGCTTTGGTTACGACTGCGTTGCGGAGATCCTCGTCGGTCTTGTTTGGATTGCTGCCCGCCGCCATCGCCACCTCGCGCAGATCGTCCTGAAACGAATAGTTCGCCATTTCGTGTGGGACGACCTGAGATCCAGCAATAATGACGCCGACGATGATGGCAAATCCCAAGATGAGCTTAATAGTTCCCATAGCGAACGAGTAGTCCGCCAGGAACCAGAGCTAAGGCTTGGTACGCCGGCGGAGCAACTCCTCAAAATGCTCCACGATCGAAGAAAGCGTAACATCGCGTATTTCCCGAGTCGAGCGAAGAACGACTTCGACGGTACCTTCGGTAACCTTTTTGCCCACCGTGATTCTAAAGGGGATGCCAACCAGATCCGCATCCTTGAATTTGACCCCGGGCCGCTCGTCCCGGTCGTCAAGGATCACGTCAAATCCGGCAGCCTCCAGACGCTGGGCGATGTCCTCCGCGGCCGTTCGAACCGCCTCATCTTTTACATTGACCGGCGCAACCACGATCTCGAACGGCGCGATCGTCGGCGGAAGCCAGAACCCATTCTCGTCATTACTCTGCTCAACCGCCGCAGTCAGAATGCGCTCGATGCCAATGCCATAGCTGCCCATGATGGGCGTAACTTCCTTGCCGTTTTTGTCGAGCACACGTGCGCCCATCGATTCCGAATAGCGGTAGCCCAGTTTGAAGATGTGGCCAATTTCGACCGCCGTATCCATGCGTAAAGCGTTGCCGCAATTTGGACAACCTTCACCGGCCGTCACCGCCCGCAGATCGGCATAAGCGGTGGGATGAAAATTCCTTCCCGGAGTGAGGTTCTTCAGGTGATAGTCCTCTTTGTTCGCTCCCGCGATCAAGTTGGTCCGCCCTTCCAAAGCCTTGTCAACTAATAGAATGGGAAGCGCTGTATCTTTCTTTAGGTCCTTCGCCCACTCAATTCCCGTCGGTCCTAAATATCCGGCCGGAGATTTGAAAAGCGCCTTGATCTCGCTTTCCTCCATGGGCCGGGTCGCAATCGCCACAGTGGAATTGAGCTTCGCTTCGTTCAACTGATGATCGCCGCGCATCAGGACTACGATTGCCCGCGACTTGGTCTTGCCTATCTTCTGATCTTTCTCCTCCGCCGTCAGCGCCAGCGTCTTCATCTTGTTCTTCGGGGATACGCCTAGAAACCGTGCCACATCTTCAATTGTCTTCTGCCCCGGGGTGTGCACTTCGAGCGGCGTGCCGTCTCCTTCGGCAGCAAGATCCTCTACTGCTGCCAGCTTCGACCTGGCTTTCTCCATGTTCGCGGCGTAGTTGCAGCCATCACAGCTTACAATCTGATCTTCGCCCGCCGGAGTGCGCACCATGAACTCGTGGGATTCCTTTCCACCCATCGCGCCCGAGTCCGCTTCGACAACCATGTATTTCAATCCACAGCGGTCAAAGATACGGCAATAAGTCTCGTAATGCTTTTTGTAGGAGACATCGAGGCCGGCCGCATCGATGTCGAAGGAGTACGCATCCTTCATCATGAACTGGCGCACACGCAGCAGCCCCGCCTTCGGCCGTGGTTCATCGCGAAACTTGGGAGCGATCTGGTACCAGATCTGCGGCAGCTGCTTGTAGCTGCGAAGTTCCTTGCGCGCAATATCGGTCATGACTTCTTCTTCCGTCATGCCCAAAGCAAGATCGGCCCCCTTGCGATCCTTGAGGCGAAACAGGTTGTCGCCCATCAACGCCCAACGTCCACTCGCCTCCCAAATCTCGCGCGGATGCAGTGCCGGCAAATAAAATTCCTGCCCGATCTTGTCCATCTCCTCGCGCACGATACCCATGATCTTGTTAAACGACCGGTTACCCAGAAAAAGATATGAGTAGATCCCCGCGGCGAGCTGCCGGATATAGCCCGCCCGCACCAGAAATTTGTGGCTGGCAACTTCGGCGTCCGCCGGGGCTTCGCGCAGAGTAGGAATAAAGAGCTGTGACCAACGATGCATAGTGGGAAGTCCTATGTGGAAAGAATTGGCTATTCTAAACGAATCTCCGGGGACAGCGTTCCAGAGCTCCGCTAACGTTGCGGATGAGATCCTTAGGTGATGCTATATTCCCCAATAATGAACCAATTGATAATTCATCGAAACTATGTAATGATGTTTGTGGATGATGCAAACATGCCTACCTATAACGGATGAAACAGGTAGTCAGAATGAACGATGGCTTTGTTCGGAAGACATGATGGATTGCACACGTCTTTAAGCTTACCGGCAAAAAAACACGCGTGGCTGCGAATAGGCGCGTGGCTGCGAGTAGATCGACGCGATTGTCCGGAAGTGTTCGTGTCCAAGCGAAAAGCAGCGAGCGATCAATAAAGTCTTGGGGCAAGCTGGAACAGCAAAGTGCGCCGCAGGGTAGGAGTTCCTTATGACGACCGCGATCGCAACGCCAACGATTAAGGTTGCCGACGAGGTTTGGATTGCGACAGTCCTGCTTCACCAGCGACACCGCGAGCACGCGGACTTTTCCATCGAAGAGATTGTCGAATTTGCAGGGTCTGCCAAAGAACTCAGATTCTTGGGGCCGCTGCGCCCGGGATTTTACGTTCACGTAGTGCAACATTGCGTCGCTAATCGCCCGCCAAATCCAGGACGTTACAGAATGCTCTTCGAGACATCAACAGGACGCCGTCGTCTCTTTCGGGTAGGCGATCCCTATCATCCGTTGCGCGAGGGAGGCAAGATTGCACCTAAAGCTGAGGATTTGCCCGACAACTGGTTCAGAGGACTCCTCGCGTGGTATAGCACCTGGTGCGCAGAAG
>JRHI01002021.1_pt1 | contig 15141 bp, 14 predicted proteins | sample 215371 | NCBI WGS metagenome assembly JRHI01 (sample SAMN02929681, study PRJNA255918) | sediment metagenome | biome: cave system; feature: Ice Cave; material: Sediment; isolation source: sediment from deep within a dark volcanic ice cave with no known source of... ...
GATTAAGAGTCAGCTGCTCTACCAACTGAGCTAATCACCCGCGCCGATCTCGCGACGGCGGCTCAAGGCCGCCCGTCACTCAGAAGCCGGAACACGCCCGGCCATGACGGCAAAGGGGCCCGCCGCGCGAGCCCCATGGGGCAGCCTCTAGCACCACGGGCCGCCCCTGTCCAGCCGCGCCGCGCCGACGCTTTGGGCCGGGATCAGCTTGCGGCGGCGCCCGCGCAGCGGCCACCCACCCTGGGATCAGAACCGCGGCTGCTGCATACTGCGCGGGGGCCTCGAATCACGTCGCTGCCCGGTATTTCTGGTGACCGGCCTGGTGATCCATGGACGAGAAACGCAAGACGCAGCGGCGGCGCGTCCTGAAGGAGGGCAAGATCATCTTCGCCGACGGCATGCGCGTGATCGACTGCACCATCCGCGACATGTCCACCAGCGGCGCGCGTCTGCTCATCGCTAATACCGTCGGAGTGCCGGAGACGTTCCATCTGTTCGAGAAATCGAGCGGCATGGTCTATCCGACAAGCGTCACCTGGCGCCAAGCCAGCGCCATCGGGGTCAAGTTCGACGGGCCGGCGACGAGCATTCACGACAGCGTCAACCGGCGCTACGCCCGCCTGCGCTTCCTTTGACAATCGCCTGATAAGCCGGGGCGCCGGCGCTAAGGGCGCATCAGCAGATGCGCCCGCTCTGTCAGCCCCGCGAGCACAGCGGCCGAGCCTTTGACGACGCAATGCATCGGGTTCTGCTGGACGTGGAACTTGACGCCTACACGCCTTGTCAGCGCGAGATCGAGCTTGTCCATCAGCGCGCCACCACCCGTCAGGTGGATGCCGCGCCGTGTGATGTCGCTCACGATGTCGGGGGGCAGCTCCTCGAGCGCCCGCTGGGCGAAATCGGCGAGCGCCGCGACCGGCTCGGCAAGCGCTTCCGCGATGTCCTCGGGAGTCAGTACCGCGCTCTTCGCCCAGCCTTTGCGCAGGTCGCGCCCGCGGATGTGCACCTCCGCCGCCCGGCCGTTGCTGCCGGCATAAGCGGTGCCCGCCTCGATCTTGATGCGCTCGGCGTTGGCCTCGCCGATCAGTAGGTCGTGCTTGCGCCGCACGTAGCGTATGATCGCCTCGTCCATCGCGTTCCCGGCGCAGCGCAGCGTGCGCGCCGCGACGATGGAGCCGCCAGACAGCACGGCGATGTCGGCCGTGCCGCCGCCAATGTCGACGACCATGGAGCCGCCCGGCTCGTCGATCGGCAGGCCGGCCCCTAGCGACGCCGCGACCGGCTCGGCGATCATGTAGACCTTCCGCGCCCCCACCGACATGGCCGTATCGTAGACGGCGCGGCGCTCGACCGGCGTCGCGCCGGCGGGCACGCAGATCAGGATGCGCGGCCGGCGGAAGCCGAGCATGGTCTTGGTGCGTTTGATGAACTGGCGCAGCATCTCCTCGGTGGCGAGGAAATCGGCGATGACGCCGTCGCGCAAGGGGCGCACCAGCTCGATCGATTCCGGCGCCCGCCCGATCAACAGCTTTGCTTTGCGGCCGACAGCGAGGATCTCGCGCGTGGCGCGGTGGGCACGGACGGCAACGGCGGAGGGCTCATCGATGATGATGCCGCGGCCGGCCACGTGCACCAGCGTGTTCGCCGTGCCGAGGTCGATCGCGATATCGTCGGAGAACGCGCTTGTTACCGCCAGCTGCATTGTCTGCCCGTGATCTTCGGCATGCGGCGGTCAAGATGGCCGAAAAGTGCAAACAACTCCCTCGTCCGCGCACGTCGCAAGAGGTTTAGCGCGTTCCCTCGACGAACGCCAACGCGGCCGGATTAACGAAGCGGGCGGCATGGGGTCGTGCCCCAAGCCGCCCGTCGTTTGAGTTAGGACCGGTTAGAGCGCCTGCTGTTGCACCCGCGCCGTCTTCTGCCGCTTCACCATCAGTTTGTTGAGCGCCGAGACGTAGGCACGCGCGGAAGCCACCATCGTATCGGTATCGGCACCGCGGCCCGTCACCATGCGTCCGCCCTCCTCCAGCCGAACCGACACTTCGGCCTGAGCGTCCGTGCCCTCGGTCACGGCGTGCACCTGGTAGAGATCGAGCTTTACCTCGTGCGGCACCAGCAGCTTGATGGCGTTGAAGGTGGCGTCGACCGGCCCGTTGCCCGTGGACTGCACCGTATGCTGCACGCCGTCGATGTCGAGCGTCAGCGTCGCCGACTGCGGACCCATGTTGCCGGCGATGACCGTCAGCGACACGACCTTCATGCGGTCGTGCATGTGGGCGATGCCCTCGTCCACGAGCGCCTCGATGTCCTCGTCGTAGACGTGCTTCTTGCGGTCGGCGAGACCCTTGAAGCGCACGAACGCGTCCTCGAACGCGTTCTCGCCCAGCTCGTAACCGAGCTCCTTGAGCTTGGCGCGGAAGGCGTTGCGGCCCGAGTGCTTGCCCATGACGAGCGAGCTCTTGCCGACGCCGACCGATTCCGGCGTCATGATCTCGTAGGTCTGCTGGTACTTGAGGATGCCGTCCTGGTGGATGCCGCTTTCATGCGCGAACGCGTTGCGGCCGACGATCGCCTTGTTGTACTGCACCGGGAAATTGGTGACCGCGGAGACGAGGCGCGAGGCACGCGATAGCATGGTCGTGTCGATGCGCGTGTCATAGGGCAGCGCGTCGCCGCGCGTCTTGATTGCCATGACGATCTCTTCCAACGCAGCGTTGCCGGCCCGCTCGCCGATGCCGTTGACCGCACATTCGATCTGGCGCGCACCGGCTGCGAGTGCGGAGAGCGAGTTGGCGACCGCGAGCCCCAGGTCGTTGTGGCAATGGGTGGAGAAGATCACGCGGTCGGCGCCGGGCACACGCGCGCGCACGGCTGCGAACATGGCGCCGTATTCCTGCGGCGTCGCGTAGCCGACGGTATCAGGCAGGTTGATGGTGGTGGCGCCGGCCTTGATCGCCGCCTCGACACAGCGGCAGAGATAGTCGATGGGCGTGCGGGTGGCGTCCATCGCCGACCACTCGACGTCCTCGACGAGGTTGCGTGCGCGGGCGACGGTCGCGGTGATAATCTCGAGCACCTCGGCTTCGGTCTTGCGCATCTGGTGTGCGAGGTGGATGGGCGAGGTCGAGACGAACGTATGGATGCGCCCGCGCTGTGCGTGGCGCACAGCATCACCGGCGCGGTCGATGTCGGCGTTGATGGCGCGCGCGAGCCCGGCGACGGTCGCATTCTTGACGCGCTTCGCAATCGCGCTGACGGCCTCAAAGTCGCCCTCCGAGGCGACGGGGAAGCCCGCCTCGATAATGTCGACGCCCATGGCGTCGAGGCAGTCTGCGACCTCGATCTTCTCCTCGAAGGTCATGGTCGCGCCAGGGCACTGCTCGCCGTCGCGCAGCGTGGTGTCGAAGATGCGGACATGGCCCGCGGCGGCCCCCATGATGTCCTGGGGCCCTTTCGACTGTTCGGGTGTGGTGCTCATCGGTTCCGTCTCTCAGCTTGAGCCAGCGTCCCGCGGGAGCTGGCGTTGATCCATCAGCTCGCTCGACTTCTTATCCCCTGAGCGCCCGTCCCGGGTTTAACCGAGACCAGTAGAGGCTCAGGGGTTGCTAAGGAGGAGGGTCAGAAGCTGAGCGCATGCCGAGGTGCCGCCGCGGAAGGGCTCCGCGCGGCTCTCAAAGCTGCCAGGGATGGCGAACGGCTGACGCATAGGTCAAGCTCTAATACATCCTGGCCAGTTGCGCTAGACCGCCGAATGCGAAGAAAACGATCAGGTTAGCGGTCGGCACGAAGGCAATTCCCAGTGCGGGGGGCCGCAAAAGCTCAGGTTTCGAGCGTCCCCTCAACGACGCGCACCGCATGGCCGCCGATGCGTACGCTCGCGAGCTTGCCCCCTTCGACGAAGAGCGTAAGACAGATGGAGCTGGGCCGGCCCATCTCGTGCCCCTGCTCGATCACCCGCTTATGGGGGCCGTCGGGAAGGCCGTCGAACTCGTGCACCACCCCAGCAAAGCCGACGGCCGCCGACCCTGTGGCGGGGTCCTCGGGGACCCCGAGTTGTGGGGCGAACATGCGCGCATGGAAGGCGGAGCCGTTATGCACGCACTGGCGCGTGTAGAGGTAGACGCCGTCGATCTCGCTCTGCGGAAAGGTACAGGGCCATAGCGCCGCGTGGATGCGCGCCCTGCCGATGGCCTCGAGGCTGTTCACGGGGACGAAGGCGAACTTGTTGCCCGCGGCGATCCGCAGCGCGGTGTGGTTCTCGAAACCGATCTCACGCGGCAGCAGCCCCAGCGCATCCGCCAGCCGGTCGCGGGCGGCAAGCGTGCCTGTCTTCTCCGGCAGCTTCGGAGCGTCGAACTCGGCGAACGCAGCTTGGCCAGCACGCAAGCGCACGCCGACCCGCACCGTGCCGATCCCCTCCTCCAGCACGATGATCGCATCGCGCTCGCCGTCGCCGTTGGCTAGCATCTTGCGCAGCTCGGCGAGCAGGATCGCGGTGCCGATGGTGGGATGCCCGGCGAAGGGCAGCTCGCGGCCGGGCGTGAAGATGCGGACCTTGGCCGAGTGCGCCGGGTTCGCCGGCTTGAGCAAGAACACCGTCTCCGACAGGTTCAGCTCGCGCGCGATCACCTGCATCTCTTTGCCGTCGAGCGCATCGGCATCGTGCACGACGGCAAGAGGATTGCCACCGAACCGGCGTTCGGTGAAGACGTCGAGCGTGTGAAGTTTGAGCGCCATGCAGCGGGGCCTCGCGGAGCGCGCGCACTCTGCCGCAATTGTGGTGAGGGTCAAGAAGATAAAGCGAGCCGGAGTTTCGCCCTGGCGTAGGGCATGATGATCGGGTTATCGATATCGGCGCCGCTGCGCACGATCACGACGTCGGCGAGCTCGGGCTCGGGTTGGCGCACGACGTGGTCGAGTATGCGCCGACGCAGCGCGTCCGCGGGAAGTCCGCTCTGCCATTCGATCGCGATCGAGATGAGCGGCCCGGCAAACGTCACGATGTAGCCCGGACGGCGCTTGAGCTCCGCCGGCGCAAGCCCCGTCTCCTCCTCGAGCTCGCGCGCAATGCTGGCATCTATATCCACTGAGCCAGCAACGGTGTCGGACGCGTCGATGAGGCGGCTAGGCGGATAGGCGAGCCCGGAGTTGAGGTTGCCTTCGCTCTGGCGTCCGAGCAACACGCAGCCGTCCGAGGAGCGGATCAGCGATGACCCAAACCCGTCGCGCGTCGGCCCTTCGAAGCCGTGCTCGCGCCAATAAAGATAGCTCTTGAAGTCGGTGCGCATGAATGTCCCGTTGAGCGCCCCGTCGTACAGCGCATGCGCGGTCAGCACGTGCACGGTGCCGTCGAACATCTTCGGGCGCTCGACCAGCGCCTCTTGCCAATAGGCCGCGATGTCGTCGCGATGGCGCTCGGCGTAGCTACATGGCTCGTCGCTTAGGCCGAGAGCACATTGATCGATGCGGACCGACGTGCCATCGGTCGTGCATATTCGTTCGCTCTGCATGCGGCCTCTTTGCGCTCCGAAAGAGCACAATATTTCGGGGACTTATTCCCGAAAGAATAAAAGTGAAATCATAAAAGTGCCGCGGTTAAACCACGCTGCCTCCACGATCGGCAGGTGAATTAACCCTCGCGAACACGAGGGAGGGAGCTGCAGGTAAGTCTCATTCTGCAGCTCCCGCGTAAACGCCGAGGGGAAGTCAAGAAATCGCAAGCAGCGCGCCTGCGCGCCGGAGCCTCTGCGCTCGCGGCGGGCACGGCGCAAGGTCATCGAATCTGGCGGCGCTATCGCAACGTAGCGCCGCTGGAGCGGGCGGCAGAGGTCCCCGCTTCTCTGCCGTCCGTTACCTGCGTGAGCTCGTCGCGAAGCGCAAGCTTCCACTCGAGCCCCCGCCCGGAAGGCTCGCGCGGCCGTAGCCACACGCTACCCTCCCCAAAGCGGCTGCGCGGGTCTTCTGTGGTACGGCCCCAGCGGGCATCGGCCCCGTTAGAGGCAGCCCAGCACCTTCGACCCGCACGTGTAGTAGTTGAGCATCTCCGACGCACAGCACGGCTGATCTGCACCGCAACGCCATGTCTTGATCTTGCCGGTCGCCAGCTTGTGCTTGCACACCTTGGTTGCCGCCTTGGCCGCTTGCGCGGTCGAGGTCGTGCCGAGCGCGAACGGCGTCGCGATAATCGCAACCGCCAACGCAACGAACGCCAACATACGCAGCATTACACCACTCCGTCTTTTAGAAGCTCCGAATGCGTCATTCTACGCCTGCAGCCGGAGGGTTTCTGTAGCGTGTGGGCCTCAGTTGCGTGTCTTATCAACGAGAGCTTTTGCTCTGATCCACGGCATCATGCCGCGCAGCTTCGCCCCGACCTCCTCGATCGGATGAGCGTCGTTCACGCGGCGGATGGCCTTGAATTTCGGCTGTCCGGCCTTGCATTCGCGCATCCACTCGGAGGTGAAGGCGCCGGTCTGAATGTCCTTCAGGATCTTCCTCATCTCCTGCTTCGTGCGATCGGTGATGATGCGCGGGCCCGAAACGTACTCGCCGTACTCGGCGGTGTTGGAGACCGAGTAGTTCATGTTGGCGATGCCGCCCTCGTAGATGAGGTCGACGATCAGCTTCACCTCGTGCAGGCACTCGAAGTAGGCCATTTCCGGAGCATATCCAGCCTCAACCAGCGTTTCGAAGCCGGCGCGGATGAGCTCCACGAGGCCGCCGCACAGCACGACCTGCTCGCCGAAGAGGTCGGTCTCGCACTCCTCCTTGAAGGTCGTCTCGATGATGCCCGAGCGGCCGCCGCCGACGGCGGAGGCGTAGGAGAGGAAGAGGTCGTGCGCGTTGCCGCTCTTGTCCTGATGCACCGCGAGCAGGCAGGGGACGCCGCCACCCTTCAGGTACTCGCCGCGCACCGTGTGGCCCGGGCCCTTGGGCGCGACCATGCCGACGTCGAGATCGGCGCGAGGCTCGATGAGGTTGAAATGCACGTTGAGGCCGTGCGCGAACATGAGGGCTGCGCCCTGCTTCATATTGGCCGCGAGGTGGTCCTTGTAGATGTCGGCCTGCAGCTCGTCCGGCGTCAGCATCATGATGATGTCGGCCCACTTGGCGGCGTCGGCAACCTCCATCACCTTGAGGCCTTCCTTCTCGGCCTTCTTTGCGCTGGCCGAGCCCTTGCGCAGCGCGATGGCGACGTCCTTGACGCCAGAGTCGCGCAGGTTCAGCGCGTGCGCGTGACCCTGGCTGCCATAGCCGACGATCGCGACTTTCTTGGCCTTGATGAGATTGATGTCGGCATCACGATCGTAATAGACGCGCATGGCTCCCTCTTGGGTTGGGCTCTTTAAAACATTCGGTTTCTGGTGGTGGCCGGCGGCGAGCCGGCATCTTTCGCGAGGCGGGCGGAACCTACTACCAGGCCCGCGGCAATGCCAATGATCTGGAGCTCCTTTAGAGGCTCGCCGGCCCGCGACCGATTGCTGCGATGCCGGTGCGGGAGACCTCGGTGAGGCCGAGCTCGGTCATGATCTGGATGAACTGCTCGAGCTTGCTCGGCTTGCCGGTGAGCTCGAACACGAAATGCTCGGTCGAGGTGTCGACGACCTTGGCGCGGAAGATCTCGGCGATGCGCAAGGCCTCGATGCGCTTATCGCCCTTGCCCGATACCTTGATCAGCGCCAGCTCGCGCTCGATCGCATCAGCGTCCAGCGTCAGGTCGCGCACGCGGTGCACTGGCACGAGCCGCTCGAGCTGATGCTTGATCTGCTCGATCACGGCGGGCGTGCCGCGCGTGACGATGGTGATGCGCGATAGATGCTTTTCGTGCTCGGTCTCGGTGACCGTCAGGCTATCGATGTTGTAGCCGCGCCCGGAGAAGAGCCCGATGACACGGGCGAGCACGCCCGGCTCGTTGTCAACCAGCACCGAGAGCGTGCGCGAGACGACCGCCTGCACGATGCCGGGGCCAACATAATGGCTTTTGGAAATTGGCTTTTTCATGGTTCGTCTGTCCGGCTCGTCTATTTCTTGTCCGGCGCCTTCTCGGGCACCTTCTCGGGCACCTTCTCGGGCGTCTTTTGATCCGGTGCGGGCCCCCGGTTGATCTTCGGCACCTCGGTGCCGGGGAACAGCACCTTGAAGAAGACGGGGAAGCCGTCCTCGTCGACGATCTTCTTGAACTTCTCAACGCGCGCGACCGGGACCTTGTAGGTGGCGAACGCTGCAGTGATGCGCTGGCCCATCGACTGTGCGAGCAGCCTCGGCTCGGGCGCGCCCATCTTTTTCAAGGTCTCGGGCGGCAGGCGCGAATAGACGAGCGCCAGGATCTGCGTCTCGAGGTAGTCCTGGGCGATGCACCCCTCAAACGCCTTGGTGTATTCGGACGAAAGGCTGTGCGTCTTGTAGCAGTCCTCGATGTAGTTGAAGGCCTTCGTCGCGCCCTGCGTGCGCTGGATCTCGGCAATGCGCTGCGCCGCGTCCTTGATGTTGGCGGACTGATCCCAGTCGGGCTTGCCCGGCGCGGCCGCGGCAGGCGCCAAACAGCAGGCGACCAGGGAGGCAGCCGCAGCCACGCCCGCGATGTCTACACGCCGCCAAGTCCGCGCTGCGATCTGCCGCTTGAGCTGCATCCTCACACCAGCACCTTGCCTTCAGCGCCGATCGCGCGCTCGACCTCCTCCGCGCTCACGTCCTCGCCAAGCAGCATTTCGTTGTGCGCCTTGCCGGAGGGGATCATCGGGAAGCAATTGGCAAGCGCGGCGACGCGGCAGTCGAAGATCACCGGCCCTTTGGTGTCGATCATCTGGCGGATGGCATCGTCGAGGTCAGCCGGATCTTCGCAGCGCATCCCGGTCCAGCCGTAAGCTTCCCCCAGCTTGACGAAGTCGGGCAGGCTATCGGTGTAGCTGTGCGACAGGCGGTTGCCGTGCAGCAGCTGCTGCCACTGGCGCACCATGCCCATGTACTGGTTGTTGAGGATGAACACCTTCACCGGCAGGTCAAACTGCACGGCGGTCGAGCACTCCTGAATGTTCATCAGGATCGAGGCGTCCCCGGCGATGTCGATGACGAGCGACTTCGGGTGCGCGAGCTGCGCGCCGATGGCGGCGGGGAGGCCATAGCCCATGGTGCCGAGGCCGCCCGAGGTCATCCAGCGGTTCGGCTCCTCGAAACGGTAGAACTGCGCCGCCCACATCTGGTGCTGCCCCACCTCGGTGGTGATGTAGGTGTCGCGGTCCTTGGTCAGCTCGTAGAGCCGCTGCACAGCGTACTGCGGCATGATGGTGTCGCGCGCCTTCTTGTAGGCGAGCGAGTCCTTCGCCCGCCACTGCTCGATCTGCTTCCACCACGCCTTGTGCGCGGCCTTGTCGAGCTGCGGCGTCTTCGACTTCCAAATGCGCAGCATGTCCTCGAGCACGTAGGCGACGTCACCTAGGATGGGGATGTCGACGTGCACGTTCTTGTTGATCGAGGAGGGATCGATGTCGATGTGGATCTTCTGCGAGCCGGGCGAGAAGGCGTCGATGCGGCCAGTGATGCGGTCATCGAAGCGCGAACCGACCGCGATCATCACGTCGCAGTCGTGCATCGCCAGGTTGGCCTCGTAGGTGCCGTGCATGCCGAGCATGCCGAGCCACTGCTTGTCGGAGGCAGGATAGGCGCCCAGCCCCATCAACGTCGAGGTGATGGGAAAGCCCGAAAGCCGCACGATCTCGCGCAGGAGCTGGCTCGCCTTGGCGCCCGAATTGATAACGCCGCCGCCGGTGTAGAACACCGGCTTCTTGGCCTTGATCATCAGATCGACGGCATCGCGCACAGCCGCCTGGTCCGGCTTGACGCGCGGCTTGTAGGTCTTGTGCGCGATGTTCGATGGCCCGAGGTAGTTGCCGGTCGCGAACTGGATGTCCTTGGGGATGTCGACGACCACAGGCCCGGGGCGACCCGCCTTGGCGATGTAGAACGCCTCGTGCAACACGCGCGCCAGATCGTTCACGTTCTTCACGAGCCAGTTGTGCTTGGTGCACGGGCGCGTGATGCCCACCGTATCGCACTCCTGAAAGGCGTCGTTGCCGATCAGGTGGGTCGGCACCTGGCCGGTGATGCAGACGACGGGAATGGAATCCATCAGCGCGTCCGTGAGACCGGTAACGGAGTTGGTGGCACCGGGGCCGGACGTCACGAGCGCGACACCCACCTTGCCGGTCGAGCGCGCATAGCCCTCGGCGGCGTGCAGCGCACCGCCCTCCTGGCGCACGAGGATGTGCTTGATCTTGTCCTGCTGGAACAGCTCATCGTAGATCGGCAGCACGGCGCCGCCGGGATAGCCGAAAATGTGCTCGACGCCTTGGTCGATGAGCGCCGTGATCACCATCTCGGCGCCCGTCATCGTGCGTGCCATCGATCCACTCCAGACAAGAATGCCGCCCAAAGCGCACGCGAGGTGAAACGGTCCCCCTAAGTGCGCGGCCGGCGGCGCAGTCCAATGGCGGGGAACCTAGGCGACCAAAGTTGCCCGGTCAATCCTAAGGATCACTAAAACATATAAAATCGGCGCTGAAGCTTTCTGTTTCTTTCTCCGACATCCATTTCCACGCAATCATATTGCCGCGCGCCCAGGTAAGCTGCCGCTTGGCGTATTGCCGGGTCTCGGTCTGCGCTTCCCCGATTGCCTCCTCCCGGCCCAGCTCGCCGCGCACGTGCCGCAGCAGCGGGCGCACCCCCAGCGCATTCATGATCGGCAGGGTCGGATCGAGCCCCAGCGTGGCAAGCCGAGAGACTTCATCGAGGGTGCCTTCGCCCATCATCGCCTCGAAGCGACGCTCGATGCGGCGGTAAAGCTCCTCGCGTTGCGGCGAGACGACGAGGCGTATCGTGTCCGCTTCCCCCAGGACGGGCTCCCGCGGGGACTGCTGCCATTCGAGCAGCGAGACGCCGGAAGTCTCGAGCACCTCGAGTGCGCGCACGATCCGCTGCGTATCGCCCGGCGCCAGCCGCTCGGCCATCTGCGGATCGCGCGCGCGAAGCTTGCCGTGGAGCTCGCCCGGCGCCGTGGCCGCCGCTTCCGCCCTCCAGCGCGCGCGCACCTCGTCCGGCACGGCGGGCATCGGCGATAGGCCATCGAGCAGCGCCTTGAAGTAGAGCCCCGTCCCGCCGACGATGATCGGACGCAAGCCTCGCTCGCGCGCTTCCCTGATGGCGGCCGCGGCATCGGCGGCGTAACGCCCGGCCGAGTAGGCATCGCGGCCATCGACGAAGCCATAGAGCGCGTGGGGTACACGGACCTCCTCTTCGGCCGTCGGGCGCGCCGTCAGGATGCGCAGGTCGCGATAGACCTGCATGGAGTCTGCGTTGATCACGATGCCGCCGAGCTCGCGCGCAAGCCGTGCGGCGATGGCGGATTTGCCGCCAGCCGTCGGACCCGCAATGAGAATGGGACGCGCGTCGCTCATGGCGCCAGAGGTAGCCCAAATGGGGCTGCCCCGCACGGCCCGATGCGCGCCAATAGTTGATCGTCGTGCGCGGGCCTAGGGCCGCGGCGTCCGCGACGGGCGTCCGGATCGGACATGTTGCCGCCCAGGTTCCAGATGTATTCCGGCTTCCTGCGGCCGCTCGTCGAGCCCTGGCGTGACCGCCAAGGCACGTCGGATGCCGGATTTGGGCGCCGACATGGGGAGCAGGCCGCCGCCACGGGCTTGTCGCGCCGCATCGAAGCCGCTAGCCATTTACCGAGGGTTCGATGTGGCGGCGAGCGCCACGCTAGCGAGGTGCAGATGGCAGACGAGGCGGTCGTCGCCCAAAAGGGGCCCTATCAGGTAGAGCTCGCCGAGGGAAAACCGTATTTCTACTGCCGCTGCGGACGATCGCAGAAGCAGCCATTCTGCGACGGGACCCACAACGGCACGGGCATCGAGCCTCTGCGCTTCGTCGTCGACCACGCAGGCACATTCAACATCTGCGGATGCAAGCACACCGACGACGAGCCATTCTGCGACGGCTCACACTTGATACTCTGAACACTGTCTGCCGCAAGGCCAGGGGAAGATGGAATATTTCGTCCAGCAGCTCATCAACGGCCTGACGCTCGGCTCGATCTACGGCCTCATCGCCATCGGCTACACGATGGTGTTCGGCATCATCGGCATGGTCAACTTCGCCCATGGCGATGTGTTCATGCTCTCAACCTTCATCGCCCTAATCTTCCTCATGGTGCTGACGCAGGTGCTGGGGCTGGGCTCGCTGGCGGTTGCGCTCTTCATCGTGCTGATCTTGGGGATGCTGCTCACCTCGCTGTGGGCGTGGGCGATCGAGCGGCTCGCCTACCGCCCCCTGCGCGGCTCGTTCCGCCTGGCCCCGCTCATCTCCGCCATCGGCATGTCGATCTTCCTGTCGAACCTGGTGCAGGTGACGCAGGGGCCACGCAACAAGCCGGTCCCCTCGGTGCTAGGCGAGGTCATCACGCTGAGCGGAAGCGAGACCTACGCCGTCACGCTCTCCTACAAGCAGATCATGATCGTGGTGGTCACCACCGTGCTGCTCGCCGCCTTCTGGTTCGTGGTGCAGCGAACGTCCCTCGGGCGGGCGCAACGCGCCTGCGAGCAGGACCGGCGGATGGCAGCCCTGCTCGGCGTCGACGTCGACCGCACCATCTCGCTGACCTTCGTGATGGGCGCGGCGCTGGCCGCCGTCGCCGGGCTGATGTTCATGATCTATTACGGCGTGGTCAACTTCAACGACGGCTTCGTGCCCGGTGTGAAGGCGTTCACCGCCGCGGTGCTCGGTGGCATCGGCTCGCTGCCCGGCGCGGTGCTCGGCGGGTTGCTGATCGGCCTCATCGAGACGCTGTGGTCGGCCTACTTCTCCATCGACTACAAGGACGTCGCCACCTTCTCCATCCTGGCGATCACGCTCGTGTTCATGCCCTCCGGTCTGCTCGGCAAGCCGGACGTGGAGAAGGTGTGAGCCCCATGGCCATGGACGCCACCGAGCCCCGCCCCATGGCCTCAGCTTGGGCCCCAGCAAAGATCGCGGCCGCACTCAAGGACGCGCTCGGCACGGCTCTGCTGGCGCTGGGGCTGGCGGTGCCGATTTTGGCGCTGCGCACCGAGCAGAACATGTCCAACGAGCTGATCCTGCAGCCGCGCTGGCGCTATGTGGCGATTGCCGTGCTGCTGGCGTTCGCGGCGCGCTTTCTCTACCTCGTGGCGCCCAGCTTGCCCGCCAGGCGGCGCACGTTCACTGCCCCGCGCGGGCTGGGCCGCGCCCTGTCGATCGGCCTCCTGATCGTGCTGCTGCTCTATCCCATGCTGGCGCTGGCCGTGACCGGCAAGGCGGGCGCCGTCAAGTGGATCGACAATTTCGGCATCCAGATCCTGATTTACATCATGCTGGGCTGGGGGCTGAACATAGTCGTCGGCCTCGCCGGCCTGCTCGACCTCGGCTACGTCGCCTTCTACGCCGTGGGCGCCTACGCCTATGCGCTCCTCGCCACCAGCGATCCCGTCAAGGCCTTCATGGCCGAGTGGGTCGGAGCGGGCTTCTGGCCGGTGTGGGCGTTCTGGATCTGCCTGCCCGTGGCCGGCCTCATGGCGGCCTTCTGGGGCATCCTGCTAGGCTTCCCGGTGTTGCGGCTCAGAGGTGACTATCTGGCCATCGTCACCCTGGCCTTCGGCGAGATCATCCGCCTCGTGCTGATCAACTGGGTGCCGGTCACCGGCGGTTATGCTGGCGTCTCGGGCATTCCGCGGCCCTCTTTCTTCGGCCTGCCGTTCAACGCCAGCGACGGGGGCTTCGCCGCCTTCTTCGGCCTGGAGTTCACCCCGCTCTACCGCACAATCTTCCTGTTCTACATGATCGTGGCGCTCGCCCTCCTTACCAACTGGGTGACCCTGCGTCTGCGCCGCCTGCCCTTGGGGCGGGCCTGGGAGGCGCTGCGCGAGGATGAGATCGCCTGCCGCGCGCTCGGCATCAACACCATTAACACCAAGCTCACCGCGTTCGCCATCGGTGCCGGCTTCGGCGGCTTTGCCGGCTCGTTCTTCGCCGCCCGCCAGGGCTTCATCAGCCCGGAGTCCTTCACCTTCATGGAAAGCGCCGTGGTGCTGTCGATCGTCGTGCTGGGCGGCATGGGCAGCCAGATCGGCGTCGCCATCGCCGCCTTCGCCATGATCGGCGGCACCGAGATCCTGCGCGAGCTCGACTGGCTCAAGGGCGTGTTCGGCCCCGATTTCGAGCCCACGCAGTATCGCATGCTGCTGTTCGGGCTCGCCATGGTGCTGCTCATGATCTGGAAGCCGCGCGGCCTGATCTCCTTCCGTGCACCCTCGATCTTCCTGCGCGAGCGCCGGCTGGTGCGCGCGGACATGGTGAAGGAGGGGCACGGGTGACGCCTGCTCCCGCAGTCCCGCTGCTCGCCGTCGAGCACCTGACCATGCGCTTTGGTGGTCTCATCGCCATCGACGACCTCTCCTTCTCCGCCAACCGCGGCGAGATCACCGCCATCATCGGCCCCAACGGTGCCGGCAAGACCACGGTCTTCAACTGCATCACGGGGTTCTATAAGCCGACCAGCGGCCGCTTGCTGCTGAGCCTGGGCGATGCCACGGCCCCGGCCGACGTGGCGGCGCTCACCGCCTCCGGCCGGCGTTTCCGCGGGACGGCGGCGGGTGCCGTCTTCCTGTTGGAGCGCATGCCCGATCACGAGATCGCCGCGCGAGCCCGCGTCGCCCGCACCTTCCAGAACATCCGCCTCTTTCCCGGCATGACGGTGCTGGAGAACCTGATCGTGGCGCAGCACAACGCACTGATGGCCGCCTCGGGCTGGACCGTGCTGGGCCTCCTGGGCGCCCAACGCTACGTGCAAGCCGAAGCCAAGGCCGTGGAGCGCGCCCAGTTCTGGCTCGACAGGATAGCGCTCACCGACCGCGCGGACGATCCGGCCGGCGACCTGCCCTACGGCGCCCAGCGGCGGCTCGAGATCGCGCGCGCCATGTGCACCGAGCCCGCCCTGCTCTGTCTCGATGAGCCCGCCGCCGGCCTCAACCCTCGCGAGTCGGCGGACCTCACGGCGTTCCTCAAGTCCATCCAGGCTGAGCACGGCACGTCGATCCTGCTGATCGAGCACGACATGTCGGTGGTGATGGA
>JRHI01002022.1_pt1 | contig 15130 bp, 13 predicted proteins | sample 215371 | NCBI WGS metagenome assembly JRHI01 (sample SAMN02929681, study PRJNA255918) | sediment metagenome | biome: cave system; feature: Ice Cave; material: Sediment; isolation source: sediment from deep within a dark volcanic ice cave with no known source of... ...
GCCGTGGCACGGTCCGGCACCGACCAAAATGCCCGCAAACGGATGGGTAAGCKCGAACGCACGTAGCGCGAACCATCGCCGCTGCGGTGGGCCGCAAGCCGTGCCGCAAGATCGGTCGTCCAGCCGGCATAAAGGGAACCGTCGCGGCACGCCAAGACGTATACGACCGGCGGACCGTGCTCAAGAAACATCTTTTCCCCCCGGCTCAGCGTTTTAGTTCTTATGTCGAGGGGAAAGTATCCGGTGATCGTGACTGCTACCCCTGAAGCGGTCCTGGACTTTCAGTTTCCACCGCAGCCCTCTCTGTCCCGGGTCGTCCGTCAAGAAGTAACCGCGTTCTCTCGCGCGCATGGCGTGGGGGAAGACGATCTTGCCCAATTTCTTAGCGCACTGGGCGAAGCGGTCGCAAACGCGATCGAGCACGCGCACGCCCAAACGGCGATCGATATCGAAGTCCGCGTCGGCCCCGAGCGAATCCTTGCCACCGTCCACGACAACGGCGTCGGTTTTGATACCGGCCGCGGTTCGGCTCTGCCGGAGCCGGACGCCGAGCGCGGACGGGGCTTAGAGATCATACGACGCTGCTCCGACATTTTTTCGATCACGAGTTTTCCCGGGAAGGGCACGACCGTGGTGTTCGGCCTTTACGTGCGCAGCCTACCTAGAGTCGCCGGCGCCGCCTAAGACGCCTTGACGCGCGCATAGGCGCGTGGTACGGTCGCTTCGTTGCGTCGATTGCGCCGTCACGATGGACCTCGCTACGCCAGCGAGGTTTTTGTCGTACAAGGAGCACCATGCCGTCCGCCCCGCTAAAGCACATGCAAATAGCACCGTACTACTGGTTCGACGGCAACATTTTGCCACGCCAAGACGTAGCGCTCGATCCGTTCGCGCACGCACTCCACTATGGGACCGGCGTATTCGAGGGCATCCGGGCGTACGCGACGCCGCGAGGTCCCGCAATCTTCCGTTTGCGCGAGCACATGGAACGTTTCGAACACTCGGCGCACGTCTATCGCCTTACGCTGGCCTGGGATGTCGCGGCGCTTTGCGAGGCCGTCGTCGAGACGCTCGTGCGCAACGAACTCGAATCCGCCTACATTCGTCCGCTCGCGTTCTTCGGCGAGAAAACCATGTCGCTCTTGCCGCTCGGGTGCCCGACGCACGTGCTCCTCGCGTATCGCGCACTCGGTAACTACTTCGGCGCCGGGCAAGAGAACGGCATCCGCGTAACGCTGTCGCCGTGGCGCAAGTTCTCCTCGAAAGCATTACCGTCGACCGTAAAGGGAACCGGACACTACGCTAACTCCGTACTCGCCATGCAAGACGCCGCGGAACGCGGCTTCGATGAAGCGATTTTGCTCAACGATCGCGGCGACGTCGCCGAAGGAACCGGCGAAAACGTCTTCGTCGTTAAGGACGGCGCGCTTCGCACGAACGATCGCTCGGCCGACGTACTTCACGGCATCACGCGCGCGAGCGTCATCGAACTCGCGCGCGAGCGCGACATCCCCGTCGAGATCGGGACGCTTTCGATCGACGATTTGCACGACGCCGATGAAGTCTTTTTCACCGGTACCGCAGTCGAAGTCACGCCGCTGGTATGCATCGACGATCACGTCTTTCCGGCGCCGAAGCCGATGACGTCGCTGCTGCGGGCGGCGTATCTTCGCGCCGTCGCGGGCGAAGACGAACGGCATCCGGATTGGGCAACCTTTACGCGCGAAGCGGCGCGCATCGGCGGGTAACGACTCGCGTAGCGCCATCGGACGACTGAGCCCGTCGCCGCTCATCCGACCGTCGCGTTCCGGTCGACTGCGTATATCGTTCCAGCGGAGCCAAGTGCGGTATCGCCGTGTCGGGGTCGCGAGGGCACGTCGCCGCGATGCGGAATCCCGTTACGATGCACCCGCACCCGGTGGCGACGACCATGCTAGCAACGATTCTCTTTTGCGCCTTCGGCGCCGTCGCAAGCGCGGAGGACGCGGCGCCGAAGACCGGAACGCTCGATCCCGCAATCGTCGCGATGCTCGCGCGGATCTCCGCAAGCGATCTGCGCGCGACCGATACGAGACTCGTCGCTTTCGGAACTCGCAACCTATTCTCCGAGGGCCTGCACGACCGCCACCGGGGCGTATTTGCCGCACGGGATTGGCTCGTAGCCCGATTCGACGCTATCGCGAAAACGGCGAGCGACCGTATGACCGTGAGCCTCGACACATTCGTGCAGCCCAAGACCGAACGCACGCCACGGGCGGTAGAGACTTCGAGCGTCTACGCTACTCTGCGCGGTGACGATCCGTCCCGCGGTACGTTCGTTCTCTCCAGTCACTACGATTCGCGCAATTCTGACGGCAACGACGCGCTCCTCGACGCACCGGGCGCTGACGATAACGGCTCGGGCACCTCGGCGGTCGTGGAAGCCGCGCGCGTAATGGCGGGCATGCACTTCAAAGGCACGATCGTCTTTGCGTGTTTCGATGGTGAAGAGCAGGGACTCTTCGGTTCCGAGCATTTCGCAAAATCGCTCAAGGACGCGGGCGTGCACGTCGACGGTAACTTCAACAACGACATCATCGGAGCGTCGACCGGACATGGCGGCGAGCAAAGTGCGAACGAGGTTCGGCTCTTCAGCGAGGCGTTAGCGGCGCACGCGGAGCCGCGCCGCATTAATGCGGCAGGCAGCGAGAACGATTCTCCGGCACGCGAACTCGCGCGGGCCGCGAAGGAAGCTGGGGAAGCATACGTCCTGGGGATGCACGTGAATCTGATCTATCGCGCGGATCGCTTCTTACGCGGCGGCGATCAAGAATCGTTCGCTCGGCAAGACTTTGCGGCCATTCGTTACGCCGAGGTGCATGAGAACTACGACCATCAACACCAAGACGTGCGCGTCGTCGGGGGTCTGCAGTACGGCGACCTTTTGCCCTACGTCGATTTCGATTACGTCGCGCGCGTGACGCAATTGAATGTCGCGGCCCTCGCCACGCTCGCGCTCGGCCCAGCAAGTCCGGTCGCGCAAATCGATAGCCGCCGACTCGCTTACGATTCGACGTTGCTCTGGAAGCCCGTGCCGGGAGCAGCGTCCTACGAAATCGTTTGGCGCCGCTCGGACGAAGCGGTGTGGACGCACGCGAGAAACGTCGGCAACGTTACGGCCGCCACGCTCGCGCTCTCGAAAGACGATTGGCTCTTCGGCGTGCGCTCGATCGATGCGGCCGGTCACGAGTCCGTCGCCGCATTCCCCACGCCGCTTACGAAATAAGCCGGCAGCGGTTACGCCTAGAGCTCCGCGAAGAGTCTTTCGATCGTCTCGGCGAGACGGAAGTCGCGCAGCGTGAGTCCACCGGCATCGTGCGAGGAGAGGGCAAGCGCCACATCGTTCCACGAAATTGCGATATCGGGATGATGGTCTTGCGCGTTCGCGGCCGCGGCAACGGCGTTAACGAAACGCAGTGAACCGTCGAAATCCTTGCAATCGAAGTGTTTTTCGATCGCATTCCCGCGATGATGCCAAGCGGGTAACGCTGCGAGACGCTCGGCGATGTCGTCACGATCCAACAGACTCATAGGATACCCTTCGCTTGTAAGGACGCGAACGACGAATCGAGCGCGTCGAGGGTGAAGTCGATCTCCGTTTTGCGATGTTCCGTCGAAAGAAACATCAATTCGTTCGGCGACGGCGCGAGCAGTACGCCGCGCTCGCGCATCGCATGATAGTAAGAGGAGAACGCCTTCCCATCGGCCTGCGAGCGTTCGTCGTAGTCTCGCACGCACGGTCCGGGGCGAAACGCGAAATCCACCATGCTCGCGAGTTGTGAGACCGCGAACGGAAGACCCCGCGCGCGAAAAATCTCCCGCATTCCGGTGGCTAACCGCGCCGCCCGAGCATCGAGATTTGCGTGGAGCGACGGTTCGCGCTCGATGAGATCGAGCGTACGGTGGCCGAGCGCGATTGCAAAGGGATTCCCCGAGTACGTGCCGCCCGTGAAGCTGCCCCCTTCGGGCGCGAGCGCCGCCATGACGTCCGTACGGCCGCCGAATGCGGCGAGCGGAAAACCACCGCCCATGATCTTGCCGAGCGCGGTGAGATCGGGCGCGTGACCGCTGCGGCCCTGAGCGCCGCCCAGTCCTAGGCGCAACCAGGTAATAATTTCATCGAAAATCACGAGCGCGCCCGACCGGCGTGCGCGCGCGAAAAGCCCGTCGAGAAATCCGGGCAGCGGTAAGACGAGTCCCATATTTGCGACGACGGGTTCCACGACGATCGCCGCGAGTTCGCGTTCGCGACCGGTAAGTCGCGCGTCGAGATCTGCCGTATCGTTGTAACGCGCTACGATCGATTGCGCGCGCACGCCCGGCGGAACGCCACTACGCTCGACGTTCTGCGTGCGCGCCGAAGCCCCCGCGTCGTGCAGAGCGTCATCGAAATGGCCGTGGTAATTGCCCGCGAAGCGGGCCACGAGCGTACGCCCCGTAAACGCGCGCGCGACGCGCACCGCGCTCATCATCGCTTCCGTGCCCGTACTCACGAAGCGTAAGCGTTCCATCGCCGGTACGTGCGCCGCGATGCGATCCGCGAGCCGAATTTCATCTTCGGTCGTCGAGCCGAAGACGGTCCCGCGCGCGGCGAGCCGGTCAAGATCCTGCACGAGTTCGGGGTGCGCGTGTCCGAAGAGCAACGGCCCGTACGCCATCACGTAGTCGACGTATCCTCGGCCGCTCCGATCGTACGCGTACGCACCGCGGCCGTACGATTGCACGAACGGCACGCCGCCGACTGCAGTGCCGGCGCGCACGGGCGAACTCACGCCCCCGGCGAGGGCGCCCGTTGCAATACCGAGATCGATCGACGCGCTTTCGCGCCGCAGCGCCATAACGCGTGGCCCGTTCCGCCTCCTCGCCCCCGCGCCTGCTCGCCGCGCTCGCGGAGATTGCGCCAGCAGTGCCCGAGTTTACAGCGGCAAAATCGTACCTGCCCAGCGCGTCGCGGCTGCTTTCGGAGTCGGCAACGCGGGCACGGGCGGGCAAGATAGACCACGCGGCAGTGCGGAAGCGTCGGTGCCGACCGCGAAGTAAGGTCGCGATGCCTTCGCAAACGATTGCCCCCTCCACGAATATCCGGGAACTCGTCTCGGACCTTCCGATCGCGCAGGCCGTGCTGTCGGCGTTCGGCTTGCAATGTTCGGGTTGCGGGGTCAATAAATACGAGACGCTCGAAGCCGGTGCGAAGGCCCACGGCTTGCGCGTCGAACCGATCGTCGCGGCACTCGCCCAGGCGCGCCTTTCCGGGCGCGTACCGACGATCATGAACGAAGACAAGCGTCCGCAGGTCGGAGCGCCCGGCGCCTTCGTGCGCCGCGGGACCTTCAAGGCCGTCGTTCCGATCATGTCCGGGAAGGGCGGCGTCGGTAAATCGCTCACGACTGCGCTCTTGGCGGTCGGACTGCGCCGCGCGGGCAAGCGCGTCGGCATCCTCGATGCCGATATCACGGGTCCCTCGATTCCCCGTCTTTTCGGTTTACGCACTCCGCTCGGCATCGAAAAAGATCCGAACGAAGCGCCGAACGCGCAGGGCCAGACCCGCCCGCTCTTCGTGCCCGCGACCTCGCGCTCGGCGATCGAAATCGTCAGCTCCAATCTCTTGACGCCCGAGGAAGACACCGCAATGATCTGGCGCGGTCCCATCCTCTCCGGCGTCATTCGGCAATTCTACGAACAAGCGCTCTGGAGCGATCTCGACGTGTTGCTCATCGATTTGCCGCCGGGAACTTCCGACGCGCCGCTCACCGTGTTGCAGTCGCTCTCGATCGACGGCGTGGTCCTGGTGACCATGCCACAGGCGCTCGCCACGATGATCGTGCGCAAAGCCGCGAATCTGGTCCATCAAATGAAGAAACCGATTCTCGGCGTCATCGAAAATATGTCGTACTTCGTCGCGCCGGATACGGGTACGCGGTACGACATCTTCGGGCCATCGTACGCGGACCAAGTTGCCGACCTCGCGAAAGCGCCCCTACTCGCGCGGATTCCGATTTCGCCGACGATGATGACGCTGGCAGATACCGGCCGCATAGAAGAGATCGACGACCCGGTTTGCGACGCGCTGGCAGCCTCGTTGCTCCAAGCGCTCAGCGCCCGGCCGAAGGCCAAAGCGACGATCTCCATCATCTAAAAACGCGCCGGAGCGCTTCGCCGGACACATCGGAGCGATTCGCCGCGCGGTCCCGCAGGCGCGACGCTGTTACGAGCGGGTGGCTTGCGCAAGAAAGCTCCTTGACGGAAGTGCGGCAAGCGAGCATCTTGCGCCGCCCGTCGCTGCGCCGGTATGAATCGCGCGATCTAAAGAGACCCGCCGCGCGCACATTCCTTTCGCGGCCTCAGTGGCCCCGCACCACGTTCGGATCGATACCGGCGGCCGCGAGCATTGCCGCAATGAAACGATCGTCGCTGTTCTCCGCAACGCGGTACTCGGGAGCTTTGGCGGTGAACGCGGCGCACGCCGCTTCAAAGACCGTGGCGACCGCGTCGTAACTGCTGCCGGGCGGCGTGAGCGGCGTCGAACGTAGGAAGCCCGTCGCGGGTTCACGATCGCGCGCGCACGTCATATGCGACGCATCGCGATCGAAAGCGTTCCCGTCGGGATAGGCCGCGTACGTGTCGTGATGGCCGTCGAACCACACGACGTCGAGCGCAAGATGTGCCGCATCGCGGCCGGCGACCGAGCGCGATCGTACGAGGATAGTCCAGATACGCGGCGCGGACGGAAATACGTCATCGGATGAAGCAAGAAGCGCCATTACGATTCGATGCGCAAGACCGGAGCACTCGCTCCAATGTTCCGCGGGCAAGGCTGCGAGTTGCGCGCGCAGCGATGCGAGGCCGCCGGTCCGACCATCCGCCGCGTCGAGCGTTCCGACCGCAGCGCGCAATTGCGCGTCGGCGTCCCGCTCGCGGAGCACGCGAGCATTATATTCGGTTTGCTGCGCGACCGTGCCCAGTAAGAAGAGTCGATCGCGCGGCGGCGCCAGCGCTCGCAGGAGTGCGCCGGTTGCCGACTGATACGCTGGGAGGGTTCGAGCCCGATCGAAATGCGCGTCACGCATGCGGAAACGCTCGCGCAGCGCGCCGAGCCGCACGCGCAGCGTTCGGTCGACCGCCAGCGTTTCGAGGTGCGCGAATGCGTCGTCGAGGAACGCTTGCGTTCCACGCTCGGCGAGCAACGGGGGCGCGTCGGCAAGTTCGGCTATCGTCGCTGCCGCTATTCCGGTGCGCGCCACCGAGACGATACCCTTGCCGTAGGCGATGGGCGCTACGACGCCGGTGGCTGCGCTCGCCTGAATCGGTATCGCGGCCGGAAGCGTCGCGCACGCGAAACAACAAGTAAGTCTGCGGCCCCACAGCGCGATGCGCGAGGAAGTCATTCGGTGCATCGCCGCTCGGATTCGCTTCATGACGCCGTTGCCCCGCGCTCCTTCGGCAGTTGGCGTCGTGCCGGATGGCGTATCGCCTGCGCATGCGTCGTTTTCTCATCGGGCTCGCCGGGGGCGTCGTTGTCGGTTACACGTTGATTCGCGCGCGTGAAGCGATGGCCGAACTCCGTTCGCAGGCGCCGGCCAGCGAACCCGATTCCGTTGCGTACGGCAAGCTGCGTCGAGCGCTCATGCTCGCCGACATCGCGCGATCGTTCGCAACCCTCGCCGTCATCGCATATACGATCGGACCGCGCATAGAGCCGCCCGACGGAATGCGCGAAGCGCGCGCGCACCGGATCGCCCTGATTGCGAGCGGGATCGTCGCCTCGAGCATCCTCGAGTTGCCGGCCGACTACATCGAAGGCTTCGTACTCGAACGGCGTTACGGGCTTTCCAAGCAATCCGCCGGCGCGTGGCTCATCGAGCGCGCGAAAGCTCTGGGCGTCTCGCTTGCTCTAACCGTACCGCTCGTCGAACTGCTGGTCTTTGCGATCGAGCGAGCTCCGGGAAAGTGGCCACTGGTTGCGACGCTCGGTACGATTCCGCTGTTCGTGCTCGCGAACGTCATCGCGCCGACGTACATCGCGCCGCTATTCAACACGTTCGTGCCGATCGAAGGTCCCTTCGCCGATGAGGTCCGGGGACTTGCGACGCGCTACGGCGCAGGCGATGCGACCCTCCTGCGCGTCGATATGAGCCGGCAAACCGAAAAAGCGAACGCATATGTGACGGGTTTGTTCGGCACTAAACGAATCGTCATCGGCGATACGCTGCTCGAGCACTTCGAAGCCCGCGAAACACTTTTCATAGTCGCCCACGAGCTCGGGCACTATGTTAGCCGCGACGTGTGGCGCGCGGTACCGGTCGAGGTGTGCCTCGCGGCCGTCATCTTCTTCGGCAGCCGGCGCCTCGCCGAACGTCCGGGACGTACGCTCGCTACGACCGCGGGGCTCGCGCGCTTACTCTTCGTGATGTCGCTGCTCGGGACGCTTGCTGGGCCGCTCCTAGCAAGCTATTCGCGTAGCCGCGAACGCGCGGCCGATACGTTCGCAATCGAAGCGACCGGCGATAGCGTCTCGGGGGCCGCCGCGTTCCGGCGCTTGCGCGAGCGCAACCTCGCCGAAGACGAGCAACCACGCTGGATGGAACTGCTCTTCTCGTCGCATCCATCGCTGCGCAGTCGCATCGAACGGGTCGAGGCTGCGGGTGCGTCCGGCGCTTGATAGCTGCGGTTCGTGCGGCGACTCCTCGCCGTCCATCGACGTTCCGGCGCATCCTTCTAAAGGGAGTACTGATCGTGAACCATCGTCCCGTTCGAGCCTTCGCATTCGCGCTCGCTTCTTTGTTTTTTTTGGCGTGCGCGGGCGGCCTGCGCGCTGCCGGCGGTGCGCAGCCAACGACGCCGGTGACGGTTGCGGCGGCCGGGAGCGAGGCGCCCACCTTCGGCGCAAAGACCCTCGACGGAAAACCCGTCGTCCGCTCGTCCTTCGGCGGAAAAGTGCTGGTGCTAAACTTCTGGGCGACTTGGTGCCCGCCGTGCCGCGCGGAAACGCCGGATCTCGTACGCGCTTACAAGAAGCTCCACGCTGCCGACGTCGCGTTCCTGGGCATCGACACGACGGAAACCGCTCCCGTCGTGAAGGCCTTCCTGTCCTCGCAGGGCGTGCCGTACACGACCGCGCTCGCTGGACCCGAGGTTTACAACAACTTCGGCATCGCCTTCATCCCGACGACCGTCGTCGTCGATCCGCGCGGCATTGTTCGCGCGCGGTGGGTAGGTGGCATTTCTCCCGAACAGCTTCGCTCGTACATCGATAGCGCCCGCGCCGGGAAGAATGCCGCCTTCGTCAGCGCCGAACAAAAGAAGATCGACGCGCTCCTCGACCCGACGCAGTTTTCGTTGCGCGGCGAGCCGGACGCTATTACCAAAGCGGGGGCCGCCGCCCAGGCGCGCGTTGCGGAGGTCGACGCATACACGAGGAAGTTGGATGCGAGCAATCGGCCGCGATACGACGACGAGCGCACGAGCCACGAGGAGGGAGCGCTCCTCGTCGCTACGAGCCAAGCGCTGCTCGGCGTCGCGAAAACCACAGACGAGAAGGTGCGCGCCGACGCGTTGCGCGCTACCGCATACGGCGACCTCAACGCCTGGTCCGATGCGGCCGCAGCCGACCGTGCCGCACTCGTCCTAAAACCGAACGATTTCAAGTTGACCGCCGCGCTCGAACGCGCGTACTATCGTCTACACGACTACGGCGCGATGGCGGCGGTGACGCGCGAGTGGATCGCGCGAGCGCCGAGCGATCCCGAAGCGTACGAGGAACTCGGCCTCGCCGAACAGCGCGCACATCACTTCGCCGCCGCCGTGGCGCCATACGAGAAGAGCCGCGCGTTGCTACGCGCCCGCGCCAAGAAACAGCCGATCGGGAAAACGGGCGAGACGGTGGCGTCCGTTGCCGACGAGTCGCTCGATCTTGCCGACGTCTATGTCTCGCTCGGCAACGCGTCCGCAGCGCGCAGAACGTTCGATCAAGCGATTCGCTACGGCGCGCTGATTCCGCCAAAGAGCACCTACGCTGGTTTGACCGTGCGAACGCAAGAGCGCGCGATCGAAGGAATGACGGCGCTCGCGCTCGCTAACCATCGCATGACGGTCCTCAGTCTGAGCAAGTGGACGGGCGCCGACCTTCCGGGGAGCGTGAAGTCAACCTATAAGTACCGGCTCATCGTCGTCGCAGCCCGGAATAAACGGGTCACGCTCAGCGCGAGCGGATTGCGTCCGGGTTGGGTCGCATCGTTCTGCGCCGACGGACTGTGTTCGCCAAAAACCGTCGACTTCGTAATGCCGCCGGCCGGCGTGAAGACGTACGAATTTCAACTCGTTCCGCCGACCGAGGGCGCCGCTCCAAACAAAATCGTCGTCAGTGCCGGCGACGGAGTCACGGCAAGCACGCCGTAACGGCGCCACGCCGCGCGACGTGCGCACGCTCGCGCCGGCAGCTTTATCTTCCGATGATGTGTTTGAGTTTTGCGACGTCGCCATTCGAGATTTTCGCGCCGCCCCGGGCGCGCAGTTGCGCGACCGTCACGAAGCCGGGATCCGGACTGTAGACGATGCCGGAATCCGCCTCCTTGCCGGAGTTGAACTCGAAGTAGCTCGTGACCGGTGCGACCGGGCTTTCGTCGAAGGTCCGCACGGTCGCATGCGATGCCTTTAATTTCGCCCGCAAACGAGTGATGACGCCGCGCGTCGCGCTTCCGGTGTCGGTCACCGGAATGTGCAGAATGCTGACCGTCGTCATTTTCGTCCAATGCCCATACGTCTCGCCCTTGCGAACGAAATTGAGCAGTAAGAGAGATTTATCACGCGGACCCTTCGAATCCGCCAAAGTCGGCGTACCGAACGCTTGCGCGAGCCGCAGATACGGCGGATCGGCCGCAAGCACCGGAGAGCGGGCCGCGAAGCTCGCGAGTATCGCAAACGCACTCGCGACGAAGATGGTTCTGGGCATGCCCGCCTATTCGCCTTCGATCTGCTGCCACATGCGCGTCTATTCGCCTTCGATATCTTGCCACATGCGCGCTACGGTCGCATCCCAGCTCACTTCGCGCGCGCGCGCGATCCCGGCAGCGATTCGGGCGGCATCGGGGCGGGATGCCGCGATGCACGCATCGGCGAAAGACTCGGCCCCGTCCGCAATCGTCACGACGTCGCCGTACGAAGCGACCACATCGGTAATGCGCGTGCTCACGACGGGCTTGCCTGCCGCGAGATATTCGGGCGTCTTGGTCGGCGAGATGAATGCCGTCGCAGCGTTCATCGCAAAGGGCATCAGTGCGACATCGAAACCGGCGAGCATCTGCGGCAAGCGCGCGTAGTCCACGTCACCCGTAAAGTGAACGTTCGTACGACGCGGTAGAATCGCTGGGTCGATCTTAGCGATCGGGCCGATGAGCGCAACGCTCGTCGCGCGCTGCGCGAGCGCCTCGATTGCGGTAAAATCGATGCGTTCGTCGATGACTCCGACGTAACCGCAAACGGGCCGCGAAAGATGCAGGAAGAGATCGTGCGGCGCGATCGTTTGGGCCGTTGCGAAGTGTTCGAATTCGACGCCGCTTGGATAGAGCCGCACGCGCTCGCCGTACGCGCGCCGCTTTTCGTACAGCGATCGACCGCCGCAGAAAACGAGCTTCGCGCGCGCGAGCAAGGCGCGTTCGCGTTCCGCGAGCTGAGGCGGAGCGAAGTCGAAGGCCGAAAGCTCGTCCATGCAATCGAAAACGACGGCCTCGCCGGGAAAGGCATCCGCGAGCGCCAGCATCATCGGCGAATACAGCCAGACGAGCGGGCGGCGTCCCGCAAGCCACTCGCGCACCGCTGCGAGCGTTGCGGCGTCGACGGGCTCTTCACTACGCGCGCGGCGTTTGGGGCGTAAGATCGTGACGCCCGCGCGCTCGCCCAACTCGTCGCGGTCGGCATCCCAGGGGAATTGCTCCTCGACGAAAAGGACGGGCACACGCTCGGCCAAACGCGTTACGATTTGCTGCGGGCGTTGCCAAACGCCGTCGAAGCGTAAATGCGAACCGGCAACGATACAATCCAAAGACATCCTACCACCGATTCGCATACGGCCAGGTTTGTCATGGCACCGCGCGGGTACACCACGTGCACGATGTACGGCAACGCAAAACTCTGCGATCGCCAATCTTGCTAGGTTGCGCCGCGCGGTACGGAACCGCCGCTTTCGAAATGGTCGAAACCATCGAGGTACCGATGATGCGGGCGGGCGTAGCGCGCGGATGGTGAACGTTCGTCTCCTTCGAGCCACGTGGCAGGCGTTCAACGAAGACAAGGCGCCGCGGCTCGCCGCCGCGATCGCGTACTCGACGATCTTCGCGATCGCGCCCCTGTTCATCATCGTGATCGCGATCGTCGGAGGCATCCTCGACGCTCGCGGCGCGCACGGTGGCCACACGAGCGCCTTGGGCGCTCTCTTAGCCCAAATCCAGCAGCGTGCCGGTCCCGGCGCCGCGAACACGGTCAAGGGCCTAATCGACGCCAGTTTCAACAAACCCAAAGCGAATCTTATCGCACAGATCCTCGGATGGATTTTCTTTGTGGTCGGCGCGAGCGGCCTATTTGCCGCACTACAAGATGCGCTCAATGCCGTTTGGCACATCGAAGCGACCAAAGGCGGATGGAAGCAAATTTTGCGCGGTCGTGTCGCCTCCGTCGCGATGATTGCAGTGGTGGGATTTCTTCTGCTCGTCACCTTCGTTGCAAACGCCGGTATCTCGTTCGTGGCCGCGCATCTCGCGAACCAGATCCCTTTTGCGCGCAATCCGCTGGCCCTATCGCTCGTCGATCAAGTCGTGAGCGCCTGCGTCATCACGATCGTCTTCGCCTTCATCTTCAAAATTTTGCCCGACGTGAACATCGCATGGCGCGATGTGTGGGTCGGGGCTGCGGTCACGGCCGTGCTCTTCGTGATCGGCGAGGCGCTCATCGGTCTCTACATCGCCTACGGCGGCGTCGCTTCGGCCTACGGCGCCGCGGGGTCGTTGCTGGTCGCGTTGATCTGGATTTACTACTCCGCACTCATCTTGCTGCTCGGCGCCGAGTTTACGAAAGTAAACGCGAGCCGCGCGGCGCTTACGACGGATTCGGCGATCCGCTATACGAGCGACGAGCCCGCAGGCGCCGATCCGCGCGAGGCGGCCGCGAGCCGGCGCACGACCGATGCGACCGCGGTTTCACGCGGCGTCTCGCCGGAATCTGCAAACGTGAATATCCCATCTTCGCGAAAATCATCGTGACGCCGCAGCAGCGAATTCCAGTCGACGAGTCCGAAGGCCGCCCACGCGCCGAGCATTCGCACCGGTAAACCTTCTCTATGGAGCGCGAGCAGATCGCTCGCGCGCGCTTCGAGCCAACGCGCGCGCTCGTCCTCGCTTGCGTTGATATGCGCTTCGCTGATTCCGAACGGCAATCCCAAACGTTCGTGTGCGGCGCGCAGTAGCGGTAACGCAGAGATTGCGGTATGCAATAGCAACGGCTCGTTGAAAACGGTGCCGTCGCGCGATCCGAGCGCGCGTTGCGAATGAGGATAATAGTTCCAGCCGACAAGATCGGGTTGGGTTGCCAAGCGTTCGATGCGCTCGAGTGTCGCGCGTCCGACGCCGCACGTTCGCGCGAGATACGCGTACGATGCATGTCCGGGACGGATCCGCCCCATCGCGAGTTCGATCGATAGATACATCCGTTGTTGTTTGTGGGCGACGTATTCCCGGACCGACGAATCGAGCGCGGTAAAGCTCTGTAGGTCTTCCGTTATGACGAATTCCGCTTGCGGCGCGTGCTGCCGAATCGCCTTCATCGCAAGCAGCATGCCGAGCGTCTCGTGAACGACTGCGGCACCAAACGCCGCGTCGCTTGCCGCGTTGGGATACCACACGCCGTACAGGGTCGCGAATCGCGCCGTCGTCAACGGCTCGTTGATCGGCGTCCAGCGCCGGACCCAGGGAAATGCGGCGGCGACCGCCCCCGCGTAGGATGCGAGCTTCTCCGGAAATTCCGGGTCGACTAAACTCGTATAATTCGGTCCGCTCCCGTGGTGGAGGAGCGTGACGATGGGCTCGATGCCGAGTTCCCGCAAACGACCCAAGCGCCGCCTCGCCCAGCGCAGATCTAGGGCGTCCGGACGTTCGGGCGCGGTTTTTTCCCAGAGCACGGGATACCGCGTCGCGCTCACGTTGAGCGACGCGAGTAGGTCGAGGTCGCTCTCGCGCGCTTCGTGCCCGGTTTCGCGCAGTTGATCGCGCCAGCTCGAGACGTCGATCCGCGCCACGGTCGGCTCGGGCGAAGCCCAGACTTCGAAAGGAACGGGCACCGCGTTCCTCAAGCGATCGCGGGCGACGAACGCGTGCCGAGCCACGTCGCAAGATCGGTCTTGTGGCCGTCGTAGGCGCTCGTACGAAGCTCCTTGCGAAGTTCGCCGAAGGTTCCGAAAGCCTCCGCAAACGCGTCATGCTTGTGAATCGATTCGTAGTTCACTTGCGTCGCACGCACGAACGTGTGGTCGGGAAAATCGTCGTAAACGTCTAGGGCGCGCGCCAAGATGCCGCGCACGACGTCTTCGACGAACTTCGGGTTGTGATGCGCTTTGTTCACGATAAAAAATTCGTCAGGCCGCTTGAGAAGATCGTAGGTTTCGCTCGACATCGAGTTTTCGACTATTTCGACGAGGTCTTCAGCGTGAATTTCGAGATCGCGTTCGTCGCCCGTACCGATGAGGACCGTGCCGCGGCCGCGCTGATTGTGGGTCGCGACCGGCAGCGCGTCGAGCGCCCGATTCGCATCGCTGGCTGAGAATCCGGCTTCCATCAGTTCGCGCAAGCTATGCTCGCGGACCATGAGCTGCGCGCACGGGCAGGCCGTCATACCGTCCGCTTCGATACCGACTGCGCGGCGCACGCCCTTGCGATCCGCGTGAGCGATGGCGACGAGCACGTAGCTTTCCTCGCTGCGTTTTCCGCTCACCGGCGTCCAGCGTTCGAGTCCGAAATCCGCGCGCAGGCGCACGTCGGCGCGTAACGCCTTTTGCGAATCGACGATCTCGCGCGCGATCTGCGTGACCACGTCCTCCATGCGCCCGGGC
>JRHI01002023.1_pt1 | contig 15130 bp, 14 predicted proteins | sample 215371 | NCBI WGS metagenome assembly JRHI01 (sample SAMN02929681, study PRJNA255918) | sediment metagenome | biome: cave system; feature: Ice Cave; material: Sediment; isolation source: sediment from deep within a dark volcanic ice cave with no known source of... ...
CTCCCACCCATCGACCACGCCGCTCCCGCCCATCGACCACGCCGCTCCCGCCCATCGACCACGCCGCTCCCACCCATCGACCACGCCGCTCCCGCCCCTACGAGACGAGCACGCTTCACAATCGGCCTTACAACATACCTACCATTGAGAGGGGCGAGGGTAGGGGCAAGCCCTACCCGTACATTTCTTTGGAGGGTGGTAGTGGTAGAATATTTATTTTTTCCGGATGAGATAGAAGATATAGAGTGTTTGACATGTGGCTTTATGAGAGAGGACGTTTAAACGTATAGGTAGTGCCGTAATTATTGGTGCTTAGGGCTACTAATTCCCAGCTATTGAGGCCAAGCTCCTCAATTGTAGCCACATAGTCTGTGACCTCTACAGTTTCACTTGCTTTTTTAAAGGCTGTGAGATAGCCTCTTCCCTGGTTAAAGGATAAAGCGCAAAATTCCCATCTTTGCATGAGAGCTTCCTTTCTGCTCAAGCATTTTGTCTTCATTCAAGCATATTTGCAGCAAAAGTAGCTAGTGCAAGGTACTATTATCTCAGTCTGCTGAGAGCTAAACCTGAGCAAACGAAGATCCAGCAGATTGCTCCCTCAGAGTTCTCTTCGTGTCATTCTTCATAGCGATGTTGTTGAGTCCAGAGGTCCGTCGGTATTGCATTTGCGTCTGTAACTCTGCCACGTATTGATCAACAGTACGTATGTCCTATGGGGTGGAAGCCCTACAGATTATGTGCGTCGTTGTTCACGGAGCACACGGGCCTGGATTCGTGTGCCTCTAGTTGGACTTAGTCATGATCAGGAGGAGATCATGGGATGCAAAGCGTAACATGCGCAGAAAGAAAAAATCATGGAACACAATGTGCAACAAGAGAAAGATTCTACTAGCCGCCGTTCCTTTTTGCTCAAGGGACTCGCGGTAGGAGGAGCCATTGGCACCGGACTGGTGGTCGGTGGGTTACCGGCCTTCGCGGAAGCAGGAACTGGCAGTCTCACACAGGGTGACGCGGCCATTCTCAGGTTTCTGGCTGCTGCCGAAATCCTCGAAAGCGATCTGTGGCAACAATACAACGAACTTGGAGGAATCCAAGACAGCGAAGTACCGGGAGGGAGTGGGAATGCGGCCTACACCGCTGCCCTTGCAGTACTGGATGCGGATATGGCGCAGTATATCCACGACAATACCGAGGATGAGATCAGCCACTTCACGTTCATCAACGCGTACCTGGCTTCCAAGGGCGCGGCTACGGTCAATCTGGATAAGTTTCGTACTTTGCCGAGCAGTAAAGCAACAGGAGCCCAGCAAATCGGGCGGCTCACCAACCTCATGCAGCTCACGGTGGATACCAGCTGGTGGACGAAGTATCGCAGCCGCAGCAAGAACCCCGATTTCGGTGACACGTTCCCACCAGCAATCCCTGGTTTGCTAAAAGGGAAGTTTGCGGCGATTCCCAGGTCCAACGCCGATCTCGCTCCTAAAAAGCACATTCAGGCGATCGCCAACACGGCGGGCTTCCATTTTGGGTTTATCGAGCAAGGTGGCACCAGCCTCTATCCATCGCTGGCTCAGCGAGTCACCGATGCGGAAGTGTTGCGCATCTTGCTCAGTATCGGCCCAACCGAGACGGCACACTTTCAGACCTGGCATGACAAGGCAGGCAATGCGCCTGCTCTGACCGATCCCACGAATGGGTTGGTGTTTCCAGACCTCAATGCCGCTCCGTTTGGTGGGCAAGACTTCCAGACCAACCTGATCATGCCCGAGCCAACGATATTCCTCAGCCGCAAGTTTCCGGTCTGTTCGATCATTCGTCCTACCGAGACTGTAGGGGCTGCCATGGGCGCGCTCAAGGCTTTGACGGACGACGGGCTTTTTATTGGCCAATCGCAGGAGTTCTTTGCAGTCCTGGCCGATCTGGCAAAGCAAGCAGATGCGGCCCAACGCGGGGTTTAAGCGGCGAGAGATTTAGACTTTGGCGGACGAACGAACGATGATGCTACGCTAAACGTGTGAGAAGGGCAGGTAGGGTAGGGCCGCAGCATTCCCATTGGCGCCAACATAAGTGATCGGGCAACGGGGGGTAGGATGACCGCCAGGGGGGGTTAGGATGACCGCCAGGGGGGTAGGATGACCGCCAGGGGGGGTAGGATGACCGCCAGGGTCATCCCTACTATACTACGACGCGGCTCCCAGCGCGGATTCACGCGTGTGAAGCGGGACACGTGTATAGGAGTGCGGTGACAATGAAAACAGTGTCCTATTGTTTATGTTGGTGCCAATGGGTAGGGCCGCAGCATTCCCCTGACTGAGGAGGATGGGGCAACTCACGCGTCAGGAATATACGGGATCAGCCCTTTGCGGAACGCTTCCTCCTGAATCGCCCGCGGCGCATGGCGGACATCCATAATCAGCCCATTGATCTGAAGCATCCAGATCAGTGGGTTTTTGTCAACCTGTGACGGGAGCGTCCAATCTGGATCCATCTGATGGATGTTCAGAAGATCGCGAATCTGCTTGGATTTCCCCTGCATGGTACTCGAACTGAGACCGAAGTAGCTCGCTATCTGGCTGGACGAGGTATGGGGTGTCTGCGAGGAGTCGAAGAGAAAGTTGACCATGCCCAGCGCATGAATGATCCCGCATGCCCACGTGGCGGCCTTACCTCCACTCAGCGGCGAAAGACGTTTCCGACAGAGCGTTGCCGTCAACTGACGGAAGATTTGCGCGTATTCATCATTCAAGTAAGCCTGACTAAAGGCATCAGTGAGCCGGGTGATTTCGTCGAAATGCGCCTGCATTTCTTTGGGGACATTCTGCGACGTACTACGTTTGGACATAGATAGTTCTTTCTGGTTCTAGTAGTAGCTCATGAGCGCCAGACACGACTGATGAGGTACGCATTCGATAGGTGCTTGTATGGCGGCTTGAATGTGCGAACCTTCAATAGAAGTATAGCATCTTTTCAGTGTGGGAGACTACTCCGTTGACCAGGTGATAATAGGTTTATGCCATTTCTCTGTTCAGGTGCATCTTTTTCAGGTTTTGTGGCGTATAAGGAGAGGGGTTTCTACTCAACTCAACAACAGCTTGAATATCCAACAATCATTTAGAAGGGTTACTATGAGGAAGCCAGGCATTGGTTTTATAAAGGAAGGAAATAGACATGGCAGATAAACTGCGGGGAAAAGTGGCTCTGGTTACAGGGGCGTCATCAGGTATTGGTGAAGCAACGGCTCTGGCGCTGGCGGCAGAGGGAGCCAATGTGGCGGTTGCAGCGCGACGCGTCGACCGATTGGAGACACTCATCAAACGTATTGAAGAGAGCGGTGGGCAGGCCATTCCTATTCAGGCTGACGTGGCCGATGAAGCACAGGCGCGCGAGATGATACGCACGGCTCACGATAAGTGGGGACGCCTGGACATTCTCGTCAACAACGCGGGCGTTATGCTGCTGGGACAGATTGATGGAGCGGACACCGAGGATTGGCGGCGCATGATCAATACGAATGTGTTAGGCTTGATGTATGCGACACACGCGGCCCTGCCATTGATGAAGGCGCAGAATGTGGGGCACATTGTGAATATCTCGTCGGTGGCGGGACGAACGGCACGGGCAGGCAGCGGTGCCTACAATGCAAGCAAATGGGGAGTTGTGGCCTTGGGAGATACGCAATTTTACCACTAGGAGTCTATACAAAGAAATCGTTCTCATCCTGCGGTCTATCGTTGAGGAAATAGAGAAGGTAGCCTAGGTTAAGGCGATCTCCTGCCCAAGCTTGCTCTTCTGTTATGAAACAAGAGAGCAAGAATTTTTTTGATCGAACAAGTAGAACAAACATTTTTGGTGAATATCTCGCAAATTCTCCCCATTCAACCCATACACTCAACAGAGTGTGATATAATCGCCTTACCTCTAATATGACAGCATATACTTTTACTCATGGCACAACCATATCCCAGAATGTCGCAGCCAGGAAAGCCGTATGCAAAAAGGTTATTGAGAGAGCGTGACAAGTAGAGCGTAAGAGTTATAAGGCATTCATGCGGAAAAAACGCCAGTTGCAAGCAAGCGATGATCTTGCTACAATTGCATAGCTTATGTTAACCAAGGATGATCTCAAAGCTATTGTTGATGCTATTAGCCCACTTATTGATGCAAGAGCGAAAACTACAGAGACCCTAGTAAAAGGGGAAATGAGATCAGTAAAAGATGAGTTAAAAGCGGAAATCTTAGCCTCAGAGGAGCGAACAAAAGAGGAATTGCGAGCAGAAATTTTAGCTGCAAGGGCAGAGGCAAAAGTGGATAACCTTCACTTACGTGGAAGGATAGACAAAATAGCAAAAAGCCATGAAAGACGACTTGAAGCACTTGAAGAGAAAACAGATAGCTCCAACCCCAACAAAAACTAATCCCCATGCTGTAGACGAACTAGTGTACTGCTATTCTTGATAATTCACTTGAAAAATATTTGAAGTACTACATGTGTTACCGACAATGAACTCTTGCGTTTTAGTGAACATAGAGGAAATCTTATGTATTGATTGAAGGGTGGAACATGAGCCAACAGCCATTCAAAGATCAACCACCATCCCAATTTTCATCTCCACAACCGCAGCAACCTCAAACAGGATTTCTACCATCCCAAGGAACATCATCTTTCCAGGCTGGAAATATGCCATCTCTCCTAAACGGGCAGCAGTCTCAATTACGTGCACAAGCCGAACAGAAGTCTCAATGTCGACGATGTGGAAAAGAACTTGGCTTCCTTGATCGGCTTAGTCTTGAGAAAAACACTCATCGTTGTCGTACATGCACGAATGACATACAGCAATCACTTCAGCGTTTCCGCCGTAAGTTTCTTGAAGTGAGCCGTTCAGGACTACTTACTAATGCTGAATGGTCAGCTTTACAAGCCCTTGCAATGCAAGAGCAATTGGATAAATCAGAAGCTCTTACTTTCATTAGGAAAGATGCTCTAACGCATATGGAGCGTACACTTGCACAAGTAGAGGTAAATAGTGAACTCCTTTCTGGGGTGGAGCCATACATTGCTTATCTGCAAGCAACGCTTGATCTTCCTCTAGATCTGATACATGGGATATACCAACGACTAACAGCCGTGAAACAGCGAATAAATATTCAGCATTTTCATCGCGCTGTATCGCAGGTAGAGGCAAGCAATGAGATAACAGAAGAAGCAGAACAATATATCCTTCAATTGCACAGGACATTAGTAATTCCAACTGATATAGCACAACCAGCACTTCGACGCTTGGCTTATGCTAAACAAATAGCTAACATACGGAAAGGCATACTCCATACCATCAATACAACTGTCCAATTGGAGTCGGATGAGTTATGTCACTTAGAGATGCCAGCAACATATCATAAAGTCAATGCGAAATCGACGACATTGGTATCAGGACGACTCGTTGCTACGAATAAAAGACTCCACTTCCTATCCGCGACACGCGGAACAACCATCAATTGGAGTAATATTATGCGGGTGAATGTCCGCTCCTTTACTTCCCCCGACGATGGTGTGTTTCTCGAACTCTCAAAAGGGACAGGGAATGGGCTATATGCCGTCTCCGACCCAGTGCTTGCGGGAGCTGTGATCGATACACTTGTCAAAATATCTAAACGGCAACTTGTGGTCACACAAACTGATCCAAGTCGTCATATCCCACAAGATGTGAAAAGTGCCGTATGGCAACGCGACGGAGGGAAATGTGTGCAATGTGGCGCGACAAGCTATTTGGAGTTTGACCATATCATTCCTCATAACAAAGGGGGAGCCAACACGATAGCGAATGTCCAACTCCTCTGCCGAAATTGTAACCTCAAGAAAAGTGATCGCATCTGAACAGATGATGAAGCACTACCCTTAGCCGAAGCTGAAAGCTTTCTCTACTTAATGCCGCAAACGAACTATTGTACGAACCGTAACAGGGTTAGCACTAATCATTGTTAGCTCTTCTGTTTTTCCTCTCTTGTACGTCTATTTCTTGGCCTAATATTTTTAAGCCTAAATCTTCGATAAAATGATCTAACTTTTGATTGACATATTTGCTTTTCAATGGTCTAACATGATGAAATTCATTGTAAAAGATGGTATGAAAAGAAAGATGTTTGTAGACAGGATCAGCAATCTTCTTTTGCAATAACGCTTCAAGGGTCATCCCACTTTCTTCGAGGAATGCTTCTATCATTTCGATCTCATCTGCCTGGATGATTTGCAACCGATCTAATAGCTCTGGGTCATAATTTTGGACTTTCTTTATTTCTTCCTCTACTATTCTCCAGACTAGAGGAAATAGAACAAATGTACCATATGTTACCACTACGGGATAGAAGTTTGTAATGCGTGTTGCTTCAATGGGAAGCTCTTTTTTAAGTAAGCCCTTCTGGAAGTCTTCTTTAGTCCGTTGGATTGTCTTAAATGCTTTTACGATAATCTTCCTAACATCCTCTCGAAAGGCTTCTAAGTCTCCAACAATGCCGATTAAATAGACTTGTAGTTGAGAAATCTTAGTTTCGATGAGAATTAATGACGAAGGGTTTATCAGGATGTTATCGGCTGTTTTGACTTCAGACTTACCTGAACTATAGGTGATTTCTCTTACCAGCCTATTCGATGCCAAAGGATAAATTCTTGTTAGCAGTTTATAGACGTACTCCTCAAAACATGCACCCATAAAGCTCGTATATCTCCTAAATGTTTTATCTCCATATTTCTTTTTGATGTAGTCAAACAAAATCCAATATACTTGTAGCGTTATTTTATCTTTCAAAAAGCTAAGACTTAATGGGAAAAATCTTTGCGTATCAAATGTGACCAGAGGATGCTGGACTAAACCATCGAAGTTGTACTCAAAGTTATCCTGATTGCGATAGTTCGCTTCTAATGTCTGCACATCAGTAGCTAACTCTCGCATTAGGAGTTCAATTTCATCTTTGGAGACTAAAGCTGGCGAAAAAAAACTATTGGGAGTTATATACCAGTTATTGTCCTTCAATTGGCCTGGCTTTTGTCCCATCAAGAGAGCTATCAAGGAAAAACCTAGAAACAGATAATTTTCTAAAGTGAGACCAGACGCTTCTTGAAATATTGCAAGAATATCAAGATATTGATGATGTGCTGCCAGTTCGTTGGGAATGGTGATAAATAAATCGACAACCCTCCCAAGTGATTGTACTAAATCTGGCCGTGAAAAGAAATACAAGCTTCTTATTGCAGCTTTTTGTAGCTCAGCTTCGGTAGAACCTTCTGTCTTTTCTGCTAACAGATCAGTAATACCGAGTACAAGCTTCATATAAGTAGGAAAAAGTTTCATCCCCTCGAAATCGTTTGCAGACTCATTTTTTGCAAAGAGCAGGGCATATTTAGTCACTAGAAGCAGTTGCAACTCAAAGAAAACTACTCTCTTTGGTTCCCTGTTTAGTACGTCGAGAATTTTTTCCTTGATCTCACCATCAAAAACCTCTTGTACTAGTCCACGTTGTGCACCATGATTTTGCTGCCCTTCGTTACTCAAGACTGTTAACATTTTTGAAGTTGTAGTAATACAATCTTCTATGGATAGTTGCCCCAAATCATTTTCCAGTTCCGCTCTTGTATATTTTTTCCCAAGAACTTCTTCATGCGTTAAATATACTGCTCCTGAGACATCTAATGGAGATAAGGTATATTTATTGAGGTATGCGGGGATGATGATACTTCCATCCCGTTTCCATTGACCAGTACGTAGTAGAGTTAGAATATCTGTTTGCATGGCTGGATTATAACAGTTCAGACTTATTCAGTGCGATTATTTAGTACTTATGAGGAAAGATCATCTTTCCCCTCTCACCTTCAAAATATTGTGCGTCCCCAAACTCAACTATTCTTCAGTAAATTAAAAGATGCAATAGCTCATCTAGGTAATACTATTGCGGTTTTTCCTACTACAGGATACACTAGAAGAGCTTCAGAGTCATACTCAGAAACACCTGTAACCAACACCAATAGGAGAGGGGTACACATGACAGGAGTAAGACAACACATCTACTTGGAGCAGTTTCTATAATTTTATTAACTCGTATCGTATCATCTCAATAATGCGGGGAGAAAAAAGCCGATCATCGGGTGGAATGCATGGTGTTCCAAAGTGCAAGGAGAGAGACCAGCAAGTGCATGAGCATGTTCTTGCTGGTTGGCCTCAGTGTTTGCGCGACGCGGTGACGCTGTTCACGTCGTTGTCGCCCAAGAGGCGGCGAGGTGAGCCGCAGCAGATCGTTCTTGAATGAGCGCGGCCAGGCTGGGCAAGAGGTTGGTTTGAGCGATGCGGTCATGAAAATACTGGTACACATTCACCGCAAGCTTGTTGGCGGTCCCAACCAGCGTCTGAAAGGTATCCCATGCCTGGATGCCCTCTGTGGTGCGTGCCTGCAGGCTCACATCTCGTTTGCGGACGCGCTGTCTGGCACCCAGTTCGGCTGGATTGTTGTGTAAGAGAATCTCCGGGTGGTCAAGCACCATCAGTAACGAAGCTTTCTTGGCCCGCGTCAGGGCGAGGCGCTCATCCAACTGCTGGTAGCCGCTGATTTGCCCGAAGAGGTGATCAAAGGCCGTCCGCAACGCATCAGCCTCGGCCTCACTGGGATGATCTCGGTAGGCCACCAGGTCTCGGTAGAGCTTCCAGAAATCCTTGGCGAACTGCTCCAGGAGGTGGCAATGGGCAAGGAAGCGTGGTGTCAGTTTCTTGTAGTGGCGATATTCATGGATCCAGCACAGGGCCAGCTCGACGGTCAAGCCGTTGAATTGGGGCGCATCATCACAGAGCAGCAGCTCAACCACCGGGGAGGCGGTCTGGGTTCGGTAGGTCGCGATCGCCAGGGCTTCCTTCACGCGCTTGCGCAGATTGGCTCCTTGTTTGGGCAGGTGCGCATCTAGCACGTCGTCGAGTTGGTTCTCCGTGTACGTCTGATCATGGGGCAACAGTGTGGGAAGTGTGCGACACCACTTCTCCGAGACGCCCAACTGAGCCATCAGCTCCAAGGCCAGTGCGTTCATCTGAAAGACGGGATCGGCTCCCCCCTGAAGAACGCGAAGCAGACTCAGGCGATCTTTGGCGGGGAGGGTACAATAGGCGGTATACAATGAGTTGCACAGAATATGACACTGCTCGTTTGTGCCATTGACTCGGGTGCCCGTGCTGTCGAGATGCTGCCAAGGGGAACTTGAGAGGCCCGCCTGCACGACGTGTGCATGTTCCGCATGGAACAACCCTTGGTCTTTGATCAGCATGTCAGAGAGCTGTCCCGCACTGATCGACATGCCCACCGTCTGCAAGAAGTCCAGGATTTTTGGCTCGCTCATCCCATCTGCATAGTACAGAGCCAAGACCCACGCTCTGACTCTGGGTCCAAACTGACCGGTGTAGCCCATTGGAAGAGCCGCCAGATACGTCCGTTTTTGGCTGGGTGAGTAGTATTTTTCTTTGCGAAACTGGATGTTCTCGGTACGAAATTCAATGTCCTGCATGATGACATCCTCATAGCCCTTGAACTGCGCATCGGCAGGCAGGTGTTCCTTCTCAACCTTCACTACCTCGACCCGGTCGATCCTGATCTGAGCATGCTTGGTGGTTTTGTGGGGCGGTTTGGACGCACGACGTTCTTTTTCGGAAGACAGCGCGGTGTTCGCTTTGGTGTTGGGCAAGATCTTCGGTTTGCCTTGTTCTCCCTTGAGGCGATTGTTCTCATCGCGCAGACGTTGGATTTCTTCAGCTTGCTGGGCCACTTTGGCCGACAACTGCTCCACCAGGTTCATCAGCGAGATGACCACCTGGCGCAGACTTTCCTCTTCAATGGTTGTGGGATCGAAATCTTCTAACATACCGCTACTTTACACGTTCTCCTCGGTTTTTGTCTAGGAATCTGCCTCTTTCTAGGAGATTTGGGCACACAGCCCTCACTATCCCTGCTCATTTGAGTGCACCACGTTCGAGGGCTGGTGTGCCTTTTCTATGACCTGATTGCCTCTCTCGGGCTCTATCCCCCCCATTATTGAGATGATACAAAGGAATAGTATTTTAGAGGCAAAACGCACATTAGCCGCAACCGAATTAGCCTAATTTCCCCAATAAAGAAGTGCGGAATGTGGGATATACTTTGACATTACTTCTTTGCGGCTATTTATTTGAATCTTAAGCAAGGTTCAATTTGGACAAAAAGTACTTGACAGTTTGAACAGTCATGTTTAAGTCTGAATCGACTTGGCAAGCCCTTTTTTACATTACTTGGTTTGTATTTAACTTCTTTTGAACCATACCTTAGATTTGAAAGAAGTTCAAACAATTGTTAAATTTATAATATTCTCGCATCTAGCGATCTCTCAATCGTTAGCCAAATTCTCTGATACTATCATCAACTCACATCAAAATAGTGAGAATATTAGTCTTAACTGTGCAAAAAGTGGAAGTTCTCTATTAGCATCTCTACTATAAAAGACTGACAACTATGCAAGAAATAAAACGGGTCCGAGAGTCATAAAATGGATGATAGTGGCATCTTCTGCGTCACAGAATGGCCGAATTCCGACGCGCTGAAATACCCCTTGAGGCTAAGCACTCTTACAAAACTAATCTTATAGCGCGCGAAAGCGCGAGTAACAGGACATTTTGAAATTTTCGGAAACGCTACGCGCCTTCCGTGTATGTCTCCTAATTTTTACCACACACACGTTTAAAAATTAGGGACGCTTTTCAGTAGGAGGTGTGTAGCTATGCCGTTTCCCAGACCTGCGGATGAGTATGTGGAGCGAACGTTACGTCTGGATGATCTGATTGTTCATCCGAGTGCGACGTTTTTTATAAAAATCAGTAGCCTCTCGATGGAGCCGACATTTCATCGAGGCGATATCTTGATCGTCGATCGTGCCCTGGCTCCATTGGATTATCGCGCCGTGGTGGTGATCTATAACGAGCATTATTATGTGAGGCGCATTATCACTGAGGATGAGCGCATTATCCTCAGAGCAGATAACCCCTCCTTTGTGGATATCGTGGTCAGTCCTGATGCTATTGACATGTGGGGAGTCGTCACTTATTCCATTCACAAAGACACCGCACCCACGCGCAAACTACCACACCGTGTGAAGTAAGGAAAAATGTTTGAGATTATCTTTATTTCTTCTAAGCGGAAATTAGTGGAAATGTTTTAACCATTTCTCTTTAGGAGTCCCAAGAACTTCTGATTATAATTGTCAACAAACAAAACCCCTGGTTTCCCAAGGGCTTCTTGCTCCATCTTACTTACTTTTCTTACGATGATCTCTTACCCAATTGTAGACTAAAGCAACCACGGTATGTTCTTACTTTAGGTTGAGAAAGTTCAGAAGAGAGGCAGTAAAAAGACGTTGCTGTCCCGGAGTATCTTTAGCAAGGATATCCTGAGTTCTAGCATCAGCACGAATGTGTCCCATGCTGTAGACAAATGCCACGAGTAAACCGAGTACAAGCAAGATGAACAGGCCAGTAAGAAGCAATTCGGTACCCATAGTGATTCTCTTCTTTCCCTCTTTTTATAGAGAAGGCTATCTTCAAATGTTCTTCTCTCACCGACTCAAGTATGAGAGATGTACTACCATATTTATAGCTATTTGCTATATCAAACTATAACATATTGCTATCCAAAATGCAAGAGCAAATTTCACATGGAAGATGTATTGGGCTTGCATACGTGGGTATGGTATGCTGTGGGTAGGATAGGGGATAGGTGCCTGATCACTGAGAAGGGTTAGCACATTGGACATTAACTGACTTTCTGGACGAGGGAACCAGGCACGTTTAGGGGTAGTTATCTTATTTTTAAGCGTTCGGACACGCCCTCAACAATTTATAAAGCGACACAACAGAGGAGGACAACAATTCAATGAGTCCAGCACAACTCTTACCCGGCGTCACTCAACTCAAAGTTAAAACTGATCGTTTAGAGATGGCATACCTTGAAGCAGGAATAGGTAGCGCACCGATTGTGCTATTACATGGCAATGCTTCAGCATCTCCCTTTTTTCAGGATTTTATGCTTGCCTTAGCCACAACGAATCGCTACAAAGTCTACGCGCCGGATATGCGAGGCTATGGTGATAGCGAAGGCATTGCTGTAGACGCAGCTCGAGGCTTGCAGGATTTCTCAGACGATCTTGATTCTTTTGCGCGTACCTTAGGCTTAAACTCATTCCATCTACTGGGTTGGTCATTAGGTGGCAACATTGCTATGCAGTACGCGATTGACCACCCGGGAACGCTTCGCTCACTTACTCTCGAATCGCCAGGCTCCCCCTTTGGCTTTGGCGGCACAAAGAATCCGGAAGGAACCCCGACGTGGCCAGATTTCTCTGGTAGTGGTGGCGGTACAGCTAACCCCTCATTCGTACAACTTATTGCTCAAGGTGATCGCGGCAATGAGCAATTTTCACCACGAACAGTCATGAATAACTTCTATTTCAAACCACCATTTCGAGCTACTCCTGACCGTGAGGAAATCTATGTCTCTGCAATACTTTCAACCAGGGTGGGAGCAGAAAACTATCCTGGTGATATGACTCCGTCGGATAACTGGCCAACTCTAGCGCCCGGAACTCAGGGAGTAAACAATGCTCTTTCACCTAAGTATATGAACCAGGCTAACTTCGCCACAATCACGATTAAACCGCCGGTTTTGTGGATTCATGGTGCCGATGACCAGATCGTTTCTGATACATCGCTATTCGATTTTGGATTCCTTGGTCAGATAGGTGCTGTCCCTGGTTGGCCAGGCATGGATATCTACCCTCCACAGCCAATGAAAGTACAGATACGCGTAGTATTGAACGACTATGTGGCTAAAGGTGGAGAATATCGGGAAGTCGAGTTGCCAGATTGCGGTCATTCCCCACATATCGAGAAACAAGAGGAGATGTTGAAACTCTTCACTGAGTTTGTGGACGCTCATGTATTATGACGAAAATCCATCTAGATACGGACATTGGTGGCGATATGGATGATGTGTGCGCGCTCGCGATGCTTTTGAAGTGGCCCGACCTTGAAATCACGGGTGTGACCACCGTGTCCGACGAACAAGGGAGACGGGCAGGCTATGCGCACTACGTCCTGAGCCTGGTGGGGCGTAGTGATATTCCATGTGCAGCTGGGGCCGATGTCACTGGAGGCTATTACCGCTACGAACTGGGGTATCCTCCTGACGAAGAAAACTGGCCAGAACCCATAACGCCTCGGCCAGGTTCGCCAGACAAGGCTGTAGCACTTCTCAAGCGCAGTATCGAGCAGGGTGCAGTCATCGTCGCGGCTGGGCCGTATACCAACTTGATGCTGTTGGAAAAAACGTATCCTGGCATGCTGAAGCAAACCGACCTGTTTCTGATGGGCGGCCATGTGTTTGACATGCCGGCTGAGTATCCGCAGTGACGCAATGAGATGGACTACAACATCCAAGTTGATATGCACTCAGCGCACTCTGTCCTGGAACATGCCAATCCAACACTCGTGCCTATAACTGTTACGTGTCAAACTGCCTTGAGACGGGCGTATCTGCCAGGACTTGCCCAGGCAGGTCGCTTAGGCGAACTCATCGTACTGCAAGCTGAACTCTGCGTGAAGAGTGAGCGCCACGAACAAATCTATGGTGAAACATGTCCAGGGCTGCCCAGGGACATCATCAATTTTCTACATGATCCTTTGGCCTGTGCTATTGCCCTCGGTTGGCACAAGGGCGTTGAGATTGAGACAGTACCCCTCAAACTTGACATAAGAGATAGCTGGCTGTATGAGATTCCCGACAATGATGGGGTTCCCACACGCGTTGTCACGAAAATTGACGGCAACGCATTTAATGAGTATTGGTGTGATATCCTTAGTCGTTAGGAAGGGAATCCGATTGCCTGGCTTGAGTCACGTCCATACTAATACCCATCATCCCTAGCGGTTTGCCAGCTTCATCGTAGAGAACTTGACCCTGGATCCTCGCCCAGCGTAGGATGCCATCTGCATTCATCACACGAAATTCAATGGTGTAGTCCGCTCCCTCTTCAAGAGCGCGTTTGATCTTCTGGTCAACGAGAGTGCGATCCTGGGGGTGAACCAGTTCCAAGAAGGTTTCATAGCTCGCACTGAAGCGGCGCTGGACAAGACCGGAAGCCGCTTCAGGGTTCGTAGACCAATGGATGGTGTTGGACGCAATATCCCAATCCCAGGAGTTCATATGGCCGACTTCCAGGGCTACGTGCAGCTTTTGCTCACTTATCCAGAGTGCCTCTTTTGCCCTTTTTTGCTCCGTAATATCACGGATAATAGAAAGCATAGCTATTCGTTGGCCCTGGTCTGTAATAAAGGTATACCTCGATTCAATAAAGCGCTCGGTGCCATCGGCTCTGCGAATAGGGCCTTCTACTGATGGGCTAATTGTTGGGCTTTGGAAAAAATAGCCGTACATCTCTTGAGCCGACGTGCGATGTTCCTCAGGAAAGATGATGGAGAAGTTTTTCCCAATCACGTCTTCTGATGAATAGCCATAGAGGTGAAAATACGCCTGGTTGGCGGCAAAGACGGTTCCATCGGGTGTGGAGAGGGCCATCGCATCCGATGCATGTTCCCAGACTGCGCGAAAGAGCCGCTCACTATCTTGTAAGACTTCATCAACTTGTTGTAATGCTCGCTGTTTTTCTGATGCAGCATCATCTGACATACAAAAGTTCCCTCCTCTCTGCGCTACAAATCTTCCTGGCCTGTTTCTCATTCTAAAATGAAGGCATTTTTGGTTACCGTCAGGGTTACATACTAGTATATGTCCTTTGTCAAACAGAGTGATGGAATATCGACGGTATTGTCCGAAAAGAAGTCCGGTTGGGGAAAGTCCCTCCATTGGTTTTGCTCCGTGCTATGCGCGGTTCACCCCGTGGGACGCGATCAATCGGGTCCCTACGCCCTTCCATATCCCTTATCTTGACGCTTATGGGGCAGACGCAAAACCTGCACTGAAACAGATCGGTTGGAGGTTAAGGGCGATATATTCAAGGTGTAGGGGCGCCATTCATTGCACCTACTCCAACTAAATAATTCCGGGTTCTTGTTTGGCTTTCTTG
>JRHI01002024.1_pt1 | contig 15102 bp, 26 predicted proteins | sample 215371 | NCBI WGS metagenome assembly JRHI01 (sample SAMN02929681, study PRJNA255918) | sediment metagenome | biome: cave system; feature: Ice Cave; material: Sediment; isolation source: sediment from deep within a dark volcanic ice cave with no known source of... ...
ACCAGTCACCGTCCACCGTCTGCCCAAAATAGCGGCAGACGTCGCGACCGTCCGGGTACCGGTACCACCAGCAGCCCTCGCTGCCGGGCACCAACGGGATTCCAGGATTGCCTTCGTCCGTACTTCCGCCGGCACCGTCGCCGGCGATATCACCGCGCCATACGCGTACCAGTCGGCCCCCGACCACGAACACCCCGTCGTATCCGGCCCCACCAGGCCGGAGCGCGAATCTGCCCACCTCGTCACCTCCTCCGGCGGCCCCAGGCCACCGGAAAATCTCGTCTATGTCCACCGGCCCGCTGATTCCGGGCACCTCCGCGGCCTGCAAGTGCTGCCAGGCCGCTAACTGCTGACCACTCCAGACACCGCCCGCTACCGGCGCCGCCGCCGCTAGCCACAGCCCGTATCGGCTCAGTTCAACTGCCCCAAGATGCCCGAGGCCGTCACCGTTCGAATACACCCACAGATCGCCCTGCACATGCGCCTGCACCGCCACCAGCCAGTCGAGCACAGGCCTGCTGACGTCACCCGGCAGCCCGCCCTTTCCAGTCGCCTCGACGTCGATCGCGTGCACCTGCACCCGTACCGAACTCGGCAGCCCGCCCAGATACGCCGCCACTTGATCCGCAGTCGATACCTCGGGCCGCCAGAAGTGATAGGCACCAACTCGCAGGCCGGCGCCGGCAGCCGCGACCAGGTCGCCGGCCGCGTAAGGTTGCCGCCACAGGCCGTCCGAGACCCCCACCAGTACCACCTCGACTCCGCTTTGGCGCACCGCCCGCCAGTCGATCGCCGCTCCGTTCGGATGCTGATAGTTGGAGACGTCGATTCCGCGCAAGATCATCAGATCCCGTAGATCGTGCCGCGAATCGCGATGTTTGGATCCGCACCGCCACCCTCGACTCCGAACCCAAGGTCGTACGTCGCCGGAATCGGCAGCCCGGCGCCGCGAAACAATTGGTAGAGATCAGCCAGCGCAATTCCGCTGGAAGTTGCCGGATAGTCGAAGTGCTGAGCGGTATTCGCCGGTACTCCGACCAACATAGTTCGTAGAAATATTACGTTGTTGGGCAGACTCGCGTCACGCGCGGCGAAATTATAGCCTGAGAATTTTGCTAAGTTGAAGCCGCCCATCTCCCAACTGGCCGTGAAATACCGCCGTTGGGTTCCGCTAATGACCGGATTGAAGCCGGCCGCCAACGCCCCCAGACTTATCGAATACACCTGCTGATAGTTCGCGGTCGCCGTCAAACCCAAGCTCACGTTGACCGGCGCTACCGACGTACCATCAGGCGTCTGCGGATTGATCGACACCGGATACGGCAGCGCGGTCACCAGCACCTCAGACACCGCCGGCGGCGTCACTCCAGCGTCAACGATCACCGACACCGACAGGCCAGACGGAATCGTTTGGTAGGCGCCGTAACTGGCTCCGAGATTGACCGAAATTCGCCCGGCAGTAGTCAGCCGACCGTCAGTCGCAACTACTCGCGCCAGCACAAACTGCTGACCGTAGTCGTTCGTGCCGCTCACGGTCAACGTTCCGCTTAGGCCGACAGAGATAGCACCGTCCCACTCGACCAACAGTGAGGCAGCACCTACCGGAGCCGAGAAATTAGTTGTGCTTTGCCCTACCGGTAGCGGCAGCCCATTGTTCGAAATTCGCGCCACCATTGCCGGAGCCGGCAGATAAGAATTGACCACGCCGGCTGCCGGCACTATCGAGGAAGATTCCAGGATCGTAATTGTCGCCACCTGTCCGGTCACCTTGGCGGGCGGCGTCACTCCAGCCGGAGCCTCGAATCTAGCTGAGATTGTCTGCACGCCGCTAAGGCCTACAGTTACGCCCACCTGCCCGGGCCCCACGAACTCCTGTGACGCGCCCGGAACCCGAACGTATTGCGTGGTCAGATTGCTGACTACCGCGCCGTATCGCGGCGCCGCAAGCTGCTGACGATCAATGGATTCAGTTCTGCCTATAATCAGCGTCAGTACTTCAGCCGCCATCTTGCGTCACCAGGGCAGCGAGTAGCCAAAGATGGTCGCGAATGACGTGTTACCAAATGCCGCCAAGGTCAGCGTGATGGAGCCGCCCACGCTGCCCTGAATCGGCGTAGGAAAGGTGCCGCTCAATGACGCACCGAGCGTACCGGCAGTAGCACCCGGTGGCACCTGCAACTGACCGAGATTGAGCGGGCCCCCAGTAACGCCGCTGAGCGTTACCAGCGCCGGCGCCGCGTTGAAGGCGCCAATACCGCCCACCGACCATTCCGAGACGTAGATACGCTGGCCCGGCGCCGCGGTAATCGTTGCACTAATTTGCGCCGCCGCGCCGGTTACGGTCGCCTGCTGCGGCACCTGAATTCCAGAGAGCAGCAGACTCGGTGTCAGAATCGTACCGGTCATAGGCTCCAGGTCACGCTCGGTCGCGACGATCGAGAGATAGCCAGTTCCGGCCCCACCAGGCTGCACAAATCCGGTCGGCGGCCGCCACTTCACCGACAGGATCTGGCTGGCCGGCCTAGTCTGCCAGCACCAGCCCAATGACATCGGCGGTATCCAGGTGTCGAGCTGAGGCAGATATGCCCACAGGTAAGAGAGATTAGTGGCCTGTAGACTCCGAATCTGAAATTCCAGGCCCTCCGCGACGTCGTTACCGGGCGTCACCGTATAGACACGCGTATTCAAGCTGCTGCCGATCACCTGCCGAGGCGGGCTCGGCGGATCCAGTTCGATGAGCTCCTGATCCGCCGCCCCCAGGCTGGCGCCGGCCAGCCGGATTCGTTGCGCTTGCATGCCGTCGCGTGCAGGATCGAAAGGATCGCTCATCCGGCGCAGACGATCCTGCCAGGGCTCCAGTAGCGTCGCGTTACGCTCCGGATCCGCCATCCCTTTCTCATCAGCCAAATTTGCCATTGCGCACCTCTCTATGCCGCCGCCGCCCGCGCCACCTGCTCGACTCGGCCCTTACTGACGTCGACGATCACCACCACTACTCCCAACACTACCAGGCCGACCGCCGCTGCTTGCACCGCCGCCTGACGCACATTGACATGCTGGATTCCGGTAATGCGTGAGAATGCGCTTCCGGCCGCGCTATTTACCGCTTCCGAGGCCGCCGCTGCTGGCGAACCCGGAGCAGCCCATTGCGTCAGACTTCGGACGCTTGCGATCAGGTAATCGACCGGATTAGTTGGCCTTCCATCCTCGCGCACCTCGAAGTGCAAATGCGGGCCAGTACTCAACCCTGTGGATCCGCTGTGGCCCAGCAGTTGACCGGCGGAGACGTGCTGACCAGGCTGGACCACGGTATCAGATAGATGCGCTAGATACACCTGCAGCCGAGATACCCCATCCGGCTGCAGAACAACGTAATTTCCATATCCGGTGTCGCTATGGATGACCGAGACGATCTTGCCGGCTGCACCCGCCGTAATCGGCGTACCGCTCGCCAGCCCAATGTCGACTCCGGTATGTATGCCCGCCGGCCCACGCTCACCGAACAGTTGCGTGATTACGCCCGGGCCCTGCCACCAGTCAGTTCGAATCGACTCACCACGGTTCACGTGATCACACAGTCACATCCGGAGCCCAGATGTACCCGGAGCCGTAGCGGAAATACTGATTCGAGCTAACATTGCCGCGTGACCACGGAGCGCCCGTTACCGTGCCGCTTGTGTCGAGGCCCTGAATGACACCGCCCGGCAGCCAGCCCAGCAGAGTCGCACCACCCGGCCCAGTTTGGGTATTAGGTGCCGACAGTAGCGGCACCTGCACTCCATTGATCGCGTCGCGCAGCCGAGGCCCCGCCGGCACAGATGGCGGCGACGCAGGCTGTGAAGTCACCGCCACCGAAGGCGAAGGTGAAGCCGGAGCCGAAGCTAGCGCCGCTTGCAGCGCTTGATTCGCGCCCACCAGCGCCTGCAATTGCTGCTGCAGACTATCCAGCGCACCAGGCTGTGGCGAGTTTCCGGTCGGCGCCGTGGTAGGCGCCGGAGCACCACCAGGCCCGACCGCCACATGCGCCGGCACTCCACCACCGCTGATCAGCGGCGCCGGAGCACCCGGCGTCGAGCGCCGGGCCCGGGCCCGCAGGATCAGCACTCCGCCGATCACTCCGACACCGGCCGCCACCGCCCAGACCGGCACCGGGCCCCACCGGGCCCGCAGTACCCGTCCGACCGGCCCCGAACTCTCCAGCACACTCACGCTAGCGCCCTCTCAGGATCGACCACGCCTGCAGCGCAGTTGCTACCGCACTCAGGCCACCGACCACTCCGAGGCCCCGATTTACCCACCGGAGCCCCCAGGTCAATTCTTCGCGGAGCCGGCCAATCTCCTCGCGCAATTGATCGTGTTCACGGGCATGCTCCTGCCGGTAGATCGACAGGATCACGTCCTCGCGGCGCCGCTCCACCTCAGCCTCTGCTTCCACCATCAAACTACGCTCCGAGGCGTAAACAGAGCCGGAATCCGAACGTTGCCGGTCGAGGCCCGGCCCACGCCCTGATACGTGTTCCGCAGGCTCGTTGCGCGTCGCCCGCGCGTAGCGTCCACCCACGGTCCAACCGGCGGCACCGCCAGGGATTGCCAGCCGGAAGTGGGCACGCTCCATTGCGTCAGAGTCGCCCAGCTAGCGACACCCGGGCGCCAAATTCGCGCCACTCGTCGCGGCGGCGGGCCGGCGAAAGTCCAGTCGTCGCGCGTATGCCACAACACCTTGCCCGGGCCCCCAGGCCCAGGCGTCATGCTCGGAATCTCCATCACTTGCTGGCGGCCCCAGAAGCGCCGGAGCCAGCCCACCGTCACCTGCCGCTGAGGCTGAGCCACCTCCGGCCAGACCAGCCAGTGCTGACGGTTCGCGTGCGCCGGTACTCCATTCGCCGCCCGCGGATGATATTCCACGGTCAGCGCTTCCGGCCGCTGTGGAACCTCCCAGCGCAACCGGCGACGCAGCCACCCACTCCGCGGCCCGGAGCCACCCGCAGGCGCCCCGAGGCCACCGGAGCTCGGCGCCGGCGCAACCTCGTTCGGGCGGCTCAGAGCCGCTAGCTGATCAGGGCGCATTAGCTAGAGAGCGTCGCCGCCCGTACAACCTGCGCGAATCCGTTCGCGGAAGCCTGCAGCACCTGTGCAGTCTGGCCGCCGCGATAAATCGCAGCACTAATTCCGGCCACCACGATCACAAGGGCTCCGAGCCCAATTATTTCGTGCGCCACCATCGTCGCTAACCTCCAGTTACCGCCGCGATCGCTCGCGGCCCCATCGCCAGACTCACACTCAGCGCTATTGCGACCGCCAGCGCCGCTCCGAGCTCCGCTGTTGCCGGTAACTCAGCCAGCACCAGCAGCACCACCGTTGTTGCCAGCAGCCCAGCCGCCCACTTGGCCGGCCCCTGCAGTTGCGTCAGCGGCCGAAGCCCCGTCTGAGGCCCTGAGATGCCCGTAGAGGCCCCCGGCGCCGCTCCTCGGCCCTCAGGTCGATTCGGCCCGGTAGCGCCCGCTACGGGCGCCTGAGCCCTTCCAGCGCTATCGAAGTCAATTACCACCGCGCACCCACCTGCCTATCGCCTGCTCGGCCGGCGCAAGCCACCCTTGCGCTAGCACCACAACAAGTGCCGTCCAGCCCATCGCGACGATTACGATTCGCGGCGCCATAGGCTCGTCGCAAGTACCAGCAGACAAGCCAGCAGCAGCAGCCCCAGCACCAGCCGATCGCCGCCACCACCGTCATTGCCGTCGCCCCATCGATCGTGATCACGCCAGCCCGGCTCCGGCGGCAGAGGCCCACCGAGCTCCGCTACCCATTGCGGTAACTCACTCGGAAGATCCACACACCGATCAACACCAGCACCACGCCCAGCGCCGCCATCCACCTCGCACTCCTAGGCTGCCGGCGGCCCGCCAAATGGGGCTGCAGGCGCAGCCGTCATCCGAGCCGTCGCCGCCGCGTCGCCGTGCGCCACCCCCAAGTCGTAGAGCGAGTGAGCTCCGAGCGTCGCCGCTCCAGCGCCAATCAGCGCCAGATCAGTTGTCGCACCGAATCCATTGGTGCCACCGAAAAAATGATCGGCGACACCAACTCCTACCAGCACCACCGCACCGACTCCGGCCAGCACCAGCCGCATCAAATTGCTATCCACCGACACGCCCCATAGAAGGCACCATCCCGTGCCGGAACATAGCCACCGCCGCCCCAATCGCGAGCCCTACCGCGAGAGCCCTCCAGTCGATCGCCATCATACCACCGCCCTTGTCTTACCGTAATGTGCGAGTACGTAATACCCAATTACCGCGCCAATCACCAGCGCTACCACCTTGTCACTCAACGTTAACCTCCAAAAGTTACGGTCGCGCCCAGAGCGCTACCGAGTGTATGTAGTGGACCGCCCATAGCAGCCATCTTCACCGCCACCAGTCGCAGCACATTGATCCCCACAACAGCCGACACCGTGTAGAGCGCAATGTCGTGCACTCCAGTATGGAAGTGCCCGTCGTTTTGGTACTCTCTCGTCCAGAAGTAGAACGCACCAAGCCCAATTGCACCCGCCGCAATCAGGCCCAAACTGATCGCACCGGTATTGGCCGGCACCTGTCCAGGCGGAGCCGATGGAGTCCAGCCGCTCACCGAATTCTTGGCGCCCAAAGCCTGCACCACCGCACCGGTCGTCGGAGCAGGCATCGACCAAGCCGCGTAATCGACGCCTCGACGCTGCATATCCGGCCGGCCAATTGCGGCTGCCGTCCGAGAATCGAGAGACACTTTACCGCGCCTGTCCGATCACAGGCGGCTGATAGATCAGGTCGGAAGTCACGATTCTGAGCGAGTTGTTGGTCGACCCGAACCCGCTCGGATATGAAATCTGAACCTGCATATTCACCAACTGCTGAGTCGCGTACCAATCGTCGCCAATCTCAGCACCAGCAACACCCGTGAAATCGTGGATGCAATCGTACACCAGTACGCCGGGCGGGAACTCGAATCCGTAGCGTTCGAACATGAGCCACCGGCGGTACGCGTAACTCTCGTAGAACAAGGTATCGTCGCCGGCCTTGAATCTGATACCAGCGCCGTATGGCGGCGTAGTGCCAGCAAACGCAGCGTCAGCATTCGCCCGAGTACCGTTTGAGCGGAACACCAACGCCAGAAATCGAGTCGTGTTACCGATCCTGCGCAGGAAGTGAGACACGGTCGAGCCGCCCACCGGCAGCGCCTCCGAGAGCGTCTCAGTCAGGAATGGAATCAGGCCAAACGAATCCGGGAACGATTGCTGCGGCGTACCGTCCGGCGTAACCGGCTGCGGAATTGAGTAATTTTCATAGAATCGGTTGATCGTAATTGTGCCAAGCGCAGTCGGCGCGGTAGTATACACCGGGCCACCAGCACCAGCCGCACCGCTCGCAATATCAGTTCGCAGGAAGAATTTCTGCGAGCGGTCCTGATTGCCCTGCAGCCCGTCAAGCGACCGGCGATTGAGTGCAACCGGAACCCGAATCAGGAACCTAGCGCTACCGCCAGTTCCAACCGCTCCGGCAGTGCCCAGGTTGGCGATACCCGCCTGATCCGGGCCGCGAAGCGCATACTGCCGATTCGCGAGATTCGCGACGAACAAACCGTAGCCGGTCAAGTTGACCAGCTCGCCGTTGTTGTCTCGGAGCACCACGGTGTCGAGCAAGCTCCACGGAGCGTCCTCGTAGAACGCCACCACAGCGGCATTGCCGGTCGTGGCCAGCGAAACGTCGAGCACCACACCGTACAGATAGCCGCTGCCGTCGATCGACCGCTCAACTCGAATCGAGCCGGTACCCTGCTGGATAGTGTCCGAGATCAGAGTCTCGACTCTCTCCACCGTCGCTCGACGGAAGGGCACCAGGGCCGTCGAAGGCGGATTTACGGCCGGCCCGGGAAGTGCCGAGACCGGCGAAGTCTGAACTGCCATACCTAGCTCCTATTGAACGTAGTTGGATCTGGCAGCACCACCAGATTACCACCTACCGGAGCCGTATTCGCGCTAGGGCAGAGCTTGGAGATCCTGTAGGCGCCCGCGCCAAACCTCACGCCGGCCAGAGCGACGATGCCACCACGCGAACTCGTACTCGCCGAGCTTAGCGACCTCGTCAGCCAGCCAGGGAGTAGTCGCCTGCGCCAGCGTGACCAGGTCGCGGCCTTCCACCGGGCCCGAGATCACATGCCGCGCCTGCGAGATCGCCCACCGATTGACCGCAACCGGCCGCTGCATTCCGGTCACCACCGAGATTCGGTACGAACGCGCTTGTGTCAGCAGTTCAGCCGTTCGGTCGCGGAGTCCGAGCTCGGAATCCAAGTACCAGAGCTCATCCAGGTAAAGCGTCCACCCACCCTGCGCCCAGATCCGATCGATCGCAGCCGAAATCTCGACTCGTTGAGCCGCCTTGAGAGTCAATCCGCTACGCGCAGAAGGCCGCCGCACCGAGAGCTCGATTCGATCGATCCTCGGCGACGCTCCGATATCGGCCGCTCGACCTGTGCGCAGATCGACAGCGTATTCAACGTCGTCTGGCTTTGTGCGCACTATCACGTAATAGCGGCGGGCCCCAGCCAGCAGAGCGGCCGCAAGCGTAGATTTGCCGGAGCCAGTATCGCCGATCAGGGCGACGTGCTCACCAACTCGCCACGCATAAGGCAGCCAGCCCACCGGCTGCCGCAGATCAGCCCGCGTCGCCACCCGCTACCACCGGCGCCGCCTCGTCAGCGTCCAGCGGCGATACCGGCCCTGTCGAGCCCTCAGAGCCCCCAGGCGGCTCCGGAGCCCCAGCCGGGCCCTGAGCATCCTCGGCCGGCTCCGAAGGCCCTGTAGAGCCCTCAGAGCCGTCTGAGGCCACCATCGCCGCAACATCGACTCCGAGCAGCGCCAGAGCAACGCCCTGCAACTGCGCCGCCAGGTCAGGTGCCAGCACTCCGGCCGCCGCCGCCCTAGGCGCACTCACCAGCACCGCCCACAGCCCGAGCCCGACATAAGGCCCGCCCTTCGAGGCCTTCGCTAGCACCCGCCAGGTTGCCGGTATCGGCGCCAACACATCCGCGATCACGCGAGAGCCAGTCTCGAGCTCGAAGGGCTGCAGGCGCCAGTCTGCCGGCAGCCCCAGCGCAGACACCACCGCACCGTCAGCCAGAGTCAGCCCCACCTGCACCAGTTGCGCCAGTTCGCGCAGTTGTGCGGCACTCGGCCGCGAGTTCGGCACCCTCGGTCGCCGCTCGCGAGTCGTCGCCGGTCCCCGGCGCACCTTCGACTTCGCCGGCGGCGGCGCAACCTTAATGCCGGTCGCCTCCTCGTAGGCCGCAACAATCTCACGGCTCGGCCGCCCACGCCCCAGAGTCAGACCGTTGGCGCGGGCCCATTGTGCGAGTGACGGGACGGCCGAAGCCGTCCCGCTGCTGCCAGAACGCATCTAACTATCGCCGCCTCCGGTAAATCGCGTGAACCCTGACCGGCTCAGTTTCCGGCTCCGGTTCCGGCTCCGGCTCCGGCTCCGGCTCCGGTTCCGGCTCCGGCTCCGGCTCCGGCTCAGATTCGGCCTGAGCCTCCTCGGCCGCCTCCACCGCCACCTCAGCCGCCACCTGAGCCTGCTCGGCCGCCGCCTCGGCGTCAGCCGCCAGCACCACCGCCTCAGCCGCCACCTCAGCCGTCGAGTTCAGCCGCTGCTCCAGCGCCGCCAGCCGAATCTCCAAATCCGCCGTCGCCGGCGTCGCAGCCCGCACCTCAGCGGCGATAAGTGCTCGCAGGCCCTCTCTCGCCAGCCAACTCGTCAGATCGTCCACTTTTAACTCCGAATAAACGGGCGGCGAATTAACGCCGCCCGCCACCACACGCCTCCACCTCGGGAGCTAACCCCAGACTATCACGCCAGAGCCGTCTATTCGGCCGGAGCCGCCTCGCGGAAAAATCCTCACAGACCGTACACCAATAGACTCGGAGCGAAGCCACTATCTCCGCCTGCCGGCGCCGCCCGCACCGAGAGCACTCCAGCCAAGCAACTTGGCCTTTAATCCAGTTGGGCATTTTCGTCATCCTCAGGCGGCGGCACACAATCGTAAGCTGCACTATCGACCCAATCCTCGACCCACCTAGGCTCCAGCGGCTCCAGCCGACAGCCAGGCTGGCTGACTGCACCTCGGAGCGGAGCTCGCCGTGAGCTACGCCCCAATAGATCTATCTGCACCGTGTCGCAACGCCACCGCCTCCAACTCGCTAAATCTCCAGCCACCAACGCCTCGCGCAGGGAAACGAATCGCTCGATCCCCACCTCGAATTCTTCGTCACCGCGAGCCCACGCCTCGCGCACCGCCTCCAGCGTCAGCACACCCGGCCGAAACCCCCGAGTCCTAGCCTCGGGACGCTCCGGCACCTCGCCGCGTAGCCACCGGAGCCCAGGCTGCACCCACACTCCACCGTGCCGCCAGCCGGTCGCCCGCCACTCACCGAGGCCGTCGCCGAGGCCCAGGCTCACCGGCGGCGGCGCGGTCACCGTCAGGCCATCAGTCGCTAGCTCGATCACGTGCTGCAGACCCACCGCCCACACCGCGCCCCACAGCCGCTCACGCACCCGAGCGGTAATCCACCCGGCCCAGGCCCTTTGGTGCCACCTCGGAGCCCACCTCTCGCCAGGCCGCCGCCGCTGACATAGCTTGCCGTAGAGCGCCGCTAGAGCATCGCGCAACAACTCCGCACCAGGATGCCCGGCCGCCGCTAGCTGCCGGCGCCGCTCGTAGATCGCCTCCACCCACCCAGAGCCGAATGGCCCCGGGCCCGGGCCCAGGCCGGGCTCGGGCCGGGCCGGGCCCTCCGGCACCCATACCCAGCCCTGCACTACCGTCACCGAGTTGCGGGCACAATGCCGAGCCCACTCCAGCGCCGCGCGTACATCCGGAGCCCACCACCAATTCGAAACTCGGCGAGGAAAAAACACCTGTCCGTACACCGTCCGCTGCGGCAGCGGATACGCCAGCAGGCCGTCCGGAGCGTCAAAATCCACCCACCACACCCCGAATCGACCCAAGTCTGCTGGCGTCGGATCCGTCACCAACAGCCACTTGCCCGGAGCCCTCAGGTCGGGGAGCTCGCGAGCCGCCGAGGCATAGGCACTCCGCAGGTCGAGCGTCCACACCGGGCGGCCATAAGTGCCCACCCGCCAGAGCTCCGAGCGACCGCCGTAATACGCGTGCGCCCAGATCCGCTCCAGGTGCTCCGGCACCTCGCCCAGAGCTTTGATTCCGACATGCCGGCGCAGCAAAGCACCGGCCAGCGAGCCCGGGCCCGACCACGTAGTAGGCTCCGGAATCACAGCCTCGGCCGCGACGAACTCACGCACAGCCCGCCAGAGCCGAGCCAGCAGCACCACCTCGAGGCCGCAATACTCGCTCAGGAAGCCGATATCGTCGCGACCGAATTTGCCGCGCCGCGCCTTGCCGGCAGCCACCGAGGCCGCCGCTGCATCCGGGCCCAGCCAGGTAGATACCGCCGCCAAAAATGGGCGCCGAAAGTAGCTAGAGACGTCGATCACGCGCAGCCTTGTACCGCTGTCCGAGAGCGGCTCCAGATCGAGATGAGAGCCACGCCGGTAGCGAATCAGCCATTCGCGCCAGACTACCGGCAGCCCCTGATCTAGCTGACGCAGAGCGGGCGGCCGCAAACCGCGCAGCCAGTGCTCGAAGTCATAGGTGCCGCCATAGATCACCCATTGAGCCTTACCCACCTGTTGGTGGACAGCCCACAGCCACTCGAAAATCTGCTGGCTGCTGAGAGCTCCACCACGATCACTCAGTAACTCCCACGCCTGCCCAGTCGAGCTCGCCGCTCGGAGCAGTATGTAATCCTGCCGGCCACCGCCTCGCTCGATCGCCTCGCCGTCTACCGCGACTATCTCCACGCTTCCACCACCGCCTCAGTCGCCTGCTCGGCCAGTACATCCGCCAAACCGCGGCGCCGATAGCGCCACAACTCTTGCGTGCCCAGCCTCACCGGCTGCAGCAGGCCAGTCTCGATCAGAATCGCAGCCCTGTCTGCTGCCGCCACCTCGCCGCCGCGATGCCGCACCGCTTGCCAAGCACTCCAGAGTTGGCGGAACTGCTGGCTTTGAGCAGCATTCTTTGCCGGCAGCCCGCGCTTTAACGCCCAAGACTTGGCCATCCGAGCCTGCAGCGACCGCGCCTCGCCGGCGACGTCGCGACGATTGCTGCGGGCCCGCTCACGCGCTAGCTGTTCGAGCGTCGGCGGGCCGCCAGTTTGCACAAGCACAAATTGGCGGAAGGCCCGCTTGCTGGCGGTGCCATCCTCACCGAGGCCGCGCACTCGAACCCCAGGCGGCGGCTCGTAGCGTTCAGACTTTCGCGAGTACCCGCACGCCTCCAACTCGGCAGGCGACAGCTTATGCCAGCCGAATTGCGAAGCCGATGTGATCCGCTGCTTAGCCACTTAAAGCGAGGCCGGATCCTGTTTCCAGGATCCGGCACTCCTCCTGACTTAGCCCGAATCAGTCCAGGTAGTAAGTACGGGCCGCCCGGCCCTCGTGCAGGTAATCCGACCGCCGCAGCCCGTTCTGGCAGCGAATCGCGACCGGCCCGGTATAGCCATTGCTCGGCGTCACACCAATCAACTGGCGGCGGATGCCGGCGCCGCTGTCCCAGAAGCTAATCAGCCGATCGTCCGGCGTAATTGCGATCACCGTAACCGAGCCGCCCGGCTCCGGGCGCTCGTGGAATTTCGCGGCGATCACCACGAATTCACGGCCGATCAAGGAATCCTTGTCATCGACGAATTCGGTACCGTCGCCAAACAGATCCCCAGAGTCGAGGATCTGGTAGTCTGCAAGCACCTGCGCATACGTGCGCGGGAGCTCAGAATTAGGCACCGCCAGGCCAGTACCGACAATCTCGCCGTCAGTGGTCACTTTAGTCTTGGACACGTGTGGTACTCCTATTGCGATAGCGGCCAAAAATCTGACAGACTCGGCAGCTGGCCGCCGGGCGCACACCGTGTCTGCACGTTGGGGAGTCTACCGGCGCCGAATAAGCCGCCAGTAGAGCTAGCTTCTGCTCGACGTCGCGGCGTCGAGCAGCCTCAGCGGCCGCCTTCGCGACACGCCAGGCAGGCGTCACCTGAGTGCATCGATCACCAGATCGATCCTCGCATCATCGTCAATCTCCAGGGCCCGCGTCGGCTGTAGCTCCACCCACTCATGGAGCAGGTCGGAATCGTTGTCTGCTAAGCACTCTAGCAGCACCAGACAGGCAATTCGAATACCGCAGGCAGTCACCCGCGCCGGCAGCCGATCGTAGAGCACCAGCGGAGCCCCTTTGAGCACCGCCAGCCCCAACTGGCGCGTGGCCGGGCCGTCGCGCAACAGTTGCACCGCTCGGCGATACGCCGCCAATTCACGGGCTGTCCAGCCGGTCACTTACGCACTCCGCCGGCGCGGAGCCGGAGCCGGAGCCACCGAGGCCGCCGAAATCAGCTTTCGCCGCGTAGCCCACTCCACCAATTCATCGCGCCGGAACAGCAGCGGCGGGCGCCCACTAGTACCGTCATTGATGCCCTCGCCAATCGGCAGCGGAGCGCCTCGCTGGCGCATCGCATTGTAAATCCGCTGCTGATTCGCCCCGTAGGTAGCGACCAGCCACGGAATCGTAGCTAGATCGCTCGGCAGCGCTTGCTTTACGCGAGTATGGCCGGCTCGCACCCACTCCTCCACCTCGTCAAGGCGCCACAGCTGGAGACGCTGAGAGGAATAGAGAGGCGCCGGGAAAAACGGACTATCCGTCCACCTCCCGATCGTCGCCCGGCTCCGCTCAAAGCGGCGGCACATATCGGCGATGCTGACCAAAGTCTGCTGACTCATATTTCGACCTCCGTCTAAATTTCGCCGCTCATCCGGGCGCGGCGCGTTTGTTCCATCTGCTTCGACCGGCGATCGGGCCGCCGGGCAGTGGTAGTCGCCAAAGGCGTAGCACACAGAGAGCAGCAGCACTCCGGAGCGTGCCGCTGATCCCACGACTCAATCTCCAGGGCGAATCCTTCTGCCAGTGCAACTCGCAGCCAATCCGCCACCTGCTCCGCTGTCGGCTCGACCAGCAGATCTGGAGCAGGCTCGCGCCCAGCCAGGCGCGGGCGTCGGAACCTTACATGGGCGATCACCTCCTCGAACTCGCAGTAATAGACGGCGACGGCAGCGGCTCGTCATGTGTCGATGGCGATGCGAGCGGCCCGCACATCTCCACCGCGAATACCAACAACAAGACGACAAGCAAAATCGGCATGCTTAACCTCCTATCTCCGCTTCAGTAGCTAACAGCACCCGCTCAATGTCGGTAATCCGCTCAGCAGCCCGACGCAATCTCATACTTAACCTCCTCAGTGATTAGGCAACAAGCACAGGCTGTAAGGCCCGTGCTTGGTGCCGAGCAGCCCCTCAAGAGAGGGGCCCGCCTCCACTCGGTCCAACAATTGTTTGGCGTTCATTAGTGGAATGCCGTAATTCTGAATTACTCGCAGGGCGAGTTCCGGACCCGCCCCGGGCTGTTGCGGTCCAATTGCTACCGGGCGGGCATATCTCGCCCGGAGCTCGAACCGAGCATAACTGGAGCTCCGGGCGTACGCCCACCCCCAGAACGCCGCGATTCCCAGTACAGCACTCAGACGAAGATCTTCCCCTAGTCGTTGGTTGTCGTCGACGCCGGTCACAGCATCCTCTCTTGCGGATCTGCCCAGACCGGAATCCGGCTGAGTGCTTTGGCGAGCTCGCGAGAGTTCAGCTTGCCGATCAGTTGCATCTTGTCCCGCCGATCGGCAGGATCCCAAGCTTGCCAGACCACTTGGCCGGCGGGAAGAATCCAGAATCCGTCCTCCCATTCGGGCAGATCTTCGCCCTCTGGTATGAGCTGCCAAGCCCCCTCCACTTCGCGGCGGGCATATCCAGATTCGACCAATCGATCGACCAGTTCCATTTCAATCTCCTTAACGATGGCGGCCGAAGGTGGCCGCTAAGGAATACCCGGCACTCTAACAGAAGCAGTCAATCGCGTCAAGCCTTTCTCATGCCCGGGCATCTACCACTTTCTGTGGAGAGG
>JRHI01002025.1_pt1 | contig 15096 bp, 14 predicted proteins | sample 215371 | NCBI WGS metagenome assembly JRHI01 (sample SAMN02929681, study PRJNA255918) | sediment metagenome | biome: cave system; feature: Ice Cave; material: Sediment; isolation source: sediment from deep within a dark volcanic ice cave with no known source of... ...
TACGCGCCGATCTGGGTCTGGATTGGACGCCGATCGACATGCAGCCGAGACATGGTTGCCATCCCCGTGACGTTCCCACCGGGTCGCTCCAGGCTAGCGACGAGACCCGTCTCGACAGGATCTGATCCAAGTGGAAAGACTATGGGTATGGAGCCCGACGCCGATTTGGCGGCATGAATAGCTGGGGGCGTCGCGGGCATAATCACGTCGACGCCGAGATGGACCAGCTCATTCGCAAGAGCGGGAAGGCGCTCGAACTTGCCATCCCCGAAGCGCCAAACGAACTCGATGTTGCGACCTTCGACATAGCCGAATTCGTGGAGTCCCCGGACCAACTCCTTCCACCAATCCCTCATCCCGTGCTCGGTGACCGGACTGAGGATCCCAATGCGAGGAATTCGCCCGGATCTTTCGCTATCGCCCATCGTTCCCTCCTGATTTTTGGATTCTCCCTGGCGAAAGCCGACACCAGGGCTTCTCAGCAGACATCGCAGCATGGTAGCCGCCTTGCCCGACAAGTCCAATTCATAGTATTTGTTATGTCGATGAAGAAAATCGATGTTCGGCGCGCCGACCTCAACTTGCTGGTCGTCTTTCAGAGGCTGCTGGCGGAGCGCCATGTTGGACGTGCGGCCAAGCGGCTTCACCTGACGCAGTCGGCTGCTAGCCACGCACTTGGTCGGCTCCGGATGATGTTTCACGATCCTTTGTTCGTGCGGCATCCCAAAGGCATTGAACCTACCCCTCGTGCGCTTGCATTGGCCCCCGCCATTGCCGACATCCTGGACCGAGCAACCACGCTGCTTGCATCGCCCGTCGGATTCGACCCGAGCAAGCCACAGACTTTCACCATCGGTGGCACCGACCTTGGCGTCTTCACCGTGCTGGTTCCGTTGATAAAACGGCTACGTGCAACGGCACCAGGAGTAGATCTGCGAGTTCGGTCGCTCGATGGCACTCGGGTTGTCGCCGCCTTTGACCGACAGGAAATCGACTGCGCGCTCGTGCCATTTGTGGAAGCGCCGGTTCGCATCGCACGAGAGCCCGCCATCAAAGAAAGCTTCGTCGGAATTGCGCGCCGCGGGCATCCGGCCTTCAAACGCAAGCGAGTATCGGTCGCGAGTTGGGCAGCGTTGCCGCACCTTTTGGTTTCGCCGCGGGGGGAAGACGCCGGCGAGGCGGATGAGCACCTGGCGGAGCTAGGTCTTAAACGCAGGATCGTTGCGGTGGTGCCGCATTTTCTGGCCGCGCCATTGATTGTGGCTAATAGCGACCTCGTCACGCTCACGACGAAGCGGGTTGCGAATTATTTTTCCGAGCTGCTCGATCTCACGATATTCGAGCCGCCGGTCCCGATGCGCAGCTTCAGGCGCGGAATGGCGCACAAAAAGGTGACCTTCAGCGCGCATCTTCTGCGCTGCAGCACTTCGGTCAGCTTTCGGGGGTGCTACGGACGCGCGCAGCGCGCTCCTCCCACTCCCGTTCGTGACCCCAAGCCGGCTTCGTCATCCTATTGATCGTCAGCAAGTTAGTGGCGCCCTCGCTGCAGATTTCAAGCATCTGATGGCGCAACCATCGTAGCGCGGGGTCCGTGCTTCGCGCGACGCTGAGTCGTTCCAATTCGCCAGGGAGCACTACCAAACCTCTCAACCAAGAAATTGAGGAAAACGCGAACCTTTGGCAGTGGCATCGCTGCAAACCCTCTTAAGATCAGATCGCTAGTGCATCTGAGCTGGCACTTCCCTCGCGGTTCGCGTCTGGCTTTACGACCGCACTTGTGCGCGCCGGTCCTCGACGCTTGCGACCTCTGGGACTATCCCCTCTTGCTTGATTAGCTTTGGAATTGCCTGGATGTCGGCAATCCAAGGCAGCGCCGAGCATGTCCAAACTTGGACCCGCGGTATGAGCATGTCCCGCTGGCGCGCCGTCCCTGCACGGATGAAGTAGACAAGTGGCCCGCCATCCAGAAACAAGCGCCTCAATGCTCTGGGGTAGTTGGAAGATGCTGTCTTGGACGACCGAAAATATTCGCACTGGCGAAAAGTTAGACGGATTGGGTGCCAATCCCAAGAGCTTCATTCACTACCTCCCGGACGGTCGCATGATGGTGATTGTCCTCAGGAACAACCGAAGGAGCCCTTCAGGCCTCGTTCCCAGTGCTCAGGAGAAGGTGGCCCTGTATGACAGCATGGTGGCGTACGCAGGCACGCACACGTTTTCGGCTGATAGGATAATTCATCACATCGACATGAGCTGGAACCAATCGTGGTCTGGCTCAGAACAGATCCGCTTTTGTCACTTAGACGGAGCGGTTCTTCGCATCAAATCGCCTCCGTCGAGGAATCCTTTGGATGGCGAAGAGGTCGTTCACAACATCGTCTTCGAGAAGGTTGCTCATTGAAACTTATCAGTCTTCAAACGCGCCCTTCGCTTGTCAATTTGCTGCGGCGCATGAGTCAGCTACAGTAAATCGCAAAGACTATGGCATCAGCTGGAACAAGGCTCTCGACCAGGGCGCTCTTCTCGTTGGAAACGATGTCGAGATAACGGTCAATCTCGAAGCATCGACGCAAGCGCCAATGGCGACGTCGAAATAGAAATTCGTGGGACGGCGGCGGGCAGAGAGAGAGCGCGAATTTTCGACTATGACGCCCGGGAGCGGGAATGGCGATCCGTGACGGCTGAGGATCGGCTGCCTGCTCTGTGGTGCACCGCCGGCTGAAGGGGGGCCGGCAGAATGCAGCGCCAAGCCGTAGACAGGGCTGCGAAGGGTCTGGATAAAACGGGCCTGCCCCCGATCTTGACCGCCTCTTCCGGGCCAGCGAGGGAACCTCGAGGCCGCCTCGCAAGTTCCACCGCGACGGCGGCCGTGCAACCCAGGACAGATGAGGACGACGAGATATGCTTGCCATCCGCTTGGCTGCCGGCACGCTCGCCACTTTCCTGGCCATTGGCACGGCTGGCGCACAGAATCAGGGCATCCTCGGCATCTGGTCGACGGATAAGAACAAGAGCCGGGTCGAGATCGTCAATTGCGCGCCGCCCAAGCAGGGGCTGTGCGGAACCATCGTCTGGATCAGCCAGCCGAATGACGCCAAGGGGAAGCCGCAGACGGACAGAGGCAACCCGAACCCGGCCCTCAGGAACAGGCCGATCATCGGCTTGCCCCTGTTCGAGGGTTGGCGCGAGGCTGGCCGGAACAAGTGGAAGGGCTCGGTCTACAATCCCGAGGAAGCGGAGACCTACGGCAATCTGGACATCACGCTCGCCGGCGACAAGCTCACTCTCAGGGGATGCGTCGCATTTTTGTGCGATTCGGAAACCTGGAACCGTTATCGCGGGCCGTGACGCGTCGGCGGAGTGGGACGCGCGCCGGCATTACGGGTTTGTCGTGGACTGCAAGTGACAGCGTCATCCCCGCGAGGGCGGGACCCAGGTCACCTTGCCGCAATGGGCGTATCCACAGGGCCATACCTTGCCATTCCGGCGCCCCGCGGAGAACGATCCCCCCTGAGCTGTGCACTGGGTCCCCGCCTTCGCAGGGATGACGTTGGTGTGCGGGGATGACGCTGTTATTTCCCGACGCGTTCGATCAGGGCCATGGCGGCGGCGGGGGCGCGGACCTTGGCCTCATGGATGAAATAGACGAAGACGTCGCGCGGCACTTTCTTACCCGGGTTTGCGGAGTCGGCCAGCGGCAGGCCTTCGGGCACGGCGCCTTTGGCCCAGAGGCGGGCGCACTCGGCCCAGGCATCTAGCTGCTTGGGCGGATAGGCGGTGGGGATGGCGTCGTCGCCCTTCTGCAGCCGCGCATAGACGAAATCGCCTACGGAATCGGCAATCGCCGGATACTTATGGTGCTCGGCGAACACGACCGGCGTGTCGAATTTGCGCACCAGGGCGATGAACTCCGGCGTGCAGAACGAGTCGTGGCGCACCTCCACGACGTGGCGCAGCTTGCGGCCGTCGAGCTTCGCGGGGAGCAGCTCCAGGAAGGCGCCGAAGTCGGCGGCGTCGAACTTCTTGGTCGGCGCGAACTGCCACAGGATCGGCCCCAGCTTGTCGCCGAGCTCCGTCACGCCCGAGTTGAAGAACCACTTGATCGGATCGCCAGCCTCGGCCAGCACGCGCCGGTTGACCGCGTAGCGCGGGCCCTTCACCGAGAACACGAACCCGTCAGGGGTGTCCTTGGCCCACTTGGCAAAGGTCTTCGCCGTTTGCGTGCGATAGAACGTGCCGTTGATCTCGATGGTGGTGAGATGCTCACTTGCGTACTGCAGCTCGCGCGCGTGCGGCAGGCCCTTGGGGTAGAATACGCCGCGCCACGGCTCGAACGTCCACCCGCCGATGCCGACCCGGACCTTGCCTTGCTTGGCCATCGTCTCAGCCCACCACCGGCAGCGGCACACCTGCCGCCGCGAATGCCGCCTTCTGCCGCGCGCCCACCTCTTCCAGAACGAAGCCTCCGATCGTCTCGTTGAACATGTCGTGCCAGTTGAGCCTGGCGCGCAGGTGCAGGAACACGCCGCCGAGCCCGATGGCTGCTCGGTCCATGAACACGAACTCGCGCGGTACCTTCACCGGGCCCTTCTCCTTCAGCGCCTTGTGCACCGTGAACGCCTCCTTGCGCCCGTACTGGCCGGGCGTGGTGCCGTCGGCAATCTCGCGCTCGCGATCGTCGAGCAGCGGACCGTAGATGAAGCGCGCCCATATGTTCAAGGTGTCGATCAACTCGTTCGAGAGGCCACCGAAGCCCCAGGTCTCGTAGGCATGCACGACGAGATCGCGCTTGCCGTGCAGCAGGCCAGTGTAGAGGTCGATCACGCCCTGCACGAAGGGCGTCGGGAAGGTGCGGATGCAGCCGTAGTCGAGCAGGTTGATGCCGGCGGGGACGCCCAGCGCAGCAGTCGCGGGCGCCGCAGCGCCATTGCCCGTCTCGAAGATGGTGTAGTTGCCGAGATGGGGATCGCCGTGAATCACGCCGTAGTGCGAGAAGGGATACCACCAGGCGCGGAACATGGCGCGCGCTATTGCGTTGCGATGCTCGAGCGGCGCCTCCTTGTAGTCCATCAGACGCCGGCCCTCGAGCCACGTCATGGTCAGCAGGCGCTTGGTCGACAGCTCCGGCAGCACCCGCGGCACGCGGATGCTCGGCTCGTCCTCGAAGAGCGAGCCATAGAGGGCCGTGTGCCGGGCTTCCAGCTCATAGTCCAGCTCCTCGCGCAGGCGCGCCGAGATCTCCTTCAGGATCTCGCCGGTCTCGACCGCAGGGTTCATGCGCGCGTGCAGCGCGAACACCATCTTGAGCTGGGTGAGGTCCGCTTCCACGGCCGACTGCATGTCGGGATACTGCAGCTTGGCGGCGAGCGCCGTGCCGTCGTGGCCGATCGCCCGGTGCACCTGACCCAGCGAGGCGGAGGCCGCGGGCTGCGGCTCGAAGCTCCTGAACCGCTCCGCCCACTGGGGGCCCAGCTCGGCCATCATGCGGCGGCGCACGAACGCGGGGCCCATGGGTGGGGCCTGCGACTGCAGCTGGGACAGCTCCTGGGCGTATTCGGGAGGCAGCGCCTCCGGGATGGTGGCCAGCAGCTGCGCCACCTTCATGATCGGCCCCTTGAGGCCGCCGAGTGCCGCAGCCAGCGCCACCGCGTTCTTGCTGTCGTCGGAGTCCAAGCCGAAGAATCGCTGGCTCGCGACCCGCGCCGCTACGGCGCCGACGTTGGTGCCCACGCGCACGTAGCGCGCCGCGCGTGCGGAGAGGCGGTTCTCTTCCTCGTCCTTCTTGTCGTTCAATGAAAGCGCCCTCCTGGCACTTCGAATATCGGGTGGCGAGTTGCCCGCGTCCAGGGGGCCTTGACGCGCAGGCCGGTAAAGGGCGCCGGCGTTTGCGGATTTGCTGCAGAAGGGCCGCCTTTAAGCGCGCGAGCAGTTGTTTCGATGCGCCATACGAACTACCGGACGTCCTTCCTCCGCGGGCATGACGTCACGGCACGATCAGGGGCTGGCCGAAGCCGTAGACCTTGCGCAGATGAGCACAGATCTCACCGTGCGTGGCCTCCGCACAGGTCGCCTCGACCACCTTCTCGAACACGTTCTCGCCCTTGCTCTCGGCAGCGCGGACGAGCGCATCGAGCGCCCGGCGCACCTCTTTCTGGTTGCGCCCGGCCTTGAAGCGCGCGAGCCGCTTCAGCTGCGCCTCAATCTTCTTGCGCGAGGGGGGCTTGAGCGACTCGCGCTGCATCTCCTCCTCGGCCGACACGCGGTACTTGTTGATGCCGACGACGGTCTGCTCGCCGCCATCGACCCTCTCCTGGAAGGCCAGCGCCGAGTCGCCGCAGATCTGCTGCGGGATGCCGGCCTCGACGGCGGCATACATGCCCCCCGCCTCGTCGATGCGCGCGATCACGGCGCGGATCTTGGCCTCCATCTCGTCGGTCAGCGCCTCGACGTAGTAGGAGCCGCCGAGCGGATCGATCACATCGGTCAGGTGCGCCTCTTCCTTGAGGATGTTCTGCGTGGCGATGGCGACGCGCGCCGCCTTCTCGGTCGGCACGGAGAGCACCTCGTCGTAGGCATCCGTGTGCAGCGACTGCAGCCCGCCGAAGATGCCGGCCATGGCTTGCACCGTCACGCGAGAGATATTGTTGAGCGGCTGCTCGCGCGTGAGATCCACACCCGACGTCTGGCCGTGGAACTTGAAGCGCCAGGATCTCGCGTCCTTGGCGCCGAAGCGCTCGCGCGTCAGCTGCCCCCAGATGCGCCGCCCGGCGCGGAACTTCGCCACCTCCTCGAAGAAGCTCATGGAGATGTCGAAGAAGAAAGTGAAGCGCGGCAGCACCTGGTCGGGGTCCCAGCCTCGTGCCAGGCAATCGTTGGCGTACTGGATGGCCGAGGACAGCGTCAGCCCCATGGCCTCGGCCGGCGTGGCGCCCGCCTGCTGCATGTGCTGGCCGACGATCGACAGTGGGTTCCACTGCGGCAGATGCCGGCGGGCAAAGGCGATGTGGTCGAGCAGCACGCGCCGGGCCCCCGGCAGGCCCAAGCGGAAGAACATGTGGTTGGCGACGAAATGGGAGAGGTAGTCCGACTGGTTCGACGTGCCGGAGATGCGCTCCCAGGGGATGCCGCGGCGCTTCGCAACTGCCAGCTCGAGGGCCAGCAGCGTGAAAGGGGAGGGATCGTTGAGCGAGGTCGAGATGTCGCCCAGCGGAATGCCGTCGAGACAGACCGCCATGTCCTCGACCGAGTTCACGGTTGCTCCACAGGTGCCGAGGATCTCAGGGGGCACCTCGTCGGCGTCATAGCCGCGATAGACCGAGTTGCAGGGAATCAGCGATACGGCCGTCCCGCCATGCGCCAGAATGGCTTTCAGCCGCGCGTTGTAGTCCTCCGGCACGCCCAGCCCGATCAGCTGGCGCTGGGTCCAGGTGCGACCGCGATGCATCGTCGGGTAGATGCCGCGTGTCATCGGCGGCTGGCCTGGGAAGCCCAGTCCCTCCATGTAGCCGGCACCATCCCAATCCTGCGGCGTGTAGAGCGGCTTGACCTCCACGCCGGAGCGATTCTTCGGGTTGGCGGCCCCAGCGAGAGTCGATTGTACCTCGGCGCGCCAGCGGCCTCGCGCCTCGTCGAAGTCCGACAGCGGTAGCGGCACCGCCTTCGGGGCACTGCCCGTCTTGGCTCGCTTGCCCATGCATTTCCTCCAACGTTGCGCCCGCTCGTGGGATCGGGGGCGCTTCGCTTGCACGCAGGATACTCGATTTCACTTTCGCATGGCGCGCCGCCTGAGAGCGTACCCGCCGGCGCACAGCACGAATGCGACGCCGCCTGCAACAGTGTATCCGGCCGCGAACAGCAGTCCCGCCGCGCACGCGAGCACGATGGATATCACGTTCCACACCTGCCAAATGGGCGCCGCCGCGCCGGCGGGCTGCCTGCGACTCACGCTAGTGTCCTGATCGCGAAATTCGTCTACATTTGCGGCAAGCTCGGAACGAATTTCGCGATCCGAAGGACACTAGCAGAGTCATTGAGCTAGCGTGATTCAGATCGAGAAGTCCGCTTCCCGACCCGGCCCAGCGCGATGGTGCGGACTTCTCGATCATCACGCTAGCAATTCCTTGTCCCTCGCGGCCCGCGCTTCACCGGCCAGCCTCGCCACCTTGGATACGATCTCTTCGCGCGATGCGCCGGGATGAAAGATCTCTCTCACCCCCGCTTTCTTCAATTTGCGCTCGTCCTCGTCGGGAACGATGCCGCCGATCACCACGGGCACCTCTCCCAGCCCCGCCTTCTTGAGCGCCTTCAGCAGCTTGGGCACGAGCAGGTGGTCGGTGGCGAGCGAGGAGATGCCGATCACGTCCACGTCCTCCTCCTCGGCGAGGCGCACTACCTGGCCGATCTCCTGCCAGGGTGGCGTGTACAGCACATCCATGCCCGCATCGCGCAGGAACGCGGCCACGACCCGACTGCCGCGATCATGCCCGTCGAGGCCGATCTTGGTGACCAGCACCTTGGGCGGGTGGACTGTCTTGGGTGGGCTCATCATGCACCCTGGTGATGGCGGTTCGATCTATGGTAAGCCACCGCCCGCTCGATGTGAAGGGTGGATTAGCGGTGGCGTGGGTTGGGTCAAACGAAAGTGCAGACCCAACACAGGCCATAGGCCCCATCGGTGTTGGGTCATCGCTGACGCTCGACCCAACCTGCGGCAGAAGCAAGAAAAATGAAGCTGAACAAGGCAGCGACCCCCGCGGCGAGCCTGTCGCATCGCGAGGGTCGAGTTTGCAATCCGCCCACCGCAGGACGGAGACGGATCGCGCTTGGGACGGGCGGGCTTACGACCAGCGGGCGATGTTCGCCCGCATGTCCTGCATGCGCTCGATGCGGCCTTGCCGGGCGGCATTGGGGATCTGGCCCCGATCGAGGCCGATGTCGCGCAGCATGCGCTCGTCCAGGTCGGCAAGCGCGTGCATGGCACGCCGCGCCGCCAACTCCTTCGCAAGCCCGGCCACGACGCGCCAAGGCGCGACCAGCAGGCTGCCGACTAGGGAACGCGGCCGTGAGGCGGTGTCGAATTCGGACCGTTCTGCGAAAGGCCAGAAGGCTCCGTCGCTTCTGAAGCTGATGAGTTTGAACATGATATCTCCTTCGGACGACGCACGCGGCGCGCCCGATTCTTGAAGTCAATTTTTGGAAAAGCCGACCGTCGGGCGGCTCGTCATCCGCCCAGCGACACGAGTAGAAAATCGCGGGAAGGCGGGTGCAGCCTAAAAGGCGTGCTTGATAACTCGTCGTCGCATGATCATCGCTCCATTGACCTTCTTGTAGATGTTTTTTGTCGTTGAGCGGCGCTGTCTCTGCCGTCCGCGCGGTGTATTTAAGGCGACGCAGCCGGTATGCCAGTCAAATTACGGTGATTGCAGTACTCTGCTTGCAGTTCTGCAACAGTCGCTCGGTCTACCAGCATGGCCTCCAAGGCGCCTGATCCTATCGCGCTGGTCTGACCACACGTTGCCCTTTGCCGTCGCAATCTGCCTCGTCATTGGGCAGTTATTTCCGCTGGCCTGCCATAGGCTATTGAAAGTCCTGTCCTTATTGTGTGACGCTGGCGTTGCCCGAAAATTGCACGGCGTACCCTTGCAATGTGGGGGGTTGGTTGACAGCCGCGTTCGACGAGATGAATGGGACCGGCGGCGGAGTGCGCGAGCCCTACGCGTCCGTTCACCAGTGGCTGCAAACGCAGAAAATCGAGGATCTCAAGCGCAAGCGCGAGGACGCCGAAGCGCTGTTTCGCCGCACCGGCATCACCTTCGCCGTCTACGGCGACGACGCGGCAACCGAGCGCCTCATCCCCTTCGACCTCATCCCGCGCATCTTGAGCGCGGCAGAATGGCGCCGCCTCGCCGCCGGCATCGAGCAGCGCGTGCGCGCGCTCAACGCCTTCATGTACGACATCTACCATCGCCAGGAGATCATCAAGGCCGGCCGCATCCCGGAAGACCTGATCATCCAGAACCAGGCCTTTGTCCCTGAGATGATGTGCGTGGAGCCGGCGCGCGGCATCTACTCGCACATCATCGGCATCGACCTGGTGCGCACCAGCGAGAACGAGTTCTTCGTGCTCGAGGACAACACGCGCACGCCCTCCGGCGTCTCCTACATGTTGGAGAACCGGGAGGCGATGATGCACATGTTCCCGGAGCTCTTCGCCCGCAACCGGGTGCGCGCCGTGGAGGACTACCCCGACAACCTGCGCCTGACACTCGAGAGCGTTGCGCCCGAGGGGCTGGACCGCGACCCAACCGTCGTCGTGCTCACCCCCGGCATCCACAACAGCGCCTATTTCGAGCACTCGTTCCTGGCCGACCAGATGGGCGTAGAGCTGGTCGAGGGGCAGGATCTGGTGGTCGTCGACGGTGCGCTGATGATGAAGACGACACAGGGCCTCCGCCAAGTCGACGTCGTTTACCGCCGCATCGACGATGCTTTCCTCGACCCGCTCGTCTTCCGCAAGGACTCGGTGCTGGGCGTACCCGGCATCTTCAGCGTCTATGCCGCCGGCCGACTGACGATCGTCAACGCGCCGGGCGCCGGCATCGCCGACGACAAGTCCATCTACACGTACATGCCCGATGTCGTGGAGTTCTACACCGGCCGCCCGCCGATCCTGAAGAACGTGCCGACCTACGTCTGCCGCAAGCCCGATGATCTCACGTACGTGCTCGAGCATATGGCCGAGCTGGTGGTCAAGCAGGTGCACGGCTCGGGCGGCTACGGCATGCTGGTGGGGCCCACCGCCAGCCGTGACGAGATCGACATGTTCCGCATGATGGTGAAGGCGCGGCCCGACCGATACATCGCCCAGCCGACGCTGGCGCTTTCCACCTGCCCGACATTGGTCGAAGCCGGCATCGCCGCACGCCACCTCGACCTTCGCCCCTACGTGCTCATCGGCGACCGTGTGCGCCTCACCCCCGGCGGTCTCACGCGCGTCGCCCTGCGTGAAGGCTCGCTCGTCGTCAACTCGAGCCAGGGCGGCGGAACCAAGGATACGTGGGTGTTGCAGGATTAGACTATGGGGTTGCAGGGGGCAGGGGTCGGGTTTCAGGGGTGGACCTTGAGTATTCAGTCGTATCGCGATCTATTAGTGTGGCAGAAGGGGATGCGCCTTGCCGCGGAGGCGTATCGGCTTGCCAAGGTTCTGCCCAAAGCAGAGGAGTACCGCCTGACGAGCCAGCTGCTACGCGCGGCAGCCTCAGTGCCTGCCAATATCGCAGAACGGCATGCCCGCGGAACGCGGAAGGACTACGCCCATTTCGTCACGATTGCCGCGCGGCTGCGTGACTCTACTGAAACCCGACCCCTGAAACCTAATCCCTGAGAGCCAGGAGCATGCTCGGGCGCACGGCCAACGATCTGTTCTGGATGTCGCGCTACATCGAGCGCGCCGAGAACATCGCGCGCCTGCTCGAGGTCGGCTATCGCATCGCGCTGCTGCCGCACGAGGGCGCCGGCCAGGACGACGAGTGGCGTTCGACCTTGCGCAGCGCCGGCTGCGAGGAAGGCTACCTCGCCAAGTACGGGGCCTACGCCACGCGTGACGTCGTCAATTTCATGCTGTTCGACGCCGACAATCCCTCGAGCGTCTATTCCAGTCTCGCCACCGCCCGGCGCAACGCGCGCGCACAGCGCACCGCGCTCACCCGCGAGATGTGGGAGTGCCTCAACAGCGCCTGGATCGAGTTCTCTAGCCAGGTTTCAGCCAAGATCAACTCCAACGAGCTCCCCCCTCTCTTCGACTGGATCAAGGAGCGCTCGGCGCTGTTCCGCGGCGCGCTGCTCAACACCATCCTGCGCAACGACACCTTCTACTTCAATCAGCTGGGCACGTTCCTGGAGCGCGCCGACAACACCGCGCGCATCCTCGACGTCAAATACTACGTGCTGCTGCCGCACAACGAGTTGGTGGGAGGCGAGATCGACAACGCGCAATGGGCCGCCATCCTGCGCTCCGTATCGGCACATCGCAGCTACCGCTGGGTCTATCGCGACAGCTACAAGCCCTGGCGCGTCGCCGACTATCTCATGCTCAACCGTCAGATGCCGCGCTCGCTGCGATCCTGCTATGACGAGATCGCATCCGCGCTGGCCGAACTCGGCCGCTTCTACGGCGCCAACAACGGCTGCCAATCGCTCGCGCGCGAGACGCTGCGGCTTCTGGAGGAAGGCGACATGAACACCATCTTCCAGTCGGGTCTGCACGAATTCCTGGCGGAGTTCATCGCCCGCAACAACCACCTGGGCTCCGAGATTTCCTCGACCTACCACTTCGCCGACTGACCGCACCGATGCTGATCTCGGTTCGCCACATCACACGCTACCGGTATGCGGAGCCGGTCAGCTACACCATCCAGAGCCTGCGGCTGACGCCCCTCTCCTTTGCCGGCCAACGGGTGCTCGATTGGCAGGTGCGCGCGGGCGGCGCCAGTCCGGGACTGCAGTTCAGGGATGGTTTCGGCAATATCGTGCATCTGCTCACCGTCAATGGAAGGCACGAGGAGCTGGTGATCGAGGCGGGTGGAACGGTCGAGACGCAGGACTGCAATGGCGTGGTCTCCGACCTGAACAAGAGCGCGCCCCCGCGCGTGTTCCTCAGGGAAACGGCGCAGACCAAGCCGGACGGCGCCATCCGCGCCCTGGCAGAGTCCGTGCACGGCAAGGATACGCTGGACCAGCTGCACGCCTTGCTAGGCGCCGTGCGCGACCGGGTCGAGTACGTTGCGGGCGCCACCGACATGCACACCAGTGCAGCGGAGGCGTTGGCCGACGGCAAGGGTGTGTGCCAGGACCATGCGCACATTTTCATTGCCGCGGCGCGCACGCTCGCCATCCCGGCGCGCTACGTCACCGGCTATCTCGTGCTCGGCGAGCAAGGCACGTCGGAGGCACACCATGCCTGGGCCGAGACCTGGGTGGAGGGACTGGGCTGGGTCGGCTTCGACGTCGCCAACCGCGTCTGTCCGACGGATCGCTACGTGCGGCTCGCGGCCGGGCTCGATGCTGGCTACGCGGCTCCGATCATCGGCTCCCGCCGCGGCGGCGAAGCGGAGACGCTCGACGTATCCGTGACGGTGCAGCAGCAGCAGACCGCGCAGCAGTGACGGTTGATCTTGCTCCGATACGGGGCGAGGCCCGATTTAGCGCTCTTCTGCCGGGTTGCGAAAGGGCTCGGCCTGGCGCCAGATCGCGCTTGTTGCGCGATGAAAATCCCCGCCGGCGGGCGAAGCTGGCCGACAGGCGTGTGATCGATGGCGGACGCTGCGCGGTCCAGGGCGCGTGCAGCCGGTCTGCAAGCTGCTTGGCGTAACGCACGAGGCCCTCTTTGCATCGAGACGCGGCGAAGCCTGCACTTCAGCGAGACGGAGCGCGACCGGGTTGCCGAGACGATGCGGCTCGCGGGAACGGCTGGGCGGTGAGGCCATCACCCTTCCCGCCAGCGCGCGGCGCATGGACCTCGCCGCCGCCCGCTGGGCCTGGGAGAAGGATCGCACGGCAGGCCGGGACTCCGATACGCTGCCTGGCGCCACGTGGCTGTTCCTGCCGATGCGCACCGGCCGCGGAACGATCGGCATCCGGAGCTGGCGCGACGCGAGCGCCCTTGGCATTCAGGTTCTCGACGAGGGCAACGGCATCCCTGCCGGCGACCTGGCGCTCATCTTCGAGAAGTTCTAGCGCGTCCAGAAGGGCGACCGGGTGCGCCCGGGCACCGGCCTCGGTCTGGCGATCTCCAGAGGCTTTATCGAAGCCATGCGCGGCAGCATCAGTTCAGGCAATCGCACCGACAGGTCGGGCGCGGTCTTCACGATCACCCTTCCGATAGTGCAGACTGAGGGCAGCAGCGGGAAGGCGGCCGCATAGGCGCACGATCGGCATCCCGTCGCGGCATGCAACGGCGCAACAGAAGTGAGAACCCAATGCCACACCTTTCAACCGACGACGGCGTCAAGCTCTATTACGCGGAGACCGGCAGCGGTGCGCCTGTCGTCTTCGTGCACGAGTTCGCTGGCGACTATCGCAGCTGGGAGCCGCAGGTGCGCTATTTCGCGCGGCGCTACCGCTGCATTGCCTTCAATGCGCGAGGCTGGCCGCCTTCCGAGGTGCCGCAGGACGCGGCCCGCTATTCCCAGGCGCGCGCCAGCGACGACATCCGCTGCGTCCTCGATGGCCTGAAGATCGACAAGGCGCACATCGTGGGCCTGTCGATGGGTGGGCTCGCCACCCTTCACTTCGGGCTGACCTACCCGAACCGTGCGCGCTCGCTGCTGGTTGCCGGCGCCGGTTACGGGTCCGAGAGGAGCGAGCGCGAGAAGTTCCGCAACGAGGCAACGCTCATCGCCGGCAAGCTCGAGAAGGAGGGCATGGCGGCCTTCGCCGAGGCCTACGCCTATGGCCCGACGCGCGTGCAGTTCGAGAACAAGGACCCGCGCGGGTTTGCCGAGTTCAAGGCGATGCTGGCCGAGCATTCGGCCAAGGGCGCCGCCAACACCCAACTCGGCGTGCAGCGCGAGCGCCCCTCCATCTTCGATCTGGAGGACCGGCTGGCCAAGCTCGACGTGCCCATGCTGGTCGTCACCGGCGACGAGGACTGGCCGTGCCTGCTGCCGGGCGTCTTCATCAAGCGCACGTGCCCGTCGGCCGCCCTGTTGATCGTTCCCAACAGCGGTCATGCCATCAACATCGAGGAGCCGGCAGCCTTCAATGCGGCGCTGGCCGATTTCCTCGCGCAGGTCGATTCCGGCCGCTGGCCCATGCGCGATCCGCGCGCCGTCAGCCAGAGCATCACGGGGATGACGAAGTAGCGCACGGCGCTTGCGATGGAACGCAAGCGGCTGACCGTTCTACTTCGTCTTTATCCAGGGGAGCACGAGAGCAACCCCCACGTAGATCAGAGTGAATTTATCAAGCACTGGAGGGGTTCCGGAAACGAAGGAGCCAATGCCTTCTCCGCCGATCACCGTGCTGAGGCCGAGCACTGATTGGAGCACTTTCCACCGCGCACCTCTGCCTTGAAGCGCACCTGCCGCAACCATCGGT
>JRHI01002026.1_pt1 | contig 15086 bp, 11 predicted proteins | sample 215371 | NCBI WGS metagenome assembly JRHI01 (sample SAMN02929681, study PRJNA255918) | sediment metagenome | biome: cave system; feature: Ice Cave; material: Sediment; isolation source: sediment from deep within a dark volcanic ice cave with no known source of... ...
GGCTCGCTCCAACTACGGCGAAGCCGTTCAGTTCAAGACCCGATCTTCGCGTCGGTCCGCGCAGGAAAGTGTGGAGAAGTCCGCTTTCTTTGTGCGGGATTGCGGGATCGCGCGGTTCTGCCTCCGCGGCGGACAGGTCGCGCAGGCCACCGGCGCGTCGGTGCCATGATTCTCTGCGCCTGGAGTTCGTCCCTCGATGGAGGCTCTTCTGCCCTGCGCGCGGCGCGGGGTAGACGCTCGGCCGCGTTGCCGCTTCGCCCGGCTGGTGCTTTCATCATCCCACAAGCACATCGGGGGCTCCTTCATGCCTGATCTCGGCGCCTTGCTCTGGCCGCGCACGGTGGCTCTCATCGGCGCCTCCGCCTCTGCGGAGAGCCTGCGCGGGCGCATCTTCAACGTGATGCGCAGCCACGCATTCGCCGGGCAGCTCTATCCCGTCAGCCGCAGCAGCGCCGAGGTACTGGGCCTCAAGGCCTACCCTTCCATCGCTGATCTGCCGCAGCCGGCCGACCTGGCCGTGATCATCATCCCCGCCAAGCACGTGCCGGAGGAATTGGAGCGCTGCGGCAAGGCTGGTGTGAAATCGGCCGTGGTGCTGAGCAGCGGCTTTGCCGAGGCCGTGGGCGAGGAAGGCAGCGAGATGCAAGCCGAGATCCGCGCCGTCGCGCAGCGTTACGGTATGGCCGTGATGGGGCCCAACTCGGAGGGCTTCGCCAATATCGCCGCCAACCTCTGCCCCACCTTCAGCCCCGCCATGGAGGCCGGCGAACGGCCGCTCGTCCCGGCAGGGCGCCCGCGACCCCAACTGGCGGTCGCCGCGCAGAGCGGGGGCATCGGCTTTGCCTTCTTCGACCATGGTCGCGCCAAGGAGCTGTCGTTCCGCTACGTCGTCACCACCGGCAACGAGGCCTGCCTGGAGGCGCTCGACTTCGTCGACTTCATCCTCGAGGAGGGCAAGACCGACGCGCTCCTGCTGCTGCTGGAGGACATCAAGAGCGCTGAGACATTCCGGCGCGTGGCCGAGAAGGCCCTGAAGGCCGGCAAGCCCATCATCGTCAACAAGATCGGGCAGTCCGATGCCGGCGTGCGTGCGGCCGCATCGCACACTGCCGCACTCGCCGGGGCCTACGCCGCCTACCAGGCGATGTTCCAGCGCTACGGGCTCATCGAAGGCCGCGACATCGGCGAGATGGTCGACATGGCCGCCGGCTTTCTCGCATGGGGGCAGCGGCTGCCGCAGGGGCGTCGCGTCGGCATCTGCACGGCTTCCGGCGGTGGGGGCGGCTGGATGGCAGACGCCTGCACGGCGGCCGGTCTCGAGGTGCCGGAGCTCGACTGCGAGACCCGCCGGCGCATCGATGCGCATCTGCCAGCCTACGGTACGTCGCAGAACCCGGTCGACGCCACCGCGCAGGCCGTGTTCAAGATCGGCTATGCGGGCCTCGCCGAGCTGGTGCTCCCATCGCCGGTGGTCGACGCCGTCATCGTCGTCCTGACGACGCGGTCCGCGGCCAACATCGAGCGTCAGCGCGAGGCCTTCACCCGCCTGGCCGAGACGACGCAGAAGCCGATCCTATTGTGGAGCTACACGCTGCCGGCTCAGAAGTCGGTGCAGATCCTGAGCGAGGCGGGCCTGCCGCTCTACACCGGCATCGGCAATTGCGCGCGCACCATGCGGGTCATGGCCGACTACCGCGCCCTGCGCGAGCGCTTCCTGCGGCCGATCGAGGTCCGCAACGCGCCCACGCCGGATAAGGCCACTGCATGTGCCGCATTGGCTGCCGCCGGGACGGCGCTCTGCGAGTGGGAGGCGCGGCCCATCCTCGCTTGCTACGGCATCGGCGGCAATGCTGCCGGCGCGCTGGCAGGCTCGGCCGGCGAGGCTGTCACGGCGGCGCGAGCGATTGGCGGGCCGGTTGCCCTCAAGGCGCAGTCGCCCGACATCCTGCACAAGACGGAAGCCGGGGCGGTGGCGCTGAATCTGGTCTCGGCGCAGGACGTGCGCGCCGCCTATGAGCGCGTGCTCGACAATGCCCGGCGCAGTGTTCCTCAGGCGCGCATCCTCGGCGTGCTGGTGCAGCCGATGGCGCCACCCGGCCGCGAGATCATCCTCGGCGTCAAGAGCGACCCGACCTTCGGCCCGATGCTGATGGTGGGCCTCGGCGGCGTCGCGGTCGAGGTGCTGAAGGACGTCGCCCTGGCACCCGTGCCGCTGGCGTCGAGCGATGCGCGCGCGATGCTGGCGCGGCTGAAAGGCGCAGCCCTGCTCGATGCCCATCGCGGCGCGCCGCCGGCAGACGTCGACGCGCTTGTCGAGCTAATAGTGCAGCTCGGCCAATTTGCTGCCGACCACGCCGACACGATCACGGAGATCGACCTCAATCCAGTCCTCGTGCACGAGCGCGGCAAGGGCGTGTCGGTAGTCGATGCGCTGATCGTGAAGCAGAAACAATAAAGAAGAGAGGAGACGCATATGCCGCGACTTGCCGGAAAGACTGCGATCATCATCGGGGCCGGACAGAGCCCCGGCGAAGGCATGGGCAACGGCCGCGCCACGGCGCTGCTATTCGCGCGCGAGGGCGCCAAGGTGCTGGCCGTCGATCACCGGCTGGAGTCGGCCAAGGAGACGGCCGACATGGTGACGAAGGAGGGCGGCACGTGCGTGCCCTTCGCGGCCGACGTGACCAAGGAAGCCACCCTGAAGGCTGCCGTCGCCGAGGCCATGAAGCTGTGGGGCCGCATCGACGTGCTGCACAACAACGTCGGCGTCAGTCTCGCCGGTGGCGATGCCTCCCCCACCGAGATCACGGAAGAGGCCTTCGACCGCGTCAATGCCATCAACCTGCGCGGCACCATCATGGCCTGCAAGCACGTCATCCCGATCATGCGCAAGCAGCAGTCCGGGTCGATCATCAACATCTCTTCGGTGGCGGCACTCTCGGCCAATTACCCCACGGTGGCCTACAAGACCACCAAGGCCGGCATGGTCGCCTTCACCGAGCAGATCGCCTGCCAGAACGCCGAGTACGGCGTGCGCGCCAACGCCATCCTGCCGGGCCTCATGAACACCCCCATGGCCGTCGACACCCGGGCCCGCGAATGGGGCAAGCCGCGCGCGGAGGTGGAGGCGGCTCGCAATGCGCGGGTGCCTCTGCGCAAGCGCATGGGCACGGGCTGGGACGTGGCCTATGCGGCCTTGTTCCTCGCCTCGGACGAGGCCAATTTCATCACCGGCATCGGGTTGCTGGTCGATGGCGGCGGCAGCCTGCGCAAGGAGTGATCCAAGCCGCTTCCTCGCTCACTTGATTTCAACCAGACCGACCTCGTTCGTCAGGCTGTTGGCCAGCACCGGGTTGCCGTCGCGCGTTACGTCCATGTTGCGCACGATGTCGCCGCCTCCTGGGATGATCCAGCTTTGAAACTTTTCGGTCTGCGGATCGAAGCGGACAATGGTGTTCGGCTTGGCGCCGGACTCGTTGTACCAGAGCGCGCCTTTGGTGAAGACAATCCCGTAGGGCTCCGACTTGGGACCGCTCGGAGACATCCATTCGCTGACCTTGCCAGTGCTGACGTCCAGGCGACCGAGAAAGCCGCGAGCGAAGTCGGTGTACCAGACCACGTCATCGGGGCCGATCGCGATACGCCGCGGGCGTGCACCGGCGTCGGGTAGCGGATACTCCGCTATCGCCATCGTCTTTGCATCGATGCTCGCGACTTTGTTGGCACCGAACTCGACGAAGAACACGACGTTCTTGGAGTTCACAGCCATGCCGTAGGGCCGGGACTTCGGGGTGGGAGAGGTCACGAGCTTGATGTCGCCGGACTTGGGATCGAGGCGCCCGACCATATTGGCCTGTTGCACCGTGAACCAGAGAATGCCGTCCTTATCGAAGATGAGGGTGTGCGGGTCCTTCGCGTCGGAGTTCGGCATCTGGTACTCGGTCACCGCACCGCTCTTCGGGTCCAGCTTCCCGATCAAGCCGGCGGTGTTGCCGGTGAACCAGATGTTCCCGTCCTTGTCTTCCGTGAGGCCGTGCGGTCCCGTGCGCGCTGTTTTGAGCACGTACTCTTTGGCCTGTCCTGTTTTGGGATCGAGCCGGCCCAAAGTGTTGGCCAATTGTCCGGTCCACCAGATGGCACCGTCCATGGTTGCCAGCGGATCATGCGGCCGGGAACCAGGTGTGGGGACCGGCCACTCCTTGATTACAGCTTCGACCGGCCCCGGAACGGCAACCGCCGCAGGTCGCGGCCGCTCGGGGAAGTTCTTGATCAAATAGTCGGTCACCGTCGCCCACTGATCGGGCGGCACAGGCGTCTCGACGTTTTGCATCATGCGCATCACGGTGAGCCAGCCTTCGGGCGTGTATCCGACCCTGATCCGGTTGATATCGTGACAAGCACCGCACACGGCCGTCACCATCTGCTTGCCGGGACCCTCGGGAAAATCTTGTGCGCAGACGGGGAGAGCGGTTGCCAACAGTGCGCACGTGGCGGCAACGGCAAACGGCTTGAACATCGGGATTACTCTCGTTCGATGTTGACACGTCCTAGGGCGATTGTATGCGCAGGGCGAAGTCTGATCCAGATGGTCTCAATGTATGAAATCGCGGGCGCGTTTCATAGCTGGCTAGGCGCCTCGCCGCTGTCGTTGCGACGCCAATGAGCTCGACCAAACACCTTCTCTCAGGCGAGCGGGCGTGCTTCAATCGGGCAACGCGAGAACGATGGAGGAAGCGATATGGATCTCGGGATGACGCCCAAGGTGAGGCCGCTGGTGGAGAAGGTGCGTGCCATGGTGCGCGAGGAGATCATGCCGCTGGAGGAAGCGTACGAGGCCGAGGTCGGCAAGGGCGACCGCTGGACCTACACCAAGCGGCAGGAGGAGATTCGCGAAGGCCTCAAGGCCAAGGCGCGCGAGCGGGGCCTGTGGAACTTCTGGCTGACGAAGAGCAAAGAGGGCTACGGCCTGACCACCGTCGAGTACGCCTACCTCGCCGAGGAGATGGGCTGGTCGCGGCTGGCGCCGGAGACTTTCAATTGCGCTGCCCCCGACACCGGCAACATGGAGGTTCTGGAGCGCTACGGCTCGCCCGAGCACAAGGAGAAGTGGCTGAAGCCGCTCCTGGAGGGCAAGATCCGCTCGGCCTACGTGATGACCGAGCCGGGCGTCGCCTCCTCGGACGCCACTAACATTGCCATGGATGCCAAGCTCGACGGCGACGAGTGGGTGCTCAACGGCGAGAAGTGGTTCGCCTCCGGCGCTGGCGACCCGCGCTGCAAGATCTACATCGTCATGGTCTGCACCGATCCGAAGGCGGAGAAGCACAAGCGCCACTCGCAGATCCTGGTGCCGGCCGGCACGAAGGGCGTCGAGATCCTGCGCGGCATGAAGGTATACGGCGACGACGACGCCCCGCACGGCCACATGCACATCAAGTTCACCAACGCACGCGTGCCGAAGGAGAACCTGATTCTCGGCGTCGGCCGCGGCTTCGAGGTGTCGCAGGGCCGGCTGGGGCCGGGCCGCATCCATCACTGCATGCGCGCCATCGGCCAGTCCGAGCGGGCACTGGAGGCACTGTGCCGCCGCGCGCTGTCGCGCGAGGCGTTCGGCAAGCCGCTGGCCCAGCTCGGCGCCAACTACGACATCATCGCCGAGAGCCGCATGAAGATCGAGATGGCGCGCCTGCTGTGCCTGAAGGCGGCCTACATGATGGACACCGTTGGCCACCGTGAGGCGGCGCCTTGGATCTCGCAGATCAAGGTGGTCGCGCCGCGCATCGCGCTCGAGATCACCGACGAGGCGGTGCAGATGCACGGCGCCATGGGCATCACCCAGGACACGCCGCTGGCGCATATGTGGACGCATCTGCGCACCCTGCGCCTCGCCGACGGCCCCGACGCCGTGCACCGCCGTCAGGTCGCGCGCGCGGAGCTCAAGCGTTACACGAACCAGAAGATGTAACGTCATTCCCGTCGTGTCGGAGACACGCCTCCGGCATGACGGCGGGAATCCACGACACTTGGCCGACATGTGCGGAGAGTTGCGTGGATCCCCGCCTTCGCAGGGATGACGCCGGAGGACTGCATGACATCCTTTGCGCACCAGGCCGCCCAGATCGACACCGCCGCGCTCGCGCGCTATCTCGAAGCGCGCCTGCCGGGCTTCCGGGGACCAATTACGGCTGAGAAGACTCCCAGCGGCCAGTCGAACCCCACCTTCATCGTCGGCAGCCCGAGCGGCAAATACGTGCTGCGCAAGAAGCCGCCGGGCCAGCTGCTGAAGAGCGCCCACGCGGTCGACCGCGAATACCGCGTCATGAAGGGGCTCGAGAACACCGACGTGCCCGTGCCGCGCATGCTGCTGCTGTGCGAGGACGACAGCGTCATCGGCACCGCGTTTTTCGTGATGGAGTTCGTCGACGGCACCGTGTTCTGGAACCCGGCCCTGCCGGAGCTGACCGAGGCCCGGCGCGCCAAGGTCTACGACGAGCAGAACCGGGCGCTGGCCGCCCTGCATTCGGTCGATCCCGCCAAGGTGGGTCTAGCCGACTTCGGCAAGGCGGGGAGCTACTTCGCCCGCCAGCGCGACCGCTGGACCAAGCAATACCGAGCCTCGGAGACCGAGCACTTGGCCGACATGGAGCGGCTGATCGCCTGGCTGGAGAAGAACGAGCCGCCCGATGACGGCCGGGTTTCACTGGTGCACGGCGACTATCGGCTCGACAACATGATCTTCGCGCACGACGCCTCGCGCCTGCTGGCCGTCATCGACTGGGAGCTCTCCACGCTGGGCCACCCCTTCTCCGACCTCGCCTACCAGTGCATGCAGTGGCGGCTGCCCAACCGCGACGCCATGCGCGGCCTCGCCGACGTGGATCGCAAGTCGCTCGGCATCCCCACGGAGGAGGAGTACATCGCCAAGTATTGCCAGCGCATGAGTATCCCCGAGATCCCGCACTGGAAGTTCTGCCTCGCCTTCTCCTTCTTCCGCCTCGCGGCAATTGTGCAGGGCGTCAAGAAGCGCGGGCTCGAAGGCAACGCGTCGAACCCCGAGAAGGCGCTCAAATCGGGCGAGATGGTGCCCGTGCTGGCCAAGATGGGCGCGGCGGTGATTTAGGGCTTGATCGTTACACACAGGGGCTCGCCCCTTCCGCTCAGCTCACCGGGCGCGCACTGGTGCGGCGGGCGACATGGTCGCCGATTTTTCCTCGCGCAGGCTGCGCACGACCCAGAACGACGCGAGCCCGATGAGCGCGCCGCAGATGGCCAGCATGAACGAGGCGATGTAGCCGCCAGTAAGCTCGTAGAGCAGGCCCGAGCCCCAAGAGCCGAGCCCGGCGCCGAACCCTTGCGCCACCGACAGCGTGCCGTAGACCGCTCCGACGCCGCCGCGAAACAGCTGGGCCACCATGGCGACGATGATGGGGCCCCGCGCGCCTTGCATCAGGCCGAAGAAGAAGACGAAGGCGTAGACCAGCAGCAGCGAGGGAAAGAGCGTGACGAGGGAGAGGGCGACGATGCCGATGATGGTGGACACGTAGGAGAGGGTTGCCGTCTGTCTGCGCCCGAAGCGGTCCGAAAGCCAGCCGACGCCGATGATGCCGAACGCCGACAGCATGCCGGCAAAGCCGAACGCGCTGGCGGCAACCAGGGGCTTGAAGCCCCGCTCGATGAGATAGGCGACCGAGTGCGGCATGACGCTGTAGGCCGCCACCGCCGTGAAGAAGTAGGCGGCGAACAGCCCCCAGAATGCGCTGGTGCGGAGCGCGCCGCCGATGGTCCAGGGCCGCGTCGAGCCGGCAGCCGCCGCGGTGCGCAGAGTCCGCCACTCCTGCGAGCCGGCCGTCATGCGCCCGAGCGGTAGCAGCATCACCAAGGGCAGCGTGAGCAGCACACCGGCGCCCAGGATCATATGGGTGACCCGCCAGTCATAAGCGTGGAGCAGCACCTGGGTCAGCGGCGGCAGCATCAGCATTCCCGCTCCGATCGCCGCGTAGGGCAGCGACATGATCGAGCCGATGCGGGAGGTGAACCAGCGGCTCAAGAGCGCGGACGCCACGATCATGCCAAGCGAGGCGGCGCCTAGTCCGCCGAGCAGCCCGACCGTCACGAGATAGTGCCACAGCTCGGTGGCGAACCCTGCCAGGAAGTAGCCGAGGCCGAGGCTCGCAAGCCCGAAGCCGTAGGCGACGCGTGCGCCGAAGCGGTCGATCAGCTGGCCGGCGAAAGGTCCCGAAAGCCCGTATGCCAGCATGTACACGGAATAGGTGAGGGTGATGTCGGAGCGCGAGACGCCCAGGCCCTTCTGCACCGGCAGCAGGAAGACTGCGAAAGTTTCAGGCACCCCGCGCGCGACGAGGTTCATGGCGAAGGTCAGGGCGACAAGCGCATAGAGAAAGACGCGGCCCGCCTGTTCCGCGGTGACGTCGTCATTTTGGTCCGTGTGCTGCGCCACGCGTGGTTTGCGCGCCTTTCCACGTTGGGACAAATGCCCCGGAACTTGGCCATCGCCGCGCTGAAGGTGAGCCCTTTGCGCAGCTCGCCGGCCGCATCGGTCTGCCGGCTATGCGCCGTTGCAGGGAAGTCGTATCGTTCCCGCGCACAATTCACAACCAACGGCGTATGCATGCCTGCGATCCGCTTCCTCCTGTCGACCGCACCCGCGCTATGGCTGCTTGCCGCGATGGCTACGCCGGCAGTGGCGGCCACCTGTGCCGATCTGCCGGTCACGGCACGCGGCGATCCCTCGCGCTTCGAGGTGTTGGCGAAAGCCAAGGCGCGCGGCAACTGGCGCGCCAAGGTGCGTGCGCTGCCTGCGCTCGGGGCTGCCTATGCCGACTGGAACAAGTCGCTGGTGGCGGACTATCGCTGCAGCCAGAAGGACGCGCGGCACACCTGCGTGGCCGTTGCCTACCCCTGCCGCGATTAGAGCGAGATCGTTCCTGATGAAAGCTCTGGTGCTTCCATTCGGAGGGCGATGATCTTCGGGAGACATCACGATGCACATCGGTCTTATCGGCGGCATCGGGCCGGCCGCAACCGAGTATTACTATCGGGGACTGATCGAGCGGCATGCCAGCTCCGCTACGCAATTGGAGCTGACGATCGCGCACGCCGACGTGCACGAGCTCGCCCGAAATCTCACGCTCAATGATGCGCGAAGACAGGCGGAAACCTTTGTCGGCCTGGTTCGACGATTGGCAGCGGCCGGCGCGCGCTGCGCTGCCGTCACCTCGATGGGAGGACACTTCTGCATCCGCGAGCTCGAGGCGATATCGCCACTGCCGCTCCTCAAAGCCATCCCCGCGGTCGATGCCGCAATCCGGCAGAGGAACCTGAGAACCATCGGCGTTCTCGGCACGCGCACGGTCATGGAGACTGGGCTCTACGGGGGGATCTCCTCGGCGGGGATCGTGCGGCCCGAAGGCGACGCGCTGGACCTGGTGCACAGGGCCTACATCGAGATGGCGATCGTGGGTCGCGTCACCGATGCGCAGCGACGCGTGTTTTTCTCGATCGGGCAGCACCTGTGCCAGGTTCAGGGCGCAGAGGCGGTCATGCTCGGCGGTACGGACCTGTTTCTTGCGTTCCAGGGGTACGATTGCGGATTTCCGGTGCTCGACTGCGCCGACATCCACGTCGAAGCGATCTACCAAAGGTCGCTCGGCGGAGCGTAGACGCTGGCGAACGGGACGTTCCCTCTCCTGTCGAAACCGACGGGGAGAGGAAAAAGGCGCCGATCAGAACAGACCCTCGATCTGCCCCTTGTCGTTGAGGCGGATGACGTCGGCGGCGGGGACGCGCGGCAGGCCCGGCATGGTCATGATCTCGCCGGTGATGGCGACGATGAATTCGGCGCCGGCGGAGAGCCGCAGCTCCCGGATCGGCACGGTGTGGCCCGTGGGCGCGCCCTTCTTGTTGGCGTCGGTGGAGAAGGAATATTGCGTCTTGGCCATGCAGACGGGAAGGTGGCCGTACCCTGCCGTCTGCAGCTCCTTGAAACGCGCCTCGATGGAGGCGTCGCAGGCGATGTCGGTCGCGCGGTAGATTTCGGTGGCAATGGTCTTGACCTTGTCGCGCAGCGGCATCTCGTCGGGGTAGAGCGGCTTGAACTTGGACTGGCCGCTGTCGGCCGTGTCCACCACGTGTCGCGCCAAGCCCTCGATGCCCTTGCCGCCATCACCCCAATGGGTGCACAGAAACGCCTTGGCGCCGGAGCTCTCGGCCGCCTTCATCACCTCGGTGATCTCCTTGTCGGTGTCGGTGATGAAGCGGTTGATGGCGACGACCGGCGGCACGCCGAACTTGCGCACGTTCTCCAGATGGCGCTTGAGGTTGTCGCAGCCCTTGGCGACCGCGGCGGCGTTCTCGTGCTTCAGGTCGTCCTTGGCGATACCGCCGTGCATCTTGAGCGCGCGCACGGTGGCGACGATGACGGCGACTGATGGGTTGAGGCCGGCCTTGCGACACTTGATGTCGAAGAATTTTTCTGCCCCCAGGTCCGCGCCGAAGCCGGCTTCCGTCACCACGTAGTCGGCGAGCTTGAGCGCGGTCTTGGTGGCGAGCACCGAGTTGCAGCCGTGCGCGATGTTGGCGAACGGTCCACCGTGGATGAAGACCGGGTTGTTCTCCAGCGTCTGCACCAGGTTGGGCATCAGCGCGTCCTTGAGCAGCACGGTCATGGCGCCGTCGCCCTTGAGGTCGCTGGCCTTGACGGGCTTTCTGTCGCGCGTGTAGCCGACGACGATGTTGCCGAGCCGGCGCTCGAGGTCCTTCAGGTCCATGGCGAGACACAGGATGGCCATCACCTCGGAGGCGACCGTGATATCGAATCCGTCCTCGCGCGGAAAACCGTTGGCGGTGCCGCCCAGCGAGTTGACGATGGAGCGCAGCGCGCGGTCGTTCATGTCCATGACGCGGCGCCACGCGATGCGGCGTGCGTCGAGCCCCAGCGCGTTGCCCCAGTAGATGTGATTGTCGAGCAGGGCCGAGAGGAGGTTGTGGGCGGACGTTATGGCGTGGAAATCGCCCGTGAAGTGCAGGTTGATGTCCTCCATCGGCACGACTTGCGCGTAGCCGCCACCGGCCGCCCCGCCCTTGACGCCGAAGCAGGGACCGAGCGACGGTTCCCGCAGGCAGCTCATGGCCCGCTTGCCGATGCGGTTGAGGCCGTCGCCCAGGCCGACCGTGGTGGTGGTCTTGCCCTCGCCCGCCGGCGTTGGCGTGATGGCCGTGACCAGGATCAGCTTGCCGTCCTTGTTCTTCTGCGCCGAGTTGATGAAGTCGAACGATACCTTGGCCTTGTAGGGCCCGTAATTCAGCAGCGCGCTGTCGGGGATGCCGATCCGCTTTCCGATCTCGGCGATCGGCTTCATCTTCGCTTCGCGCGCAATCTCGATGTCGGACTTCACGGCCATGTGTGCGGACTCCCTTTGACTCGCTGCGGGCGTCATCCCCGCGAAGGCGGGGATCCACGCCAGTATCTTTCGAAAGGTCGGGCTAGGAATGGAGCGGCCTGTCGTGTCACTGTTGAGTTTGCGCGGGCATGACGTCAGGCTTTGTCGAAGATCGCGCCGGCTGCGATTCCGCCGGTCTTGACCCACTCGCCGGCTTCGATCTTCTTGCCGTCAGCAGGCTGGACGCGGGTGATCTTGAAGCGGCCGTCGGCGCACACGACGGTGAATCCGTCGGCTTCTACCGCGACGATCTGGCCGAGCTTGCCGGCGATGCCCTTGGGGTCTTTCGCGGGCAGCGGCTTGGCGTCGAATATCCTGAGCTGCTTGCCGCCGAGCGTGCTCCAGGCGCCGGGCGCCGGATTGCAACCGCGGATCAGGCGATCGATCTGCTCCCACGGCTTGCCCCAGTCGATCTTGGCGTTGTCCGGGCCGCAGCGGCCTTCGTAGGTTGCCTTCGATTCGTCCTGCTTGATGCGCGGCGCCTTGCCGGCTTTGACGAGATCGACCGACTCCATCATGGCATCGACCCCGAGCGGGAACAGGCGGTCGAAGTAGACGGTGCCGAGTGTGTCGGTGCTGCTGATGGGCGTCTTCTTCTGCAGTAGCACGTCGCCGGTGTCGAGACCGTTGTCGGGCCAGAAGATCGAAAGACCCGTTTCCTTCTCACCCTTGATGATCGGCCAGTTGATTGCGCTCGCGCCGCGGTAGGCGGGCAGCAAGGAGGGATGATACTGGATCGAGCCGCGCGTCGGGATGCTGAGGAACTCCTCCGGCACGAACAGCGTGACGAAGGCCATCACCTGGAGATCTGGCTTCAGCGCCTTGAACTCCGCCCACACCTCCGGCGTCTTGTAGGAAGCCGGCTGATAGATGGGAAGCTTCGCGGCGAGCGCCGCCTCCTTGAGCGGATCGGCCTTCGCGCCCGGCTTCTCGGGCGCCACATAGGCCGCAACGACGTTCTCTCCGCGCTTGAGCAGCGCTTCCAGGACGGCCTTGCCGAACGCCTGCTGGCCGTGGACCACTATACGCATTTCGTTCTCTCCGAACTGGGTACCCCTGTTCCCGCCCTCGCGGGGACGACGCCATCGCGCGAGGAGTTTCACTCCGCCGCCGCTCTCTTCAGGGCGGCAGTCGCGCCCGCTTCCTTGAGGCCGGCGATCTCGTCCGCCGAATAGCCGAGCTCGCGCAGCACCTCCTCGGTGTGCTCACCCAAGAGCGGTGAGCGCTTCACGTCGGACGGCGAGGCCGACAGCTTGACGGGGTTGCCCACCGACAAGTACTTGCCGCGCGTGGGGTGGTCGACCTCCACCATCGTACCGGTGGCGCGCAGGGAGGGGTCTTCGGCCAGCTCCTTCATGGACAGGATCGGGCCCACCGGGATGTCGACGGCGTTGCAGATTTCCATGACCTCGAATTTGGTCTTGGTCATGGTCCACTTCTCCACGCGGCCGAAGATCTCGTTGAGGCGCGGCAGGCGCGCGGGCGGCTTGGCGTAGTCGGGATGCGTCTTCCAGCCCGGCTCGCCAATGATATCGCAGATCGCCTCCCATACCGGCGCCTGGGTGATGAAATAAATGTAGGCGTCGGGATCGGTCTCCCAGCCTTTGCACTTCAAGATGCGCCCCGGCTGGCCGCCGCCGGAGTCGTTGCCGGCGCGCGGCACGGCCTTGCCGAACGGGATACCCTCGCCGTGCTGGCTGTATTCCGTGAGCGGCCCGTGCTTGAGGCGCTGCTGGTCGCGCATCTTCACACGCGCCAGATTCAAGACGCCGTCCTGCATGGCGCAGCTCACACGCTGCCCCTTGCCCGACATGGTGCGGTGATACAGCGCCGTGACGATGCCGAGCGCCAGGTGCAGGCCCGTGCCGGAATCGCCGATCTGTGCGCCGGTGACAAGCGGCGGCCCGTCGCGGAAGCCGGTGGTCGAGGCGGAGCCGCCCGTGCACTGGGCGACGTTCTCGTACACCTTGCAGTCCTCGTAGGGGCCGGGGCCGAAGCCCTTGACGGAGGCGTAGATCATGCGCGGGTTGAGCTGCTGGATGCGCTCCCAGGTCAGGCCCATGCGATCGAGCGCGCCGGGCGCGAAGTTCTCCACCAGCACATCGCACTTCTTCACGAGGCGTTCGAGGATCTCCATCCCCTTCTTGTTCTTGCTGTCGATGGTGATGGAGCGCTTATTGTGATTCAGCATCGTGAAATAGAGGCTGTCTACCTTGGGGATGTCCTGCAGCTGGCCGCGCGTGATGTCGCCGACGCCGGGGCGCTCGACCTTGATCACGTCGGCGCCGAACCAGGCCAGCATCTGGGTGCAGGCCGGGCCGGCTTGCACGTGGGTGAAGTCGATGATGCGAATGCCTTCTAGGGGTTTTTTGGCCACTTGATTTCTCCTGGTTTGGCTTGGATTATTTCTTCATCGCCGCGCTTTGCGGATTCAGATTGGTCAGGCGACCGCTCTCGGTACCCGCCGCTTCGTCGATGACCGCGTTGATGAGTGTGGGTTTGCCCGACGCGATGGCTTCGGTCAGTGCCTTCGTCAGTTCGGCCGGCGTCGTGGCGTTGCAGCCGATGCCGCCGAATGCCTCGATCAACTTGTCGTAGCGCGCGCCCTTGACGAAAACGGTGGGTGCGACATCCTTCCCGCCGGTCGGGTTCACGTCGGTGCCGCGATATACCCCGTTGTTGTTGAAGACGACGACGCAAATGGGCAAGTCGTAGCGGCAGATGGTTTCGATTTCCATGCCACTGAATCCGAACGCGCTATCGCCTTCGATGGCAACCACGGGCTTGCCGCTGGTGACCGCCGCGCCGATGGCATAACCCATCCCGATGCCCATGATGCCCCAGGTGCCGGAGTCGAAACGCTTGCGCGGTTCATACATGTCGATGATGCTGCGGGCGAAGTCGAGGGTGTTGGCGCCTTCATTGACGACGTTGATGTCCGGACGCGTCTTGAGCACGTCGCGGATCGCGCGCAGCGCGCTGTGGAAATTCATCGGGGACGGATTCTTGTCGAGCGTCACCGCCATCTTTGCCAGGTTCTTGTCCTTGCGCTCTGCGATCGCGCCCGTCCACGTGGTGGCAGGTTTGGCAAAGCCGGAATCGATGCCGGCCAGCAGAGCCGACACGCAGGAACCGATGTCACCGATCACGGGCGCGGCGATCGCCACGTTGCTGTCGATTTCGGTAGGCGAAATGTCGACCTGGATGAACTGTTTGGCCCCCGATGCGCCCCAGGTCTTGCCCTTGCCGTGCGACAGCAGCCAGTTGAGGCGGGCGCCGATCAACACCACGACGTCAGCCTCCGCAAGGACGAACGACCGGGCGGCCGAAGCGCATTGTCGGTGGGTGTCGGGCAGCAGCCCCTTGGCCATGGACATCGGCAGGTAGGGGATACCGGTTCGTTCCACGAGCGCACGGATCTCGGCATCGGCTTGAGCGTAGGCAGCGCCTTTGCCCAGCAGGATGAGAGGGCGCTTGGCTCCCTTCAGCATATCGAGAGCGCGCGTGACGGAGTCGGACGAAGGAATCTGGCGCGGAACCGGATCGACGACGCACACCAGGGACTTTTTCGCCTGCACGGCGTCAAGCGTCTGGGCGAGGAGTTTCGCGGGCAGATCCAGATAGACG
>JRHI01002027.1_pt1 | contig 15080 bp, 13 predicted proteins | sample 215371 | NCBI WGS metagenome assembly JRHI01 (sample SAMN02929681, study PRJNA255918) | sediment metagenome | biome: cave system; feature: Ice Cave; material: Sediment; isolation source: sediment from deep within a dark volcanic ice cave with no known source of... ...
TGACCGACATCCTCACCAAGCTCGTCAACCGTTGGCCCGCATCCCGCATCAGCACGTCATGGTCAGCGTGCGAATGGTGCCGGCATAGCCGTCCTTGACGGTCGAGAACGTTCCGATCACAGGCATGGTGCAGTTCTCCGGTTGCTGCGTTTCATTGTGGTGATGCTCCTCGAAAGGGGCGCAGGACTAGGTCTTTGTGCACGATCACGCGCAGTGGCCAGCCAGGCCGCACGGTGATGGTCGGCTGCACATTCAGATTGCGTTCGACCAGCCGCTGGCCCGCTCGGTTGGTGGTCGACTGTGTCGACTGCTGCAGCGCCTTCACCAGATCGCTGTCTGCCGACCCGAAGGCGAGCTGGCTGCCGACGCCGAGCACGGTCGCCAGCGCCACGCCCTTCAGCAGCTTCCAGGTATGCAGATCGACGCCGTCGGCCAGGCCGGCGTAGCCGCCGGTGTCGGTGGCCGGCAGGTTGTCGATCACGACAGAGCTGCCGTCGGGCAGAATGATGCGCTGCCAGACGACCAGCGCGCGCTCCTGGCTAAAGGCGATGACGTTGTCGTACTTGCCGACCAGCCGTGATCCTTGCGGGATCAGCAAATATCGCCCTGACACCGTATCGTAGACGTGCTCGGTAACCTGGGCGATGACGAAACCCGGCAGATCCGAGTTGAGGCCGCTGACCATGCTGGCGGCGATGATGGTACCGGCCATCAGCTGATACGGCGATGCCGGCTTCTGCAGGCCATGCGGATTGTAGACGTCCTTGTCTGGACCAGATTTCAGGAAGGAGAGCTTGCGCGTCTGATCGGAGATGTCGTTGGGAGTATCGATATCGCCGGCAGCAAGTGCTCGGGCGCGATCGGCCGCGCGCAACGCGGATAGAGTGGTCAGATCCCCGTCGGCTGCCGCGGGAATTGGACGCGCAATCGCGTCAGGCCGAGCTTCGGCCGCGGGCGCCTCGCGCGGCTGCGCCTTTAGCTGCAAGCGGAAGAACACCTGCGACTCGCGCGCCTGCCCGGCCATGCGGGCGAGGCGGGCCTTCTCGACCCGCTCGGCCTCGGCGACCGCGTCGCCGACCGTCGGCACTGTGAGCTCCGGCACACCTTTGGCTAGCTTGGCCGGGTCGGTCTTGGTATCTCCTTTCAAGCCATCATAGGAGGCGGGCAGCTTCGATAGCCCGTCGCTGATCGGCTTGTGGTCGACGTTGAACAGCTCCTGCGAACCGGCGATGCGCAGGCTCGGCGGCTTGAGGGCCACCAGCACGATGCCGGAGATCAGGAACAGCAGAACGGCGGCGCCGCCGATCAGCACCTTGCGATTGATGCGGGTGACCGGCTGCGGCCTGGCGCGCAACTCGAGCGACTCCGGTGCGACCTTGGCGTCCGCACTGGCCGGACCATCCGCGTCAGCCCTCGTCATGGCTGGGTCTCCCGCCAGACGGCATCGGTGCGGATGATACGCACGACGCGCTGCGGGGCGGTGCCCAGCCGCAATTCGGCGGCGGCGAACAGTCGGTCGACGATGTAGGTGGTGCCGCGCACGCGGTAGTTGACCAGCGCCGGCTTGCCGTCCGGCCCGATCACGAACAGGGGAGGAGCCTCGCTCTGGGCCAGCCCCGACGGAAACTGGATGTAGACCTTGGCGCCGTCATCGAACACCTGGCGCGGCTTCCACGGCGCATCGCCTTCGATGCGATAGCGAAAGCGCAGCTGATCGATGTTGACGCCGGTGTCGGCGACGGCCGTCGCCACCGCTTCGCTCTCGGCGCGCTGCTTCCTGAGCGATATCAGGTCAGACGCCGGATAGGTCCAGGACACCGACGCCATGTACGTCGACTGCGAGGACCGCATCTCCAGGTGGTACGTGCGGCGGTCGGTGGTGATGACGAGGTTGGTCTCGAGGTCGACACCGATCGGCTTCACCAGGATATGAAGAATCGCGTCCTTGCCTTCGCCGCTGCTGGTGTCGCCGACCACCCAGCGTACGGTGTCGCCGGCCGAAACCGACACCAGCTTCTCACCCGGCTCCAGGGCGATATCGGTGACCTGGTTGACGGCGGCGTAGAGCTGATAGAGCGCGCCCTTGGTGTAGGGATAGACCTGGATGGCATTGATGTAGCCGTCCTTGACGGGATCGATGCGGGCCGCGGCGTTGGCCCCCACGATGCGCTCCTTCGGGGTGCGGTCGTCTTTCCTCTTCTCGGCCGCTTTCGACACTGGCTTCAGCTGTCCGGGCAGCGGCAGCACTCTCGGCACTTCTACGTACTCAACAAGTGGTTTCTGCTCCGGCTCGCGTTTGGCCGCCTTGAAGGCGGGACTATCCAGGATCGGGATCTCCGGCACCTGGACGCTGGTGGCGCACGCGCAGAGCAACAGCGTGACCGTGAATGCATACGCTGTAAAACGAAGCGTGTTCATTTGGGTTCTCCGGCGGTGACGTCCTGCGACCAGTTGAAGGCGTGCACGTAGATGCCGAGGGGATTCTTGCGCACCAGCTCGACGGTGCGCGGCGGCGTGAGCACGATGGAGAAGAGGCCGGTGAGGCGCCGAGTGTCCTTGAGGGCGCCGCCCTCGAAGATCCGCTCCAGCCAGCGCACCTGGAACGAGCTCTCCGACGCGCGCACCACGCTGGTGACCTCGACGGCGACGGTCTCGCGGCCGACCTTGGCGAACGGGTCGTTGTCGCGGGCGTACTCGTTGAGCGTCACGGCGGCGCGGTCGGTGACGAAGTCGTAGGCCTTGAGCCAGTTTTGGCGCACCACCACGGCGTCGATCGACAGCGAGCGCACGTTGTCGACGAAGCGCGCCAGGTGGTAGGCGATTTGCGCGTCGGTCGGCTTGTATGCCTCCGCGGCCGGTCCCACCGCCCGCGCCCCACCGCGTGGGTCGACCTCGACGATGTAGGGCGTGGCCGAGCCGGACCGACCGATCCAAAGCAGGATGGCCGCCAGGATCAACGACAGCAGCAGACTGCCTAAGGCCATCAGCCGCCAGTTGTGCGCCTGCACGCGTGCGCTGCCGATGCGCTCGTCCCAAATCTGGGCCGCCTTCTGGTAAGGCGTCACCGGCTCGGGCGTTTCGCTGTAGCGCAAACCTGCGCGTTTGAAGGTCATCGCCGCGCTCCGTCAGCTCTTGTCCTTGAGATCCGGTCCGGCGCCGCCGGAAGGGCGGTCGCCCTCGCGCAAGGCCTGCGCGGCGACCAGGCCGGCCTGGGTGGTGCGCTGGCGGCGTGCCAGGTTCTGCGCCCAGGTCGGCGTTTCCGGTTGCCTTGTGCTGCCGGCGAGGGCATCGGCACCACGGCCCGGATCGCCTGGATCGGTTGATGGCTGCGCGTCGCGATAGCCCTGCGCTGCGCCGTGCCGATAGGCATCGCGCAGGGGCGCCGTCGCCGATCCAAGCGCGCGCGAGGCGGGCGTACTCGTGGTCGTCCGCGCGACACCGAGGGCACCGCCGGCCTCGTAGGCAGCACCGACCCGGCCGGTGAGCGAGGCGGCGGCCTTCAGGGTTCCGCCCGACGCACTCGCGGCAAGCCTGGCACCACCGGCAGCCAGCATGCCGCCGGCAATGGCGGTGCCGCCGAGCGCCGCGGTGGTGGCGACGGCCGCGCCGGCCCCAAGCTGCGGTGCGCCGGACACGAGACCGGCGGCAAGACCCGGCACGAACACGGCCAACCCGAACACGGCGACGGCGGCCAGAATGGTCGAGGCGGCTTGCGTCAGCGTGATGTCGCCGCTGGGTCGGATCAGCGTACCGAACAGCGACGAACCGATGCCGACCACGATGGCCAGCACCATCAGCTTGATGCCGGAGGAGATGACGTTGCCGAGCACGCGCTCGGCCAGGAATGCCGTCTGTCCGAACAGGGCGAACGGCACCAGCACGAAGCCGGCCAGCACGGTGATCTTGAATTCGATGATGGTGATGAAGAGCTGGACGGAAAGCACGAAGAAGGCCAGCAGCACGATCAGCCAGGCCAGCATCAGCACGACGATGGTGACGAAGTTGGTGAAGAACGAGGTGATGCCGATCAGCTCGCCGGCCTTCTCCAGCAGCGGCCGCGAGGCCGTGAAGCCGGTGGAGGCGACGAAGCCCGGCCGCATCAGATCAGCGGCCGTCAGCGAGGCACCCGATGCCTTCAAGCCCAGCCCGGCGAAGGACTGGAAGATGATGTCGGCTAGGCCCTTGAAGTTGTTGAGCAGCAGGGCGAAGAAGCCGATGTAGAGGACCTTGCGGATCAACTGCGCGGGGACGTTGTCCTCACCCATCAAGGCCCAGAACAGGCCCGCCAGCGTGATGTCGATGGCCACCAGCACGCTGGTCAGGAAGGCGACGTCGCCCGCCAGCAAGCCGAAGCCGGAATCGATGTAGCGGCTGAAGGTCTCGGTGAAGCGATCGATGATGGCGAGGTCGTCCATGGTCCCCAGAAGCGCACAAGGCTCCGCCGTTGGCACCGGCTCCCCCGCCGGCGCTGAGTTCATTCCCGTCAGTCGTGAGTGCTAGCGGCCGCCGTACGCCGCCCCTGTGCCGACGAAGGACTTGAAGCGCTGTCGCGCCTCATCCTCGGTGGCGAGATCGCGGGCTTTTGCGAACGCCTCGGCGCGCTGCTGGGCAGCGAGCAGGCTCTGCAGCTGCAGCGCCTGCTTGACGCTCAAGCCCGTCAACTCATTGCCGGCCTGCGCCACCTCCAGGGCGCCGGCGGCATTTTTCGAGCGGGCCATGGCATCGCCGAGCAGGCGGACGTCGCCGTCGACAGTGTCGGCGATCTGGCCTTGCAGGAGGGCGGCACGCCGGAGCGCGGCGTATTCCTCGTCCCATCGGCTCTTGGCGTTGCGCAACACGTCGTCAGTCGACAGCGATGCCGAGACCTCGCGCGGGAACAGGCGGTCGTAGCCGCTTTGCGTCGCCTGCAACCGGAGGGCGATGCCATCACCGGTGCGAAGCTGGGTCTGGATGTCGCCGAGCGTGCGCTGCAGGTCGGGACTGATGGTCGACCCCAGCCGCTGCAGGTTCTGGTCCATGCGCAGAATCATCTGCGCCTGGTTCTGCAGCTGGCGCACCTGGTTGTTGATCTGCTCCAGCGCGCGGGCGGAGGCGAGCAGGCTCTCCTGGTAGTTGGCCGGGTCAAACACGGTCAGCTGCGAGGCCGACTGTGGCACGCAGCCGACCATGACTCCGACCATGACAGGCACGGCAACGACGGTTCGGCGTATGAGGTTCATCGGCCGCTCCTCTTGGGTTTGGGTGGCGTCAGGCGGTAGGGCGACAGCCGCTCCGGCATGGGCGGTCCGCCGGGTAGGCCAGGCAGCGGCGCCGCGTCGGTGCGGGCGTCGACGGCCAGCGCCGCTGCCTTCGGCGAAGGTGTGCCGGTCTGCCGCGCCGCGGCAGGGGCTGGTGGCACATCTTCGGCCGGATCGATTGGGATGGAAGATTGCGGGATGGGTGGTGGGCTTGCCTGGCGCGGCGAGCGCCCGATCAACTCGGCCGCCCAGGCCAGTCCCTTGGCACTGAGGAAGCGTGCTGCGAACCCTGTTGACCCATCGTCCGAAAGGCAGCGATCGATGAGGCGTTGATCGTCGGGCGAAGAGGCGCCGCACAGCGCCAGCGCCACCGGGCCGAGCCCGAGCTCGAACAGGCGGTTGCCGCGTGCGGTCTGGGCGTAGTAGTCGCGCTTGGGCGCCGCGATGCTCAGGATTTCGATCTGGCGCGCATTGAGCCCGAAGCGCTCGTAGACCGTGCGCGCCTGCGGCTCCAGGGCCCGGTCGTTGGGTAGGAAGATGCGCGTCGGGCAGCTCTCAATCAGGGCCGGAGCGATGCTCGAGCGCTCGATGTCGGCCAGCGACTGGGTGGCGAACACCACCGCCACGTTCTTCTTGCGCAGCGTCTTCAGCCATTCGCGGATGCGGGCCGCAAACAGCGCATCGTCGAGGAAGGTCCAGGCCTCGTCGAGGATGAGCAGCGTGGGCCGCCCGTCGAACCGGGCCTCCAGCCGTTGGAACAGGTAGGTCAGCACGGGCGCAATCAGCGCTTTGTGCTGCATCAGCGCTTCCATCTCGAAATGCACCACATCGCTTGTTGCCAGGCTCTCCTTCGAGCCATCGAGCAGGCGGCCGTAAGCTCCCTCCAGCGTGTAGGGCGCGAGCGCCGCCACCAGCGCGTTCGACTGGACCAGCACGGCGAGGCCCGTGAGCGTGCGCTCCGCCTTGGGGGCGGAGGCCAGGCTCTGCAGCGCCGTCCATACTGCGTCCTTGACGTCGGGCGTGACTCTCACGCCCTCACTGGTGAGCAAGGCGGTCACCCACTGCAGGGCGAAAGCGATCTCACCGGGCTCGTCGACGCGCGCCAGCGGCTGCAGCGACAGGCTGCCCTCCAGCCCGAGCTCGATGCTCTCGCCGCCCATGGCCAGCGCCGCGGCGCGGGCCGAGCGTCCGCGGTCGAAGATGATGACCTGCGCGCCGATGAAGCGCCGGAACTGCAACGATAGAAGCGCCAGCAGCACCGACTTGCCGGCACCGGTCGGCCCGACGATCAGTGCGTGGCCGACGTCCCCGACATGCAGATCGAGGCGGAACGGCGTGCTGCCCCGCGTCTCGGTCATCATCAGCGGCGGCGCGTCGAGATGCCGGTTCCCCTCAGGCCCCGCCCACACGGCCGACACCGGCATCATGTGAGCGAGGTTCAAGGTGTGCACGATCGGCTGGCGCACGTTGGCATAGGGGTTGCCGGGCAGACTGCCGAGCCAGGCCTCCACCGCGTTCAAGCTCTCGCGGATGGTGACGAAGCCGCGGCCGTTGATGATGCGCTCGACGGCGAGCAGCTTTTCGTTGGCCTGCTTGGCATCGGCATCACAGACCACGATCGCCGTGGTCAGGTAGCCAAAGGCAACGTCGTCGGCGCCCACCTCCTGCAGGGCCTCATCGGCATCGGTCGCCTTGTTGTCGGCATCGGGATCGACCAGCGCCGTCTCGCGGTTGAACATCACCTCCCGCAAGATGGCACCGACCGACTTGCGCTTGGCGAACCACTGGCGACGCAGCCGCGTCAGGTGCTTGGTCGCTTCGGTCTTGTCGAGCGCGATCCAGCGGGTGGTCCAGCGATAGGCAAAGCCCAGATCATTCAACGCATCGAGCAATCCCGGCGTGGTCGCATTGGGGAACCCCAGCACGGTCAGCAGGCGCAGGTGCTGATCGCCCAGCTTCGGCTCGACGCCGCCGAGCAGGGCTACGTCGCACAGGATGGCATCGAGATGCGTCGGGATGGCCGGCACCGCCACCGGCTGGCGCTTGTCGGAAATGGTACCGTGCAGGTAGGTCAGCGTATCGGCATCATCCAGCGCCTCTGCCTCGGGCAGGATGGCTTCGAGCATCTGCAGAGCGCGGTCGGTCTCGGTCACGAACCATTCGAGCTGCGCGTGCGGCTCGGCCTCGATGGCGGTCGCGTCGCTCCGCTCGTACAGAAAGCGCTCGGCGCGACCCTCGTGCTCGGGCGGCGGCAGATAGAGGAAGGTGAGGAAGTACCGGCTCTCATGATGGGCGCCGTCGGCGCTGAAGGCTGCGTACCGTTCCTGATCGACCAGCCACGACGCCGGATCGGCGAAGCGCGCACCAGGATATTGGTTGGCCGGCACGCGCTCGGCCTCGAAGAACAGTGCCCAGCCGGCGCCGAAGCGCTTGAGAACATTATTCAGCCTAGCGCTGACGGAGACCAGCTCGGCCTCGGTGGCGCTGTCGAGGTCTGGGCCGCGGTAGCGCAGCGTGCGCTGGAACGAGCCGTCCTTGTTGAGCACGATGCCGGGTCCCACCAGGCAGGCCCATGGCAGGTAATCGGCGAGGCTGGTGGTGCGCGTGCGGTACTCGGCGAGGTTCAGCATTGCAGCGCTCCCTTGTGGCGGGCGTGGCGGGACAGCACGATCAGGAAGGCCGGGTCCTTGCGCGTGACCCACACGGCAACGGCGTGCCCGGCGAGCCAGATCAGCAGCCCGGCGATCCACAGCCGCAGGCCCAGTCCAATGGATGCGGCCAGCGTGCCGTTGAGGATGGCGAAGCTACGCGGCGCGCCGGCCAGCAGGATCGGCTCGGTCAGCGCGCGATGCAGCGCGACCTCGTAGCCGGGCATGGTCCGGTGCTGTCCGAGCATGGTTGATTTCCCTCAGTTGATCAGTGCGCCGCCGGCGAAGGAGAAGAACGACAGGAAGAACGAGGTAGCGGCGAAGGCGATGGAGAGGCCGAACACGATCTGGATCAGCCGGCGCAGACCGCCACCCACGTCGCCGAAGGCGAGGCTCAGGCCAGTGACGATGATGATGACGACGGCGACGACCTTGGCGACGGGGCCCTCGATGGATTCGAGAATGCGCTGCAGCGGCGCTTCCCACGGCATGCCGGAGCCGGCCGCGTTGGCGGCATCGGCGATGATCACAGCAGCGACTGCGACGGCCCAGCCCGCGGCCGTCGAGCGAAGCAATCTTTGCACCATGGGCGTGGCGTTCATGTGGGTTGCTCCGATCAGACGGTGTGCAGGGTCGGCCGCCCCAGCGGCTTGAGGAGGTAATCGCCATCGGCATCGAGGCTGGCGACTTCCAGCAGCGTCTCGACACGGCGCTGGGCGCCGCGTCCCTCGATGAACACGACCAGATCGATGGCCTGGACGATCAGATCGCGCGGCACGGTAACGACCGCTTCCTGCACCAGCTGTTCCAGCCGATAGAGCCCGGCCGGCGCCGAGTTGGCGTGCACGGTGGTGATCCCGCCGGGATGCCCGGTGTTCCAGGCCTTCAGCATGTCGAGGGCCTCGGGCCCACGTACCTCGCCGACGATGATGCGGTCCGGGCGCAGCCGCAGCGTCGAACGCACCAGGTCGGCCAGGGTGGCGACGCCCGGCTTGGTGCGCAGCGCCACGCAATCGGCTGCGGCGCACCTGAGCTCACGCGTGTCCTCCAGGATGACGACGCGCTGCTCGAGATCGGCGACCTCGGCCAGCAGGGCGTTGACGAGGGTGGTCTTGCCCGACGACGTGCCGCCGACCACCAGGATGTTCTTGCGCTCAACGACGGCGAGCGCCAACGCCTCGGCCTGGCGCAGCGTCATGATGCGAGCCGCCACGTAGTCGGAGAGCCGGTACAGCACATCGGCCGGCTTGCGCACGGCAAAACAGGGCGCCGGAGAAACCGGCGGCATCACGCCCTCGAAGCGCTCGCCCGTCTCGGGCAGCTCGGCGGACACGATCGGCGCCTTGTCGTGCACCTCGCGGCGGACGTGGGCGGCAACCAGGCGGATAATGCGCTCGGCTTCCGCGCTGCCGATGCGCTCGCCGGTGTCACGTCTGCCGTCCGTCGCCCGTTCGATCCAGAGGCGGCCGTCGGGGTTGACCATCACCTCGATCACGGTCGGATCGGCCAGCGCGGCGGCGATCGTCGGACCGAAGGCGGTGCGCAGCATCTGGCGGCGACGGCCCTGGGCTTCCTCGGCGGCGGCAACGGCGAGCAGGTCAGCCATGGGTATCTCCCGCGCGGGGTTTGGCTTGTTGGCCGTTGGGTTTCGGATCGCCGCTGCTGCCTTGCCCTCCGGGCCGGCTTCTGAGTGGGGCGTCGTCCGACGCGGTGGCGAACAGATCCGGGTTGTCGGTGGCAATCGATTCGAGCACCTCCGACACCAGCCGGTGGTCGCCGGCGAGCCGGCGCCCGACCTGGGCGACGAACACTTGGAAGCGCTCCTTGCCGAGCAGCCGGGCCGGTTCCTGCTCGCTTTGCGGCAGGGGCGGCGTGATGGTCAGGAAGTAACGCACGAACAGCGCCAGCGTTTCGGTGGCGATGGCGACGTCGCGCCCGATGCGCGCCACGTTCCTGTTCAGCTCGTCGAGGCGGCGCGCCAGGGCGTCGTCGAGGCCCGGATGCGGCTGCGGCTCCAGGCTGACCCGCAGCGCCTCCTCCACCAGTGCCGACTTGGCGCCCTGGCGCTGCTGGGCAACCAGGTCGAACTTCCGTGCCAGCGGACGGGACAGGTATAGTGTGTAGCGCTTCTTGCCCATCTACAGCCGCAGCCCCGGAAACTGAATGACACGGTCGCCGTCGCTATCGGCCAGCGCCAACGCCTCTTCCTGAACCGGCTCCGATGCAAACTCGGCAAACAGCGGCAGGTCGCTGAGCGGGCGTTCCGCCTTGTCCTTCTTGCGGCACGGGATGTCGCGGGCGCGCGGGCGGGTTTCGTCCTCGCCGCTGCCCGACGTCACCAGCTCCGACCAGGCCCTATCGAGGCGTGCATCAGTGCCGCGCGTCTGCCCAGACCAGTCATCCGATCGCGCGCGCGGCATATCGGCGGTGCGCGTTGGCGATAGCGCAGGTGCCGGCAGCCGGCGGGCGACAAAATTGCGGTCGGCGTAATACTTCAGCTTCCCGGCGCGAATCGGCGGCACACCGGACACCAGCACCAGCGCATCGTCAGCGGGAAGCTGCAGCACCTCTCCCGGAGTCAGCAGCGGCCGCGGCGTCTCCTGCTCGGAGATTGAAGTGTGCGACAGCCACGCAGACCAACGCTTGCCCGACAGATTGGTCTGCGCGCGCAGCTCGGTGGCGGTGCCCAGCGCGTCGGACAGCCGCTTCGCGGTGCGCTCGTCATTGGGCGCGAAGGCGACGCGGACGTGGCAGTTGTCGAGGATGGCATGGTTGTGGCCGTAGGCCTTGTCGATCTGGTGCAGGGACTGCGCCACCAGGAAGGCGCGCACGCCATAGCCCGCCATGAAGGCCAGCGACGACTCGAAGAAATCCAGACGTCCTAGCGCCGGAAACTCGTCCAGCATCAACAGAAGTTTGCGCGACGGTACATTGTCATTGGCTGCATTCAGCGTTTCGGTCAGGCGGCGGGCGATCTGGTTGAGGATCAGGCGCACCAGCGGCTTGGTGCGGGAGATGTCGGACGGCGGCACCACCAGGTAGAGTGAGACCGGGCGATCGGCGTGCATCAAGTCATCGATGCGCCAGTCGGAGCAGGCGGTGTTGGCGGCGATCAGCGGATCGCGGTACAGCCCGAGGAAGCTCATGGCGGTCGACACCACGCCCGAGCGCTCGTTGTCGGACTTGTTCAGCAGCTCGCGCGCGATCGAAGCGACCACGGGGTGCACCTGCGGGGCCTCCTCGCTGCCGAGGTGGTTGGTGGTCAGCATGATCTTGAGGGTGCGCAGGATCGAGCGCGACGGATCGGCGAGAAAGGTGGCGACGCGCGCCAGCGTCTTGTCCGGTTCGGCATAGAGCACATGCAGGATGGCGCCGGTCAGCAGCGCGTGCGCCGTCTTTTCCCAATGATCGCGCCGCTCCTTGGCGCCTTCCGGGTCCACCAGGATGTCGGCGACGTTCTGTACGTCGCGCACCTCATGCGCACCTTTGCGCACCTCGAGCAGCGGGTTGAAACGGGCCGACAGGGCATTGGTCGGATCGAACTGCAGGCAATGCGAGAACTTGCAGCGCCAGCCTGCGGTCAGGGTCCAGTTCTCGCCCTTGATGTCGTGCACCACCGCCGAGCCAGGCCAAGTCAGTAGCGTCGGCAGAACCAGGCCGACGCCCTTGCCCGACCGCGTCGGCGCCACGGCCAGCACATGCTCGGGGCCGTCATGACGCAGATAGCGGTCCTGATAGACCCCGAGCACGACTCCCTGATCACCCTGCAGCTGTGCCGCCTTCACATCGCCAACGTCCGCCCAGCGGGCCGAGCCATAGGTTGTTGCCTGCTTCTTGAGGCTGGCCCGCCGGGCGGTTCCCCCGATCGCGACCGCACCGCTGGCCAATCCCCCGAAGGCGGCAACGCCGCCGGCGCGCACGAACACGTCGGGCGCCTGCGCGTCGAACGCCAGCCACCAGACGAACAGCTTCCAGGGCGCATAGATTTTGAAGCCCAGCAGATCGACCCAAGGCGCGCCGAGCGCGGGCTGGTAGCCGAGCATGGCGGCGGCCCACTGGGTGCCGGCCCATAGAGCGCCGATCGTCAGCACCAAGGCCGAGGTGATTTGCAGCGTGTAGATGCGGGCCGACATCCCATTTCCCCCGTCGGACGCCTTTGCGTCCAAGCGCGATTAGGATGCGCGCTGGGGTGGTGCGGCGTTAATGGGGATACGCCGTGAAACGCGGGATCGCTGAGGAACAGGCGGGATGGCGAAGGAACTGCGAAGGCCCGGCCAATCGGCCGGGCCCGCACGAGTGCGTGCTATTCGCGGGGAGGATCGGATTACGCAGCGGGCCGCGATGCCGCTGTCGTCGCTCGCCGCGTATAGGCCTGTTGCGGGAACGCCATGTAGCGCGGCGTCCAGTTCTCGACCTTGCTGCGTCCTTCTCCGGCCAGCGCCTTGCAAATGAGGGCCTTCTTCTTCGTTCCGGTCAGGTAGCTGGCGGCGGCCGTCTCGCCGATCACATCGGCCAGCATGCCGCTGACGGCCTCGCGGTCCTTGACCAGCGCAAAGAACGTCTCGCCGGGTTGCCAGTGCCGCAGGCAATCGACGCCGAGGCGCTGGCCCAGCGTGTCGATCACGTCGGTTCCGGCCGCCAGCGTCTCAGCCATCACCACCGCCAGCACCTGCAGCACCTGGGAGTCGGTCATGTCGAGCAGGCGCGCGAATATCCCGGCCGTGCGCGCGCCGCTGGCATCGTGCGCGACGATCGCCTCCATGCGCAGCAGCTTTGCCGCCTTCGCGCGCCTCTTGGCGAAGGCGCTCTCGCTCGCCAGCGCGGCGACGGCCTCGCCGATCGCCGGCGTCTCGGGGCGCTGCGGCTCCGGCTCGACGGCCCACCAGCGCCCACCGCCGATGATGTGCGCCAGCGCCAGGCGCAAGGCGATGTCGGGGGCATCGGCGACGGCGAGGCGCACGGCGCTGTGCCGCACCAGATCGACGTAGTTGGCGAGCGGCGCGCTCATCTCGGGACGCTCGGTCGCCGTTGCGGTCTCCGCGCCCTGGTCGGTGTCGGCTCCGCGCTTACCTCGCCGAGGCTCGCTGCGCGGCTGCAATCCCTTGTGGACGGTGACATGGCCGTCCGGCTCGACCACGATATAGGCCGCGCCGCCATTGGCCTTGGTCACGGTCTCGTAGTCCCACGGCTGGAAGCGGCGGTCGGGCTCGATGATCTGCACGTCGGACCAACCCGTGGCGAGCAGGCGCTCGCGCTGCTCGGCGATGGCGGCATTCTGCAGGCGCCAGAACTCGTCCGGATCGGTGAAATAGCGCTCCTCGCCGAACAGGTCGGCGGCGATGCCGCCCAGATACGTCGCCTCGTCGAACAGCGCGGCTGTCGTGGCAATCTCGGCGCCGCCCAACAGCCAAGACTTGAGCTGCCACGCCGGTGGCGGCGCCTGCCCGGGATCGTTGTGCAGGAGGAGCCACGCTTTCTGCCGTTCTTTGGTGGCGAGCGTCAGCAGCTGCAAGGTCTGGCCGTCGATGTCGCCTGCCCGATACAGGCGGCGAATGTCGGGGTGTAGGCTGGCGATGGCGAGGCGGCGTTTGACCACCTGCTCGGAAATGGCGAAGTGCGCGGCGATATCGGCCTCGCTGAGGCCCTTCCTGCGTAGCGCTGCGAACGCCTCGTACTGCTCCAGGTCGTCCATCGGCAGCCGCTCGACGTTCTCGGCGAGCGAGGCCTCCAGCGCCGTCGCGTCGTCGCCCGCCTCCAGCAGCACGCACGGCAGCGTGTCGGCTTCCGGCACGCCGTCGGCGTCGAGCTTCTTGGCGGCCAGATAGCGCCGCCGTCCGGCAACGATCTCGTAGGCATCGCCGTCGCTGCGCACCAGTAGCGGCTGGATGATGCCGAGCGCGGCAATGGAGGCGGCGAGGCTGTCGATCTCCTTGGCTCCCTGGCGGCGGACGTTGAGCTTGGAAACCTTCAACTGAGCGAGCGGGATGTGATGCAGTTGGCGAAGCATGGCAATGGTCCTCCTGGTCAAGCTGCGGAACGCTGAGCGGTGGCGGATTGCAGGCCGTCGAGATAGGTGACGGCCTCCTGCGCCTTGGCGGCGGCGGCGAAAATGGCTCGGCTGTCGCCTTTCATGACGTCCAGCCAGTGGTGGATGTAGCGCGCGTGATCGGGGTGCGGCTCGGGGGCGATGCCAACGCGCGCACACAGAAAGGCGCAACCGGTTTCGGCGATGATCTCCTCGGCCGCGTAGCGGTCGTCGCCGAAGCGCTTGCCCAACTGCCGATCCAGCCGGGGCTTGGCCCCTGCCCAATGCAGTTCGTGAAACTCGACGGCGTGGAAGGCCTCGGCACGCGTGCGCCCATCGGTATCGAAGAAGCGCGCCTCGTCCGGCATGTGGATGGTATCGGTCGAAGGCCGGTAGCAGGCCTGCGTACCGCCGACGATGACGCGTGCACCGGTCCCGGCGACGTAAGCCTCGGCCGCCGCGATGCGCGCAATCGGGTTGGGCGGCAGCGCGGCGGCGGGCGCGTAGCCCTCGACCTGCTCGGCGGCGAACACCCAATAGCCGCGCGCCACGCGGCGGCGCCCGGTGTCGTTGCCCGTGTCGTTGCCATTGTCGCCGTCTCCGCCGCCATCCTCGGGCGTGACGTCGAACTCCTTGTAGAACACGATGGGCGAGGCCTTCTCCCCCTTGCGCACGCATGCGCCCTTGTCGTTCCACTGGCGCAGGGTCGCCCATTCGCCCGAGCCATAACCGCGCTCCAGGGCGCTGACCCACAGGCTGAGGATGTTGACTCCGCGATAGGCCTGACCGGTGACGGCATTGGTCGGCAGCACCGGGCGTGCGCCGCCGCGCTGCCAGGGCATGATGGGCTCGCCGGGGTTGGCCTCGATGGCGGCCAGGATCTTGGCAGTGATGGTGTCGTAGATATTCTGGCGGGGCTTTTCTGCTTGCGAGCGCATGACGCGGTACTCCTCGAACAGTGTTCGGATAATAGCAAATGTTCTCTCTTCGTTCTATTCGAAAGAGAAGCTATCTCTTTCAAACATAATCACTTTTTGCAATTCGTCGGAGCGAATAGCCGTGCAAACGGAGTCGAAATAGCCTGCAAACTTCATTCCCAAAAATGCTCTTGGGCTCGTGTGTCTGCCTCGCGGAGCCGCCCTTGCCTCCGGCCCCTTCAGGGGGGCGGCT
>JRHI01002028.1_pt1 | contig 15080 bp, 21 predicted proteins | sample 215371 | NCBI WGS metagenome assembly JRHI01 (sample SAMN02929681, study PRJNA255918) | sediment metagenome | biome: cave system; feature: Ice Cave; material: Sediment; isolation source: sediment from deep within a dark volcanic ice cave with no known source of... ...
CCCTGGGGCGGCGGATGTACCTCATTTGACCGTTACAGTCCACTAGTCGGGCTCCAGTTCCTCAGCGTCGCTGTAGTCGTTGTCCGGATGCCTGGCCTTGAAAAGCGCCTGTTGAATCTCGAACAGGCTGTCAAGCGCACCCTGGACCGAGCCTGAACCGCAGTACATCTGTCGGAGCGGCTCGGGCATCGCCTCCAGCCTCTCCGAGATCGCCTCCTGGCGGCGATCGGGGACCACCGAAAGGCCGTCGCGGTTCATCTCCTCGAGCTGCCAGAGCACGACGTCGGTGAGCCGGAGCAGGCGGTCGAACTTGACGGCGCGTGCCTTTCGCCGGCGCAGCTCGGCCGTGGCCTGTCCAATCCTTGCGTTAGTCTGGTCGATCATTTCCGAAGGTCGTATTTTCCACACTTTGGGGCAACACCTCAACCCCCAAAATTCGTGGGGTACCTTTCGCATCGGGGCCCGCAGCGCCGCGGTCGCCGCTCTGCTCTACGAACGGAACGGCGAGATCTGCATTCCCTTCGTGCTCCGCCGGCCCGACCTGCCCGACCATCCCGGCCAGGTCGCCCTGCCCGGCGGCGGCGTTAAACCCGGCGAGGAGGCCTGGGCGGCCGCCGCCCGCGAGGTTGAGGAGGAGATCGGGATTCCCGCCCGCCACCTCGAGCCCCTCGGCGCGGGCGATGTCATCTATACGGCAGTGACGAATTTCTGTGTGGTTCCGTTCGTGGCCCGGCTGACAGCGGCCGACCCAATCCTCAACCACGACCCGGGCGAGCTGGTCGGTGTCCTCGAGGTCCCGCTCGCCAGGCTGCTCGACGAGGGTGCCTGGGCGGTCGGCCCCGAGGCCTGGATGGGCAGCCTGTTCCAATGGGAGGGCTCGACCATCTGGGGACTGACCGGCCGCATCCTGGCCGACCTGATGCCCCGTTTCCGACTCGCCCTTGGGTGAACTGCCGCCGCCGCCGGCCGGTCGCCCCCCGCTACGCCCTTGGCTGGCGATCCGCCGCTGCGGCCGTAATCTCCCTTGCCAGCGCCTCCGCCCGGCGCAGCGAACGGCCGAGGTGAAAGGCGTAGCCGCCGAGGATGAGCAGGCCCACCGAGTAGGCGACAAGCAGGTAGTTCATGCCTGGGCCGCGGCTCGGAGCTGCTCGCGGAGTGCCTCCAACCGATATCGGAACCCGATCAGAACCGCCGCCAGCAAGAGAACCGCCAAAGTGCTGACGGCAAAGGTCAGGAGCATCGCCGGCGGCAGCGCGGCCGGCGTCGCGGCCTCGACCGGGGGATGGATGGTGCGCCACCAGCTGACGCTGAAATGCACGATCGGGACATCGATGAAGCCGATGATGCCCACGATGGCGGCAAAGCGCGAGGCCTGCCGGCCGGGAGCCGCGATCCGCCTCACCAACAGGTAGCCGGCGTAGATCAGCCAGAGCACCAGCGTCGAGACCAATCGGGGGTCGGCGGGCTCCCAGTAGGTCCCCCAGATCGGCCTCGCCCAAAGCGAGCCCATGATCAGCGCGACGGTCGTGAAGACCAGGCCCACCTCGGCGGCCACCCGGGCCAGTCGATCGGCGGCGGCGGATTCGTTCCAGAGGTATACGAGCCCACCGATCAGAACTGCCGCAAAGGCGCCATAAGCAGCGATGGCGGCCGGGACGTGGAGATAGAAGATCTTCTGAACGACACCCTGCACCGAGTCGGCTGGGGCGTAGAAGATGACCAGCAGCCCCGCCAGGATGAGAAGCAGGCTGCTGGCAACCGCCGCGCCCCGGACAAGTTCGGGGCGGGCGGCCGGATTCGCCGCCGGCAGCGACCCGTCTCTCCCGATGCTCATCCGTAGTCCTCAGTCATCGAGGACGAACTTGGCGGCAAGTGAGGCGACCACGAGGAACAGTATGTCGAAGTCCGCCAGCAGCGCCAGCGCGCCACTCACCTCTCCCCCGCCTCCCAACACGACCTGCACCGCCCGCCCGCCCACCACCACGAAGGGGATCCAGAGCGGCAGAGCGAGGGCGGGCAGCAACAGGTCGCGGGCCCGCGTCTGGGCCGCGATGGCTGCGAAGAGACAGCCCAAGCCCGCCATCCCCACGGTTGCCAGTGCCAGGGTTGCCGCCAGGGCGAAGGAGAGGACGGGGATGTTGAAGAAGATTCCCAGCGCCGGCACCATGACCAGCTCGCTGGCGGCCAGCAGCGCGGCGGCGGCGGCGGCCTTGCCGAGGAAGATCGCCGCCCGGCTAGCCGGCGTCAGCAGCATCGGCTCCAGCGAGCCCTGGTCCCGTTCTCCGGAGAAGGCGCGCCCGAACGCGAGCAGCCCGGCAAATGTGATGGTGAGCCAGAGCACGCCGGGAGCGATGCGAGGACCGCCAGCCTCGAGATCGAAGGCGAAGTTCGCGATCAGCAGCGCGAGAACGGCGAACTGGCCCAGCGCGGGCAGCAATTCGCGGCTGCGCACCTCGCTGCGCAGGTCCTTGCGGGCAACCGCGATGGCGACCCGCAGGAATTCCCGCCCCCGCATCCATTCGTTCATGTCAGAGGGGCAAGCGGGCGCGGGCTGAGCTCGACCAGCTGGCTGCAGAGCCGGCCGGCCAGGTCCCGATCGTGAGTGGCGATCACCATCGAACGGCCCGACCCAATCGTTGTGAGCAGCTCTCGCCCGCTCTTGTCGAGGCCCGCGTCAGGCTCGTCGAGGATCAGCAGCTCGGGTGCGTGAAGGAGAGCCCTGGCGAGCGCCAAACGCTGCGCCATGCCTCGGGAGAGCTCGAACGCGCGCCGGTTCCGGGAGGCGCCCAGGCCGACCAGCTCAATTGCCTGTGCGGCCCGGGAACGGGGGACGCCCTGCAGATCGCAGAAGAACTCGAGGTTCTCCAGCGCGGTGAGGGCCGGGTAGTGGCCGGGGACGTCGCCCACGTATCCGATCCGGCGCCGCAGCTCCCGTCGCTGGGTGGCCGCATCAAGGCCGAGGAGGGTCAGGCGGCCGGCCGCAGGCCGGGACACGGTGGCCAACAGTCGAAGCAGCGTGGACTTACCCGAGCCGTTCTCTCCGAGTACCGCCAAAGACTCACCGGCCGCAAGTTCAAGGTCGAGCGGGCCGACGACCGTCCGATCGCCGAAGCGCTGAACCAGGCCCACCGCCTGTATTGCAATCAATAGGGCCCAGGCCTGACCTCGGCTCGGATGTCCGCGATCCGTCGGTCCGCCTCGGCCGGGTCGATCCGGCCCGTGGCGAGGTCCAGCGTCACCTCTTCGACCCGGCCCGACAGGTCCGGCCGGTCGGGCGCCCCCTCGGGCCCGGGGCCGGCGGGCTCCACCACCGGACGGATCAGCGGCCAGAGCAGAACGGGCAGCGCCGCCAACAGGAGCGCGGTGGCGACGACCGTCATGGCCGCGAGCTCGAATCAGCCGCCGGGCGGGGGCCGCGCCGCCGCCGGCCGAGGCTCAGGAGGCCTAAGAGCAGGACCGCCGCCACCAGGAGTCCGGGGAGAGCGGCAACCCCGGGCGCCTGAGATTCGGAGACCACTCCAGCTCCGTAGGCCAGGCGGTAGGCGGCGACTATCGAGTCGGCCGGCTCCCCCGCGGCGAGCCGGCGCGCGATGTCCAGCTTCATGTCCTGGCAGATCGGCCGGTCGCACACATCCAGGCGGGTGCTGGTGCACTGCGGGCACATCAGTCGTTGCTCGACGGCGAGTTGCGGACCCGGTAAAGACGGCGTGGCATACMAGTGGGCGAATGCGAAACCGGCGAGCGCGGCGACCGCCACCGCGGCGGCCGGCGCCAGCCACCTCATGCCTCCAGCCCCCGGGCCAGCGCTGGACTGCGAGCGGGCGAGCCGGAGAGGGCGGGCGAGCGCCGGCCGCTGGGCCAGCTGCCCATGATGGTGCCGAGTATGAGCAGAGCCGCGCCGGTCCAGATCCAGCCGACGAGGGGGTTCACGAACACCGTCAGGTTCACGCTGCCGCCGGATCCTGTGCTCGGAGTCAGGACCACGTAGAGATCCTCGATCAGCGTGCTCCGGATCGCGACCTGGGTCGACGACTGGCCCCCGAAGGCAGCGTAGACAACCCTTCCCGGGCGGAGAACCGAGCCGTCTCCGAGGACAAGCTCGGCTTCGCTCGCGGTGCTGTCAGCCGCGCTCGAGGTGTGCAGGCCGTTCAGGGTCAGGACGTACCGTCCCACGCTGATCGACTGGCCTGCGACCAGGCTCACCTGCCGCTCCTGCTGCCAGAAATGCGAGCCGGCGAAGCCGATCGCGGCCACGACGATCCCGAGGTGGGCAAGGTAGGCCCCGTAACGCCGCCGGTTGCGCGCCACCAGCCGCACCGCCGCGAGCGGCCAGGGGCCGGGCAGGCGGCCGGCGAAGCGCACCCCGCGCGCCCACTCGAGAACCGATGTGGTCGCCGCAGCGGCCAGGACGGGACCGGCGAGGAGCGGGGCGGGGTCGCTAACCCCACCGGCCAGCAGCGCGGCGAGGCTGGCCACGGCGGCCGTGACTGGCCAGCGAAGCGTCTGCAGCCAGGCGCGGCCGGCGCGCCGCCAGGGCACCAGGGGCCCGACCGCGAGCAGCGTCAGGAGAAGCAGGAAGAGGGGGCCGGTGGCCCTTTCGTAGAACGGAGCACCGACGACTGCCGAGTGTCCGGTCACCTGCGAAACCAGGGGCAGTATGGTGCCCCACAGGACCGCCAACGTAAGCCCGAGGAAGAGGAGGTTCTGAAGCAGGAAGGCGCCCTCCCGCGAATAGCTGGTCTCGAGTTCCCGTTCCGGCCGCAGCAATGGGGCGCGCAAGGCCAGCAGGAGCCCCGAAGCGATCACCGCGGCGGCCAGGAAGCCGAGAAACCAGGGGCCGATCGCGCTGATCGCAAAAGAGTGGACCGACTGGATGATGCCGCTGCGCACCACGAAGGTGCCGAAGATGGCCAGCAGGAAGGCGGCGATCACCAGCCCGTGGTTCCAGGCCTTGAGCATCCCCCGCCGCTCCTGGACCTGGGACGAATGGATGTAGGCGGTGGTGACGAGCCAGGGCAGCAGGGCGACATTCTCGACCGGGTCCCATCCCCAGTAGCCGCCCCAACCCAGCACGTGGTAGGCCCACCACATGCCGAGCGTCAGACCGGCGCTCTGCAGACCCCAGGCGAGGAGAGCCAGGCGGCGCGTCTGAGCGATCCAGGCCGCATCGGAACGGCCTGCCAGGAGCGTTGCCATCGCAAAGCTGAAGGGGATCGCGAAGGAGGCGAAGCCCGCCAGGAGGAAGGGCGGGTGGACCAGCATTCCGCCGTCGCGCAGGATCGGGTTGAGGCCGGTCCCGTCCGCCGGCACAAAGCCGAGCGTGGCGAAGGGGTTCGCCACCAGGGTCAGGACGAGCAGGAAGAAGGTCAGGATCGTGGCCAGCACCCCGGTCGCATACCCCGAGACGCGGTGCACGGCGGTCCCGGCGATCGAGATTGAACCGATGACCGCAACGATGAGCGTCCAGTAGAGAAGCGATCCCTCCTGCCCACCGTAGAAGCCGGCCGCCAGGAGCGCTGTCGGGCTGGCGAGGTTGGAGTGAGTCGCGACGAAAGCGATCACGAAGTCATGGCTCAGAAAGGCCGCGATCAGGGCCAGCGACGCCAGGCCGACCCCCGCCGCGGCAAGATGGAGGGCCCGGCGCGCGACACGGATCAACGGCAGTCGCCCGCTACCGGCGGACCAGAAGGCGACCAGCGCGCCGAAGCCGCTCAGGGCCAGGGCGGCGAGCAGTGACCCGGCTCCAACCAGCGCCAGCAGCATCCGATTACCCCGTGGGAGCGGACGTGAAGCGGGAGGGGCATTTGGCGAGCAGCGTGCGGGCGTGAAAGACGCCATCCGGCTGCAGCCGCCCGTCGAGCACCACCTGGATGCCGGGCCTGAAGATGTCAGGCACCTCGCCCCGGAAGACGACTGCCATGCTGGCGCCCGAGTCGCTCGCAGTGAAGTGCAGCTCGCGGCCGCCGTCGAGGCGCTGCACATCGTCCTGGACCGTGCCCAGGACTCGCACCGAGCCCGTGCCGGGGTCGCGCTTTAACTCGGCGACCGTGCGGTAGTACTGCGCGTTCGTGGCTGTCGAGCTGAACACCAGGTAACCGACGCAGACCGCGAGGACCGAGCCCAGGATCAGCCAGCGCGCGATCATTGGGGAGCCAGGGCGCGCAGCGCTGCCAGCGTCTGGCCGGGATCCTGGTCAGGCACCTGGAGCGCCAGCGAAAGCTCGCCCACGCCCGCGCCGGCGAGTGCGGAGATCCGTTCCCGGCACTCCTCGACCGGACCGACGATGGTCACCAGGTCGACCATCTCGTCACTGATCACGGCCATCGCCTCCTCCTTGCGACCGCCGAGGTAGAGGTCCTGGATTCGGGCCGCCTCCTCCGCGTAGCCGTAGGAGCACCAGAGCTGGTTGTAATAGTTCTTCTCCCGCGAGCCCATGCCACCCACGTAGAGAGCGATGTGAGGCCGCACTGCGGAGCGGCCGGCGGCGCGGTCATTGGTGACCACGACCGGCTGAATCGGGCAGACGGAGAGCGCCGAAAGGTCACGACCGGCTCGCGCCGCGCCCTTGACCAGCCCGGGCCGGAGCGCTGCGGCGAAGTGACTCGGTGAAAAGAAGACCGGCAGCCAGCCGTCCGCAACCTCGCCCGCCAGCGCCACCCCGGACGGCGTCAGAGTGGCGAGGTAGATGGGAATCGCGTCCCGCACGGGCTGTGTGATCAGCTTGAGGCCGCGGGCCAGTCCCTGTCCCAGCTTGAAGATCTCCCCGTCGTAGGTCAGCCGCTCGCGTCTCAGCACCATGCGGACGATCTCGATCGTCTCGCGCATCCGCTGAACTCCTCGCTCGAACTTCACTCCGTGCCAGCCCTCGACGACCTGGTGGCCCGATGTACCGAGGCCAAGGATGAAGCGGCCCCCGGAGAGCATGTCGAGCGCTGCCGCTGTCTGCGCGATCAGGGCCGGACTGCGGCTGAAGACGTTGACAATGCCCGTGCCGATGCGGATCCGCTGCGTGGCGACCGCAATCTGCGTGCAGGTGGTGAAGGCATCCCAGCCGTAGGCCTCGGGGACCCAGACGCAGTCGTAACCGAGCCGATCCGCCTCCTGCACGTAGGCGACGACCATCTCCCGGTGAAGGTAGTCGGCGTACGGGACGTTGATCCCGAGCTTCACGCCCGAAGTCTACCGGCCGTAGCCGGCGCTCAGGTCGGCAGAGCGTTGTCCCCGGCGATCCGGGCGAAGACCGCGGCGCTCGGTTTTGGATTGCGTTCCATGGTCTCGCGGTCAACGCCGATCAGCCCAAATTTCATCCCGTAGCCGTACGCCCACTCGAAATTGTCGATCGAGGTCCAGTGGTAATACCCACGCACATCCACCCCCTGGTCGATGGCCACCGCGACGCTCCGCAGGACCTCGGGCAGAAACCGCACCCGAATCTCGTCGTCGGCGGCCGCCACACCGCTCTCGGTCACATAGACGGGCTTGGCGTATTGCTTCAAATCGAGCAGGGCCTCGGTCATCCAGTCAGGCCTGATCGCGTCGCCGAAGTCACTGATCGGATAGCCGGGCGGATTGACCTGGGTGGTGAACTGACTGCCGGACCGCCGCGCGTCAAAGCCGATCAGCCGGCCGGAATAGTGGTTGAGGCCGATGAAATCGGAGGTTGCCGCCACAACCCGGTCCATCCGGCCGAGGCCTGTGGGCCAGTGATCGAGCATCCGCCGGCCCGCCTGGACAGCGACCCAGTCCATTGCATTGCCCGGCCGTGACGGGACCAGCCAGAACTTGTTGTGGGCGAGGCCGACGCGGGCCTCCGGGAGCTTGTCCTTGATTATCTGATAGGCGGCCTCGTGGGCCAGGCGCAGGTTGCCGAGCACGCGCCACAGGCCGGCGATGTCGTTCTGCCGACCGGGCGGCCAGTGCCCGAAGATCCAGCCCTGGGTGGCGTAGATATTCGGCTCATTGATCGTGCACCAGTCACCGACCAGCTCACCCAGCTCGGCCACGACTCTCCTCACGAAGGGCAGGAAGGCGGCGTGGGCGCCGGGCACCGCCCAGCCGCCACGCCGGGAAAACCAGAGGGGATTGGCGAAATGGTGAAGGGTCAGCATCGGCTCCAGCCCGTTGTCGTGGAGAGAGGCGAGAACCTCCCGGTAGTGAGCGATCGCCTGGGGATCGAACTCGCCCTCGCGCGGTTCGACGCGCGACCATTCGATCGAAAGGCGGTGTGCGTTGTTGTTGAGCCCGCCGAGAAGCGCGAAGTCCTCCCGGAAGCGCCGGTAGTGATCGATCGCGCGGCCGGAGGTTTCCGCGTCGACGATCCGGTTGGGCTGTTGCTCGAATTCCCACCAGTCGTTGTTCGAATTCCCACCCTCCACCTGGTGCGCTGCGGTTGCCGTCGCCCATCGAAACCCCGCCGGGAACTCCGCTCTCGCCCCGCTCCGCGAGGACTCCAGCGCCGAGCGTGCGCTCGGGTCCGACCGCAGGTCCGAGGTCAGCTCGGCACTCCCACCGGCTCTGCCGCCGGCGGCGCCTGGTACTCCCAAGTGACCGCCCTGGCGCCCTCGAACTCCACCTTGAGCAGCCCGGCCCGGTCGACCGCCCTCCGATACATCTCCACCTCGTTGTGGGGCCGCCCGTCCAGCAGAATCCAGGCCGCCTGGAGCGGATCAGCGTGCGAGACCAGCGCGATGGTGCTGTCAGGGGTCTGCGCGACCACGCGCCGGGCAACGTCGAGCACCCGACCGCCGAGGTCGCCGATCGCCTCGTCGCCGGGCATGATCCCTCGTCGCATCTTGTGCAGGTACCAGCGTGGTCGCAGGAGGGGGATCATCCAGAACCGCACGCCCTGCAGGTAGCGGCTGAACTCGGACTCACGCAGGTTGGGGTCGATTTCGACGGCAACCTCGACCGGCAGGCTGCTCGAGATGATGCCGGCCGTCTCCCGGGCTCTCTCCAGGGGACTCGAGACGATGCGATTGATTCCGCTATCGCGCAGCCGGCGGCCGAGGGCGTCGGCCCGGCGGCGGCCGAGATCGCTGAGCGGAAAGCCGTCCAGGTGGCCATAGAGAACGTTATGCGGGTTCTGAACGTCGGAATGGCGAATCAGGTAGACGGTGGTCACCATCCAAGCACCGTACCCGGGATCTGCCGAATGACCGCGGGGTTGACTCTGTGTTTCAGTTGACCTGGCGCGACACGTGCACCCGGTTGGAACCGTCGGACCGGCCCTCCAAAAGCGCCTGGCTCGCCAGCTCGACGAGGTCCTGCTTTCCCATCCGGTCGAAGCCGACGCTGGCAGCCCCGATCGAGAGGGTGACGCGACCCCACTGGCCGCCCTCGCGGTATTGATGGGAGGCAACCGTGTGCATCAGCTTCTCGGCGGCCACCACCGCTCCGGTCTGATCGGTCTCGGGCAGGACGATGCAGAAGCGGTCGCCGAGGTAGCCCACCGTGTCGATGTCGCGGACGGCGCCCGCGATGACGTCCGCCAGCTCATGGAAGAGTTCGCTCGAAGCCTCATCGCCGAGGTCCTGGGCGATGAAGTCGGAATGGTCCAGCATCGCCACGAGCACCGTCAGGGGGCGCCGGTAGCGCACGGCGCGGCTCGTTTCGTGGTCGACGAGGGCGCCGGTGAAAGCGCTGTTGAAGAGCCCGGTCGTGCCGTCGACGACAAACAGGGCGCGGGTGTTGGGGTCCTCCCTCGCGGTCGCGCAGTTGGAGCAGTAGATGGCGCTGGCCGGCATCTTCGCCCCGCACGCCACGCATTTGGTCGCCGCTGAAATCATTTGGGGGCATTTAAGCACCTAATCTTTCAGCGGTGAGCGAACAGCCGAGTTTATTCGGCGAGCAAACCGTAGATGAGGTGGGGCAGCCCCTCGCCGCCCGACTGCGCCCTCGCTCCTTCGATCAACTGGTCGGCCACGGCAAGGCGGTCGGCGTGCTGCGCGGCCTGGCAGAGTCGAAAAAACTCCCCAGCCTGGTCCTGTGGGGCCCGCCGGGCAGCGGAAAGACCACCCTGGCCCACCTCATGAGCGCCGCCGTCGGCGCCCGCCAGGTGACCTTGAGCGCCGTCACGTCAGGGGTCGCCGACATCCGCCGAGTCATCGCGGAAGCCCGGCAGGCCCGCCAGCTCGGGGATCGGACCGTCCTGTTCATCGACGAGCTGCACCGCTGGAACAAGGCCCAGCAGGATGCGGTCCTTCCCCATGTCGAGGACGGGACGGTCACCCTGATCGGTGCCACCACCGAGAACCCCTCCTTCGAGATCATCTCCCCTCTCCTCTCTCGGACTCGAGTGTTCCGCCTCGAGGCACTGAGTGACGAGGATGTGCAGCAGATCGCTGAACGCGGCGTGCGTGAGCTGGGGGTGGAGATCGAACCCGACGCGCTCGTGGCGCTGGTGGGCGGCGCCCGGGGCGATGCGCGAATCGCGCTCAACGGTTTGGAGACGGCCGCGGCGCTGGCCGGCGAGTCGGCGATCCGACTGGCCCAGGTCGAGGAGGCGCTCCAGGCGCGACACCTCCTCTACGACAAGTCGGGCGATCAGCATTACGACATCGTCTCGGCGCTGATCAAGAGCATCCGTGGCAGCGATCCCGATGCCGCCGTGTACTGGCTGGCGAGGATGCTGGAGGCCGGCGAGGACGTCATGTTCGTCGCTCGACGGCTGGTGATCAGCGCTGCCGAGGACATCGGCCTCGCTGATCCGCAGGCGTTGAGCGTGGCGGTCGCCGCTCAGCAGGCGGCGCATTTCGTCGGCCTGCCGGAGGCCGTGATTCCACTCAGCGAGGTCGCGATCTACCTGGCCCGAGCACCCAAGTCAAACAGCGCCTATCGGGCGTACGGCGCCGCGGTCGAGGCAGTGAGGGAGACCGGGAACCTCCCAGTGCCGGCGCACCTGCGGAACGCGCCGACCCGCCTGGCAAAGGTAATGGGGCATGGGCGGGACTACCGCTACCCGCATGACTTCGCCGGCGGAACCGTGGAGCAGCAATACCTTCCGGATGCGATCCAGCGGCGCCGCTTCTACCAGCCGAGCGAGAGAGACGCTGTGCCCGATACGCTGGAACCTGAGTGACGCCCGCCCTCCTGATCTTCAAACCGGATGCGGCCTACCGGCGCGCGGCCCGGGCCGGCATCTGGCAGTGGCTGCAGGAGCGCGACGACATGCGGTTGACGGGGCTGCGCTGGTTCCACGCTCCTCGGGAGCTGATCGAGCAGCACTACGATTTCCTCGCCGGCCGGCCCTTCTTTCCCTGGCTGGTCGACTTCATGAGCGCCCTCCCCGTCGTGGTCGGCCGGCTGGAGGCTGAGCCGGCACACCTGGAGCGCATCCGCCATGAGCTCGGCGAGACCCAGATCCAGAAATCGCGGCCGGGTTCGCTGCGCGAGCGGTACGGCATCTTCGGCGGCGTCAACTGCCTTCACCTGTCTGACTCGGCCGAGAGTGGCGCGAAGGAAACCGAGCTGTGGTCGCGCCACGTCACGTTCGACGGCGTCCGCCCGGACCGGCTCGCGGACGGCGGCCATTCGCCCGACCACACCTATGAGCTGCGTTCTCTCGCCGCTCAATACGCCGCTGGTACTCACCGCGAGCTGGCTGCGAACCGGATGCGCGAGCTGCTCCGGGAGGAGAGCGCCCTGGAGGGTGACGAGTTCGAGACCTACGCCCGAATCATCCTCGGGGCTTTCGACTAGTTCTTGGCGCTTTAAGCCGCTCGGCTACGGCCGGCGCGGCGCTCGCGGGCACCGGGGGCCGATCGCCCGCCCCCGCGTTCTGGTTGGAGCGCACCACCACCGTATTGTTGAACAGCTCCGAATTGGGGACGATGATCAGTGCCCCCTCCTTGCCGCGGACGTAGGTGACCCTGAGCTTGATCTCCACGATCGTGCCCGAGAGAGGACCGAACTCGATCTCGTCCCCGACCGTGAGCCGCCTCTCGGTCAGGAGGTAGACGCCGGAGACGTAGCTCCGCAGGATGTCCTGGATGCCGAGCGAGGCGAGCACGGTGGCAATCAACACCCCGGTCACCGCGACTCCACCGTTGCGGGTGGCGAAGCCGACAACCACGAAGAGCGCGACGACCAGGACGACGACGAAGGCGCTGCGAGAGACGAGCACGACAACCTCGGGCCGGATCCGCCGGCGCGACATCTCGCGCTCCACGCGGTTGCGGACCAACCGGGCGAGGACCCAGAAGATGCCTGCGGCGACCAGGAGGGTGGCGAGTCCGGCCAGCTTTCCCCCGGTGTGTCCGATCCCGTAGAAGTCGAGGCTGTCGAGCAGGGAGGCCTTAGCTGTCCTCGCCCTCAGCAGGCGCCGCGGCATCGGCGGCGGGGGCGTCGGCGGCGGCCTCGGCAACAACCTCCTCTTCCTGGGCACGGTGGCCCTGCACCTTGACGATCATCTCGTCACCCACCGTCAGCAGCGTCACGCCCTCGGCAAGCCTGACATCGTGCACACGGATCGAGTCGTCGACCTGCTCGAGGCCTGAAACGTCCACCTCGATCGCCTCCGGGATGTCGCCCGGCAGACATTCGACACGCAGCTCGTGCAGGCTGATGAGGAGGTCACCATCACCCCGCTTCACGGCCGGGGACTCACCGGTGATCGAGATCGGCACCTCGATCTGGAGCTTTTCCTTGAGGTCGATGCGGTAGAGGTCCACGTGCTGCGCACCGGTCCGTCGGGGATGCGTCTGCACTTCCTTGATGAGGACCTTCTGAGCCCTGCCCCCGTCCATGACGAGGTCGACCAGCTGAGTGCGGCCCGCCCGCGCGAACACCTTGCGGAACTCATGTCCATCCAGGAGGACGGGTTGGGCGTCCTTGCGGTGCCCGTAGACGACCCCGGGCAGGCTGCCATCCGCCCGCAACTTGCGCAGCTGCTTCCCCTGGGCTTCTCGCGTTTCCGCCTTGAGCTTCAATTCCATGCGTAAATCACCCGGTTTGAGGTGCCCGCACATCATATCGGACGGGCGGCCACCGGCCGTTTTCAAAACTATTTCGCATTTTCGTCGTTCTACTGACCGTGAGGCCCCTGCGCACCCCCGCTCGCGCTTTGATCCTGACGGTGAGCGTGCTGCTCGCCGCATCCGCGGGATTCGTGGTCCAGGCGGATGCCGCCGCATCCACCTCGTTCAGCCAGGCCGAGCAGGCTCGCCAGCAACTGAACCTCGACCTGCTGGCCGCCTCCGCAAGCGGTTACACCGAACAGAACGTGGCCCCCATCCTCCAGCGCCGGACGGAGCTGATCAACGCACCTGCCCCCAAGGTGATCACCGACCGGGCCGGCTTCTACCGCTCCGAGGCGCAGGAGCTCGCCGGCCTTCGGCTGGCGCTGACTTCGCTCCAGGCGCGCCAGCTGGAAACGCTGCAGCGCGCTGCGGCGGGGCACCTCGAGTCGCTCCAGGCGGAGCTCGCCCAGGATGAGAAGGCCGGCGTGAAGGCGGGCGACCTGGTGTCCCTTCGCGAGCAGGCGACGACTTTGGGCAAGACCCTCGCCGTGGCCCGGACACCGGTCGACTACCGACGAACCTACTCGGCGCTGGGAACCCCGATCGACGCCGCGCAGGCATTGCGCCTCTCTCGACTCGAGGCCATCGCCTCGGTCCAGCCGGAGGTCGACCGGCTGCTGAAGCTGAGCGCCACCGGGAACCTTGGCCAGGTCCGCTGGATCGGTCAACAGGCGCTCGCTGAAGGCCGCAACCAGGCCGCCTACGAGAGCTACTTCGGCTCCCCACCGGCCGCCATTACGAACTTCTGGAGGCCAACGCCGGCCACTTCGCCAGCAGCGACCCCGCGGAGCTGACGCTGGCGGTCGCGCTCGAGGAGCACTACCGCGACCTGATCCAGAAGGACCTCCGATCGCGGCTGCCGCACAAGGTGATTCTCATCTCGATCACCGCGTCCGAACTTTGGTCGTTCACCGATGGCGCGCTCTTCGTGAATACGCTGGTCACCACCGGCCGGCCTGAGCTGCCCACCGACCGAGGCCTGATGCGCGTCACCCGCAAGGAGTCCCCCGTCCATTTCGTCTCCCCCTTCCCAAAGGGTTCTCAGTACGACTACGGGACGATCGACGCCAAATACGCACTCTTCTTCCACCCCTCCGGCGAGGCGATCCATGACTCGTGGTGGCGCAGCTGGTACGGTCCGGGGTCGAACGTAGGGGACCACGGCTCGCACGGCTGCGTCGGGGTCCCCTACGGTCCCATCGACGCCCTCTCTACCGGTGGGGTGACACCGGCACCCCGSTGGTCGTCATCCCCGGGGACGGCACGCCGGTCGCCAACCAGCTCGCCCAGAAGACCTATGACGACCCCGCCTGGGGCAGCGGGCCGGTAACCTAGTGTCTGCTATGGATCCAGTCGAAGCGGGACTTCCCCCGCACGGGCGGCCGCCGGGCCGCTGGGGGAACCGGTCGGGCACCCTGTGGACCGGCGCTGTGCTCATCATCGTCGGCGTCTACTTCCTGCTCAACCACCTCGGCTTCATCCCCCGGATCGACTGGGAAGTGATCTGGCCGGTCCTCCTGATCCTCCTTGGCGCCTACTTCGTCGTCCGCCGGTTGCGGTAGGCGAGAAGGACCCGACCGGCGCGGCGCTGAACGCGGCGCGGCGGCTCAGGCCGGGGCAGCGGCCTCTTCCGGGAAACGTTCGCGGAGGAAGGTGATGATGTCCTGGAGAGGCGTACCCGGGGTGAAGATCTCGGCCACACCGAGGGCTTTCAGTTCGCGGATGTCGTCCTCCGGAATGATCCCACCGCCAAAGACCATGATGTCGGCGGCGCCCTTCTCCTTGAGCACTTCAACAACCCGCGGAAAGAGGGTCATGTGGGCGCCGCTGTGGAGCGACAGTCCGATCACCTGTGCGTCCTCCTGGAGGGCCGCGTCCACGACCATCTCCGGCGTCTGGCGCAGGCCGGTGTAGATAACCTCGAAGCCGGCGTCGCGGAGCGCGCGGGCGACCACCTTGACACCGCGGTCATGCCCGTCCAGCCCCACCTTCGCAACGATGATGCGCAGCGCCACAGCTAGTGGACTGTAACGGCTGAATGAGGTACAGGCCGAAGGCGCGCAG